>Ga0247713_1000276_pt1 | contig 34540 bp, 30 predicted proteins | sample 21E_NmetaG_FD_189936 | JGI IMG/M metagenome (GOLD analysis project Ga0247713, IMG submission 189936) | Soil microbial communities from hillslope of Landscape Evolution Observatory, University of Arizona, Oracle, AZ, United States - 2-1-E_N | ecosystem: Engineered > Artificial ecosystem >...
GCGCGTGCCGGTGGTGCCCGACGGCGACGACGGGATCCGTGCTCATCACCAGCAGCCTGCCGACCCGGCGCGCGGCCAGGACCGCGCCGATCGTGTCCAGCGCGAGGGCCAGCACGAGCCGGGCGTGCTGCGCCGGGTCCTCGCCGAACGCCCCCCGCAGCCGGGACTTCGCCACCCGCAGCGGTTTCACGGGGACGACGAGGTCGACGCTCCTGCCGCCCGCCGCCACGCACCCCATCGTCGCACCCCCACCCGGAGGTGGACCCGGCGCGGCCCGCCAGGAAGACTCGCCGGAGGATCACGTGCGGTGGTGGGAGAGGGAGGTCGCCGGTGAGGCGGGAGAAGGGCGGATTCTGGGTCGCCTTCGCGGCGGCCTTCTTCTACCCGATCGGTTGGCTCACCGGGCGCGGGCGGTTCGAGGGATGCGAGCACGTACCCGCGACGGGCGGGGCCCTGCTCGTCGCCAACCACATCTCGCACCTCGACCCGATCTTCACCGGCCTGTTCGTGCACCGCGCGCGGCGGGTGCCGCGGTTCCTCGCCAAGCACAGCCTGTGGAGTGTCCCGGTGCTCGGTACGGTGCTGCGCGGCACGGGGCAGATCCCCGTGTACCGGGAGAGCGCCGACGCCCAGCAGAGCCTGCGCGCCGGCACGGAGGCGCTGCGCGCCGGCAAGGTGGTCGTCATCTATCCCGAGGGCACGATCACCCGCGATCCGCAGGCCTGGCCCATGCACTCCCGCACCGGGGTGGCGCGGCTCGCCCTCTCGTCCGACGTGCCCGTCCTGCCCGCCGTGCACTGGGGCACCCACGAGGTCTACGACGGCTACGGCAAGCGGTTCCGCCCGCTGCCCCGCACCACGATCACGGTCCGGTGCGGGCCCCCGGTGGACCTGTCCGCCTACCGCGGCCGCCCCCTCGACGGGCCGCTGCTGCGGGAGGTCACGGACCTGCTCATGGCCCGGGTCCGGGAGCTGCTCGCCGACGTCCGGGGCGAGCGGGCGCCCGCGCGGTTCTACCGCCGCGGAGCCGCGTCGTGAGCGCGGCGGGGAGCCGTGCGGTCCGCCGCGTCGCCGTGCTGGGCGCCGGCTCCTGGGGCACCACGTTCGCCAAGGTCATGGCCGACGCCGGCCGTACCGTCGTGTTGTGGGCCCGCCGGCCGGAGGTGGCCAGGGCGGTCAACGAGCAGCGCGCCAACCCGGACTACCTGCCCGGGGTGGCGCTGCCCGACGGGCTGACGGCGACGACGAACGCCTCGGCCGCCCTCGAGGGCGCCGACGCGGTGGTGCTGGCCGTGCCGTCGCAGACCCTGCGCGGCAACCTTGCCGGCTGGCGGGACCTGCTGCCGCGCGGGCGCACGCTGGTGAGCCTGGCGAAGGGTGTGGAGCTCGGCACGCTGAAGCGGATGAGCGAGGTCGTCGTGGACGTGGCCGGGGTGCCGCCGGACCAGGTGGCGGTGGTGTCCGGGCCGAACCTCGCGAAGGAGATCGCCCGCGGCGAGCCGACGGCCACCGTCATCGCCTGCAGCGACCACGACCGGGCGGTGGCCCTGCAGGACGCGTGCAACACCAGCTACTTCCGCTCCTACACCAACACCGACGTCGTCGGCTGCGAGCTGGGCGGGGCCGGCAAGAACGTCATCGCCCTGGCCTGCGGGATCGCCGCCGGGATGGGCCTCGGGGACAACACGCGGGCCTCGCTGATCACCCGCGGGCTCGCCGAGACAGCGCGGCTGGGCGTGGCGCTCGGCGCGGACCCGTTGACCTTCGCCGGGCTCGCCGGGCTCGGTGACCTGGTGGCCACGTGCTCGTCGCCGCTGTCGCGCAACCGCACCTTCGGGGAGCGGCTGGGTCGGGGGGAGAGCCTGGCGCAGGCCGAGGCGGCCAACCACGGGCAGGTCGCGGAGGGCGTGAAGTCCTGCTCGTCGATCTGCGACCTGGGCATCCAGAACGGGGTTGAGCTGCCGATCGCCGACGCGGTGCGGCGGGTCTGCCACGAGGGCCTCTCGGCGCACGCGATGGCCAAGGAGCTGATCAGCCGGGCTCCGAAGCCGGAGTAGCGCGGTGCGCGAGCGGATGCCGACGAGCGGGGACGGGACGCGGTGCGTGCACGGCGGGCACCGCGGCGGACCGCCCGGCAGCCCGGTCCATCCCGGGCCCGTGCTGTCCGCGACCTTCCACCTCGGTTCCGGGCCGGAGACACCCGCCGACTACTACGGCCGCGCCGCGAACCCCACCTGGCGGGCGCTGGAGACGGCGATCGGCGATCTCGACGGCGGGGATTGCGTGGTGTTCGCCTCCGGCATGGCGGCGATCGCCGCGGTGCTGCGGCTGGCCGGTGCCGGCGCCGTCGTCCTGCCCGCCGACGGGTACTACCTCGCCCGCACGCTCGCGGCCGACCTCGGCCTGCCCACCCGCACCGTGCCGACCGCAGGCCCGTGGCCGCCCGGGGTGTTCGACGGCGTGACGCTCGCCCTGCTCGAGACGCCGTCGAATCCCGGGCTCGACGTGTGCGACGTGCGCGCGCTGGCCACCGCCGCGCACGAGGCGGGCGCGCTGGTCGCCGTCGACAACACCACCGCGACGCCGCTGGGCCAGCGGCCGCTGGAACTCGGGGCCGATCTCGCCGTCGCCAGCGACACCAAGGCGCTCGCCGGGCACGGCGACGTCGTCCTCGGCCACGTCTCCGCCCGCGATCCCGGCCTGGGTGCGTGGCTGCGGGAGATCCGCACCCGCGGCGGCGCCGTCCCCGGTCCGATGGAGGTGTGGCTCGCGCACCGCGGCCTGGGCACCCTGGACCTGCGGCTGGCCCGGCAGGCGGACAACGCCCTGGCGCTGGCGACGGCGCTGCGCGGGCACGGCGCCGTCACCGACGTCCGCTGGCCCGGGCTGGTGGACGATCCCGCGCACGCCGTCGCCGCGCGCCAGATGCGGCGGTGGAACGGCGTGCTGCGCGCGACGCTGCCCTCGGCCGCGGCGGTGGGGCGGTTCCTCGCCGTGGCGCGGCTGGTCGGCTCGGCCACCAGCTTCGGCGGGCTGCGCACGACGGCCGACCGCCGTGCGCGCTGGGGCGACGACGCCGCCCCGGGCCTGCTGCGGATCTCCGCGGGCTGCGAGGACCCGGCCGACCTCGTCGACGACGTCCTGGCCGCCCTCGACGTCGCCGTCGGGTAGGGCGCGCCGCGCGAGATCGCTGGGCGTCGGCGGCCGACTGCCGATAAGGTTCCACCGAGCGCAGCGGAGGTGGTCGCATGGGTGGCATCGGCCGACAACCCGCCCCCGGCGGTGCCGACCCCGAGCCAGGGGAGGCGCCGGGGAATGTGCCCGGCCCGGGCGGGCACGACCCGGGCGCACTCCCGGCAGGGTCCCGGGTCCTGCTGCTCAACGCCACGTTCGAGCCGCTCGCGGTGGTCACCGCGAAACGCGCCGTCGTCCTGATGCTCGCCGGCAAGGCCGAGTGCGTGCAGACCGCCCTCGGCGGCGCCGCGTTCCACTCCGCGAACCTGACGATCCCCGCGCCGTCGGTGATGCGGCTGTCCCGTTACGTGCGGGTGCCCTACCGCCGCCCGGTGCCGATGACCCGGGCCGGGATCCTCCGCCGCGACGGCCGCCGCTGCGCCTACTGCGGCAAGCGCGCGGACACCATCGACCACGTGGTCCCGCGCAGCCGCGGCGGCAGCCACGACTGGGACAACTGCGTCGCCGCCTGCCGCCCCTGCAACTCGCGCAAGGCGGACCGGCTGCTCTCCGAGCTGGGCTGGAACCTCGCCGAGCCCCCCGCCGCGCCCCGGCGCGGCGCCGCCGGCGTCATGGTACTGGCGGTGGAGCCGCCTCCGGCCTGGGAGCCGTGGCTGACGGCGGCGTGAGCGGGTGGCGCTCATCTCACCAGGTGGCCCCGCGCCGGTGCCGCCCGACCGGCGACGGTGCCGGCCGCGGCATCCGGTCGACCAGCGCCCGCCGCAGCTCGCCGACGGCCAGCGGGACGACGAGCAGGGTCCACAGCACGACGCCCGCAGCCTTGGCACCGTCCTCGACGACGTACGGCGCGTCCTCGCGGAGGAGGACGTCGATCCCGGCCGACAGGGCCCAGCAGACGAGGGTCCCGGCGAGCAGCAGGACCCCGGCCCCGAGCCGGGCGCGGTAGGCCCAGGCGAACGCGACGGTGGCCAGCCCGTAGCCGGCGTACACCGCGACCTGGGGCACGCCGAGGTTGCGGTAGACCGCGTCGTGCAGGAGGAACAGGTCGTCCAGCACCATCGCGGCGGTCAGCACCCCGGCGACGAGCAGCATCCGCGCGGGCGCGGCCCGCCCGATCCGGTGCAGGACGTACGAGCCGACCAGCGCGGTGGTCGCCGGCACCTGCCAGACCAGCACGACGAGGTAGTGGTACCAGCCGGTGAAGAACTCACCGTCGAGGTGCTGGGCGGGGTCCTTGCTGAAGTCCTCGAAGCCGACGCCCCGCAGGCCCGCCAGGCCCTGCACGGCGAGGCTGACGAGTGCGGTGGCGACCAGACCGAGGACGATCGACCGGATCACCCACGGCAGGGGGAACGCCTCCCACGGTCGGTCGTCGGCGGGCCGGGATGGACGCGAGGCGAGCGACCGCTGGACCGGGATCACGGTGCGACGAGCACCAGACCGGCGACCATGACGAGGAGGAGCAGCCCGAGCCCGCCGAGGAAGACCACGTCGAGAGCGCGGTCGGACGATGACGTGACCGGTGGCGCACCGGTTCTGCCGAACATGTCACTCCTCCCTGGTGGGACGACACTGTGTCGCAGGGCGCCACCCGCGCGTTACCTCCCGAGGCGCTGCCTCCTACCGTCCGTTCACCTTCGGGTGGTGCATCCGGGGGTTCCCGCCACGGGTACTGTCGACGCCGCGCAGCCGATACAGCACCGCGGCGAGGGGAACGAGCAGCGTGGCCGACGAGCCGGACATCGGGATCGGGCGCAAGAGCCCCGACTCCGCCGCCATCCATCCCGGCCCGGGGTTCCGGGTCCGGCTCGACTTCGAGCGGCTGCCGCAGGACGTCGTGGACGCCTACGCGCGCTACCACACGACCGACATCTCCGACCTGCTCAACCGCCTCTACGCCCTGGACTCCGAGATCACCTGCCTGAGCGGCGCGGAGCGCCCGCTCGTCGGCCTGGCCTGCACCGTCCGCGCGTACCCGGGTGACAACCTGATGGTCCACAAGTCGCTCGACGTGGCGAGGCCCGGCGACGTCGTCGTGGTCGCCGCCTACGGCTCGCGGTCCTACGCGGTGCTCGGGGACGTGATCTCGACCAAGGCCAAGCACCGCGGCATCGGCGGGTTCGTCGTCGACGGCCTGGTCCGCGACCTGCCGGCCATCCGCCAGCTCGGCTTCCCCGTCTACGCGCGGGGCACGACACCGATCGGGCCGCTGCACCGCGGGCCGGGCGAGATCAATTACCCGATCGCGTGCGGCGGCGTGGTGGTCAACCCGGGCGACATCGTCGTCGCCGACCCGGCCGGCGTCGTGGTCGTCCCGCAGCGTTACGCCGACGAGCTGCTCGAGCGGCTGCGCTGGTACAAGGAGGGCAACGCCGACTACCTCGCGGCGGTCCAGCGCGGCGAGTTCAACAACGCCTGGGTCGACAAGCAGCTCGACCAGGCGAACTGCCCGATCGAGCAGGGACCGGCGGCGGGCGACCGGGCGTGAAGCGGGCTGCCGATCGCCCCCCGCTGGTCGTCGTCGGCGGTAGCACCAACGCGCTGTCCGTCGCGCGCAGCCTGGGTGAGCTGGGGGTGCGGGTGTACGGCCTGGGCGTCGACCCCTTCGTCGCGCGGTCCCGCCACCTGGAGCCGATCCGGCTCGGCCCGGACGCCGACTCCGCCGCCGACGTCGAGGCGGCGTGGACGCAGGCTCTGCTCGGGCCCGCCACCGAGCACCTGCGCGGCGCGGTCGTCGTCGCCGGCGACGACGTCGGCCTCACCGTCCTGGCCCGGCACCGCGACGCGCTGCTGGAGCGCTTCCGGCTCGACGAGTCCGACGTGCGCGCCCAGCTCGGCATGCTCGACAAGCTCACCACCTACGAGTGGGCCCGCGAGGCGGGCGTGCCCACCCCGCGCTTCTGGCGGGTCGCGACGATGGCCGACCTCGAACGCCTGCGCGACGAGCTGGTCTACCCGCTCATCGTCAAGCCGCTGCTGTCCCACGAGTACCAGGCCCGGTTCCCGGGAGCGACCAAGTTCCGGGTCGCCGAGGACCACGACGCGCTCGTCACCGGGTACCGGGAGCTGGCCGAGGTCGGGCTCGCCGTGATGCTCGTCGAGAAGATCCTGGGGTCCGACGAGCAGCTGTGCAGCTACGCCACCCACCTCGACGCCTCCGGCGTACCGGCGTTCGACTTCCACAAGCGGGTGATCCGCCGCTACCCGCCGAACGAGGGCCTGGCCTGCTACCACGTCACCGGTCACGACCCGGAGGTGAAGGAGCTCGCGCTGCGCCTGCTCAAGCACGCCGGCGTGCGCGGGCTGGCGAGCGTGGAGTTCATCCGGGACGAGCGCGACGGCCTGCTCAAACTGATCGAGTGCAACGCGCGGTTCAGCGCGGCCAACCCGCTGCTGGTGGTCGCCGGGATCGACGCGGCCCGGCTCGTCTACTTCCGCGCGATCGGCGAGGCGTACCCCTTGCCGGCCGAGCACCGCGAGGGGCTGCGGCTGTGGTACCCGGTCGACGACCTGCGCTCGTTCCTCGCGCTGCGCCGCCGCGGCGAGCTGGGCACCGGGCGGTGGCTGCGCAGCATCGCGCACCGCCAGCACTTCCCGATCCTCGCGCTGCGGGACCCGATGCCCGCGGTCGCCCGCGCCGTGCTGCGCGCCCGCAAGGCGCTGCGGCAGCGGTGACGCGGGCGCCGGGGGCCGGGCCGCCGGGCGGGGTCGGCGTGGTCCGCGTCCCGGCCGAGCGCCTGGCCGGTGCTGTCGCGGCCTGCTTCACCGGCCTCGGCGTGCCGTCCGACGACGCGCGGGCGGTGGCCGACGTGCTCGTGTACGCCGACGAGCGGGGTCTGGGCACCCACGGCGTGCACCGAGCGGCCGCGTACCTGCGCCGGGTCCGGGCCGGGCTGGCCGGGGGGACCGAGCGGATGGTGGGCGTCGGCGGCTCGGGTGCGGTGCGCCGCTACGACGCCGGGCACGCCCTCGGTCCCGCGGCGGCGGTGCGCGCGGTGGACGAGGCGGTCGCGCTGTCCCGCCGGCACGGCGTCGGGCTGGTGGCGTTGGGGCGCTCGACGCATCTCGGTGCGGCGGGTTACTACGCGCGCCGGGCCGCCCGGGCCCGGGCGGTCGCGCTGGTCACGTCCAACGGCCCCGCGGCCGTCGCGCCGCACGGCGCCGCCGAGGCGTTCCTCGGCACCAACCCGCTCGCCATCGGCATCCCGCTCGGCCGCCACGGCGAGTTCGTGCTCGACATGGCCACCAGCGCGATCCCGCGGGAGCGGGTGCGGATGGCGGCGGAGGCCGGCGAGGATCTGCCGCCGGGCGTGGCCGTGGACGCCGACGGCCGGCCGACCACCGATGCCGCCGAGGCGATGCGGGGGAGTGTGGCGCCGGTCGGCGGCCCGAAGGGGTCGGGTCTCGGGCTGGCGGTCTCGCTGCTGGCCGTCCTGCTCGGCGGTGGCGGGCGCGATGCCGAGATCGGATCGATGTACCGGGATTTCGACCGCCCCCAGGACCTCGGCCAGGTCTTCCTCGCCGTCGACCCGGCCGGGTTGGGCCCACCGGCCGAGGGCACCCGACGGGTGGAGGCGCTCATCGACGCCCTGCACGCGCTGCGCCCCGCCCTCGGCGGTGACGGCACCGTGGCCTTCCCCGGCGAGCGGGGCGAGGCGCGCGCGGCGCAGGCCCGGGCGGGCGGGGTGCCGGTGGCCGCCGCGGCGCTGGAGGCGCTCGCCACCTGCTGCGCCGAGGAGTGCGGGCTGCCGGACGCCGCGCGCGGTGTGCGGGCCCTGCTACAGGTGTAGCAGCACCACGCCGTCGTCCACGCTCACCGGGAACGTCGGCACCGCCGGGTCCTCGTCGGACCCGGACCGCACGGAGACGTCGTAGCTGCGGACGCGGGTGCGGTGCGGGTTGAAGACGCTGCGCCCGGTGGTGAGGTCGAACTCCCAGCCGTGCCACGGGCAGGTGAGGATCTCCCCCTCGCGGGCCCAGACGTACTCGCCGGGCCTGCTGGGCACGGCGGTGCCGCCGACGGAGCCCAGGCACAGCGGCGCACCCTGGTGCGGGCAGATGTTGCGCAGCGCGTAGAACCGTCCCCCGACGTTGAACACGCCGATCGACCGGCCGTCCACCTCGACGATCCTGCGGCTGCCCGGCGGGATCTCGCTCACCCGCCCGACGGGATGGGTCCGCATCAGGTGAGGCCGTAGAACTCGCCCGCGTTGTCCACGAAGATCCGCTGCCAGAGGTGGTCGGGCAGCTTCGGGAACGCGCGGGTGGGCGAGTCGAAGTCCCAGTGCGGGTAGTCGCTGGAGAACATCAGGACGTGCTCCGCGTCCATCGCCTCGAGAATGGACAGCAGGTGCCGGTCGTCGTCCGGGCGCTCCAGCGGCTGCGACGCGAGGCGGACGTGGTCGCGCAGGTACTCGCTCGGCGGCCGGCGCACCCACGGCACCTCCTTGCGCAGCGCCTTCCAGTAGGCGTCCAGCCGCCACATCAGCGGCGGCAACCACGCGACGCCGCCCTCGAGCAGCGCGATCCGGAACCGTGGGAACCGCTCGAAGACGCCCTCGGTGAGCAGGCTGACCAGATGCGACTGGAACGCCAGCGACATCGAGCAGTGCCACTCGATGTAGTGCGCCGGCATGCCCGGGGAGGGCTGGACGTTCATGCCCATGCCGTCCGTGCCCGGATGCACCGCCAGCGGGAGGTCGTGGCGCTGGCAGGCCTCGTAGATGGGGTAGTACTGGCGCTGGCCCAACGGGGCCCGGGCCCCGGAGTCGGTGACCACCTGGACGATGTGCGGATGGCCGGCCCAGCGCTCGATCTCCTCGACCGCGCGCTGCGGGTCGTGGTGGTTGATGGTGATCGAGCCCTTGAACGCGCCGTCATGGTTGTACTCGCCCAGCCAGGTCTCCACGAGCCACTGGTTGAAGGCCGCGGCGATCGCCGAGCCGTAGTCGACGTCGGGCTGGATGTTGCAGAAGGTGCGGGGGACCAGGATCGGGTGGCTGACGCCGTACTCCTGCATGAGCTGGCGGCGCAGGAACTCCGGGTCCGAGCCCTTCGGCCCGCCGTCCGGCGGCACGGCGTCTAGGCGGGAGCCGTGCACGGGGTTGTTGAAGAAGGCACGCCGCTCGCCGGAGTACATGTCCCGCCACGGCATCGCCAGGTACGCGCGGATCTCGTCGACGCTGCGCGGGACGGGATGCACGTCGGTGTCGATGATGCCCCGGCGGACTCCCCGCGCCCGCACACCGCCGGCCGGACGTGCTTCCGTGGTCGTCACGGGACGGGACCTCCTACGCAGCTCGCGGGCGACTCGATGGTACAGCGGGCGGCGCGGGCCACCCGTTACGCCGAGGTGAGCAGGAGCTCAGCGCCGGCCCAGGCGGTGGACGGTGAAGCCCGCCCGGCGCAGCACGTCGGCGTCGAGCAGGTTGCGGGTGTCCACCACGGTCCGGCCCGCGACCACCGCGCCGAGCGAGGCCCAGTCGAGGCTGCGGAACTCCGGCCACTCGGTGAGCAGCACGAGCGCCTCGGCCCCCTTCGCCGCCTCCTGGGCGTCGGCGACCACCTCGACGTCGGCGAGCGCGGCCGCCGTCGAACCGGCGGGGACGGCCGGGTCGTAGCCGACGAGCTCGGCACCGGCCTGGCGCAGCAGCGCCGCCACCGCGAGCGAGGGCGAGTCCCGCAGGTCGTCCGTCCCCGCCTTGAAGGTCAGCCCGAGCAGGCCGAGCCGGACCCGGCTCAGCGAGCCGGTGCGCGAGCCCGTGACGGCTGTGCGGATCTTGTCGACCATCCGTAGGCGCTGGCGGTTGTTCGTCTCGATCGTGGCCCGCAGCAACCGGAACTCGAAGTCGGCGCCGTCGGCGACCTGCAGCATCGCCTCGGTGTCCTTGGGCAGGCAGGACCCGCCCCAGCCGGGCCCGGGAGCCAGGAACGCCTGGCCGATCCGCTGGTCGTACCCCATGCCCTCGGTGACGTCGCCGATGTCGGCGCCCAGCCGCTCGCACAGCTCCGCCAGCGAGTTGACGTAGGACAGCTTCATCGCCAGGAAGCAGTTGGCGGCGTACTTGACCATCTCCGCGCTGGCGGCGTCCGTGAGCACGGTCGGTGCCCCCAACCGGGAGTACAGCGCCGCCACCCGCTCGGCGGCGTCCTGCGCGTCGCAGCCGACGACGATCCGGTCCGGGTTGAGGAAGTCGTGCACCGCGGACCCCTCGCGGAGGAACTCCGGGTTGCTGACCACCCACACGTCCTCGCGGCCGATCACCTCGCGGATCCGTGCCGCCGTGCCGACCGGGACGGTCGACTTGTTGACGATCACGCACCCGGGCGCGAGCAGCTCGCGCACCTCCTCGGCGACGGCCTGCACCGCGTTGAGGTCGGCGACCCCACCCACCCCCATCGGTGTGGGCACGCAGAGGAACACGACCTCGGCCGGTCCGGCCGGCCCGGCGAGCGCGGCCGGGGCGCCGAGCACGAACGACAACCGCCCGGCGGCGAGCCCCTCGACGACGAGTTCGGGCAGGCCCGGCTCCAGGATGTCGACGGAGCCCTGGCGCAGCCGGTCGATCTTGGCTGCGTCGACGTCGGCGCAGACGACGGTGTGCCCGAGGGAGGCCAGGCATGCCCCGGTGGTGAGACCGACGTAGCCGGTGCCGATGACCGCGATGCGTCGTGCGAACACGCCTGTCCCCGTTCGTCGCTCGGTGCCGCCGGTCACACCGCCCGGGTCAGTAGGCTCCCTCGCCCTTGACGACGGCGCCGACGGTCTTCCAGAGGATCAGCGCGTCGAGTGCCAGCGACCAGTTCTCGACATAGCGTAGGTCGAGCCGGATCGACTCCTCCCACGAGAGGTTGCTGCGACCGCTGACCTGCCACAACCCGGTGAGGCCGGGCCGCACGTGCAGGCGGCGGTGCATCTCGCGCGAGTACGTCTCGACCTCCGCCGGCAGCGGCGGACGCGGGCCGACGAGCGACATCGAGCCGGCGAGCACGTTGAACAGCTGGGGCAGCTCGTCGAGGGAGTACCGGCGCAGCCACTGCCCGACACGGGTGACCCGCGGGTCCCTGCGCAGCTTGAACAGCGGGCCGGCCCCCTCGTTCAGGGTGACCAGGTCCAGTCGCAGCTGCTCCGCGTCGACGACCATCGACCGGAACTTCAGCATCCGGAACGGCCGCCCGCCCTGGCCGACCCGCGTCTGCCGGAAGAACACCGGTCCACCGTCGCAGCGGACCGCGACGGCGATGCCGAGGAAGACCGGCAGCAGCAGCAGCAGCATCAGGAGCGCGCCGACCCGGTCGATGCCACCCTTGAGCAGCCGGGACAGCCCGCCGAACCGCGGCTCGGTGAGCCGCAGCAGCGGCATCCCGTCGACCGGCTTGACGTGCATCCGGGGCCCGGCGACCTCCAGCAGACCCGGGTCCACGACGAGGTCGGCCCGGGAGTCCTCGAGGTCCCACGCGAGCCGCTGCAGCCGCTTGGGCGACCAGTCCGGGCTCGGGGTGACCGCGACGACGCGGTAGCCGCCGTCGTCGACCAGCTTGCGCAGCGCCTCCAGGTCGCCGACCACGGGGACGCCGGCGATGGTGTCGTCGCCGCCGTAGCCCTTGCCGGTGGCGGTGCAGGCCCCGGTGACGGTCCAGCCGAAGTGGCGCGCGTCTCGCGTGCGCACGACGAGCTCGGCGACCGACTGCGGGGTGCCGACCGCGAGCACGGGGTGCATGCAGGTGCCGAGGAAGCGACGCCTGCGGTGCAGGCCGCGGCGCAGGCCCCAGCGTTCGACGATCAGCGCCAGCCCGATCGCCGGCACGACGACGAAGGTCCAGGACCGGACGCCGTCCACGTTGCCGGCCAGCCCGACCAGCCCGAGCACGACCCCCGCGGTCAGCGCGCCCCGGAAGACGTTGCTGAACTCCTCGGCGCCCTGGCCGAGCACGCGCGGCTCCCAGGCCCGGCAGACGGCGAGCCCGCCCAGCAACAGCGCGGCCACGACCACGGCGTAGCCCCAGCTCGAACCGCTGAGGCCGAGGCTACCCGTGCCGAGGCCCAGCCAGCCGCCCACGACCGTGCCGAGCACGATGAGCACCAGGTCGGAGGCCACGACGCTCCAGCGGTACCGGACCTCCCAGTTCGAGTGGTCGCCCCCGTCGACGACCGGGATCTGTGGCCGGCCGAGCCCGGCCTGCGTGCTGCGCCTGCCGACGACCGGCAACGGGCCGGTCTCGGTACTGCTGCTCACTGAGCCCCCATCCCTCGCTCTCGCGTCCCTCGCTCTCGCGTCCCCCGAGGATTCCTGGGGCCGCCATCCTGATACCCACGACCGGCAGGAGTCACAACTGTTCAAACGCTGGAACTCGCCGAGCGTTACTTCCGCGGACGGGGGAACCGGCGTCGTATCGAGATGTACGGCCTCCAGGGCTGTCCGGTTCACACGGACGGTGAGAGCGCTGCGGCAATCAATCCACTGACCGGGTGGCAGCGAACCGCCGAAGGGTGTCGTCGTCGGCGACGTCGACGGCCGCCGGCGCACCGCTCGGCCGCGGGCGCGCCCGCTGCGGGCCGCCCGCGGCCGGGGGGGCGAGCAGCTCGTCGTACACCCCGACGTAGGTCTCGGCCTGCGCGGCCCAGTCGAGGTCCTGCTCGGCGCGGCGCCGCCCGCGGGCGCCGAGGTCGGCGCGGCGCCCCTCGTCGTCGAGGAGGGCCACCACGGCGTCGGCGAGCCCGTCGACGTCGCCGGGCTCGACGTAGACCGCGCAGTCGCCGGCCGAGACCACCGTCTCGGTGAGCCGGTAGGCGACGACCGGCAACGCGAAGGCCATGTACTCCATGGTCTTGTTCATCGTCGAGACGTCGTTGAGCGGGCTGTACGGATCCGGGGACAGGCCCAGGGTGGCCGTCGAGAGGTACGCCGCGATCTGCGGCGGGCCGACCCGCCCGGTGAAGTGCACGTAGGGGTCGAGCCCGCGCGCGGTGCAGTCGGCGCGCAGCTGCTCGAGGCAGTCGCCGAAACCGAGCAGGACGAATCCCACGTCCTCGCGGCCGTGGTGGCGCACGATCCGCTCGGCGACGTCGAGCACGCCGTCGACGCCGTCCTGCGGTCCCATGATGCCCAGCCAGGCGACGAGGTGGCGGCGGCCCCGTCGCAGGTCCGGGCGCGGCGGCACCGGCCGCATGGCCGCGGTGTCCGGCCCGGACCGGACGACCGCGGTCCGCTCCGGGGGCACGGCGCCGCGCTCCCACGCCACGCGCTGGTAGGAGGCGTTGGTGGAGATCACCCGGTCGGCGGTGCGGAAGGTGCGGCGCTCCAGCCAGCGCAGGCCGGCGAGCTGCAGCCGCCCGGCCCGCCCGGTGGGGGTGCCGAAACGGGAGAGGAAGACCTCCGGGTTGAGGTCGTGGTGGTCGAAGACGAAGCGCACGCCGAACGGGCGCCACAGGAGGGCGAGTAGCCAGTAGGTGTCCGGCGGGTTGCACGCCTGGACCACGTCGAACCGCCGGCGCCGCCACACGGTCAGGCTGAGCCGGGCCGTGCGGACCCAGCTGTAGGCGAACTCGCGCACGTACCCGAGCGCGCCGACGGCCTCGGGGGCCGGCCGGTACTTGTACAGCTGGACGCCCTCGTGCTCGGCGTACCCGGGGTCACCCGGGCCCTTCGGGCAGATCACCGACACCTCGTAGCCGGAGCGTCGCAGCGCCTCGCACTCCAGCCACACCCGCCGGTCGAGGGGGACCGGCAGGTTCTGCACAACGATCAGGACGTGCGGCGGGCCCGGCCGGCGGCTGCGGCGGGGCCGGTCGGTGCCGCGGGGCCGCTCGGTCACGGTGCACCTCCTCGTCGGACCGAGCCGCGCGCTCGGCCCGGCCCAGACCGTAGGCCACCCGGATCCCGCCACCGGCCCCGCCTCCGCAGCCCCGACCTGGCGACCGCCGATCGAGGGTCACCCGGTCGCGGCTCGGCGAGGCGCGGCCGTCCGTATGCTGGGGCCGTTCCACGCTCCCGGTGGCACCGCGCCTGCCCCGCGAGCCCGTCTTCGGCACGGCAGCCGGTGAAACGCCGTGACCGGCGTCAGCGAGGAGAACGCGTGAGTCCATTACAGGCCCAGCTCGACCGGGTCCGCCGTCGCAAGTGGGTGGTGGCGGTGGTCATGCTGATCGCCGTGGCGGGAGCGGTGGGCTACTCGCTGCTGGCGGGTTCGTCGTACACCGGCCGGGCGACGCTCACGGTGTCCTCGGACCGCTCGCCCGAGCAGGACGCGGCCCTGGCGCAGGGTTACGTCGAGTACTTCAACCAGGACTTCACCCAGGAGGTGCTCGCCGAGCGGGCGGGGCTGTCCTCCGACGTCGACTTCCAGGCGCGGAACTCGGCGACCAGCCCGATCATCTACGTCGAGGCCACCGCGCCGACGGCCGACCAGGCCACCACGGCGGCGCGTGCGATCGCCGAGGCCTTCCGCGACGACATCAACGCCAGCGTCCAGCAGCAGAGCGAGGCACCGATCGCCGACCTGCGGGCCCAGCTCGACCAGCTCGCCGACGAGCTGGCCACCGCCGACACCGGCACCGCCGAGCTGCTCCGCGGGCAGATCTCCTCGATCAACGAGCGGATCCTCACCATCCAGGGCGAGACGGCCGGCAACCAGCTCAAGAACCTCTCGCTCAACGCCGGCGTGACCGCCAACCCGGCGGCCGTCGTGCAGAACGCCCTGCTCGGGCTCGTCGGCGGCCTGATCCTCGGGGTGGCCGCAGCGCTCGCCCTGGCCAGCGCCGAGGACCGGATGGCGACCCCGCGCGACGTGCGCGAGCGCCTCGACCTGGACACGCTCGCGATGATCCGGCGCTCCGGCGGGGAGGGGCAGCGCGAGCAGCAGCTCAAGAGCCTCGCGAACGTCGTGAGCCTGTCCGACATGAGCAGGCCCGCCGTGCTGGCCGTCACCTCGGTGCGCCCGACGCCCCTCTCGGCCGAGGTCGCCGAGGGGCTCGCCTACTACCGCGCCCAGCAGGGCGAGCGGACGTTGCTGGTGCGCGCCGACCTGGACACCTCCCGGCAGCGGGTCGGGCACCGCGGACGTCCCGGTCTCGGCGACTTCCTCGCCGGCCGGCCCGGGATCCGGCTGCAGCCGTTCGTCGTCCCGACGGTGCTGAACTCGATGCTGGTGCTGCCCGCCGGCAGCTCCCGTGACGACCCGTACGCGCTGTTCGGGCCGGAGCGGTTCGTCGACGCGATCCAGCAGGCGAGCCGGCTGGCCGATCTCATCGTGATCGACGCGCCGCCGATCGTCGAGGCCGCCGAGGCCCAGGTCGTGTGCGCGTCCGCGGACCGCACCGTCCTCGTCATCGAGGAGGGCGCGACGAAGGCCTCGGACGCGATCGAGGCCCGGGAACGGCTCGACCGCGTGCACGCCGCGGTGCTGGGCGTGGTCATCGGCGACTCCGCCCGCGGGCGGTCCACCTCCGCCGCGCGGGCGGCCCGCAGCGAGCCCTCCGCACCGCCCTCCCGGCCCCGCGGCCGGCACCGTCGGCCGCGAGCGACGAGGTCGACGCCCGTGCCTGATCTCCGGACGGTCGCGCCGGCGGCGCCGGGGGCTGGGGTGCCGGTCGCGCACCCCGCCGGCGACGGCGCGGCGGACCGGGCGCCACGGGCGGGGGAGCGGGCCGGCCGGCGCGGCTCACCGCTGCTCGCCGCCGCGATCCTGCTCGCCGTCCTCGCCGGGGTGTACGTCGCGGGCGGCCTGATCGACGGGCCGCTGGGCCCGGGGATCGCGATGGTCGGGCTCGGGATCGGCGGGGCGCTGGTGCTGTACGCGCTGAACCGTCCGGTCCTGGCCGTCGGGGTGCTGCTGGTCACGGCGTTCCTGCGGCCCGCGCTGAAGGGCCTGCCGCTGCCGGTCGAGGCCATGTTCGTCGCGATGGCGATCGTCGTCCTGGCCGGCGCGCTCGCGGTGACGCGCCGGGTGAGCCGCGCGCCGAGCCTGGGCCCGGTCGAGGCGGCGATGGGGCTGTTCGTCCTGTGGTCCATCGCCTCCGCGATCGCCCCGCACCCCTACGAGGCCGGCGGCGCCCAGTCCATCGACGACACCTACTCGGTCTACCACTTCATCGCGGCCGGCACCCTGATGCCGTTCGTCGTGTACGTCGTGGGCCGCTTCGTCATCGACCGGCCGGCGGCGGTGCGCCGGGTGCTCTGGGTGGTGCTCGGTTGCTGGGCCTACTCGATCTGGGTGAGCGTCGCGCAGTTCCACCTGCCCGCACTGGTGTGGCCCCGGTACATCCTCGAGATCCCGGCGTCCAACAGCTGGTCGAACCGCGCCGTCGGCGTCTTCAGCCAGCCGGTCGCGAACGGGGTGCTGCTGGTGCTCGGCTTCGTGCTCGCGCTGTTCCTCGCCCGCCAGGTCGGCACGCCGCGCTGGCAGCGCATCGCGCTGCGGATCCTCGCGGTCGTCTCGCTGTACGCGATCTACCTGACCTACACCCGCGTGGTGTGGCTGATCTTCCTGCTCGCCGTCGTGCTCGGCGCGCTGTTCCTGCCGCGGGACCGGCGCGTGTACCTCGGCGTCCTCGGCGTGGTCATGGTGGGGGCGCTGGCGAACCTCTCGACGCTGCTGAGCAGCGATCGCACCGCGGGCGGGGTGACCTCCAGCTACGAGATCCAGGACCGGCTGAACATGATCGCCACGGCGTTGTGGGCGATCGGCGAGAAGCCGTTCGCCGGCTGGGGGATCGGCACCTTCGCCGAGGTGAACACCTACCACCACCAGCAGTGGTCGCCGGACGTGCCGTGGATCCGCGGTTACGGCATCGTGTCGCACTTCAACGAGCTCGGCATCGCCGCGGAGCTGGGGCTGGTCGGCCTGGCGCTGTGGGTGGGCGTCGTGGTCCTGCTCGCGCGGGCGCTGCGCGACGCGGTGCGCACGCTGCGCGACGAGGACGGCCTGCTCGGCGGCGAGTTCGCCGTCATCGTCGCGATCGCCGCCACGATGTGGCTCGTCACCGGCTTCACCGCCGACCTGCGGTTCCTCGAGTTCGGCAGCATCCTGGTGCTGCTGCTCGTCGGCACCGTCGTCGGCGCCGCCGAGCGCCGGCGACTGCGCGCGCCGGCCCGGTCGACGGCGCGGCTGCGGCGGGCGGGACCGCTTCCGCCCGGGCCGTCGGCCGCCGTGCCGGCTCCCGCGGGGCCGTCCCCCCGTCCGTCCCGGCCCGAGCCGGCCGGATACGGTCCGCGGCCGTGACCACCGGGGACGGGGTGGAGCCCGCGGGCCGCTCCCCGCGACGGCGGGCACTGTGGGTCTCCACCAGCCGGTCGACGCGCGGCGGGATGACCAGCTTCGTCGAGACCGTCGCCGCCACCCCGTTGTGGGAGCGCTGGCAGGTCCGGTTCGTCGCGACCCACCGGCCCGGCCCGGTGCCGGTGCTCGCCGTCGCGTTCGCCCGCGGGCTGGCGGCGTTCGTCCGCGAGCTGCTGCTGCGCCGGCCCGACGTCGTGCACCTGCACATGGCCAAGAACGCCAGCTACTTCCGGAAGGCCGCGCTGCTGTGGCTGGCGACGGCGGTGCGGATCCCGGTGGTGCTGCACGTCCACGCCGGCCGGTTCCGGCTGTTCTACGACGCGATGCCGCGGCCGGTGCGGTGGTCGGTCCGGCGGACGCTGTGCCGGGCCGGTGCGGTCGTCGCACTGGGTGAGCGGTGGGCCGAGCGGCTGCGCGAGATCGCCCCCGGAGCCCGGGTCGTCGCCATCCCGAACCCCGTCGTCGTGCCGGGCTCCGCCCCCGTCCCGCACCACCTCGGGGCCCGGGATGCCGACTCCGAACCCGTGCGCGTGGTGTTCCTCGGGAGGATCTGCGCCGACAAGGGGAGCTTCGTCCTCGTGCAGGCCTGGGAGAAGCTCCTGGCGGGCGGTACGCGCGTTCCGGTCCGGCTGACGCTGGCCGGCGACGGCGAGGTCGAGCGGGCGCGCGAGCTGGTCGCCCGGCGGGAGCTCGGTGCCACCGTCTCGGTGCGCTCCTGGCTCGGGCCCGAGGAGGTGGCGGCGCTGCTGGACACCGCCCACGTGCTCACCCTGCCCTCGCGCAACGAGGGCCAGCCGATGGCCGTGCTCGAGGCGATGGCCCGCGGGATCGCGGTGGTCGCCACGGACGTCGGGGGGATCCCCGACCTCGTCGAGCACGGCGTCAGCGGGGTGCTCGTGCCACCCGACGACCCCGACGCGCTCGCCGACGCCCTGCGCTGCGTGGTCGACGACGCCGCGGCACGTGGGCGGCTCGGCGCGGCCGGCCTGGCCCGGGTCCGGGAGACGTTCGACGCCGACGTCGTGTGGCGGCGCTACGAACGCCTGTACCTGGAGCTCATCGGCTCCTCCGCGGGATCCGGGGCGGCCGCCGGCGCCGGGCGCGCGGGGCCGGACGGAGGTCCGGGAGGCCGTGGCTAGGATCGGCCGGTGCTGTCCCGCCGGGTGAGGTCGTGCGGGCCCCTGCGGGTCCTGTTCGTGGTGCCGCGGCTCGGTCTCGGTGGCGCCGAGCGGCACGCCGCGACGCTCATCACCCACCTCGACCGGGAGCGGTTCGCGCCGTCGCTGGTGTGCATCGGCATCCCGGGCGCCCTCGGCGAGGAGCTGGCCGCCGCGGGCGTCCCCGTGCGCGCGCTGCACCGCAGCCGCGGCCGGCTACCGCTGGCCCTGCTCGACCTCGTCCGCCACCTGCACCGGGTCCGGCCGGACGTCGTGGTGCTGCGCGGCCGCAACGCCGAGGCGCTCGGCCGGCTCGCCGCGGTGCTCGCGGGCGTGCCGCGGGCGGTCGTCTGGGTGCACAACAACCACGATCTCGGCCGGCGCACCCGCCTGCGCCGCCTCGCCGACCGGGTGCTCGAGCCGGCCACGAGCGCGTACTACGGCGTGGCCGAGAGCCAGCTGCGGTACATCACCGGTGGCCTCGGCTACCCGGCCGAGAAGGTGCGCATCATCCACAACGGGGTCGACGTCGGCCGGTTCCGGGTGGCCGAGCGCGATCCCGCCCTGGCCGCCGAGCTCGGCATCGGGCCGGACGAGCCGGTCGCCGGCACGGTGGCGGTGCTGCGGCCGGAGAAGGACCTGGCGACGTTCCTGCGCGCGGCCCGCCTCGTGCTCGACCGCGAGCCCCGCGCCCGCTTCCTGGTGGTCGGCCGCGGGCCGCTGGCGGGCGAGCTGCGCGCGCTGGCCGACGAGCTCGGCCTGGCCGGGCGCGTGGTGTTCACCGGGGCGCGCAGCGACGTGCCCGCGCTGCTGTCCCTGCTCGACGTGTTCGTGCTCAGCTCCTACACCGAGGCCTTCCCGATGGCCGTGCTCGAGGCGATGGCTGCCGGCCGCCCGGCTGTCTGCACGGCCGTCGGCGGGGTCGCCGAGGCCGTGGATGACGGGGTGACCGGATACCTGGTGCCGCCGCGCGACCCGGCGGCGCTCGCCGGGAGGATCGCCGATCTGCTCGCGGACCCGGGCCGGGCCCGGTCGATGGGCGCGGCCGCGCGGGCGCGCGTCGAGGCGGAGTTCACCCTGGAGCGCTCGGTCCGGCGGGCCGCGGAGGCGCTCGAGCGGACGGCGGGGCGGGCCGTCGCCGGTGTCTGAGTCGGCGGCCCCCGGGCCGGCCGCCCGGCCGGCGCCGGCCCGGCGCCGGCCGGTGGGGCTGACCCTCGTGTGTGACCGGATCGTCGTGGGCGGCGCGGAGACCTGGCTGCTGAACCTGTTCCGCCACCTCGACCCCACCGTCGTGCGCCCGCGGGTGATCTGCTTCAAGGAGCCCGGCCCGGTCGGGCCGGAGTTCGCCGCCGCGGGCTTCGACGTCGAGGTGCTCGGCCGGGGCGGGCGCTACGACCTCGCCACCCTGCCGCGGCTCGCGGGGCGGCTGCGCGCCACCGGCACCGACGTGGTGCTGGTGCACCACCTGCACCCCGCACCGCTCACCCTCGGCCGCCTGGCCGCGCGGCTGACCGGGCGGCGCAGCATCGTCACCCCGCACGGGATGGACACGCTGGCGGTCACCGGCCGGCGCTGCCTGCCGCGCCACGACGTGGAGACCCTGTTCCTGTCCGACGCCGTCGTGTGGCTCGCCCCGAGCCAGGCCCGCTACTTCCACGAGCAGGAGCACGTCGGGCGCCACCCGTGGAGCCGGACCCGGGAGGTGGTGATCCCCAACGGCATCCCCCTGCCGCCGCCGACGACGCCGGCCACCCGGGCCACCGCGCGGGCCCTGCTGGGGCTCGGCGAGGACGAGGTGGCGGTCGGCGTGGTCGCCCGCCTCATGCCCGTGAAGGCACACGAGGTGCTGCTCGGCGCCGTGGCGGAGCTGGCGCCGTCGCGCCCGGGCCTGCGGCTGGTCGTCGTCGGCGGGGGGGTGCGCGCGGCGGAACTGGCCGCGCTCACCCGGTCGCTGGGTATCGAGGAGCACGTGCGGTTCCTCGGCATGCGCCGCGACGTCCCGGCGCTGCTGCCCGGGCTCGACGTCGGCTGCCTGTCCTCCCGCTACGAGTGCGCCCCGCTCTCGCTCGTCGAGCAGATGGCGGCCGGCGCGCCGGTGGTCACCACGGAGGTCGGCGCCGTGCGGGACATGGTGACCGACGGACAGGAGGGCTTCGTCGTCCCGGTCGGGGACGCTGCCGCATTCGCCGACCGGCTGCGTCGGCTCGTCGACGACCCCGGGTTGCGCGCCGCGATGGGCGGGCGGGCGCGAGCCCGGGTGGAGCGGCAGTTCCGGATCGAGGACACCGCGGCCGCGTTCGAGCGGCTGGTCACCTCGCTCGTACCCGGCGCAGGCCCCCCGCCGGACGCTCAGCCCGCGTAGACCGCCAGGTCGTCGATCAGCACGGCGGCCGTCGAGTCGTCGCCGTTGCCCCGGTAGATGCCCATCTTGAAGTAGTTCTCGTCGCTGCTCATCGTCGCCCGGGAGACCCGCTCGACGACCTGCTCGCCGTTCTCCCAGACCTCGACGAAGCCCTCGGACGCGCTTCGGGAGAACCCGACGTGCATCACGTAGTCCACCCACTCGCCCCGCCGCACGGGGCCGATCCGGCGGCTGTCGTGCTCCACGCCGTCGCCGCCGAGATAGAGCTCACCGTCCGGGCTCACCTCCACTGCCAGCGGCGGTGAGCCGTCCCCGGCGTGCCACTGCATGACGATGAACCAGTCGCCCTCGACCGGGTTCGGGAAGTCCTCGGGGAAGAACAGGGAGAACTCGTACCAGCGCCGGTCGCCGGAACGGGTCGCCATCTCGTCGGAGTGCGAGGCCACCTCGGAGCGTTCGCCGCCGCCGAAGTCCGGCACGTCGCCGGGCTTCACCACGAAGCGCGCGGCGAACTCACCCTTGCGCGCCTGGCCGACCAGGTCCAGGGCGTGACCCACGCCGCTGGTGTCGCAGTCGCTGTTGACGAAGACGTTCTGGCAGGAGTCCCAGCGGGCGAAGCCGCCGTTCTCGAAGTCCTCGCTGAACAGCCGCGTCGCGCCCGCCGGCACCGGCGAAGCCGAGCGGGCCTGCCCGGGATCGCGAGGGGCGGGCACGAGCGGGATCTCGGTCCCGCGGGTCAGGTTGCTGGGCGGGCGCTGGGCGCTCCCGGTCGCGGGCTCGGGCGGCACCGGCACGAAGGGGATCTCGGCGTAGCCGGCCAGCGCCCGCGACGGTGTGCGAGCCTCGGGTGCCCGGCGCTCCTCGGCGTAGGCGCCGTAGGCCTCGGTGGCGAGCAGCGCGGTGGCGACCAGGGCGGCCGACGCCAGCGTGTGGCGGATCACGGGGGACCTCCGGGCGGTTCGGGGAGCGGCCGTGCGGGCGGCGACCTGGACCGCCTCGGGCGGCCGGTGCGCGGGCGTTCAGGACGGGGGGCGTGCAGCGGGCTGGGTGGAACAGGCGGTAGCGGGGCGTGACGCACGACCCGGCAGGGGGCGGCCGGTACCCGACGGTGACATCGGCGGGCCTCCTTCCGGTCGCTCTGCGTGGGACGTCCCGAGTATCGGCACAAACCTGTGCACTGTGGGGTCCATGGGGCGCATGTTCACACGATGGACGAGTGAAGCCCGCTTTCGGGGAGCGCGATCGGCGGGGACACGTCCAGGGGAGCGAGACGCGGCCACGTGACGGGGAGCCACGGCGCTGATCTTATTGGTCCCGACAGGAGCCGGTTTCTCCCTGATCGCGCAGACTGCGCCGACCGGGCCGTCACCGTCGGCGACAGGTCGGTGACATGCTCCGGACGGAGCAGCGTCCCGCCCCGGAACCGGTGGCCGCCGGTGGTCACCCCGCTGCCACGTGCCCTGCCGGGGGCCCCGCGAGCTCGCGCGGTTAGCCTGCCGCGGTGCGGATCAGCCGGGTCGTGCAGGGCGCGGCGGCGCGGGCGGCGATGGACCGCGCCGAGCGCCTCTGGGCGGAGCGGGACGTACCGCTCACCGCGCGGGCGCCCTGGTTGCGGGCGTACCTGGACGCCTACCGGGACCGGCAGCCGGTCGTCGTCGAGATCGTGGAGATCGCCGGACCGGCAGGTGCCGGCGCGGGGCCCGCCCGGCACGGGCGGCCGGTGGCCGTCGCCTGCCTCGGACGAGTCGACGGGCCGGTGGTGGAGTGGACGGCGCTGGGCATCGAGGTGAGCGACTACACCGCCCTCGTCGCCGTCGACGACGACGCCGCCCGGCGGCTGGCCGGTGCGATCGCCGACCTGGTGCGAGGCGGTCGGCGTCCGTGGCGCCTGCGACTCGAACAGCTGCCGGCCGGCGACCCGGTGCTGCGCCACCTGGGCCCGCTGCTCCCGGCCGTGACCTGCCGGCCCGGGATCCCGGCGCTGCGCCTCGCCCTGAGCGAGCCGCGGGTACTCGAGCGGCACCTGTCGCACAACGCGCGCCGGACGGTGCGAAAGGGTTGGAACCGCCTGGCCCGTGACGGCCACGAAGTGGTGGTCCGTCCGGTGCGCGACCCGGTCGGGGTGCGGGCGGTGCTGGACGCGGTCGTCGAACTCCGCCGCACGCGCGACCGCCAGATCGGCCGGCGCAGCGAGCTCGACCGGCCGGACTTCGCCCGCTTCTACCGCGGCGTCCTGCCGGAACTCGCCGCGCGCGGGCAGGTGGAGCTCACCACGCTGTGGGTGGGTGACGAGCTCGCCGGCTACGTCCTGGGCTTCCTCGACGGCTCGAGCTACCGGATGTGGGACGGACGGGTGGGCGCGGACTGGCTGGCCTACTCCACCGGCCGGCTGGCCGACGCGCTGGCCCTGACCTCGGCGCTGGCCGACCCCAGGATCCGCACGCTCGACTGGATGCGCGGCGAACAGGAGTACAAGAGGCAGGCGATGACGCACGTGGTCGACCACGAACACCTGCACGCCTGGTCGTCGCACGCGCTCCGGCGGGGCTACCGCCTGGTGCTCGCCGGGCACCGCAGGCTACGGCGGTTGACCGCGCCGGGCGGGCTGCGCCGCGCCGCGCGCCGGCTCGCGGACCGGGTGCGGCCGGCTCAGTCCGCGGGGGACCGCACGGCTTCGGCGCTCGTCCCGACCCGCAGCGCGTCGTAGTACACGGTGCCCGGTTCACCGATGTCCGCGGCCCGGTAGTACCCGGCCTTCAGGTAGCTCGCCGGCTGCTCGTCGTCCTCGTACGTCGGATACATCGTGCCGCTCTCCGGCTTGAACGGGCCGAGGACCCGCTCGCCGTCCATCCAGACCTCGACCTCGCCCACCTCCGGATCGGTCGAGAACACGATCCGGACCACCCAGTCCACCCAGGTGCCGGTCTCCAGTGGCGCCAGCTCGCGGATGAAGGGCTCCACGTCGTCGGGGTGGCCGGCACCGCCGGCGAGATTCCAGCTGCCCTCCTGGGCGCTCAGCTCCACCGGCGGGGAACCCTCACCCTCGTTCTTCCACTGGGTGAGCGTCTGCCACTCCTGGTCGACCGGGTAGTTCTCGCCCAGCATCACGGAGAGTCCGAAGTAGAGCTCCTCGCCTTCCTTGATGAAGTCGATGTCGGGCTGGACCTCGCTGCGCGAGTCGCCGGTGATGCCCTCACCGGTGGACTCCCCCGGGATCGTGACGGCCAACGCGTATCTGCCCTCGCGGACGGGCTCGGTGACCAGCTCCGGTTCCTCGGCGCCGCCGTGGACGTTCCACGGCGTGTCCTGGAACTGCGACAGGTCGCCCGTCTCGAGGTTCCCGGTCCAGATCAACCCGGGGACGTCGGAGGACAGCGTGGGCCGCGGCGGGGGCGGCTCCCCCGGGGAGGGGCGGTCCGGATCGCCGCCGCAGCCGGCCAGCAGGACCGCAGCGGCGGCCAGGCCGACGACGCTCGTCGTCCTGCTTCTCACGTGGTGTTCCCCTTGTCCTCGACGTCGGTTCGGGCGTGCCCGCGGCCCCCGCCCGTTGCGCACCGACCCGCTGCCTATGCTACGACGGGTTCGCCTCGGCCTTCGTCGCGCACGACGATCGGGTTCGACCGGGGTTCCGGGCCGCGGCCGCCACCCGGCCGCGTACGAGCGTAGGGAGCGCATCTGTCCGCCAAGCTGATCGTCCTGGGCTGGCACAACGTGCGTCCGACCGGGTGCTTCCCGGCGGCGCTCGGCGCGGGGGAGCGGGGCCTGCAGGCCCAGTTCCGGGTCCTGCGCCGATTCACCAACGTCCTGCCCCTGGAGCAGGCGCTGCGTGATCTCCTCGACGGCCGCCCGCTGCCGCCGCGGGCCGTCGCGATCACCTTCGACGACGGCTACCGGGACAACCTCGAGCTCGCGGGTCCGATGCTGCGCCGCCTCGGCCTGCCGGCGACGTGCTTCCTGGTACCCGGGCTGCTCGACGGCGACGTCTCGCCCTGGTGGGAGGAGCTCGCGTGGATCTTCGACAATGCCACCGCGCCGGCTGTGGAGTGGGCCGGCGCCGAGCACCCGATCACCGAGCCGTCGGCCCGGCGGGCGGTGTTCAAGCGGATCGCCGAGGACGTCAAGCGCGTCGACCGCATCGAGCGCGACGCCACGGTGGCGCGGCTGCGGGAGGGGGTCGCCCCTCGCGGGCGCTACGACCTCCGCTCGCACTTCATGGACTGGGACGAGGCGCGCCGGCTGCAGGAGTACATGAGCATCGGCTCGCACACGACGTACCACGCGATCCTGGCGAACGAGACGCCGCAGGCCCAGCGCGAGGACCTGGCCGGGTCCCGCCGCCGGCTCGAGGCCGGGCTCGGCGCGCCCGTGCGGGTGCTCGCCTACCCGAACGGGAAGTCGATCGACTACGACGACCACACCCGGGCTGCCGCGGCCGCCGCCGGCTACGACTTCTCGATCACCACCCGCAACGGGGTGAGCACGCCCGGGACGCCGCGCCACGACGTGCGCCGCTGGGTGATGAACCCGCACCGCGGGCCGCGCGACTTCGCGAAGGTCGTCCGGGACCTCGCGCGCGACCCCGGCCGGTGATCAACGGTCTCCCCGGGCCGATTTCCACCCGTCCGTGGGTGTCGTCCCGCGTTAGAGGTGCGACGGGCCTGGACCGAACGGGTCCGCCGGCCCCGCGCCCGGCCCGTCCGGGCCACGGGGAGGCCGCACGGTGACGACGCGACTGGTGAACGATCCGGTGCTCGGAACCCGTCCCCGCGGCCGCGCCCCTCGGGCGGCGGCTCTCGCCTGCGTCCTGGGTGGGTTGGACATCGTCGGCCCGCTCGGTCGAGCGGGCGTCCGCTGCGCCGTGGCGGCGGGCCCGCGCGATCCGGTCCGCCACTCCCGGCACGTCCACGCGTCCATCGACCGGCTCGACTGCTGGGCCGAGCCCGAGGCGCTCGTCGCGCGTCTCGTCGCGTGGGCGCGGGTGCAGGCGGCCCGGCCGGTGCTGTTCTACCCGACGGACGGCGACCTCCTGATGGTGTCGCGCTTCCGCGAACCGCTCGGCGAGGTCTTCGACTTCCTCGTCCCCGACGCCGGGCTGATCGAGAGCCTGGTCGACAAGGAGCGTTTCCAGGACCTCGCCGGTCGGCTCGGGCTGCCCGTACCCCCCTCGGCCGTCCTGCCGGCGGGCCACGGGCCTGCCGACCTGCCCGCCGCGATCTCCTTCCCGCTCGTCGTGAAGCCGGTGCTGCACAGTGCGGGTGGTCCCTTCGCCCCCGGGGGCAAGGTGAAGGCCGTGCGGGTGGACACCCCGGACGCCCTTGCCGAGGTGCTCCGACTGGTCGCCGCCGGCGGCGGCTTCAGCTGCGTGGTGCAGGCACTCGTGCCGGGCCCGGAGAGCCGGATCGAGAGCTACCACGCGTTCGTCGACGAGTTCGGCACGACCGTCGCGGAGTTCACCGGGGAGAAGGTGCGCACCTACCCGCCCGAGTACGGCCACAGCACGGCGGTGACCGTGGGGCGGCGCCCCGACGTCCTGGCCGCCGGCCGTGAGGTGCTCGCCGCGATCGGGTTGCGTTCCGGGGTGGCGAAGGTCGACTTCAAGCGCGGTCCGGACGGGCGACTGTGGTTGTTCGAGGTGAACCCGCGGTTCAACCTGTGGCACAACGCCGGCGCGGCCGCGGGCGTCAACCTGCCGGCCGAGTTCTTCGCCCGGGTGACCGGGCGACCGCGCCCCCGGGAGATCCCCTTCCGTGCGGGCACCAGCTGGTGCGATGTGCGCAACGACCGGCGGGCCGCGCGCGCCGCCGGTGTCCCGCTGGCCTCCTGGCTGCGCTTCGCCGTCACCAGCCGCCGCTCGTCCGGCGACTGGAACGATCCGATGCCGCTGCTGCGCAGCTACGTCCTGCCCGCGCTGGCCCGCCGGTTCGGCCGGCCGCCGCGGGCCTGAGGACCCCCATGCGCTACGCCGTCCTGTCCGACGTGCACGGCAACCTGCACGCCCTGCGGGCCGTCGTCGAGGCCGTGCGCCGGGAGGGTGTGGACGGGTACCTGTGCCTCGGTGACCTGGTCGGCTACGGCCCGGCGCCGAACGAGTGCGTCGAGGTGGTCGCCGACCTCGGGGCGGTGTGCGTGGCGGGCAACCACGATCTCATCGCCCTCGGTGAGCTGGGCGACGAGCGGTGCGGCCCGCTGGCCCGGCAGACCAACCCGTGGACGCGCGAGGTCATCGACGAGGACACCCGCCGCTACCTCGCGGCCCTGCCGCCCACCGCGCGGGTCGGCGACGTCGTCCTCGCGCACGGCGCACCGGGGGACCCGCAGAAGTACGTGACGTACCCGGACCTGGCCGACCGCGTCCTCGACCGGCTCGTCGACACCGAGCCCGGCTACCGGGTGCTGGCCGTCGGGCACACGCACGTGCCCTGGGCGTACGCCCGCACCGGGGGCACCCTGGCGAAGGGCCGGACCCGCGGGCCGGTGCGGCTCGACCCGGCCGACTGGCACCTGCTGAACCCGGGCAGCGTCGGCCAGTCCCGGGACCGCAGCGTCGACGCCAGGTACCTGGTGCTCGATGTCGAGCGCGGCGAGGCCGCGCTGCGCGCCGTCGCCTACGACGTGCGAGGGCACGTCGCGGCGCTGCGCCGGGCGGGCCTGCCGGCCGGAACGCACCACCTGCCGCCGACGCTGCGCGAGGGCGCCGAACGCGTGGCGGCCAAGGTGGGGCGCCGGGCGGCCGCCGTGCGGCGGCTACTGCGCGCCTGACCCGCTCCGGCGCCGCAGCCGGCGCACTGCATGCCGGGCGCGGCGCGCCCCGAAGAAGGCGTGCCCGAGGAGCCCCCGGCCGAGCCGGATCCGTTCGTACGGGACCTCGTGCGAGGCCCAGCGGGCCTTGTACCCCTCGTTCCCGTAGCCCAGTCCCAGCTCGGCGCGCCCGAGCGCCCGCGCCCTGGCGAGCCCCTCCCACACCAGCAGCGAGCTCCACTGGAGACGCTCGACGGCGTGGCGGCTCGCCCCCACGTGGTGCACGTACAGGCTCCGCGGGCCACGGAGCAGCAGGGCCGAGACCTCGACGCGGCCCTCGCGGGTCCACTCGAGCACCTCGCCGAGCCCGCGCGCCGTCACCCGCTCGGCAAGGGCGGTGACGAACCGGGCGAACGCCTCGGTGCCGTGCGACGCGTCGAGGTCGCGGTCCGTCCACAGCTCGCGGTGCAGCTCGACGAGGCGCGCGCCGGCGCGGGCGGCCTCCGCCACCGGTGCCGGACGGCACTCGAGCCCGTCGTCGGCCGCCCGGCGCAGCGCGCGGCGCAGCGTGCTGCGGTGGTTGCGGCTGAGTGCCGCGAGCACCTCGTCCTCGGCCACCGCGGCCACGTGCGGTTCGCGCACGACGACGGCGTGCTCGCGCGGCCCCCGCCACCGCTCGTGGACCTGCCACATCCGGGCTCCCGGGCGGATTGGCCGCAGGTCGGCGAGGGTCCAGCGGGGCAGCGCGCGCAGGGCGCGGACCGCGCCGGTGACGACCGCAGGCTCCCACCCGGGACGCGCCAGCAGGTCGATCGGCTCGTTGTCGACGAGGAGGAGCAGCGTCTCCAGCCGCCGGCGCCGATGGGCCATCAGGGGCAGCACCCCCACCAGCAGCCCCGTTCCCGGCTCGCGCAGCGTGACCAGGCGCAGCCGGTACCGGTCGCCGTGCGTCTGCCACCAGGAGAACAGGAAGGCCCACGACTCGTAGGCCGAGGCGTCGGGCGTCGCGGCGTGCAGCTCGTCCCACTCGGCCGCCAGCGCAGCGAAGCCCGACGTCGTGGTGACGACCTCTCGGTCGAGGCGGATCGGCATGCTCAGGAAGCCGGGGAGACCGTGCGCACCCAGGCCAGCGTCTCGCGCAGGCCCGCGGCGAGCGGGGTCGGTTCCCGCAGGCCCAGCTCGGCCCGCGCCCGGCCGACGTCCAGGCAGCTGCGGCGCACCTCCCCGGGCCGCTCGGGCAGGAGCTCGGCGGTGAACTCCGCCGGGTCGAGGCCGGCCGCCGCGGCGATCGCCGACACCAGACCCAGGACGCTCACCTCGGTGCCCGTGCCGACGTTGTAGCAGTCGTGAGCCGGTGCCGGCACCGCGGCGGCCGCGAGGTTGGCCGCGACGATGTCGCCGACGAAGACGTAGTCGCGGGTCTGCCGGCCGTCGCCGAACACCGTCGGACGCCGGCCGGTGAGCACCCGGTCGCAGAAGATGGCGATCACCCCGGCGTCACCGGTCGGGTCCTGCCGCGGGCCGTAGACGTTGCCGTACCTTAGCGTGACGACGTCGAGCCCGTGGGCCCGGCGGAACCAGCCGCCGTACTCCTCCGCGGTTCGCTTGGACAGGCCGTACCCGGACAGCGGCCGGGCCGGCACGCTCTCCGGCGTCGGCACGACGTCGGTCTCGCCGTAGATCGCGCCCCCGGTCGAGGTGTTCACCACCCGGCGGACTCCCGCGGCGCGGGCCGCCTCCAGGACGTGCAGCGTGCCGACGACGTTCGTCGCCGCGTCGCGGGCGGGTTCCACCATCGACGTGCGCACGTCGACCTGCGCCGCCAGGTGGAACACGAGCTCCGGGGCGAACCGGGCGACGTGCTCGTGGACGGCGGCGCGGTCACGGACGTCGGCCCGCACGAGACGGACGCCCGCGGCCGTCGCCTCCCGCAGGTTGGTCTCCCGGCCGCTGGAGAGGTCGTCGAGGACGAGGACGTCCGCACCGGCGCGGACGAGCTCGTCGACGAGGTTCGACCCGATGAAGCCGGCTCCCCCGGTGACCAGCGCACGCATGGCGACAGAGGTTACCGGCGCGGCGGAGCCGGCCCGCGTCGGCCCGCGGCCGGCCCGCCGGCGGGGCGCGGCACACCGGAGGGCATCCCCCGACCGGGCGCCTTATGCTGGCGTGCGGTCGGCGTCCGGTCGACGGGGTGCCGGGAGGCCGGATCGTCCCCCGGCGAACAAGGAGAGGTGCGCGCTGTCCGCTGGTGCCACGCCCGTCGTCCCGGGCGGGCGGGCCCCTACCGGCCCGGCGGTCGAGGTGGTGGTCGGGGGCGATGCGGCGGCGTTGCTGGCCGACGACGCCTTCCGGACCGCCTGGGCCCGGTTGTGGACGAGCTGCCCCTGGGCGACGCCGTTCCAGGGCCCCGATTTCGCGCGTGCCTGGTACGCGAGCTACCTCCCGGACTTCGCCCCGGTCCTGGTGGTCTCCCGCCGGCCCGACGGCGGGCTGTCCGGGCTGCTGCCGCTGGCGATGGCGACGGGGCCGGCGACCGAGGGGTCCGCCCGGCTCGTCGTGGGCGGCGGGTGGCAGGCGGAGTACCACGGCTGGATCTGCGGCCCGGAGCAAGCCGGAGCGTTCCCGCGCGCGGCGCTCGGCGCCGTGCGCGCGACGTTCCCCGCCGCGACCCTGCGCTTCCGCTACCTGCCGCCCGGCACGCCCCTCGACGGACTGCGCGGGCTGGGCTTCCTGTTGCGCACGCACCGGCGGCCGTTGCTGCGATTCGGCGACGGTTCGCACCTCGAGGCCGCGCTGCGCAAGGGGAGCAACCGCTCGCGGCTGCGCCGGCTGGAGAAGGTGGGTCCGGTGCACCTGCGGCGGCTCACCTCGGCTGCGGAGCTGGATGCCGTGCTCGACGAGATCGTCCTGTACCACGACACCCGGCAGCTGGCGGCGTACGGCGGAACCGCATTCGGTGGCGACCCGCACAAGCGCGCCTTCCATCTCGCGATGGCCGACCGACCCGGCCTGCTGCACATGACCGTGCTCGACGTGGGCGGGCGGGTGGCCGCCGCACACCTGGGGGCCGACTCCGGCGCCGAGGTCCATCTCGGCCTGCTCGCCCACGATCCCTGGCTCGCGCGCCACTCGCCCGGCAAGTTCCTCATCTACTACCTGGCGAAGCTGCTGCACGAGCAGGGCTACCACCAGCTGGACCTCACCCCCGGACGCGATCCGTACAAGCCGCGGTTCGCCAACGACGCCGACGAGGTCGTCTCGCTGGAGGTGCTTCCGGGGTCGCCGGTCCGGCGGGCGATCGTGCTGGCCGGCAAGGCAGTCGGGAAGCTCCGGCGCGGGGGCCGGCCCGCGTCCGGACCGCAGCCCGACGACCGGGCCGCGCCGTCCGAGATCTGGGTGCGACCGCCCGGCCCGCTCCCCCCGACCGAGCCCGCCGGCAGCCCGGCCGAGGTACGGATCGACCGGTTGGCGGATCTCCTCGAGTACGCGCCGGCACCCGGTGACCCACCCGCGCCGGAGTTCATGTCCGCCGCCCTGCACCGCATCGGCCTCGGCGAGCGGTTCTACACCCGCACGGCCGGTGGCCGACTCCTGGAGGCCGCCTGGATCGCCGGTCCGGCGCCGGATGGACGTGGCGGCGCTCCGGGGCCCGACGCTGCGCCCGCAGCACTCGTGCACGGCCTCTACTCCGCCGGCGGGTCGCTCGACGCGCTGTTGCGCCGGGTCGTGCGGGACGCGGTGGACACCGAACCGGCGCTCCGGATCGTCGCCGAGGTGGGTGCGGACGACCCGGTGGCCCGCCGGGCCGTCCGGGCGGCGGGCTTCGCCCGCGTGCCGGCACCGAGCGGGGATGTCCGTCCCGAGCCGTGACCGCCACCGACCGGGCCCGGCGACCCGCGGGGGCATCCGCTAGGTTCGGGACGTGAGCGTGTGGCAGACCGTCCTGTTCTTCGTCGTGCCGAGCGTGGGGCTCTACCTGCTGCTCACCCTGATGGTCCTGGTGCCGCGCATGTCGCGGCGGCCCCGGTACCGCGCCGGTCAGCGGTGGCCCTACCCGCCGATGTGGTGGACGGCGAACCCCGAGGGTGCCCACCTGCCGGACGCGGTGACGGCGGCGGGCGGCGAGCGTGGAGGTGCCCGTGGCACGTGGTGAGAGCGTCCCCGGCAGCACGACCGACCACGGCGGCACCGGCACGGCCCTGAGCGTGCCCGGCGAGGAGGACCTGCCCGAGGGCGCCGCCATCACCGCGTCGGGCAGGATCTCGGTCGCCGAGGAGTACCGGGAACCGGACAGGTCGGACCAGCCGTTCACCCCCGTCCAGCTCACGCGGCTCGACGAGGCGCTGACCCTCGCCAGCCGCGACACCGGCCTGCGCTTCAGCATCTACCTCGGCGAGCTCGGTGGCCGCCCGTTCGAGCGGGCGCGCGAGCTGCACGCGGCGCTCGACGGCTCGGCCCAGGCGGTACTGGTGGCGGTGAGTCCCGAGGAGCGGGTCGTCGAGGTCGTCACCGGCGCCGACGCGCGGGTGCGGCTGCCGGACCGCGGCGCGAAGCTCGCGGTGATGAGCATGATCGCCTCGTTCCGGGAGAGCGACCTGCTCGGCGGGCTGCTCAGCGGCCTGCGGATGCTGGCCGACCAGGCCGGCGGGCGCCGCCGGCTGCGCTGACCGGCCGCGCGTCCTACCGCGGCCCGCCGCCTCGCGCCGGGGCCGGCGGTCCGTCCGGCACCCTCGGCTGCAGGGGCACCGCGGCCGAGCGGGGCGCCGCCGCCCGGATCGGCCTGCCGAGCGGGATCGTGAACGCCTCGTCCTGCTCCGCCCGCCGCCCCGGCGGTGCGGGCGCAAGGGGTGTGGTCGCCTCCACGGCTCCGGCCGGCGCGAGCGGGGTCGTCGCCTCGACCGATCCCGGCGGGGGCGGGGTCGTCGGGGGTGTCGGTGCGGCGTCCGTCGCCCCGCCGGCCTCGGGCTCGTCCCCACCGGCGTCGGTCGCGCCGGCACCGCGGCGGGTGAGGATCCGGCGCACGCCGCTCAGCAGGTCCTTGACGACCGACCGGTCGAGCAGTCGCAGGGCGAGCAGGTAGACCAGCCCGTACAGGACGCTCAGACCGAGGAGCGCGAGGACCCCGAGCATGGTGCCCCGCTCGCCCGACCGCACCACGAGCCGGTCGAGCGTCGCGATCGCCGCGACGGCCGCCGCCGCGGCGACCAGGGCCGGCAGCAGGGCGCGGACGAGCTCGCGCCCGGTGAACCCGACCACGGACCGGGCCAGGGCCATCGCCGTGACGGCGATGGTCAGCTCCATGCCGAGGACGGCCAGCCCGACCCCGAGCAGGCCCAGCGGCAGCAGCGCGAGGAGCAGCCCGATCCCCACGACGAGCTCGAGGACCGACAGGTAGTTGAGGCGCTGGGACCGGCCCGCACCCTTCATGGCCTCCCCGGCCACCTCCTGCAGGGCCACGCACGCGCCGACCCCGGAGATCGCCATGAGGACGACCCCGGCGGCCCGCCACTGCTCGCCGAGCAGCACGAGGACGGCCGGCTGACCCAGCGCGAGCAGCAGGCCGGCCATCGCGACCGCGCCGAGCCAGATCCAGCGCAGGGCGCGGAAGAAGCCCCGGCGGAACCGCTCGGGCTCGCCGGCCATCCGGGAGAAGGCGGGGAAGATGACGAACGATCCGATCTGCACCACCGCCTGCTTCGGGATGTCGCCGAGGCGGCGGCCGTAGCGGTACTGCCCCAGGGCGGCCTCGCCCAGCCCGCGGCCCAGCAGCGCGGTCTGCACCGCGTCGCGGGTCAGCGACGACAGCGACCAACCGACGAGCGGGTAGGCGAACCGCGACATCTCGCGCCACAGCCGAACCGACGGGTTCCCCTGGCCGGGTCGCCACTTGGCCAGGATCCACGAACCGATCAACCATGCGGCCAGGGAGGCGTAGTTGCCGATCACCAGCGCCCACACGCCGTAGCCGAGCGCGGCGAAAGCGATCGTGACGACCCCGTACACGACGGCCTTCGTCGGGTCGATGATCAGCCGCCGCTTGAACGCGAACTCCCGGAGCATCAGCCCGTTGGGCACGTTCATCAGCGCGTGCAGCAGGAACATGCCCGAGGTGACCGCTGCGATCTTCGCGGCGTCGGGGTTGTCGAACACCAACCCGACCAGCGGGGCCGTGGCCAGTGCCAGCAGGCTCAGGAGCACCCCGGTGGCGGCCGTCGTGTAGAAGACGGTGTCGGCGGCGTCCTCGATGTCCTCCTGACGCTGCACGAGCGCCTGCCGCAGGCCGCCCTCGGTGAACACGATGATGAACCCCGACAGCACCGTGCCGGCCGCGTACAGGCCGACCTCCGCGGGGCTGAGCAGCCGAGCGATCGCGAGGGTGCTGCCCACGGAGATCATCTGGACGAGCACGAGCGTCAGCCCGGACAGCGCCGCGCCGCGGCGGGCGATCCCGGCCAGCGAGCCCTGGCGGGACGGTTCGTAACGGCGGCGCCTGCGGCGGTGACGGGCCACGCGTCAGCGCGACGTCGGGGACGCGGTCGCGCGGTGCAGCGGGCTCGACGTCATCGTGCTCTCCAGGTTCCTGCACCGCCCGGCCGTCGGGCGGTCCCGTTCAAAGGGTAGCCCGACCGGCGCCCGTGCCGGGGCACGGTTTCCGTGATCCCGGCCGGGGACCGGCGCTGCCGTGACCCGCCGGCGGCGTCGAGCACCAGGGCCACGGTGAGCACCACCGCCACCGCGACGGCGAAGCCGCCGACCGCGTCGGTCGCGTAGTGGATCTCGGCGGCGACGAGGGCGACCCCCATCCCACCCC
>Ga0247713_1000277_pt1 | contig 34532 bp, 33 predicted proteins | sample 21E_NmetaG_FD_189936 | JGI IMG/M metagenome (GOLD analysis project Ga0247713, IMG submission 189936) | Soil microbial communities from hillslope of Landscape Evolution Observatory, University of Arizona, Oracle, AZ, United States - 2-1-E_N | ecosystem: Engineered > Artificial ecosystem >...
GAGGCCGTTCCGCGCACCACAGCGGTACGCGCGTCCCCGCGCGACCTGCGCTACCCCCCGGCGACGGCCGGCAGGATCGTCAGCTCGGCGCCCGCCGGCAGGGCGGTGTCGAGGCCGTCGAGGAAGCGGATGTCCTCGCCGCCGAGGTAGACGTTGACGAAGCGGCGCAGGCCGCCGTCCTGGTAGAGCCGCTCGCGCAGCTCGCCGTGCTGGGCGAAGACCGACTCGAGCGCCTCGCCGACCGTCGCTCCCTCGGCCTCGACGGCCGAGGCGCCGCCGACCGCGTCGCGCAGCTGCGTCGGGAGCCTGACCGTGACAGCCATCGCCGACCGGCTACGCGGGGACGGACCCGGCGAACGACGCCTCGAAGGACTCGATCGAGGCATCGACCTCGTGGGCGGTGAACGAGTCCCGTACGGCGTCGAGCGTCTTGAGCCCGTCGCCGGTGATGACGAGGACGACGCGCTCGTCGGCGCCGATGTCGCCGCGCTCGGCGAGCTTGGCCAGCGTCGCCGTCGTGACGCCGCCGGCGGTCTCGGTGAAGATCCCGGTCGTCTCGGCGAGCAGACGGATCCCGGCGCGGATCTCCTCGTCGCTGACGGCGTCGATCGACCCGCCGGTCATGCGCGCGAGGTCGAGCGCGTAGGGGCCGTCGGCCGGGTTGCCGATCGCCAGCGACTTGGCGATCGTGCTGGGCTTCACCGGCCGGCAGAAGTCCTGGCCGGCGTCGTAGGCCTTGGCGACCGGCGAGCAGCCCGTCGCCTGGGCGCCGTTCATCGTCGGAAGCTCGCCGTCGACGAGGCCGACGTCGATGAACTCGCCGAAGCCCTTGGCGATCTTCGTGTACAGCGACCCGGAGGCGATCGGGACGACGCAGCGATCGGGCAGCTCCCAGCCGAGCTGCTCGACGATCTCGTAGGCGACGGTCTTGGAGCCCTCGGCGTAGTACGGGCGCATGTTGATGTTCACGAACGCCCAGTTCTCGCGGTCGCCCGACAGCTCGGTGCACAGCCGGTTGACGTCGTCGTAGTTGCCGCGGACCTTGACGACGTTCGTGCCGTACACGCCGGTCGCGAGCACCTTCTGCTCCTCGAGGTCGGCTGGGATGAGCACGTAGGACGCCATCCCGAGCGCGGCGCCGTGGGCGGCGACGGAGTTCGCCAGGTTGCCCGTCGAGGCGCACGCCAGCGTGTCGAAGCCGAGCTCCCGCGCGCGCGTCGCCGCGACGGACACGACGCGGTCCTTGAAGGAGTGCGTCGGGTTGTGGGCGTCGTTCTTGACCCAGAGCTCGCGGATCCCGAGGCGCTCGGCGAGGCGGTCGGCGCGGATCAGCGGCGTGCAGCCCGCCGGCAGCCCCGTCCGCGTGCGCGGCTGTGCTCCCGCGAGCGGCAGGAAGTCGTGATAGCGCCACATGTTCTGCGGTCCGCCCTGGATCCGCCGGCGCACCTCGCCGACGTCAACGGCCCGCGCGTGCTCGTAGCCGACCTCCAGGGGACCGAAGCAGCGCGAGCACACGTAGCGCGCTTCCAATGGGTATTCCGTTGCACACTCTCTGCACTTGAGCTGCTTCGCCGCCATCATGAGCCCTCTCGCCGTTGGATCTGTGGCGAGGGCGCTGCGGCCCGTGCCACATCTGACAGGAATTGGCACCGTTTCCCGCGAACGGAATGGTTGCCGGGGCTTCGTAGGGCCTGTCCCTCCACCCCTCTGGATGTGTCCAGCTCTCGGCAGGCACAATATCAGCCATGCCCAACCTCCCCAAGCCACGGTTCGGGCGCCCCGCGCGCGGGCGCGGCGCCGCGACGCGGCCGGCGGAGGTCGAGGTCGAGACCCCGAACGTCGAGACCGTCGAGGGGTCCGGGCTGCGCTGGCTGCACATCGAGCGCCCGCGGCCGGCCGACCGGGCATGGCTCGAGGAGCACTTCGACTTCCACCCGCTCGACTACGAGGACGTCTACTCGCGCAACCAGCGCCCGAAGGTCGACGAGTACGACGACTACCTGTTCGTCGTCCTGCACTTCCCTCGCTTCGACAAGGCCGTCGGGCGCCTGAACGCGGCCGAGCTGGACATCTTCGTCGGCCCTGACTTCGTCATCACGCTGCCCAACGCGCCGATCCAGCCGCTGGAGTACCTCTTCGAGCGCTGCCGCACGCGCGAGGACATCCGCGAGAGCCTGTTCTCGAAGGGCCCCGGCTACCTGCTCTACAAGATCGTCGACGACTGCGTCGACGCGTCGTTCCCGATGCTCGCCAAGGTCGGCAACAAGCTCGAGGTGCTCGAGGACGAGATCTTCCAGGGCCGCTCCGCCGAGATCGTCCGCGACATCTCCAACGTCAAGCAGGAGATCATCAACTTCCGCAAGATCGTCCGCCCGCAGCGCGCCGCGCTGCGCGACCTCGAGCGCACGAAGCGCTACATCCCCGAGGACCTCGACATCTACTTCGACGACATCAACGACGCGTCGGAGCGCATCTGGGACATGCTCGAGAACTTCAAGGAGGTCGTCGAGGGGCTGGAGTCCACGAACGAGTCGGTGCTCTCGCACGCGGTCAACGACGTGCTGCGGGTGCTGACCTCGATCAGCGTCATCGTCCTGCCGCTGACGTTCGTGGCCAGCATCTGGGGCATGAACGTGCGCGTGCCAGGCGAGGGCGACACGACGGCCTTCTGGCTGATCATCGCCGCGATGGTCGCGCTGCTGGCGGGCATGCTGTGGTTCTTCCGCAAGCGCGGATGGCTGTAGCCGCGTGCCTCTCGAGCCGCTCGAGCGCCTGGCAGAGACCGCGACGCTGAGCGCGCCCGTCGAGCGCAAGCGGATGCTCGTCATCGTCAACCCGTACGCGACGACGATGTCCGCGCGGATCCGGGACCTCGTCATCGCCGCGCTCCAAGGCCGCTACGACGTCGAGGCGATCGACACGCAGGCGCGCGGCCATGCCACCGAGCTGTGCCTCGAGGCCGCGCACGAGCGCTTCGACGTCGTCGTCTCCTTCGGCGGCGACGGCACCGTCAACGAGGTCGCCAACGGGCTCGCAGGCTCGTCGACGCCGCTGACGTGCCTGCCCGGCGGCGCCACGAACGTGCTGTGCAAGATGCTCGGCATCCCCGGCGACATCGTCGACGCGACCGAGCACCTGCTGGCGATGGCCGACACGTGGCGCCCGCGGCGCATCGACCTCGGGACCGCCAACGGGCGCGCCTTCACCTACTCCAGCGGGTTCGGGCTGGACGCGAGCGTCGTCAGGCGCATCGAGGAGTCGCCCGAGCTCAAGCGCCACCGGCTGCGCGAGTACTTCTTCGTCTACGCGGCGATCGAGACGGTCCTGCGCCACTACCTGCGCGACCCGCCGCGCATGCGCGTCGACGTCGGCGGCGAGACGCTCGAGGCGATCTCGACGCTCGTCCAGAACGGCGAGCCGTTCACGTACCTCGACGACAAGCCGATCCACATCGCGGAGGGCGGCGCGCTCGACAGCGGCTCGCTGACGGGCGTCGCGCTGCGCGGCGTGCGGCCCGCCGACATCCCGACGCTCGCGCTGCGCGTGCTGTCGTCGCGCCGCTCGGTCGTCGGCCATCGCCAGGTGCACGCCTTTCGCGACGTCGACGGCCTGCGCTGCGTCTCGACAGGCGGGCGCCCGATCTCCCTGCATGTCGACGGCGACCACATGGGTGACGTCACCGAGGCGGTCTTCGGCGTGCGGCCGGGGGCGCTCGGCGTCGTCTCCTAGCGCGGTCGCCGGCGCCCCTCGCCCACGGCGCGCGCGGGTGTAGGCTGCGCGCGATGAGCTCCGAGGAGGACTGGGAGCAGGAGGTACTCGAGGCGCAGCTCGCGATGAACCGCAACTCGTTCTCAGAGCTGCAGCAGCACGGCGTCACCGAGCTCACCGAGCTGCGGCTGGACTTCCTCTACCTCGCCCCCGACGAGCGCTCCGCGCGGGCGCTGGCCGCCGTCCTGCAGGACGAGACCGAGTACGAGGTCGACGTCGAGGCCACCGGCGGCGGGATGCTCAAGAAGAAGACCTGGACGGTCAACGGAACGACGCATCCGACGGTCGTGTCGCAGGAGATCCTCGACGAGTGGGTCGCCTGGATGGTGATGGTGGGCCTCGAGAACGGCTGCGAGTTCGACGGCTGGGGCGCGCAGGTGACGTGAGCCGCCGGGCGGCTCAGCCGCCGCCCGGCGTGACGCGGTAGGCGTCGAAGACCGAGTCGATGTTGCGCAGGCGGTTGATCGCCGCCTTGAGGACCTGCAGGTCGCCGACCTCGACGACGAACCAGTTCTGCACCATCGGGTGCGAGACGACGCAGCGCGCCTCGAGGATGTTGATGCCCGCCTCCGCGAACGTCCGCGAGAGGTCCTCGAGCAGCCGGTGGCGGTCCCAGGCGTCGACCTGCAGCTCGACCTTGAAGGCCGTCTCGTGGTCGCCCTCCCAGCTCACGGGCGTGAAGCGGTCGGGGTCCTTGCGCAGCTGGACGGCGTTCGGGCAGTCCTCGCGGTGAATCGTGATCCCGCGGCCGAGCGAGATGTAGCCGACGATCGGGTCGCCCGGCACCGGGCGACAGCACTTCGCCAGGCGCAGCATGACGTCGTCGACGCCCTCGACGCGGATGCCGTACTGCGTCGACGAGCTCGTCGGCTGCCGGCGCTGGCGCCGCGTGGCCAGCAGGTCGTCGGCCATCATCCGGCTCTCGCCCTCGGCCGCCTCGCCGTGCTTGAGGCGCTGCATGACCTTGTTGACGACGACCTTCGGGGAGATCTTCGCGCCGCCGACCGCGACGTAGAAGTCGTCGGCCTTCTTGAACCCCATCTCGCGGATGACGTCGGCCAGCAGCGGCGACGAGACGATCTTCTGCGCCGGCAGGCCCTTCTTCTTGAGCTGCTCGTGGAGGATCTCGCGGCCGGTGTGCTCGGTGTCGTCGCGCGACTCGGCCTTGAACCACTGCTTGATCTTGTTGCGCGCGCGCGTCGTGCGCACGACCGCCAGCCAGTCGCGCGACGGGCCGCGCTCGCGGTTGGAGGTCATGACCTCGACGATGTCGCCGGACTTCAGCTCGTAGTGCAGCGGCACGAGCTTGCCGTTGACCTTCGCGCCGACGCAGCGGTGCCCCACGTCGGTGTGGACCTCGTAGGCGAAGTCCAGCGGCGTGGCTCCGGCGGCGAGGTTCTTGACCTCGCCCTTGGGCGTGAAGACGTAGACCTCGTCCTCGAAGAGGTCGACCTTCAGCGCGTCCATGAACTCCTTGGGATCCGACGTCTCCTGCTGCCAGTCGAGCATCGAGCGCAGCCACTTGAGCTTCGCCTCGCCGTCGGAGTTCGGCCCCGCGGTGCGCGCGCGCCCGTCGCCGTCGACCTTGTAGATCCAGTGCGCGGCCACGCCGAACTCGGCCATCTCCTGCATCTCCCTCGTGCGGATCTGGATCTCGAGCGGCAGCCCCTCGGGCCCGATGACCGTCGTGTGCAGCGACTGGTACATGTTGAACTTCGGCATCGCGATGAAGTCCTTGAAGCGCCCGGGCATCGGCTTCCAGAGCGAGTGCACGACGCCGACGGCGCCGTAGCAGTCCTTGACGGAGTTGACGACCACGCGCATCGCGGTGAGGTCGTAGATCTCGTTGAACTCCTTGCCCTTCTTGGTCATCTTCGAGTAGATCGAGTAGAAGTGCTTGGCGCGGCCCGAGATCGTGGCCTCGATGCCGAGCGCCTCCAGCTCGCTCAGCAGGTAGGCGCCAGCCTTCTCGACGTAGCTCTCGCGCTCCTCGCGCTGCTGGTTGACCAGGCCCTTGATCTCCTGGTACTTGCGCGGGTGCAGCGCGGCGAAGGCGAGGTCCTCGAGCTCCCACTTGATCGCGTGGATGCCGAGCCGGTGCGCGATCGGGGCGTAGATGTCCAGCGTCTCCTTCGCCTTGTCGATCTGCTTTTGCTTGGGCATCGCGCTGATCGTGCGCATGTTGTGCAGGCGATCGGCGAGCTTGATGAGGATGACCCGCACGTCGTTGGCCATCGCGACCATCATCTTGCGGTAGTTCTCGGCCTGCGCCTCGTCGCGCGACTGGAAGACGATGCCGGTGAGCTTCGTGACGCCGTCGACGAGGTTGGCGACCTCGTCGCCGAACGCCTCGCGCACCTCGTCGATCGACGCCGACGTGTCCTCGACCGTGTCGTGCAGCAGCGCCGCGCAGAGCGTCTCCGTGTCCAGGCGCATGCCGGCGCAGATCTTCGCCACGCCGACGGGGTGGACGATGAAGTCCTCGCCGGACCTGCGGCGCTGGTCGGCGTGGTGCTCGCAGGCGAAGACGAACGCCGCCTCGACCATCTCCCGGTCGACCCGCACCGCCGACGCGTCGGCGTGCTCCTCGACGATCGCGAAGAGGTCCGACAGCAGGCGCCGCTCGAGCGCCGTCAGGTCGTCGCGGTCGACCGTCGCCTGCGGGCGGCCGGCGGTGACCTCGTCGACGGCCGCGCGCAGGGTGCCGACGCGCTGACGGGCCGGAGCCCTCACGCCGCCTCTGCTGTCACCCCGCTCAGATATCTGCGTCCGTCCTCATGTCGCTGCTGGTATGCCCGGTACGCCGGCGACCGCTCGAGCGCGGTGCGCTCGGCGGCCGGGACGCTGACCGTCCTCGTTCCACGGTCGAGGCTGACGAGGTGAAGCTCCGCGAGGACCCTGACGACACGGCCGGCGAGCGTCGCCGAACACGGGGCGTGTGGGTCGCCGCGCAGCAGCGCCTCGAGCTCCTCGCCCGCCGCGCCGCCCGCCGCCCGCAGGGCCCGGTACGTCACGGTGAGCGAAGCACGAAGGCCGTACTCGCGCTCATGGATGTCCTCTGCGAAGCGTAGCTCAGGAACGCCCCACGCCAGATGCGTCATCAGGCCGTGCGTGCGCAGGGGACCGGCCGGCGGATCGAGCAGGACGACGTGCGACCGGTCGTCCGCGAGCGCCGGGTCGCGCTCGAGCGCGTCGTGCGAGCACAGCTCGAAGCCGCCGAGGATCCTCGCCAGCTGACGCGCCCGCACGCGGGCGTCGGCGGCCACGACGAGCACCGGCTCGCCGGAGGCGACGAGCGCGCCGATCGTGCCGGCGATGCCGCCGCCGCGGCGGTCGCGGATCGGGCCGGCGATCCGCTCCGCCGGCGCCGCGAGCTGCTCGAGCGGCCGTGCGACCTCGTCGAGCACCGCGCCGAGATAGTCCTCGGGCTCGCCGACGACGGCGATCGGCGCCGGCGCGCACGGCCGCGCGTCGCGCAGCACGAGCCGCGGCTCGACGCTGCCGCCCCACTCGTTGAGCTCGAGCGAGAACGTCGCGTCCAGCGGCTGCTCGCAGTCGATCGTCGAGACGCCGAACGCGACGGCGCGCGCCCGCACGCCGCCGGCGGCGACGCTGAAGCGCACGTGCCTGCCGTCCTCGCCCATCGCGCGCGGGTCACTGCAGCGCGCGGCCGGGACGAGCAGCGAGACGCCGGGGTTGCCGATCCCGAACGGCGCCAGGCGCTCGAGCTCCTCGGCGAGGCCGGCGCCGAGCTCGTCCCCGGCGACGACCGCGTCGACGCGCTGCACCGGGACGAGGTCGTCGGAGGCAAGCGTCGCGGCGGCGTGCGCCTCGAACGCCGCGCGGAAGGCGTCGAGCTCCGCCGCAAGCAGCTCGCAGCCGGCGGCGGCGCTGTGGCCGCCGTGGCGCAGCAGGTGCGCCGAGGCGGCGTCGAGCCCGGCGAGCAGGTCGAACGCGGGGATCGAGCGCCCTGAGCCGGTGCCGCGGGCGGCGTCCGACCCGGCGCTGCCGGGCTCCAGCGCGACGAGCACCGTCGGGCGATGGTGGCGCTCGGCGATGCGCGACGCGACGATCCCGATGACGCCCTTGTGCCATCCCTCGCCGGCCAGGACGTAGGCGGGCCGCTCGCCCGCCCGCGCGACCTGCGCCTCGGCCTCGAAGAGGATCCGCGTCTCGATGTGGCGGCGGTCGGCGTTGAGGCGGTCGAGCTCGTCGGCGATCTGGGCGGCGCGGGCCTCGTCGGCGGTCAGGAGCAGCTCCAGGCCGGCGTCGGCGCGCGCCAGGCGGCCGGCGGCGTTGATCCGCGGCGCGAGCCGGAAGCCGACGGCGCGCGCGTCGAGGCGCGCGGGATCGGCGCGCGCGACCCGCATGAGCGCGCGCAGGCCGGGACGCGTCGTGGCGGCGAGGGCGCGCAGCCCCTCGCGCACGAGCCGCCGGTTCTCGCCGCGCAGCGGCACGCAGTCGGCGATCGTCGCGAGCGCGACGAGGTCGAGGTCGGCGTCGGCCGCGGCCGGGTCGCGCCCGGCGGCGCCGAGCAGCGCCGCCGCGAGCTTGTGCGCCACGCCGGCGGCGCACAGCTCGGCGCACGGGTAGCCGCACAGCGCCGGGTGGACGATCGGGGCGTCGGGCAGCGCCCCGTCGGCGCGCGGGCTGTGGTGGTCGGTGACGACGACGTCGATCCCGGCCGCGCGAGCGGCCGCGACCTCGTCGACGGCCGTGATCGCGCAGTCGGCGGTCACGAGCAGGCGCGTGCCGCGCCGAGCGAGCCGCTCGACGGTCGCCGCCGACAGGCCATAGCCGTCCTCCTCGCGGCTGGGCAGATACCAGTCCACGGCGGCGCCGAGCGCTCGCAGGACGCCGACGAGGATCGCCGTCGAGCAGACCCCGTCGACGTCGTAGTCGCCGTGGACCGTGACGCGGCTGCCCGCCTCGGCGTGGCGCAGGACGAGCGCGCACGCATCGCCGATGCCGGCGAACGCCGACGGCTCGTGGCGCTCGTCGCCCGCCAGCCACGCGCGGGCGTCGGCGGGCTGGCCGAGCCCGCGGCGGACGAGCACCTGCGCCATCGGGTGGCCGATGCCGAGCTCGCGCTCGAGCCTCAGCACGGCGGCCGTGTCGCACGGCGCGATCTGCAGGCGGGCGGGGGCATGGGGCGGCATGGACCCGGGAAGCTACGCCCGGCGCAAGACGGAAACCCGGCGCCGCCCGGTCGTGCGCCGGGCCGCGCGCGCTGGCCGGCGCTCAGCCGCGCAGCGCGATCGTCAGGCCGCCCACCACGACGATCGCGAAGAGCGCGGGGAATGCGAGCGACACGACGCCCGCGGCGAACAGCGCCGCCAGCACGGCGGTCGGCGCGAGCGCCGCGAGCGCCACCGCCCCGCGGCCGGGCCCGGCCAGCAGCGCGCGGGCGGCGGCGGCCGCCAGCCCGATCAGGCACAGCGTGAAGACGATCATGCCGACGACGAACAGCCCGAAGCCCATCGCCAGGACGGGGGCGTTGTTGTTGCCGAGGAACTCGAAGTTGCGCTGGAAGACGACCCCTCCGGCGACGGTCGCGATGCCGCCCAGCGACGCGCCGTTGACGAGCCGGCGGACGGTCCAGGCGCTGGGCTCGCCGGCTTCGCGAGACTCGCGCGCCGTGGCCGCCGGCCGCTGCTGTGCGCCGGTCGCCGGCCGCGCCGGCGCGTCGGTCGCCGGCCGCTGCCGCGGAGCGCTCACCGGCCGCTGCCGCGGGCCGGTCGCAGGCGGCCGCGGGCCGCCGTCTGCCGGCGGCCGGTCACGCCTCCTGCCGACGAGCACGATGCGCGCCGATCCGGCTCCCTCGATGGCCATGTCTGAGTGATACGGGCGCTGCGGGCGAAACCCTGCCGGCGGCCCTAGTGGTCGGTCAGCGGCTCCAGGCCGCCGGCCTTGCGCTCGGTGCGCACGCCGAGCCAGTAGAACAGGCCGTAGCCGAGGATCGCGCCCGGGACCGCCTCCAGCGTCGTGAGGAGGTTCGTGTCCTCCTGGCCGGGGACCGACAGGCCGTGCACCGCGAGGCCGAAGAGGATCGCCCCGAACACGGTGCCCAGGAATGCGCCGATGATGCCGCCCCAGGGCCGGTCGGGCAGGAAGATCGTGAAGTGCCAGAGGGCGACGCCCATCATCGTCCACGCCAGCGCGCCCATCAGCGAGGCCTCCCGTGCTTGCCCTTGCGCCGCGACGCCGCTGCGCGCGGCTTGGGCTTGGGCTTGGGCTGGTCGGGCATGACGACGTCCTCGGGAAGCGCGTCGCGGCCGTCCTCCTCGCTGCGCGGCGGCGCCGGCTTCGGCTTCGGCTGCGTGCGCGGCTTGGGCGGATCGGCGACGGCGGCGCGCCGCGGCGCCGGGTCGACGTGCAGGTCGCGGACCATGTCCTGGAACTCGTCGCGCGAGACCTTCCCCTCCGGGTCGTCGGGGGCGGTGAGGCGCTCGCCGCCGCGCAGGCGCCGGCCGCTCGAGGTGTCGACGACCTCGCTCGCCGAGCCCGTCGCGAAGGCGGGCACGACGCCGCCGTTCTCGGCGGCGATCGCGGCGCGGCGGCGGCGGTAGACCGGCTCGCGCTCCTTCCACGCCGTCAGGACCGGACCGGCGATGAACACCGACGAGTACGTGCCGGAGATCGTTCCGACGAGCAGCGCGAAGGCGAACGCCTGCAGCGTCTCGCCGCCGAAGAGCAGCAGCGCGAGCACCGGCAGCGCGGTCGAGAACGTCGTCGCCAGCGACCGCACGATGACCTCCGACATGGAGCGGTTGACGATCTGCGAGAACGCAGCACGCGGCATTCGCGGCACGTTCTCGCGGATGCGGTCGAAGACGATGATCGTGTCGTACAACGAGTAGCCGAGGATCGTCAGCAAGGCGGCGACCGTGGCGGTCGAGACCTCCTCGCCGACGAACGAGTACACGCCGGCGGTGATGAGGATGTCGTGAACGAGCGCGATCAGCACGGGCACGGCGTATTTCGGCTCGAAGCGCAGCGAGATGTACGCCGCGATCACGAGCAGCGAGGCGATGATCGCGATGACAGCCGAGTTGGCGACCGTCTGCCCGAACGTGGGGCCGATCGAGGTCGAGCTCGGCGTGTCGGCGAAGTCGAAGCTCCGGTCCAGCGCGGCCTGCACGCGCGTGACCTCGTCGGGGCGCAGGTTCGACGTCGAGATCTGGAACTTGCTCGCGCCGGGGCCGTCGGCGATGACGCGCTGGATCTCGGCGCGGCCCTGGCCGACCGAGGCGAGCGCGTCGCGCACCGCCCGCTCGTCGACCTGCTGCGTGAACGCGACGTTGATCCGCGTCCCGGACTCGAAGTCGATGCCGAAGTTGATGCCCTTGGAGCCCAGCGCCAGCGCGCAGACCAGCAGGATCACGCCCGACGCGCTGAAGAACCACTTCGAGTAGCCCATGTAGTCGAGGCGGAAGCGGTTGCGCTTCGGCTTGCCCGCGCCGAGCGCGGACGACGACTTCAGCAGCCGCGACTTGCCGATCGTGCCGAGGATCGCCTGCGTCGCGACGACGGCCGTGAACAGCGAGACGATGACGCCGAGGCCCAGCGTGAGCGCGAACCCCTTGACCCCCGCCGTGGCGAGGACGAACAGGATGAACGCGACCATCACGATGACGGCGTTGGCGTCGATGATCGCCGTCAGGCCCTTCTTGTAGCCCGTCGCGATGCCTGCCGCGATCGATCTGCCACCGCGTATCTCCTCCTTCACGCGCTCGAAGATCACGATGTTCGCGTCAGCGGCCACCCCCAGGGTGAGGATCAGGCCGGCGATGCCGGGCAGCGTCAGGACGACCGGGATGAGCTTGATCAGCGCGAAGAAGTACACGCCGTACACGAGCAGCGCCGTCACCGCGATGACGCCGAGCAGGCGGTAGAACGTCAGCAGGAACAGCGCCACGACGACGAAGCCCGCGAGCCCGGCGACGAGCCCCTGGTCGAGCGCCTGCTGGCCGAGCGTCGCCGACACCTGGGAGCTCGAGATGAGCTCGAGCTTCAGCGGCAGCGCGCCCGTCTTGAGGACGTTGGCGAGCCTCTGCGCCGACTGGATCGTGAAGCCGCCCTCGATCTGCGAGCCGGTGCGGCCGTCGATGCCGTCGGGGTTGCGGCGGAAGTCGATGAACGGCGTGGAGACGAGCTCGTCGTCGAGGACGATCGCGAAGTGCTGGTTGGCGCTCGCGGCGTCCTGGCCGGGCAGCAGGCCGACGCTCTCGGCGCCGCGCTCGGCGATGCGGCGCGTGACCTCCTGCCAGGTGCGCCGGCCCTCGTCGGTGAACTCGAACGTCACGATCGGCTGGCCGGTGCCGCCCGCGCCCTGGTCGAACGACTGCTCGGGGTTCTTGATCTCCGTGCCGCGCAGCGCGACGTCGTCCTTGAGGACGTACCAGGCGTCGTTCTTCTTCTCGGAGTCGTCCGACGACTCGGCGCGGATGATCACCGTGTCGGGCTTGACCTCGTACACGCGCGCCTGGTCGCGCTCGGCCGGCGGCACGGCTGCGAGCGCCTCGGCGCGCGTCTCCTCGCCCGCCAGCCCGTTGGGGTCGTTGCCGGAGCGGTAGACCTTCTTCGTCTCCGGGTTGACGGCGTAGAAGAGGCTGCCCTCGCGCGAGTTGTTGGGCTCGACCTTCGCCGGGCGGTCCTTCGCGCGCAGGACGGCCTCGTAGAGCGAGATGGCGCCGGCGGTGCCGGCGGCCGGTCCGCCGTGGACCTCCGCGTTGGTCGGCTCGGGCCTGCCGCTGGGCCCGATGACGTTGACCTCCCAGTCGTAGAACGCCAGCTGAGCGACGGTGCCGACCTGCTCGATCGCCTGCTCAAGGTCGGTGACGTCGGGCAGCGCCACGCTGATTTGGCGCTCGCCCGACCGCTGGATCTCCGGCTCGGCGACGCCGAGCTGGTCGACTCGGTCGCGCATGACGTCGATCGAGCGCTGGATCGCCTCGTCGGTGACGGGCGTCTGGGCTGACTCCTGCGCCTCGTAGACGAGCTCGACGCCGCCCTGCAGGTCGAGCCCGAGCTTGGTCTCGCGCTGCGCGATGACGACCGCCGAGGCGATCAGCATGCCGAGGATCAGCAGCAGGATGAAGAGGTTGCGGCGGCGTTCGGTCACGGCGCTGGCCTGAGGTTACTTCGCCGGGGTGAGGACGAGGAGCAGGCCCCCGTCATCGTCGTAGGCGGGGAACAGGTCGGCGGTCGCGGTCGCAGGCAGGTCGCCCTCGGCGTGGACGCGGACGGGCTTGTCGAGCGCCCGGACTCCCCACTCCAGGACAGTGCTGACATGGTCCTCGCCGTTGGCGAACTGCAGGCCGAGGACCTCGTTGACCTCGCGGCCGATGACGCGCTCGTCGTCGAGCCCGGTCAGCTCGAAGGAGCCGCGGCCGCAGCCGATGACGCGACCCTGCTGGTCGCACACGAAGAACGCCGCGTTGGGCGCCGGGTAGTAGTCGTCGAGCAACTCGAACAGGAAGGCGAACCCGCACTTCGCGCACCCCTTCGCCTGGCGCGAGAACCCGGCGGTGCGCTCGGTCTCGGAGGTCCGGTTCCCGCAGCTCGGGCAGATGAAGAGATGTGCCATGGCGCACCTAAGCCTAGAGAAGGTCTCGTAAATCTCAGGTGAAGCCCGCACCGCCCGGCTACTGGCGCGCGGTCCAGCGGACGAGGCCCGACTCGCATGTGTCGAGCACGCTGGTCCCCGCCGCGTCGTAGAACGTCACCTTGTAGGTCCACGTGCCCCGGAAGGAGCCGCGGTCGCGGCTGCGGCGACCGGTGATCGTGCCCTCGATGTCGGCCGGCGTGCCGCCGGCGTCGATCCGCTGCGGCCCGTAGCGCGCGCCGAAACGGCCCCTCGAGCTGATGCGCAGCCCGGTGAAGCCGTCGGCCGTGCCGAAGTTCTCCCCCGACGTGCACGTCATGTCCAGGCCCGTGACGATCCGCGCCACCCGGTTCCCGGCCCGGTTGAGGTCGAGGATCAGCGGCCAGCTCTGCGGCGTGATGCCGCCGAGGACGCGCCCGGCGGGCGCCCGCTGGGCGGCCGCGGCGTGCGCCTCGACATGCCGGCCTCCGCGGTCGACGGCGTTCGCGGCGGTCGCGGCGGCGCCCATCGCGACGGCCGCCGCGAAGGCCCCGCAGACGCCCAGCATGCTCCGTGTCGGCCGCAACGCGACCACCTCCCTGTCGATGAGCTGGCTAGAACAGGCTCGCAGCTTCCGGCGGCGGCGTCATGCCGAGGTGCGCGAACGCGCGGCGCGTCGCCGCGCGCCCGCGCGGCGTGCGCCTCAGCAGCCCGCACTGCAGCAGGTACGGCTCGTAGACGTCCTCGATCGTGTCGGGCTCCTCCCCCACCGTCACGGCGAGCGTCGACAGCCCGACCGGCGCACCCTCGAACTTCTCGCAGAGCGCGCGCAGCAGCTCGCGGTCGAGGCGGTCGAGGCCCAGCGCGTCGATCTGCAGCAGCTCGAGCGCCGCGTCGGCGGCCGCGGCCGTCACGACCCCGCCCGAGCGCACCTCGGCGTAGTCGCGCACGCGCTTGAGCAGGCGGTTGGCGACGCGCGGGGTGCCGCGGCTGCGCCGGGCGATCGCACGCGCGCCGTCGGGCTCCAGCGCGACCTCGAGGATCCGCGCCGAGCGCGTCACGATCGTGACGAGGTCCTCGACGGCGTAGTGCTCGAGACGGTGCTGCAGCCCGAAGCGGTCGCGCAGCGGCGCCGTCAGCAGCCCGGTGCGCGTCGTCGCGCCGATGAGCGTGAACGGCGGCAGGTCCAGCGTCACGACGCGCGCGCCGGCGCCCATGCCGACGGTGATCGGCAGCTGGCCGTCCTCCATCGCCGGATAGAAGGTCTCCTCCAGCGCGCGCTGCAGGCGGTGGATCTCGTCGACGAAGAAGACGCTGCGCGGCTCGAGCGCGGTCAGGAACGCCGCCACGTCGGCCTTGCGCTCGAGCGCCGGGCCGGCGGTCTGCACGAACGGCACGTCGAGCTCGGCGGCCACGATCTGGGCAAGGGTCGTCTTGCCCAGCCCGGGCGGCCCCGCGAGCAGCACGTGGTCGAGCGCCTCGCCGCGCGCGACCGCCGCTTCGATCGAGATCGCGAGCTGCTCCTTCAGCGTCGCCTGGCCGACGAAGTCCTGCAGGCGCCTCGGCCGCAGCGAGCGGTCGAGCTCCAGCTCGTCGTCGAGGCGCTGCGGCGTCTGGATGCGCGGCGCGCTCACGAGGTCCTCGCCGCGCGCAGCGCGTGGGCGATGAGCGCCTCCGGCGTGTCCCCGGGGGCGTCCCGCAGCAGCTCCTCGGCCTCGACGGCCGTGAAGCCGAGCTCGACGAGGCCGTCGCGCGCCAGCCGGCGCGGATCGTCCGCGCGCGTGACGACGATGTCGCCGGCGCCGGCCGCGGCGGCCACCTTCTCGCGCAGCTCGACGACGATCCGCTCGGCGGTGCGCTTGCCGATGCCGGGGACGGCCTGCAGGCGGGCGACGTCGCCGGCGGCCACGGCCGCCAGCAGCTCGCGCGGCGTGCCCCCGCCGAGGACCGCGAGGGCGACCTTCGGCCCGACCGACTGGACGCCGATGAGCGCGAGGAACAGGTCGCGCTCCTCCTCGGTCGCGAAGCCGAACAGCGTCAGCGCGTCGTCGCGGACGACGAGGTGGCTGTGCAGCGCGACCGTGCGCCCGACGGCGGGGACGTGGCGCAGCGTCTCGGCCGACACGGCGAGCCGCAGCCCGACGCCGCCGCAGAGCACGACGACGTGGTCGGCACGGCGGACGGCGACCTCGCCGCGGACGAGCGCGATCACGCGCGCCCGCGAAGCTCGGCGACGGCCGCGGCGAGCGGCGCGCCGTTGGCATGGCAGATCGCGACCGCCAGCGCGTCGGCGGCGTGGTCCGGGCGCGGCACGTCCTCGAGGCTGAGGAGCGTCTGGACCATCCGCCCGACCTGCTCCTTGGCCGCGCGCCCGGACCCGCAGACCGCCTGCTTGACCTGCTGGGGCGTGTAGGACGCGCACGCGAGCCGCCGCTGACCGGCGGCGAGCATCACGACGCCGCGCGCCTGCCCGACGGCGAACGCGCTGTGGGCGTTGCGCCCGAAGAAGATGTCCTCCATCGAGACGTCGGTGACGCCGTGCTCGTCGAGCAGCCCGCACACCCGGCCGTGGATGTCGGCGAGACGCAACTGCGGCGGCGTGCCCGGCAGCGTCTCGATCACCCCGCCGTCGAGCGCGCGCAGCCCTCGCGCGCACCGCTCGACAACGCCGTAGCCGGTGTTCGCGGTGCCCGGATCGATGCCGAGGACGATCATCCCCGGTGATTCTGCGGCGCGCGCCGGATGTCCTCTACGCTCCCGTCCCCGTGGACACCGATCGCATCAGGCGTCAGCTGAACATCGTCCTCGTGGTCGCGATCCTCGACGCGCTGCTGCTCGTCCCGCTCGTCTACGGGTTCGTCACCGACAGCGAGGTGCACAAGGAGATCCTCGGGCCGATCCACGGCATCGGCTTCCTGACGCTGCTGTACCTGACGGCGCGCGGCGCCGGCGAGCGGCTCTGGGGCTGGTGGTTTCCGGCGGTCGTCGTCATCACCCTCGGGCCGCCGGGCTCGATCGTCGGCGACCTCGTCGTGCGCTCGAAGCTCAGGGCCTAGAGGGCCGCGCGTCGCGCGCGCGGCGCACTCCGCGAGGTCGGGGCGCGGCTCGGCGTCAACGTGGCGCCGTGCACCAGCGCGAGCACAACGCGCTCGGCAAGCTCGCCGTCGCTGCGGGGGCCCGCCACGACGACCGCGTCGGCATGCGTTGAACGTCGCCCCGCCGCGTCCTATCTCCTGTCGCGACGACACCGACATCGGAAGGAGGTCCCGATGCGCGCGATCCATCACGACCCTCGACGCATGCTGCTCGCGGGGCTGGCCGCGCTGGTGCTCATGCTCATGGCGCTCTGGGTGCCGATGCAGCTGTCGCAGGCGGGCCTGAGCCTCGGGCTGCCCGACCGCTCCGCTCCCGCGCCCTCACAGGTCGTCGAGCGCGGCTCCCCGCCGCCGCTCGAGAACCCGCTGGACTCGCCGCTGATGCGCTGGATGCGCTAGCGCCGGCGGCGCCGCGCCGCGCCCGGGAGCCGCCCGCAGCTAGCCCGCGACGCGCTCGAGCACGTCGGCGTCGATGTCGAAGTTCGCGTGCACCGCGTCGACGTCGTCGTTGTCCTCGAGCGCCTCGATCAGCCGCAGGAGCTTCGCGGCGTCGTCGCCGGCGACCGGCACGCGCGCCTTCGGCAGCCATGCCACCTCCGCCGACTGGACGTCGACGCCGGCGTCCTCGAGCGCCGCGCGGACGGCCGTCAGCGCCGCCGGCTCGGTGAGGATCTCGAAGACCCCCTCGTCGTCGGAGATGTCCTCCGCGCCGGCCTCGATCGCCGGCATGAGGTCGTCCTCGCCGTAGCGCTCGGCGTCGACCAGGATCAGCCCGCGCTTGTCGAAGAGGTAGGCGACCGAGCCGGGCTCCCCGAGGCTGCCGCCGTGCTTGGCGAGCGTGTGGCGCACGTCGGCGCCCGTGCGGTTGCGGTTCTCGGTCATCGCCTCGATGAGGAGCGCGACCCCGCCCGGCCCGTAGCCCTCGTACATGACGTCGTCGATCGCGTCGGCGTCGGCGCCGGCGCCGGTCCCCTTCGCGATCGCGCGCTCGATGTTGTCCTTGGGCATCGACGCGTCCTTGGCCTTCTGCACGGCAAGCTGCAGCGCCGGATTTCCCTCGAGCTCACCGCCGCCGTCGCGCGCAGCGGTCGTGATCGCTCGCGCGAGCTTCGTGAACAGCTTGCCGCGACGCGAGTCGACGATCGCCTTCTTGTGCTTGATCGAAGCCCATTTGGAATGCCCGGACATGGGCTGGATTGTAGATGCCACTACGATCCGCGGCCGATGCCGAAGAGCGCGCCCGCCGAGATCTTCAAGGCCTATGACGTCCGCGGGCTGTACGGCGAGGAGATCGACGGCGACGTCGCGGAGGCGATCGGGCGCGCCTTCACGCTCGTCCTCGCCGATCTGGCCGGCAGGCCGGCGAGCGACCTGCGCGTCGGCCTCGGGCGCGACATGCGCCTGACCGCGCCGGAGCTCGCCGCGCGCTACCGCGAGGGGATGGTCGCCGAGGGCGCGAGCGTGCTCGACGCCGGACAGGTCGGCAGCGAGATGCTCTACTTCCTCGTCGGCTCGCGCGAGCTCGACGGCGGGCTCATGTGCACCGCCTCGCACAACCCCAAGGCGTACACCGGCGCGAAGCTCGTCAAGGAGGGCGCGATCGCGCTGAGCGGCGACGCCGGCATCCAGGACGTGCGCAGGCGCATCGAGCAGGGCCTCGACGACGACCCGCCCGGCGGCGGCTCGGTCGAGGAGGTCGACATCATCGACGACTTCCACGAGGCGGCGCTGCGCTTCATCGAGCCCGACGAGGTCGAGCCGCTGCGCGTCGTCGTCGACGGCGGCAACGGCATGGCGGGCCCGATGGTCGGCCCGCTGCTCGAGCGCCTCGGCCTGGACCTCGTCACCGCCTACTGGGAGCCCAACGGCGAGTTCCCCGACCACGAGCCCAACCCGCTGCTTCCCGAGAACCGCGAGTTCATCATGGGCAAGGTCGTCGAGGAGGGCGCCGACCTCGGCATCGCCTGGGACGGCGACGCCGACCGCTGCTTCTTCATCGACGACACCGGAAGGTTCGTGGACGGCGACTTCCTTACCGCGCTGCTGGCCGAGTCGCTGCTGCGCAAGAGCCCCGGCGAGGCGATCCTCTACGACCTGCGGGCCAGCCGCGCGGTCGCCGACACGGTCACGCGCGCGGGCGGCACGGCACACGCCAACCGCGTCGGCCACGCGTTCTTCAAGACGCGCATGCGCGACGAGGGCGCGATGTTCGGCGGCGAGGTCTCCGGCCACTACTACTTCCGCGACTTCTACTGCGCCGACTCGGGCACGATCCCCGCACTGCTGATCCTCGAGCTGCTGAGCGTCGAAGGTCGCAAGCTCTCCGAGCTGCTGGAGCCCTACCGCTCGAACTACTTCATCTCCGGTGAGATCAACAGCGAGGTCGACGACGCCGAGTCGCGCCTGAAGGAGATCGAGGAGCGCTACTCCGACGCGCGCATCGACCACCTCGACGGCGTGTCGGTCGACTACGACGACTGGCACTTCAACGTGCGCAGCTCGAACACCGAGCCGCTCGTGCGGCTCTGCCTGGAGTCGCTCGTGTCCGTCGAGGACATGGAGCGCCGGCGCGACGAGGTGCTCGGCATCCTCCGCGCGTGACGGACTCGCTCGCGCGCGCGGCCGCCGCGGGCATCCACGCCCTCGCGATCCCGACGCCCTTCCGGGTCGGGCGCGTCAACGTCTACCTGCTCGACGACGAGCCGCTGACGCTGCTGGACACCGGTCCGAACTCGGGCACGTCGCTCGATGCGCTCGAGCGCGCGCTGGCCGACCACGGGCGCCGCATCGAGGACCTCGAGCTCGTCGTGATCTCCCACCAGCACATGGACCACCTCGGGCTCGCGTCGATCGTCGCGCGGCGCTCGGGTGCGCAGGTCGCGGCGCTCGACCTGCTCGCGCCCTGGCTGGCGAGCTACAGCGACGGCATGCAGGCCGACGACGCCTTCGCCGAGCGGGTGATGGCCGAGCACGGCATCCCCGAGGACGTTCGCCTGGCGCTCGTGGCGGCATCGCAGGCCTACCGTGCGCTCGGCGCGCCCGCGACGGTGACGCAGCCGCTGGCGGACGGTTCGTCGCTGGAGCTGCGCGACCGGACGCTGCGCGTCCATCACCGCCCGGGGCACTCGCCGTCCGACACGATCTTCCACGACGAGCGCCGCGGCATCGTGCTCGGCGCCGACCACCTCATCGCCCACGTCTCCTCCAACCCGCTCATCGCCCGGCCGCTCGACGTGCCGTTCGACGACGACCCGCCGGAGCGGCCGCACGCCCTGCGTACGTACCTCGACTCGCTGAGCGCCACGCGCGCCATGGCCGACGTCGACCTCGTCCTCGCCGGCCACGGCGAGCCGGTGACCGACCACGTCGCGCTCATCGACGAGCGCTTCCGCATGCATCGCCGGCGCGCGTCGAAGATCCGTCGGCTGCTCGGCGACGAGGCGCTCACCGCGTACGAGATCGCGCAGGCGCTGTGGGGCAGCGTCGCCGTGACGCAGGCCTACCTGACGCTGTCGGAGGTGCTGGGCCACGCCGACCTGCTCATCGCCGACGGCCGCGTCGGCGAGGAGCGCGGCGACGACGGCGTCGTGCGGCTCCGCGCGCAGGCATAGCGCTACCGGCGCCGCAGCGTGCGGAACGTGACCGAGTAGCGCAGCTCCTTCGTCGGCGGGACCGAGTGCTGCCACGACCACCGCGCCTTGCCCGACAGCACGTACGCCGAGCGGGGCGCGAGCTCGATCGCGGCCACGCTGCGCTCGCCGCGGACCGTGCGCTGGAAGCGCATCCGGCACGGCGCGCACAGCGACACGCCGGCGATTCGCGAGCCGAACATCGGCGCGTCGCGGTGCCAGCCGATCCCGGCGCCCTGCGGATAGCGCGAGACGAGTACCTGCACGAGGTCCTCGGGCTCTCGCTCGACGAGCGCGGCACAGCGTTCTCGCAGCCACGCCATCTCGGCGGGCAGCGGGTCGGTGGGCTCGAGCTCACCCGTGTCGTAGGCGTAGTCGAGGCCGAAGTGCCGCACCGTCCGCCGCGCGGTCTGCCCGCGCATGGTCACCGCGCGGAACTCCATCGCGTCGAGCACCGACAGCAGCGCGCGCTCCTCGTCCGGTGAGACGAACTCCTCGACGTAGGTGAGCCCTTCGGGAAGCTCTGCGTCGTCTGGCACCTGTCGGCGCTACCCGGTTCCGGCGTGACCTAAGGCGCGAGCGCGAGCGCGACGTCGCGCAGGTCCGGCCGGCCGACGGACTCCTGGACGGCGCGCGCGAACAGCCACCGGCGCAGGCGCTCGGCGTCGAGGTCGAGCAGCGCGGCCATGCGCCGCACGAGGCCGACCGGGTCGGCGGCCAGCCGTGGCGGACAGTTGAGCATGTGCTGCAGCGCGTCGTAGGCCGGATCGCCGACGTACGGCTTCGGATCGATCAGCAGCCACGGCTCGCGTCGCGCGGCGAGCACGTTGCCCGCATGCAGGTCGGTGCACAGCAGCACGGAGCGCTCCGCGCCGGCCGGCAGCTCTCGCAGCAACTGGGCGCCGGCTCGCGCAAGCCCCGGGTCGAGCCGTAGCCCTCCGGCGGCGGCAGCCGCGTAGCGCGCCTCGAAGCCGTCGGCCCAGGCGTCGCACATGCTCTGCAGCGTCCGCAACCGGTGGTTCGCAGGAGGGTCGACCCACAGCCGGCGCAGCAGCCGCGCGACGACCTCGTCCTGCTCGCGCGGCGCCAGCAGCCTCGACAGCGCGGTGCCCGGCTCGCACCGCTCGATCAGCAGCGCCCGCGTGTCACCGACCCAGTCCGCATCGAGCAGTCGCACCGCGCCGGCGCCCTGCCAGGCACGCAGTCCGTCGGCCTCGTGCAGCGCCTCGAAGTGAGGCCACCCGACCTTCAGCACCAGCCGCTCGCCGGCGCGCTCCACCGGCGCGACCCACGACGAGCTGCCGCCCGGATCGAACGGTCGCCCGACGTCGAGCGACCATCGCCGCGCGAGCTCGGCGACGATGCTCGGCAGCTTCGCCATCCACGCGCGGCGGGCCGGTGCGGCGTCCTCGTCGTCGTCGAGCGCCCAGAGGAGGTTGTGCGGAAGCTCGAACGACGGCACGGCGGCATCCTCGCGCAGCGCGCGTTCAAGGGGCAGGCGTTTCACTTGCATGGTGAGACGATGGCGTGACGCCGCATAGCCGGCAGCCACAGCGTCGAGCGCGTCGTGGACGCCCGCGGGTGACCACGGCGCCGGGCGGTCAGGCGGCCGGCTTGCGCGCCTCGATCTCGGCGCCGGTGTACAGCGTCTTGAGCTTGAGCTTGGGGAAGCGCTCGTCGAGCGGATAGCCCATCCGCGCGACGAGGAACAGCGCCTTGTTCAGCGGCCGCACCCAGCGGCGGCGGTGCGTGCGCGGCAGCAGGAAGTGGACGAGGTTCGAGAGCTGCAGGAACGCGCCCGAGTACGGCCTCTCGTCGACGCGCAGCACCTCGAAGCCGGCGCGCTCGAACAGCCGCCGCATGCCGAACGTCGTGAAGCGGCTGACGTCCTCGGGGAAGCCGTGGACGCCGAACGTGAACGGGATCCAGGCCAGCACCGGCGCCCCCGGCTTGAGCACGCGGTACATCTCGCGGACGACCTGGTAGGGGTCGTCGACGTGCTCGAGGACGGAGATCGCGAGCGCTGCGTCGAAGCGCTCGTCCTCGATCGGCATCGCGTGCGCGTCGCCGACGATGTCGGGGCCCTGCGAGGCGTCGGCGTCGAACTTCGTCAGCGTGCACGAGAAGAACGGCCGATGGTCGTAGTGGCCTGCCCCGACCTCGAGCACCTCCGCCTCCGGGGGATGCGTTGCGGCCCAGCGCTCGAGCGTCGGCATGAGGATCCGCCGCGCGGCGCCGTGGTTCATGTCGTAGCGGACGGTGCGCAGGCCCATGGCGGGGCGCAAGCCTACTCAGCCGTCTCGCCGGCCCAGTCGATGCGATCGAAGCGCGCGCGCAGCTTCGCCCCCCGCGCCCGGTTGGTCGACTCGACCCATGCGATGCGCCCGAGCAGATGCGCCCGGAAGTCGGCGACTCCCGCCCGGTTCTCGGCGGCCGGCCCGCGCATCGCGGCGTTGTGGAGGATCGCCTTGAGCCGGTCGTACTCCGTCCTGGCGACGTTCGGGCGCTCGTTGACCACGATCCCACAGACGCGCTGGCGCCCGGCGCGGGTCATGACCGCCGACTTGCGCTCGTTGACGCGCAGGCCCTCGTCGCGTGCGATCGCGGCGACCTTCGCGCGCACGGCGTCGCAGCGCGAGGCCAGCGCGCGCCCGCCCGAGAACGTCATGTCGTCGGCGTAGCGCGTGTACGTCGCGTCGAGCGCGGCCGCCAGGCCGCTCAGCCTGCGGTCGAGCGCGAACGCCGCCAGGTTGGCGAGCGCCGGTGACGTCGGCGCGCCCTGCGGCAGATGCGGCGTCGCCAGCCGCCGGCCGAGCGCGTGGTGCGCGGCGATCTGCCGGGGGTCGCCGGGTCGCGGCAGCGCGGCCCACGACGACTCCGGGACGACGTTCGTCGTCAGCGCGGTCAGAACGTGCGCGACGCTCTCCGGGTAGCCCGCGGTGCGGAAGATCCCGTAGATCCGCCGCGCGTCGATCGACGCGAAGAAGTCCTCGAGGTCGAGCCGGACGACGGCCGTCCGGCCGACGTGCGCGGCCGCGTTGGTGAGCGCCGATCGCCCGCGCGTGAAGCCGTGCGCCCGCGGATGCGCCGGGATCCAGTCCAGGAGCTCGTGCAGCAGCCGCCGCTGGGCCGTCTTCAGGCGGTGCTTCGGACGCTCGATGACGCGCACGGGGCGCCCGCCGCGGGCTAGCCACGTGTAGGCGTAGTTGCGAAGCGACTCGTCGGCGACCCTGCGCTCGAGCGACCGCGTGTCGGCGAGCCAGGCCAGCTCCCCCTCGGAGAGGTCGAGGAAGGCGGCGACGTCGGCCGGTGAGGCGAGCGGAGGGACCGGCCAGCGCCGGCGTCCCATCTGCGGCTCGGGCAGATACCAGCGCCTGACGCGCGGCGGCGCGGCGTCGTCGGCGGCCCGTGGGCGGCGCTCGATCGCCGCGGCGACGAACGCGGCCAGCTCGCGCGGGCGGTCGGCGGGCGGCCGGTGGTAGGCGCCGAGCACCTCGCGGACGACCGGTCGCAGCCACGCCGGGCGGCGGTCCAGTGCCAGGCCCGCCCGCCGAAGCATGCTGCGCTCGTTCCAGACGCCGGCCAGCAGCGCGTCGGCGAGGCAGCGCGAGATGACGTTCCTGCGGCGACCCCCGTACACGGCTCGCATCATGGCGACGCCGCGCGCCGACCGCTCTTCGTCGTGCGTGCCCCGTCCTGCCGGATGGGCAGCCGCGGGCTCGCGATGCGCTGGCGTGGTGATCGAGCGTCCCCGGGGTGTCCCCGGAGAGGGACACGCGCCCCGCGGGGCGCGCGCTCCCGCCTCGGCGGCGCGACGTCGCCGGTGGGAACCCTACGGTGCGCCGGCGCAGGCGTCGAGGCGGCGGCATGCTGCTGCGCGCAGTCGTACGCTGCAGCGTATGGCGGGCATCGACGATCCCGACAAGATCGACGTCATCGCCGAGGACGTCGACGGCAGCGCGCTGCTGTCGATCGTGCAGACCGGCGCCTGGTCGGCCGACGGGTCCGAGCGCGGCCGCCTGAAGCGCAAGCTCGCGACGTACCTGCGCTACGCGCTGGAGGGCCAGATGGTCAGCAGCCATCCGACGCTGCAGGGCCGGCCGGTCGTCATCGCGCTGATGTACGACCACACGCCGCCGCAGGCCGTGCTCGACTACTGGCGCCGGCGCGGGCAGGGCCTCGCGCGCGACGGCGTGACGCTCGTCGCGCGGTCGCTCGACGAGACCGTCTGGCGCGCCTGAGCGCTTCGGCTACGCGCGCCGGCCGACCGCGACGATCTGGTAGCCGAGCAGACCGGGAGCCCGCCGGCCGAGGGCCTGCCACGCGCGCTCGGCACGCTGCGCGAGGCGCTGCGCCGGCAGGTGGTTTCGCAGCGCGGGCACGATGGCGTCGAGCTCGACGTCGCGCAGCCCGGCGCGCGCCACCAGGTCGCGCAGCGACTCGCGGGTGAACCAGCGCAGGTGGCTGGCGTCGAACGTACCGCTGTCCTCCTGCGGCCAGCGCCCGCGCGCGAGCGCCAGCCGCGCGCGCCAGTGCGCGACGTTCGGGACGCTGACGAGCACCGCGCCGCCCGGCCGGCACCAGCCGGTCGCGCGTCGCAGCGCCGCAGCCGGATCGGCGAGGTGCTCGAGGACGTCGGCGAGCACGACGAGGTCGTAGGCGCCCGCGGCGAACGGCAGCTCGGGATCCTCCAGCGAGCCCTGCACGACCTCGTCGGCGACGGCGGCGGCGGCGCGCGCGGCCGTCGCAGACAGCTCGAGCCCGGCGAGGTGGCCGGCGCGCGGGCGCAGCAGCGCGAGCAGCCCGCCGGACGCGCAACCGAGATCGAGCGCCGAGCCGCCGTCGGGCAGCAGCGCGAGCGCGCGGTCGCCGACGACGCCGCTGCCGAACGCCGCGTACGTCGCCGCCTTGGCCTCGTAGAGGTCCGCGAGAGCCTGGTCACCGGCCATGGCGCGAGCGTACCGGCGCACCGGCGCCCGCAACTACACTGCGCCGGATGCCGAGCCCGGTCCGACGTGCGACCCTCCCGGCCCGGCGCGTCCTCGCAGAGCTGCGACGGCTGCGGACGCGGGTGCAGGCCGTCGAGCACCTGCGCAGGTCGCTGAACAACGCCGAGGGCACCGTGGCGCTGCAAGAGGAGGCCCAGCGCCACATCGCCGACGGCACGCTCGTCATGGGCAACATGAGCTACTACGCCCCGCACGTCGTGAAGTTCAAGGGCGACACCGGGCGCGTGCTCATCGGCAACTTCGCCTCCGTCGCGCCCGACGCCGACTTCTACGTCGGCGGCCTGCACCGCACGGAGTGGGTCTCGCTGTACGGGCTGCGCGCGATGCTCGAGCTGCCGGGCGCGCACGAGGACGGCTTCACCCACGGCCGCGGCGACATCGTCGTCGGCGGCGACACCTGGATCACGAACGGCTGCACGGTGCTGTCGGGGGTGACGATCGGCGACGGCGCGGTCGTCGGCACGAAGGCCGTCGTGACGAAGGACGTGCGCCCGTACGCGATCGTCGTCGGCAACCCCGCGCGCGAGGTCGGGCGGCGCTTCGGCGACGAGCAGATCGAGGCGCTGCTGCGCATCCGCTGGTGGGACTGGCCGACGGAGAAGGTCAAGGAGCACGTCGACCTGCTGTCGAGCCCCGACGTCGACCGCTTCATCGCGCGCTTCGATCCCGGCCCGGGACGCCCGTGACCGCCGACGACGTCGCGGTCGTCATCGTCAACTTCAACGGCGAGCGGCTGCTGCCGGCATGCCTGGCCGCGCTCGCGGCGCAGACGCGTCCGCCGAGCGAGATCGTCGTCGCCGACAACGGCTCGCGCGACGGGTCGCTCGCGCTGCTGCGCGCCGATCACCCGCACGTCGGGATCCTCGAGCTCTATCGCAACCACGGCTTCGCCGGCGGCGCGAACCGCGGCGTGGCGGCGACGAGCGCGCCGTGGGTCTGCGTGCTGAACAGCGACGCCACCCCGGCGCCCGACTGGCTGGAGCGGCTGCTCGCCGCGCCGCGCGACCCGCGGACGTGGGCGCTGGGCAGCGTGCTCGTCAGCGCCGCCACCGGTCGGATCGAGAGCGCCGGCGACCAGTACTCGCCGGAGGGCTACGCCTACAAGCTGCTGCGCGACCGCCCGCTCGAGGAGCTTCCCGACGAGCCCTACAGGGTCTTCGCCGCGCCGGGCGCCGCGCCGGTCTTCCGCCGCGCCGCGTTCGACGCGCTCGGCGGCTACGAGGAGCGCTTCTTCCTGTACTACGAGGACGTCGACCTCGCCTTCCGCGCCGTCCTCGCCGGCCTGCACGCGCTGCTCGTCCCGCAGGCCCGCGTGGTCCACCGCCTCGGCGCGACGACGCGCTCGCACGCCCGCGCGCGCTTCTACGTCGCCCGCAACAGCGCCTGGTGCGCGGTGCGCTGCCACCCCGGCGCCTCCCCCGCGCTGCTCGCGCGCCGCTGGGCGCGCGAGCTGCGCTCGAACCGCCCGCGGCGGCTGGGCGCAGTCGAGCTGGCGGGGCGCGCCGCGGCGCTGGCCGGTCTGCCGCGCGCGCTGCGCGAGCGCCGTACGATCCTCTCGCGACGGACCGCAACGCCCGAGCACCTCGCGGCACTGCTGCGCGAGCCGGCTGTCATCGGCGCGCGCCACGCACCGCGACCAGATCCCGAAAGGACCTCACCGTGCGCAAGCTCCTCGCCCTCGTGATCGTGTCGGCGACCTCCGCCGCGCTGGCGCTCCCGGCGCTCGCCGCGACGAAGTCCGTCGACGTCGGCGACAACTGGTTCGTCCGCAGCCGCGGCGTGCCGACCGTCACCGTCAAGCGCAACGACACCGTGCGCTGGAGGTTCGTCGGCGACCGCCCGCACAACGTCGTCGCCACGCGCGGTCCCGTGCGGTTCCGCTCGCCGGTGAAGTCCAGCGGCGTCTTCAAGCGCAAGATGACGCGCGGCGGCACCTACCGGATCGTCTGCGAGATCCACGGCCGCTCCGACCAGTCGATGGTTCTCAAGGTCCGCTAGGCGGGGGCGTCCGCCGGCGCGCGGCGGCGCAGGTAGGCGGTGATCTCGCGCAGCAGCGGGCGCTCGAGCACCGCGGTCGCGGCGAGCGTCGTGAGCACGTAGAGCGCGAGCATCGCGAGCGCGGCCGCCAGCGTGCGCTCCTCGCCGAAGACCAGCCGCAGGCCGAGCACGACGGCGACCGCGGGCATGCTGGGAAGCAGCGCCCGGGCTGTGTGGCGGATGAACCGGAAGGCCGCGAACATCCGCCGCAGGAAGTACATCCGCACGGCGAAGTTGACGCCCTCGACGAGCAGGGTCGCCAGCGCCAGCCCGCGCAGGCCCTCGGTCGCCAGCAGCGGCAGCGCGATCGCGACGAACGCGGCGATCGCGATCGCCGCCGCGATGCCGACGGGCTTCGTGTCGGCGCGGGCGCGGTAGAAGGCGTCCCAGTTGAAGCCGACCTGGTGGATCGCGACCGCCACGCCGATCGCCTGCATGAGCCCGATCCCCGGGCTCCAGCGCTCGCCGATGCCGAAGCGGACGAGGTCCTCGGCGAAGAGTGCCAGCCCGAGCCCGAACGGCGCGCCCCACATGAGCGCCAGCCGGTTGGACTTCACGAAGGCCTCGAACAGCAGGTCGGCGCGGTCCTTGACCGCGCAGATCGTCGGATAGATCGTCTGCGTGATCGCCTGGTCGGCGCGGTCGGAGTACTGCGAGATCGTCGAGGCCAGCGCGATGATCCCGACGCCCGCCAGCCCGAGCTCGGCCTCGCCGACGATCAGCAGCCCCTGCCCGACGACGACCCCGGACATGCCGGCGAAGAACAGCGGCCAGCTGAACGACGCGTAGCTGCGGAGGGTCGCGCGATCGAACGCCCACCCCAGCCGGTAGGGCGATGCGCGCAGGGAGACCAGCGCGCCGATCCACGCGCCGGCGACGATGCCGACGATGAGCGCCCAGTGATCCCAGCCTGCGATCAGCAGCGCGACCGTGATGACGATCCCCGTCACCGGGTCGAGGATCTGCAGCCGGCGCTGGCGCACGAAGTCCATCCGGCGGTAGAAGATCCACAGCGGCGCCTGCAGCGCCTGCGCGGGCACGACGAGCAGCGCGACGAGCGCCGGCGCGACGATCGCCGGCTCGTCGAAGATCGCGGCCAGCCCCGGCACGAGCGCGACGCCGACCACGACCACGGCGCCCGCGAACAGCAGCTCGAGCGTCATCGCCTTGCGGAACGCGAGCTCCTGGTCGGCCTCGTCCTGCTGGATGTACTTCTCCCCGATCCCGACCTGGCGCAGGAACTGCAGCGTGTACAGGACGACGAGCACGACGCCCCAGATGCCGTACTCGGACGTCGTGAGGAAGGCGGCGACGAGGAAGCCGCGCAGCAGCGCGAGCGTGTTGATCGCCATGAAGAAGAGCGCGTTGACGATCGTCCCCCGCGCCGCGCGGATGCGCAGGCCCGAGCCGGCCGCGGGGCGCTCGCCGCCGGCGGTGGCACTCATCGCCGCGACCGCCACGTCGGCGTCAGCAGCGGCGGCGGGCCGCCCGGCAGGCCGAGCCCGCCGAGCGTGCCGCGGACCTCGCGCGGGTCCTCGCGGCGGGCGAGGCACAGCGCGGCGCCGACCGCCGCGTCCGCGAGCAGCGCCGCCGGCAGCACCGCGCGCGCCGGCCACGGCCACAGCAGCCGCGCGTAGCGGCGCAGCGAGGCGACCCACTCGGCCCGCATCCGCGCCGGGTCGGAGCGCTGCGCGCGCGCGACGCTCGTCCCGTAGCCGTGGGCGGCGGTCGCCGCGGGCACGATCTCGATGCGCCGCCCGGCACGCAGCAGCCGCGCGCACAGCTCGCCGTCGTTGAAGAACAGCGGCAGCTCCTCGCGCAGCGGCGCCGGCGCGAGGTCCGCGCGCGCCGCCATCACGCACGCCGCCATCGGGCAGAAGACCTCGACGGGGTCGCGCGGCGGACCGCCGGCCCACAGGTCCTCGTAGCGGCGCGCCCGCAGCGCGCGCCCGCCGCGCAGGCGGGCGTCGATCCGCCTCCCCACCGTCGTGAACGCCCACAGCGCGCCCGCGAGGTCGAGCTCGCGGCGCGCGAACAGCTGCGGCTCGCCGTCGGGGTCGCGCAGCAGCGCGGCTGCAAGGCCGACGTCGGGACGGGCGCGCAGGTGCTCGAGCAGCGCCGCCGCGCAGCCGTCGTCCATGACGCAGTCGGGGTTCAGGAGCATGATGTGCTCGCCACGCGACGCCGCGAAGGCGGCGTTGACCCCGGCGGCGAAGCCGCGGTTCGAGCCCATCTCCAGCAGTCGCACCCGCCGCCCGTCGGCGCGCGCGCCGACGCGCTGTGCGCTGTCGTCACGCGAGGCGTTGTCGGCGACGACGACCTCGATCTCCAGGTGCTCGCGCGCCTGGGCGAGCGCGGCGTCGAGGCAGGCGTCGATCTCTTCGCCGTGGTCGTAGGTGACGACGAGGATCGAGAGCAGGCCGGGGCGCGACACAGCGCCACGATACGGGCCGCGGCAGCTGGCCCAGGCACTAGCCTGCCCGCGTCATGCCGCTGGGCGACTACCTCGCCGGGACCGCGCTGCTCGGCGCGATGCTCGCCGCCGTCGCGGCCGCGACGGCGCTCGTGGTCCGCCGCCGCCTCGGGCACCTGGACGCGCTCGAACGGCTGCTGGCGGCGATCGTCGTCGGCACCGGAGTGCTCGTCGGCGTGCATCTGGTCCCGCTCGCGCTCGGGGTGCTCGACCGCGCCACGGTGCTCGTCTGCGCGGCGCTCGCGGTGGGCGCCGCGGCGCTCGTCAGGCCGGCGCGCGACGCCCCGGCGGGCGCGCCGCCGGCGGCGCCGTCGCAGCCGGCGAGCGGCTCGGCGTCGTGGGCGCTGGCCGGCGTCGCCGCGGGCTTCGCGCTCGCCGCCGCGCTCGCCGATCTCGCGCGCTGGGCCGGCGACGAGCTCGTCGGCGTCGACCCGCTGACGTTCCACCTGCCGAACGTCGGGCGCTGGATCCAGACCGGCTCGCTGTGGCAGATCGATCAGTTCGTGCCGCTGCTGGCGCACGGCAACTACCCGAACAACGGCGACGTCGTGCTGCTCTCGGTGGTGCTGCCGTGGCACAACGACTTCCTCGTCCGCCTGCCGGTCGTCTTCTACCTCGCGGTCACGGCGGTCGCCGTCGCCGCCGTCGCGCGCGAGCTGCGCGCGCCGCCGGCCGCCGCCGTGCTCGCCGGGGCGGCCGCGGTGTCGATCCCGGTCGTCGGCATCGCGTCGGTGCCGCGTGCGCTGCCCGACTCGCTGCTGTGGGCGATGTTCGCCTGCGGGCTGCTCTTTCTGCTGCGCCACTGGCGGCGGCCGCGCACGGCGGAGCTCGTGCTCGCGGGCATCGCGCTGGCGATCGCCTGCGGAACGAAGTGGTACGGCGTCAGCTCGGTCGCCGTCGTCGTCGCGGCGTGGACGCTCGGGCGGCTGCTCGCCCGCGACGGCGCGCGCGCAGCGCCGGCGCTGCGCGACGGCGCCGTCGCCGGCGGCGTGGCGCTGCTGGGCGTCGCCGTCTGGTTCGCGCGCAACCTCGCCGAGTCCGGCAACCCCGTCTTCCCGGTGAGGCTGGCGCCGTTCGGCGTGACGATCCTCGACGCCCCGCGCGACGTCATCCGCGAGCAGGTCGGCTTCAGCATCGCCGACTACCTCGCAGACGCCGAGGTGCTGCGCCGGCTCGCCGGCGAGGTCCTCGACGGCCTCGGCCCGGTCGCGCTCGCGAGCGTCGTCGCGCTCGCCGTCGGCGCCGTCGTGCTCGCGCGGCGGCAGCGAGCCGACGGGCGCGTGCGATTCATGGCGCTCGCGGCGGTCGCGCTGGCCGTCGTGTACGCCGTGACGCCGTACACGGCGCTCGGCCTGCGCGGCGACCCGTCGCTGGCCAACGTCAACACGCGCTACGCCGTCCCCGCGCTGCTGATCGCCCTGCCGGTCGCCGCCTGGCTGGCGGGGCGCCTGCCGCGCCCCGCGGCGCTCTCGCTCCAGGCGCTGCTCGCGGTCGCCGCCGTGCTCGGCGCGCGCACGGGCTACGAGGCTCACGTGCGCGACGTCGTGCTCGCCGCGCTCGCCCTCGGGCTGCTCGCGGCGGCCGGCTGGGCGCTGTGGCGGCTGCGCGGCCGCCGGCCGGTGCTCGTCGGCGCGGTGCTCGTCGCGGCGCTGGCGGCGCTCGCGGGCGGGCATCGCATGCAGGAGCGCATCAACGACGGCCGCTACCTCGGCATCGACGCGGCCGTCGACGTGCTGCTGCGCGTGGCGCCGAGCGGCAAGCGGATCGGCCTCGCCGCCGACTGGTCGGTCTCGGGCCTGTCGCCGATCTGGCCGAGCTTCGGCACGCGCATCGGCAACGACGTCGAGTACGTCGGCGAGTTCGTCGACGGCTTCCTGCGCCGCTACGGCGACGAGCGCAGCTTCCGGGCGGCGCTCGCGCGCCGGCGCTACGACGTGCTGGTCGTCGGCCGCGGGTTCCACCCGCCGCAGCCGACGCGCGAGCAGCGCTGGGCGATGGACGCCGGCTGGCGGACGATCGGGCTCAGCCGCCGCCTGCGGGTCCTCGAGGCGCCGGCCGGCGCTCGATGACCGCCGCCATCGCCGCCGTCTCCGTGTCGACGTCGGCGTGCTCGCAGACCCACGCGCGCGCGGCGGCGCCGGCGGCCGCGCGCTCCTCGCGGCCCAGCGCGAGCGCCGCCCGCAGCGCCGCCGCGAGCGCCTCCGCATCGCCGGGCGCGGCCAGGTAGCCCCACGGCGCGAGCACGCACTCGGGCAGTCCGACCTCGTCGCTCGCCACGACGAGCAGTTCGAGCGCCATCGCCTCCTTGACGACGACCGGCATCGAGTCGCGGTCGCCGTCGCGCGCCACCACGCACGGCATCGCCAGGACGTCGGCGTCCTGCAGCGCGTCGAGGACGGCCGCCGGCGGACGGGCGCCGAGCAGCTCGACCGGCGCGCCGCTTCGCGCGATCTGCTGCTCGAGCGCCGGACGCAGCGGGCCGTCGCCGATGATCCGCACCTCCACGTCGCCGACGCGCGCGGCCGCGTCGACGAGGACGGAGAAGCCCTTCTTCTCCACGAGCCGGCCGACCGCCAGCACCGCGCGCCCGCCCGGCAGGGGCCTGCTGCGCCGGAATGCGGCGGCGTCGACGCCCATGACGATCTCGTGGACGTCGGCAGCGGGCGCCAGCGCCCGCAGGCGGCCGACGTTGTAGGCGCAGCCGGTGAAGACGGCCGTTGCGCGCTCGAGCTTCTCGCGCAGGTTGCGCGGCCGGGCGAAGATGTCGTAGGCGTGCGCCGTGACGCTGTACGGCAGGCCGGTCAGCGCCGCCAGGCGCATCGCGTCGAGCGCGGCGCCCGCGGCGAAGTGCGCGTGCAGGTGCCCATCGCCGCCCTCCAGCGCGCGGCGGGCGGGGCCGGCGAGCAGCCGCAGCGGGCGCGCCCACTCCTCGCGACGCCAGCGGCGGCGATGCGCGACGTCCGCGAGGCATGCGGCGGGCCGGCGGGCCACGAGCCACAGCAGGTCGCGCCAGCCGCCGCGCTCGGCGAGCAGCTCGACGTCGACGTCGTCCGGCGCCTCGGGGTTCGGGCTCGGGGCGCGCCGGGCGGCCTGCACGCGGACGTCGTGGCCGAGGCGCCGCAGCGCCTGCAGCTCGTTGACGACGAACGTCTCCGAGAGCTCGGGCCACTGGTCCAGGACGAAGACGATCCGCATCGGGGGCTCAGCGCACGTGACCGCTGCGGGCGCCGCCGGACGCCCGTGCGACGGCGGGATCGCTGCTGACGGTGGTCGCAACCACGGCGCGCCGACTCTAGTGGCGCGGCCGCCTCGGGCACGCGTGGCGGGCGCGCGGGGACCTCGCGCAGCGGTGCCCGTCGTCGGCGACCCGCGGTAGCCTGCGCTGAGTGGCCGCAACTGCAGTGACACCGGCCGGCGTGCGCGACGGCGATCCCGCCGCGCTCGCGGGACTCTGCGAGCGCCGGGGGCCGGCCGTCCTGGCGTACGCCCGCGCGGTGGCGGGCGACGGCGCCGCGCTCGCGGCCGCCGCGGAGGCGTTCGCACGCTTCCGCACCGCGGTGGTCGACGCCGACGACCCGGCGAGGATCGACCCCGAGGCGCTGCTGCTGGGCGCCACCCGCCATGCCGCCGCACGGCACGCGCGCGTCGTCGCGACCGGCCTCTGCGCGCAGGTGCCGCGCCTGCTTGCGGGGCGCGCCGACCGCAGCATCGCGGTCTCCGACCTCGAGCGCCTCGAGGTGCACCTCGTGACGTGCACGCACTGCCGCGCGCCCGTGGAGCGCTTCCTTGCCGCCGAGCGCGCCTATCGCGAGCCGCCCGACGCGACGGTCCCGCCGCCGGATTGCGCGGTGATCGTCGCGGCGCTCGCCGCCGCCGCGCCGGTGCGCGCACCCACGAGCCGGCCGGCCGCCAGCGAGGCGGCCCCGGTGATCCCGGCGGCGCCGCAGTCCAGCGTCGAGGACGAGCCGGCGTTCGTCGAGGCGCGCGCCCCCGAGCCCCGCGCGCGCGAGCCGGAGCGGGCCGCCGAGCCGCCGGCCGCCGAGCCGCCGGCCGTCGAGACGCACCCGCTCGACGCCGCCGCACCGCACGTCGCCGACGACCGGCCCGCCGACGCGGAGCCCGAGACGGGCGCCGAGCCGCGCACGGAGGCCGAGGCGCCCGTCGACACGGAGCCCGAGACGGGCGCCGAGCCGCGCGGGGAGGCCGAGGCGGCCGCCGACACGGAGCCCGAGACGGGCGCCGAGCCGCGCGGGGAGGCCGAGGCGGCCGTCGACGCGGTCGCCGACGAGGCGCCGGCCGCAGAGACGACCGCGGATCCCGACGAGCCGGCCGTCGAGACGCACCCGATCGACGCTGCCGCACCGCAGGTCAGCGACGACCAGCTCACCTTCGACGCCGCGACCGCAACGGCCGGCGCGCCGCGGGCCAACGACGACCGCGCGGGCCTCGACGCGAACGCCGCCGCGGCGCCGCCGAGCCCCGACGACGAGCCGGCCGTCGAGACGCACCCGATCGACGCCGCCGCACCGCATCTCGCCGACGACCGGCGCGCCGTCGAAGCGGTCGCCGACACCGCCGCGGCGCCGCATGCTCCCGCCGACGAGCGTGCGCGCGATGACACGAGCCCGATCGCACCCCCCGAGCCGCCGCACACGACCGGCGACGGGCCGCCGGCCGACGACCCGATCCGCGTGACGGCCGCGCGGCGGCCGCACGAGACCGGCGAACATCCCCTCTCGCCGGAGAGGGCCCCGTTCGCACCCGCCGATGCACGCCACGCCGCCGACGACGATCTCCCGCCCGTCGAGCCGACGCACGTCACCGCCGCCGACCCCTCGCGCGACGCCGAGGAGGACCACGCGCCCGTCGAGCTCGCCCCGCTGACCGCGGCGGCGCGCCAGGGCGCCGGCCACCTGTCCGACCCCACCCCCGAGC
>Ga0247713_1000278_pt1 | contig 34510 bp, 34 predicted proteins | sample 21E_NmetaG_FD_189936 | JGI IMG/M metagenome (GOLD analysis project Ga0247713, IMG submission 189936) | Soil microbial communities from hillslope of Landscape Evolution Observatory, University of Arizona, Oracle, AZ, United States - 2-1-E_N | ecosystem: Engineered > Artificial ecosystem >...
ACGCCGAGGGATCGGTGCACCCGGACGCCCGCGTGCGCCTCGTCGCAAGCCAGATCAGCCGGTTCTTCGGCACGACGCTCGAGCAGACGGCGCCCTGGAACCTCGTGACGCTCGCACCCTCCATCCACGCCGACGTGCTGCTCATGCACGAGGCCGACGACGCGGTCGTGCCGCCCGTCCACGCCGCCCGCTTCCAATCCGCGCGGCCCACGACCCAGACCATCGCGCTCGAGCCCGGCGACCCGGCCACCGACTTCATGCACGGCACGGTCTCGGCGGCCGGCCGCGCGAGCTTTGCGGCGGCGATCGGCTCGTTCGCCGACCGGGCCGTCGCTGCGCGCGCAGCCGAGCGCAGCGCAGCCCGGTCGCGTTGCTCGCGCGTCAACCGCTCGCTCGGCGAGATCGGCCTGCCGGGCCTGCGCGCCGCGCTGCGATGCCTCGCGCGCAAGGACGCGGAGTCGCGGCGCGCGCGCACCGGCGGCTGGCGGCGCACGAGCGTGAAGATGCGCGGCGGGGTCAACGCCGCGCGCGTCTGGTCCCACCTGCGCACCTCGCGCAGCGGCCGGCGGGCGCTCGCCGCCGTCGCGAGGAGCCGCGCGAACGTCGCTGTGCAGACCGGCGACCGCTCGCACGTCGTCCTGCGCGCCACGCGCTGACCGCGGTCAGCGCCCGCGCGCGGCGACGCGAAACTGGACGTGCCGCGAGGCGCCGGGCGGCTGCCCGGGGCCGCTGGACGGGCGTGCGGTCAGCCGCAGGAGCCCCGGCCGGCGCCCGAGCGCCGCGCCCGACAGCGTGACGGTGTTCTCGCCTCGGCGCCCGTCGGCGCGCAGCACGCGCAGCGCGCGCGACCAGCGCCGGCAGCCGCGCGCGCCGCGGTTGGCCCGCGACGGCGGTGCGCAGCGTCTGCCGGCGCGCCGGCCGGCGAGGGCGCGGCGCAGCGTGAACTCGACCGTCGCCGGGCGGCTGAGCCGGTAGGCGAAGCGCGCGGCGCGGCCGGCGGTGTAGCGCTCCCGCAGGCGCCGCAGGTCGCTGAGCACCGGCGTCGGGCGCGGCGCGGCGAGGACGCGCAGGACCGAGCGCGCCATGCTCGCCATGCCGAGCGCGTTCGGATGGACCGGGAATGCCGGCGCCGTCGGCACGACGCCCTCGAACCAGCGCGTGCCCGGCGGCGTGCAGACGTCGTGGCCGATGCTGTCGTCGTAGGTGTCGACGTACTCGGCGTCGTGCAGCGCCGCCTGCTCGGCGATCATCGCGTTCGTCGCGCGCAGCATCCCGTCGAGGTATGCCATGTCGTCGGGCGACAGCGGCACCAGCGGGTAGCAACTCCGGCCGTTGCGTGCCGCGACGGCCGGATAGCCGACGATCAGGACGCGCGCCTGCGGCGAGCGCTCGTGGATGCCCTCGAGCGTCGCGGCGATCCTCGGGGCGGTGGCCGCGATGCGATCGGCCAGCCGGTCGCCGCCGCCCGGCCTGGCGAAGTGGCTGCGGCATGCCCTCCCGGTCGGCGCCAGCGTCCCGCGCTGCACGCAGATGACGGCCGCGCCCACGAGCCCGACGTCGTTGCCGCCGATCCCGATCGTCACGAGCTCGGCGGCCGGGTGCAGCGCCTCGAACTGCGGCGAGTGGACGCCGAGCGTGACCGGCTGCGGCCTCGTCATGTGCTCCGTCGTCGCGGCCGAGCAGCTCTCGTCGCGAAAGGCCGTCACGCGCATCACCGCCGCGACGAGCGACGGGTAGTTGCGATCCGAGCGCGCGCAGCCGATCGGCTTTCCGACCTGGTTGGGCACGAACGGTCCCGCGGTGTACGAGTCGCCGAGCGCCACGTACGGCCCGGTGGCCGCCGTGGCGATGGCCGGCGTGGCGAGGAGCGCCGCGGCGACGGCGAGCGCGGCGGCGAGCGGGCTACGGCGGGCCATCGCGCGCCAGTATGGGCGACGGCCCGCGCCGCTGCGCCGCTGCGCCGCTTCCCTCAGCGTGCCCGCAGGACCGCCGCGACGAGCCTCGCGGCGATCGCCGTGCCGGCGACGTTGAGGTGGATGCCGTCGCGCTCGCGGACGCGCACGTCGCGTCCCCGGTAGCGCATGACGTCGCGGAAGCCCGCGGGCGTGAAGACCTCGTCGAGGCGCACGACCGTGACCGGCGTCAGTCCCTCGGCGGCGCGCAGGACCGCGAGGTTCACGGCGTCGGCGACCTCGCGGCGGCCCTTCGGGAGCGGCAGCGTCAGCCAGACCACGCGGCCGCGCCCGCGGCGCGCGTAGGTCTGCATCATCGCGCGCACCCGGCGGGCGTACTCGGCGACCCAGCCCGGCTCGCAGCACGCCAGCTGCGTCACGCCCGCGGAGGCCATCGGAAAGCCGTCGACGGCCCCGATCGAAACGACCGTCGCCGCCGGGCGCAGGCGCCTGGCCTGCGAGCGCGGCAGGCTCGCCCACGGCCCGCCCGGCTTGCTGATGCCGGTCCCAGGCCGCACGTCGCTGCGCACGGTCGCCGCGTCGCCGAGCTCGTCGGCGAGGAAGCTGTCGACGCCCTGGATCGTCGAGTCGCCGGTCGCGAGCACGGTCGGCGGCGGCGGCGTCGACCTGCCGCGCCCGACGGCGATCGACCGGCGCACCCGATGGCCGCCGATGCGCAGCTCCGCCCGCCAGCGCCCGGCGACGTCTACGCGGAACCTGTGTGTGGCGACGGTCACGGCGCGCCCGAGCCGCAGCGTGCGGCAGTCGCGCGCGCCACCGGGCGGCGCGATGCACAGGCGCGCGCTGACGCCGCCGTTGCCCCAGCGGTCGACGACGCGTAGGCGCACGAGGCCGCCGCGCGCGACCCGATGCGGCACGCCGAGCGCCAGGCGCGTCGCGCACGATGGCGTGCGCACGCTGTAGGCGCCGGTGGCGAGCGTGCCGTCGTGCAGCGTCGACGTCGCCTCGAAGCGGCGCACGAGCCGCCCGCAGCGCCAGCTCACGGCGTCGCGCAGGACGGTCGGTCCGCCGGGCGCGGCGGTCCGCGCGCCGAGGCGATGCAGGCGGTCGCCGACGCGCTCGTAGAAGACGACCCGCGCGCCCTCGGCGCCGAAGAAGTGCAGGCTGATGACGCCCGCCTCCGTCGTGTCGGCCGCGAAGAAGTGGACCTTCGCGGCCGGTGCCCGGGCCGGCGCCGGCGTCTGGGCGATCGCCTCGCCCGCCGGCGCGAGCAGTGCCGCGAGCGCGGCGCACCACCGCGGCAGGACCCGTCTCACGTCCCGATCGTAACGGCGCCCCGGGCCGCCGGCGGCTGCGCTGGACGGATGGCGGAGGCCTCGTCAGGTGGCCGCGACGAGCGCCGCGCAGACCCAGTTGTGCGCGCCGCGACCGCCGTCCCACAGCCGCGCCGCGAGGCGGTCCTGCTCGGCCTTGGAGGCCAGGTAGGCGTGCGGCGTCGAGCCGCCGAGCCCTCGCCAGGTGGCGACCATGAACTGGTAGTAGCCCGAGGCGCCCGCCTCGTTGGGCGGCAGGTTCTGCCCGCCGGACTCGCACTGCACGATCGGCCAGGGGATCGCCCACGGCCCGCGCGGGCCCGCCTGGCGCAGCGCGCGGGCGCGCCGAGCGAGCAGGCGCGTCAGCGCGCGCTCCGCGCGGCGGCGGCTCGCGCGGCTGCCGCGCAGCGCGGCGGCGCGCGCCGCGCGCGCCTGCGCGAGCGCGGCGCGCCGCGCGCGCAGTCCCGCGGCGACCTCCGAGAGCGCGTCGTGGCGGCTGCGGACGGCATCGGCGACCGCGCTGCGGCGGACGGCGAGCCGCGTCAGCACCCGTCGCTGCGCGAGCGCCTCGCCGCGCGCGGCGCGCACCGTCCGCAGGATGCGCTCGTCCTGGCGCTGCACGCGCTGCAGGAAGTCGACGGTCTCCAGCAGCCGCGCGAAGCCGTCGGTCCGCAGCACGACGGTCACGACGTCGGGCCGGCCACCGGCGTAGCGCTCGCGCAGCAGCGTCGCGAGCTTCGCGCGCGACTCGCCGAGCCGTGCGCGCAGGCGCAGCGCCCGCGCGCGCTCGCGGTCGCGCCGCCGGACGGTGTCGGCGAGCTGCGCCTCGGCCTGCGCGAGGTCAACCTGCAGCGCCGAGACGCGCCGCTCGAGGATCGCCACCTCGCGCGCGGTCGCGCGCTCGAGACGCCCGAGCCGGGCGAGCGCGCCCGACAGCACGCGCTCGCGACCGCGCTGTCCGTCGATGCGGTCGCGCAGCGTGTCGGCGCGGTCGCGTCCGCCGGCCGCGGCGGCGCCGAGCGCGCAGGCGGCCGCGAGCAGCGCGAGCAGCGCGAGTGGGATGGCGCGCAGGCTGGGCATGCGGCGGCGCAAGCTAGCCCGCGCGGCGGCGACCGCGAAGCGCTGCACGCGGTCATGCGCCGCCGCGCGTCGCGAGCACGCACCACGACGGCCAGCCCGCGTTGACGAACGCCCCGCGCACGGGCGCGAGGCCGGCCGCGGCGAGCTCGCTTCGGGGCTCCAGCGGCCGCAGCCCCGACGAGCGCGGAAGCGCCGACAGCGCCCGGCGGGAGAGCGCCCGCCGGCTGCCGACCGTGACGGTCACGGCGCGCCCGCCGGGCGCGAGCACCCGCGCGATCTCGTTCACGACCGCGGCACGCTCGCCGGGCGCCAGCAGGTGCAGCAGGTAGGCGGCGCAGACGACGTCGAAGCGCGCGTCGGCGAACGGCAGCCGCCGCGCGTCGGCGGCCAGCAGCCGCCACCCGCGCGGCACGCGCTCGGCGGCGAGCGCCAGCGCAGAGCGCGAGCGGTCGACGCCGACGACCTCGGCCGGGCGCGCGCCGCGCCGCACGAGCTCGCGCAGCAGGCCGCCGGTCCCCGTGGCGACGTCGAGCAGCCGATCGCGGGGCCCGGCGGCGGCAAGCTCGGCGGCCGCCGCCAGCGGCGCGCGCTCGAGCGGCAGCTGCAGGTCGTAGGCTCTCGCGAGAGCTCCCATCGCCGCACGCTACGCGACCCGCACACCTCCGGTCCCGCCGGCGGTCCCATGAAGCGCTACGACCTCGTCGTTCTCGGCGGAGGCGCCGCCGGGCTGACCGCCGCGCGGATCTGCGCGGGCCTCGGCGGCCGCGTCGTGCTCGTCGAGGCGGCCGCGCAGCCGGGAGGCGACTGCCTGTTCACCGGCTGCGTACCGTCCAAGAGCCTTATCTCGGCGGCGAACCTGGCGCGCGCCATGCGCACGGCGCAGCGGGTCGGGCTGGACCCCGTCGAGCCGCGGATCGACTTCGCCCGCGTGATGGAGCGCATCCACGACGTCATCGCGCGCGCCGGCGCGCCCGACACCGCGGCGGCGCTGCACGCCGACGGCATCGAGGTCGTGCGCGCCGCCGGGCGCTTCACCCGCCCCGGCGTCATCGAGGCCGGTGACCGCACGCTGGCCTACCGCGCGGCGCTCATCGCGACCGGCTCGCGCGCCGCGGTCCCGCCGATCGCGGGGCTGCGCGACGTCGATCCGCTGACGAACGAGACGCTCTGGGACCTGCGCGCGCTGCCCGCGCGGCTCGCCGTCCTCGGCGGCGGCCCAGTCGGCGTCGAGCTCGCGCAGGCGCTCCGACGGCTCGGCGCGCAGGTGACCGTGATCGAGTCGGAGCCGCGGCTCCTGCCACGCGAGGAGCCCGAGGCCGGCCGGCTCGTCGCCGACACGCTGGGCGCCGAGGGGGTCGACGTCCACTGCGGCGCGCGCGCCGAGCGGGTCGACGGCGGCGCGGGCGGCTCGGGCGCGCTCGTCCTCGCGGGCGGCGAGCGCGTCGAGTTCGACCGGCTGCTCGTCGCCGCCGGCCGCACGAGCCAGGTCGACGGGCTCGGCCTCGAGACCGTCGGCGTCGAGCTGACCGCCGCGGGCGCCGTCCGCGTCGACGACGGGCTGCGCACGACCGGCGACCGGATCTGGGCCGCCGGCGACGTGACCGGGCAGCTGCTGTTCACGCACGTCGCCGCGCTGCACGCGCTGACCGCGACCGCCAACGCGCTCTTTCGCGCCCGGCGCCGCATCGATCACGCGACCGTGCCGTGGGTGACGTTCACCGATCCGGAGGTGGCGCGCGTCGGGCTCACCGAGGGCGAGGCACGCGAGCGGCTCGGCGGCGAGCCGCTCGTGCTGCGCTACGACTACGCGCACTCCGACCGCGCGCTGGCCATGGGCGAGGCGCACGGGTTCGCCAAGCTCGTCAGCGACCGGCGGGGGCGGCTGCTGGGCGCGACGGTCGTCGCCGCGGCCGCCGGCGAGAGCATCGCCGAGGTCGCGCGGCTCGTGGGCGAGAGGCGCACCGCGGCCGCGCTCTCGCAGCAGGTCCACGCCTATCCGACGCTCGCCGAGGGCCCCGCTCGCGCCGCCGACGAGTGGTGGGCGCACAGGTACCTCAACCCGCGCGGCCGGCGCCGGCTCAGGCCGCTCCTCGGGCTCCTGCGCGCGGTCGACCATCCGCGCGACGTGCGCCGGCGGCGCCGCCGGCAGGACCGCTAGCCGGGCCGCCGGGCGGCGACCAGCGCATAGCCGAGCACGCCGCCGTCGATCGCGCGCCGGACCTCCCGCGAGAGCTCGACGGCCGCCTCGAGCTGCGGGCGAAGCGGCTCGAGCGCGGGAACGCGCAGCATCCGCGCCGCCCGCAGGCGCGCGTCGACGCGTCGCGCCATCGCGGCCAGCGCGTCGTCGTGGCGCTCGGCGGCTTGCAGCCCGAGGCCGGCGTCGCGCAGCAGCCGCTCGATGCCCTCGAGCGCCAGCGCGTCCGCCACGCAGGCGACCCGCGCGGCCGCCGTCCGCAGCGCCGGCGGCAGGCCGGGCGGCGCAACCGTGACGTCGGCGACGACGATGCTGCCGCCCGGGCGCAGCACGCGCGCCATCTCGCGGACGGCGGCCGGCTTGTCGGCGAACAGGCACAGCGAGCACTCGCACACGATGGCGTCCACGGCGGCTTCCGGCAGCGGCAGGCTCGCGGCGTCGCCGGCGAGAAAGCGCACGGACCCGGCGAGCCCGCGCTCGGCGGCCGCCGCGCCGGCGCGCGCGACGGCCTCGGCGCCGAGCTCGACGCCCGTCACCTGGGCGCCGAGCTCGCCGGCCAGCAGCATCGCCGTCGTGCCCGCGCCGCTGGCGACGTCGAGCGCGCGGCTGCCGGCGCCGATGCCCGCGAGCTGCGCGGCCCGCAGCGTCAGCTCGCGCCCGCCGGGGTGCAGCTGGCCGTCGAGCAGCCAGCGCACCGCCGGCAGCTCGTAGATCTCCGCGCAGCAGCTCGCCGGCGCGCCCTCGAGCAGCGCGGCCAGCGGGTCGGCCGGCGCGCTCACCGCGCCGCCTCGGCGTCGGCGGCGAGCTGCGCGCGGACCTGCTCGCGGTAGCCGACCGAGTTGTAGGCGCAGAAGGGGATCATCCGGCCGTCGGGCACGATCTCCGACACGCAGCACTTCTTGAGCTTGCCGATGTCGAGCGTCCACGGGTCCTGGAAGTCCTGGGCGACGATCATGAAGCCCCTGGCGGCGACCCCGCGCAGCTCCTCGGGCAGCGCGATCGCGCAGGCGACGCAGTCCAGCCGCGCGGCCGTCGCCTCCGTCCCGCCCGCCGCGGAGGCCGAGAAGAGCCCCTCGAGCGCGTGGCGGACGTCGAGGTCGGGCACGGCGCGGTTGGCGACGTAGTCGAGCAGCTCCTCGACGTCGAGCAGCCGTGGCAGCGGCACGAGGTCGTCGCCGTCGTAGAGCGCGTAGGTCGCCGAGCGGCAGGTCGGCGAGCAGCACGGCACCGCGATGAAGTCGTCCTCGCGAAACCACTCCGGCAGCTGCTCGCACAGCCCGCGGATCACGTCGACGTTCGTCAGCCGCCGCAGCGGATCGAAGTCGGGGTGCCGGCCGGAGTGCGTGACCGGCTGGAAGAAGACGCCGTTGACGGCCGGATGCTCGACACCGAAGCGCACGATCGCGCCGAGCTCGTGCTCGTTGACCCCGCGCTCGACGGCCGCCGCCAGCGAGACGCTGACGCCGGCCTCGGCGCAGCGGTCCAGCGCCCGCCGGCGTTCCTCCTGCAGCCGGCGGCCGCGGATCGCCAGGTGCGTCGCGTCGTCGAAGCCGTCGAACTGCAGGTAGACGTGGATACCCAGCTCGGCGAGCGCGGGCGCGAAGCGCGGGTCGCGCGCGAGCCGGATGCCGTTCGTGTTGAGCATCACGAGCTTGATGCCGCGCCGCCTGGCAGCCGCGAGCATGTCGAGGATCTGCGGGTGGATCGAGGGCTCGCCGCCGGAGAGCTGCAGCGCCTCAGGCTCGCCCTCGGCGGCGACGAACGCGTCGAGCATCCCCTCGACCTGCTGCAGCGTCAGCGAGAAGCCGTCGCCGGCGTGGCCGGTGCCCGACTCGGCGAAGCACACCGGGCAGTCGAGGTTGCAGCGCGTGTTGACCTCGATGATCCCGAGGCACGAGTGCTGGCGGTGCTCGGGACAGATGCCGCAGTCGCGCGGGCAGCCCTCGACAGCATCGGTCTGCAGGCGCAGCGGCCGCGTGCCCGGCTTGTCGAAGCGCTGGATCTCCAGGTAGCGGCCCGCGTCGCCGTAGACGAGCGCCTCGAACTCGCCGTGCTCGTCGCAGCGCTTGCGCAGCAGCACCCGCCCGTCGCGGGCGTTGACCTCCGCGTCGACCGTCTTGCGGCAGACCGGGCAGATCGACCGCGTCAGCTCGAGCAGGACGTCGTCGCGCGGGGTGCGGTCGTCGATGCGCGGATCGTCGCACGCCTTCCGGCGGTCGCCGCGAAGCTGGCGCGCCCGCCTACGCCACCGGGCGCAGGTGGCGCAGCGGCCGCCCGTCGCGCAGCTCGCGCACGACCGCCTCGACGAGCCCGTCGCCGTCGAGCCGGCGCCCGTCGGTCACCGCGGCGACGATCCCGCGCTTGCGCTGGATGAGCGCGGCCATCGTCTCGTCGATCGTGTCGGCGGCCAGCAGGTACCAGGCGGTGACGGCGTCGTGCTGCCCGATGCGGTGGCAGCGGTCCTCGGCCTGGTCGTGCATCGCCGGCGTCCACTCGAGCTCCAGGAACGCGACGTTCGACGCGCGCGTGAGCGTGATGCCCTGGGCGGCCACGCGCGTCGCGCCGACGAGCAGCTGCGGGCCGCCGGGGTCCTGGAACGCCGCGACCGTCGCGTCGCGCGCCGTGATCGAGTCGCTGCCGAGCAGGTGCGCGGCGTCCGGGAAGCGCGCGAGCACCGCCTCCTGGACCTCGACGTGGCGGGCGAAGACGACGAGCGGCTCGCCGGACTCGAGGAAGTCGCCGATCCACGTCAGCGCGGCGGCGAGCTTGCCCCGCGCGGCCAGCCGCTGCAGCGTGCCGAGCTGCGCCAGGCGCTCGGCGCGCAGCGTGGTCGCGATGCGCGCCTCGAGCTCGCGCAGGTCCAGCGGCTGCGAGCGCAGCCAGGCGATGACGTCCTCCTCGGCCAGCCGGTACTCCTGCGCGTTGGAGAGCGCCACCGGCACGACGACCTGGCGCTTCGCCGGCAGCTGCGGCAGCACCTCGGCCTTCGTGCGGCGCACGAAGCAGCGGCGGCGCAGGTGCCAGTGCAGGCGCTCCTCCGACAGCTCGCCGCGGAAGCGGCGCGCGAACTGCGCGCCGGAGCCGAAGTCCTCGAGGCGGCCGAGGACGCGCAGCTGGCTGACGAGCTCCTCGGCGTGGTTGAGCACCGGCGTGCCGCTGAGCGCGAGGCGCAGCCCGTCGGCCGCGACGGCGGCCGCGAGCCGCCGCACGGCCTGCGTGCGCTTGGCCTGCGGGTTCTTGACGTAGTGCGACTCGTCGACGACGAGCGCCCGCAGCCGGGAGCGCGCGAGCGCCTCGCGGTGGGCGGCGACGATCTCGTAGTTGAGGATCGTGATGTCGGCCGCGGCCGCGACGGCGACGCGGCCCTCGACGACCGCGACGCTGCGGTGCGCCAGCCAGCGCGCGCACTCTCGCTGCCAGTTGAGCTTCAGCGACGCGGGGCAGACGACGACGGCGGGGAAGGCGCCGTCGGCCTCGAGCGTCGCGAGCGCCTCGACGGTCTTGCCGAGGCCCTGCTCGTCGGCGACGAACGTCCTGCGCGCTCCGAGGGCGTAGCGCACGCCGGCCCACTGGAACGGCGCGAGCTCGCCGCCGAGCACGTCCGCGACCGGCGCGATCGGCTCGCCGCCGACCGCCCGCGAGCGCCGGATCGCCTCGCGGGCCTCCTCGTGCTCGGTGCGCAGCGCGGCGAGGGCGCGCGCCCCGGGACCGTCGACGGCGACGTCGTGGCGGGCGAGGAAGGCGTCGAGCGGCTCGACGATCCACGGGTCGATCGGCAGCGTCCGGCTGCGCGCCTCGGCGCCCGGCAGCCGGCCGAACGCCGCGCCGGCGTCGGGGTCCCACAGCACGTCGAGGCGCAGGCGCTCGCCGTCGAACGTCCGCGCCGCGGTGAGCCGCGCCGGCGGCGGCGGGTCCTCGCCGGCGAGCAGCGCGTCGACGCAGCGCCGGGCGCCGGCGTCCATGCGGACGGCGTGCTGCTCGGCGAGCGCCGCCGCGCCGGCGGCCGTCAGCGGGGCCAGCAGGGTGCCGTCGCGCTCGACCGCGCCGGCGAGCAGCGCCTCGGGGACGCTGCCCGCGCGCGTCGCGAGCGTCCACCAGCCGCGGCCGTCGTGACGCGTCGTGGCGACGTTGCCGACCCAGCGGCGCTCGACGCCCGCCAGCCACGCGCGGACGTCGTCGCTGGCGGTCAGCTCGGCGAAGCGCTCGAGCACCTCGCGGACGTGGACGGCCACCCAGTCGTCGACCGGCGCCCACCACTCGCGCCGGTCCCAGTCGAAGCGCCGCCCCGGGATGCCGCGCACGACCGCGACGACGTGTGCGTCGTAGGGGAAGGCGAGCACGACGATCTGCCCGCGCTCGGCGTCGCTGCGCAGCTCGACGTTCGGGCGGTGGGGCGCGAGCTGCATCGGCCCCTCACGCTAGCGGCCCGCCGGACGCGACCTAGCGCGTCAGCTCGAACCAGATCGACGTGTCGTGCTCGCCCTCGACGCCCCAGGCGTCGGCCATGCGATCGACGATCTTCAGGCCCATGCCGCCGAGCGACGGGGTCTCGCTGGAGTGCAGCAGCGCGTCCGGCGACACGTCGGGCTCCGGCCCGACGACGTCGATGCGCAGGCGCTCCGAGGTCACGCGGATGCAGAGCCTCAGGCGCGCCGTCGGGTCGGGCTCCATCCCCTGGACGTAGACGGAGATGAGCTCGGAGGCCATGAGCAGCGCCTTGTAGCCCAGCTCTCCCGCGAGCCCGGGCGTGGCGGCGATCTCGCGGCGCGCGAGGCCGGCCGCCGCCGCCGTCGCCGGCAGCTCGACGCTCCGCTCGCGGACGGTCGTCTCCGTGGACATGCTGCGTCTTTACCCGATAAGTGCAGTTCGCCTCCACCGGTTGGACGGTGCCAGCTGCCCGGCGACGAGCGGCGCGTCGACGAAGGCGGTCCCGACCCCGCGTGCGGATGTGTCGCCTCGACCCCGCGCGTCCGCACGGCCGTCAGAAGCGCACCGCATGCATGCGAAATCGACGTCGGCTCCACCGGCGCTCGTCGATCCGTCGCCTCCGCACGCCCGCTCGGACCGTTCGCGCCCGGGTTCACCTCGTTGCGCAGCGAGGTCGTTCGCCTCACCGCACGCCTCGCACGGCGCAGCAGCGTCCGCCCCGATCGCGGCGATAGCCTCCGGCCGCGATGCCCGACTTCCTGCCGCTGCCCGCGCGTGCGCCCAAGCCGCGCACCGTCGGCGTCACCCACGTCATCGACACCGGGCTGTCGGCGACAGAGGTCGACGGCATCCTGCGCCAGGCCGCCGCGCACATCGACACGGTCCGCCTCGGCTGGGGATCGGCCTACGTCACCGCCGACCTCGACGCAAAGCTCAGCGCCTACCGCGCCCACGACGTGCCGGTCATGCTCGGCGGCACGCTCACGGAGCTCGCGTGGCTGCACGGCCGGCTCGACGAGCTGTGCGCCTGGATCGACGAGCTCGGCATCGACTGCATCGAGGTCTCCAGCGGCGTCGTGGCGATCCCGCCCGCCGAGAAGAGCGCCCTCATCGAGCGCCTCGCACGCCGCTACACCGTCTACGCCGAGGTCGGCGAGAAGGACCCCGACGCGCTCATGGCGCCCTATCGCTGGGTGCAGCTCATCCGCGAGGCGCTCGAGGCGGGCGCGCAGCTCGTCGTCTGCGAGGGCCGCGCCACCGGCACCGCCGGGCTGTACCGCCGCGACGGCGAGGCGCGCACCGGGCTCATCGACGAGATCGTCCACGAGGTCGATCGCTCCAGGCTCGTCTTCGAGGCGCCGCTCAAGCACCAGCAGGTGTGGCTCATCGAGCGCTACGGCGGCGACGTCAACCTCGGCAACGTCCCGCCGGCGGACGCGCTGTCGGTCGAGACGCTGCGCCTCGGCCTGCGCGCCGACACGCTCGCCCGCTTTCACGGCGGTCGATGACGGCGGTCCTGCTCACGGGCGTCGGCAAGCGCTACGACATCGTCTGCGCGTTCGCCGAGCACGCCGTCACGATCGCCGCCGACCCGAGCCCGCTCGCGCCCGCCCGCTACGCGGCCGACCTGCAGGTCGTGCCGCCGCGCTTCGACGATCCGGCCTACGTGCCGTTCGTTTCCGCGCTCGTCGCCGCGCACGACGTCGGCGCCGTCGTCCCGCTGACCGACCTCGACATCGAGGTCCTGGCGGGCGCCGGCGACCAGCTGCCCGCCTTCGTGCCGCCGGCGAGCGTCGCGCGCGCGACGTTCGACAAGTACGAGGCCCACCACCTGCTGCTGTCCCACGGGCTGCCGTCGCCGCCGACGTGCCTGCCCGGCGAGGAGCCGGAGGCCTTCCCGGTCATGGTCAAGCCACGCCGCGGCTCGGGGGCACGCTCGATCCACGCCGCTGCCGACCGCGCCGAGATGGAGTTCTTCGTCGGCTACGTCAAGGAGCCGGTCATGGTCCAGCGCCTCATGGGTGGGCCCGAGTTCTCGATCGACCTGCTGTGCGACCTCGACGGGCGCTGCCTGAACGCGATCCCGCGCACGATGATCGAGTCGCGCGGCGGCGAGTCGATCAAGGGCACGGTCATCCGCGACGAGCCGCTCATCGACCTCGGCCGCGCCGTCGGCGAGGCGCTCGGCGTGCGCGGCCCGTGCACGGTCCAGGCGTTCCGCGATCCGGAGGTCGGCCTCGCGATCACCGACGTCAACGCGCGCTTCGGCGGCGCGTTCCCGGCGCCGATGTACGCCGCCCGCCCCGGGCGCACCTACCCCGAGCTCATCGTGCGGATGGCGCGCGGCGAGACGATCGAGCCGCACGTCGGCGACTTCGCCGACGGCCACACGTTCACGCGCTACTTCTGGCAGCTCGAGCTCGACGAGCAGCTGCGCCCGACGGGGCGCGACATCGTCGCCGGCGGGCCGCGCCGGCCGCGCGCGGCGCCGGCCTGACGGCGGCGGTCAGGCCGTCGCGTCGCCCGCCTGCGGCGACGGGATGACCGACACCCTCTGCGAGCGGTCGCCGCGGGCCGCCGCGCGCGCCTGCAGCCGGCCGAAGAGCAGGATCCCGGCCACGAGGCCGACCGCAGTCGGCACGCCCCAGGCGATGCCCTGGCCGAGCTGCGTCGCGATCGGCCCCGGGCATGCACCCGCCACGCCCCAGCCGACGCCGAACAGCAGGCTGCCGGCGACGTGGCGGCGCTCGGGCCTGATCGGCTCCCATGCGACGCGCTCGCCGGTGAGCAGCGCCCTCGGCGCGCGCCGGCGCAGGAGCCAGAGCCCCGCGAAGGCGGTCGTCACCGCCGTCCCGAAGAGGAGGAACAGATAGGCGTCGCGGAAGAGCAGCCCGTCGCGGATGACGTCCGGGCTCGTCAGGCCCGACCACGTCAGCACGACGCCGAAGACGACGCCGATCAGCGCTCCGGCGACCCGCGTGCGCACTAGAGCAGCGCCTCCGTGACGACCGTGACGACGATCGCGGTCGCGAAGAAGGTCATCGTCGCGACGAGGCTCGCGGGGGAGCCCATCGCGTTGCCGCTCAGGCCGTTGCCCGAGGTGCAGCCGCCGGCGATCTTCGTGCCCAGCCCGATGAGGAAGCCCGCCGCGAGCAGGATGGCGGCGACGACGATCGCGCCGCCCGTGCCGGAGAACGCGTCGGTGAGGTAGCTGTAGCCGTGGAAGACCGGGCCCCCGGCGACGAGCGCGTAGCCGGCGGCTCCGCCGACGACGCCGACGAGCATCCAGCCGAACGGGCCCAGCGACGGCCGCCGCGCCGCGATCGCGCCGATGACGTCCGACCAGGCCCCGATCATCCCCAGCCGCTCGTTCATGAGCCACCGCATCGCGACGACGCAGAGGCCGAGCAGGGGCCCTGCGATCCACCAGGCGAGTTGTGAGTGCACGATCGGGTCGAAGCGAAGGCGGGAACGCTGGCCGCCAGGATAGCCAGCGCGCCCGCGCCGGCGTGTGAGCGAACCGGTGTTTAGCCCTCGCTGCGAATGCCTATACGTGTCGACATGGAGGACTCCGCGGGGTACGTCGATGCGGGCACCGCCCTCGGCGAGCGCCTGCGCCGTCTCGGTGCGCTGCGCCCGCCCGTCCCGGTCCTGACGCTCTACCTCGACCTCGACCCGCGCCAGTTCGGCACGATTCCGGCGCGCGCGTCGGCCGTGACGTCGCTGCTGGGCGAGGCCCGCCGGCGCGTCGAGGAGCACGACGGCGACCACGACGCGAAGATGTCGCTGCGCGCCGACCTGGACGCCGCCGCAGCGTTCTTCGACGACTTCGATCCCAAGGGCGCGCGCGGCGCGGCGGTCTTCTCGGCGTCGGCGGCCGACGTCTTCGAGAGCTTCACGCTGCCGCGGCCGGTCGAGACGCAGGTGGTCGTCGACGACTCGCCGTACGTCACGCCGCTCGTCACGGCCGCCGACACCCGCGACTGGCTCATCGTCCTCGTCGACACGAAGCACGCGCGGCTGCTGCACGGCAACACCGAGCGCATCGAGGAGCTCGGGCAGATCAACGACACGGTGCTCGGCCAGCACGAGAGCCAGGGGACGACGAACCACCAGCGCTGGGTCGAGCACGAGGTCGACCAGCACCTCCGCAACGTCGCCGACGGGCTCGACGAGCAGATGCGTCGCGGCGGCTTCCAGCGCGTCCTCGTCGGCGGCCCGCCCGAGATCGCGCCGCGACTCGAGGACGCGCTGAGCAACTCGGCGCGCGACAAGCTCGCCGGCCGCTTCGAGATCGAGGTCACCTACGCCAGCCCGGACGACGTGCGCGAGGCGGCCGCTGCGTGCTTCGAGGCCGCCGAGCGCCGCCACGAGCGCGAGATCCTCGATCGGCTCGCCGAGGGCCTCGGCCGCGGCGACCGCGCGGTCGCCGGCTTCGCCGACGTGCTGGCGATGCTCGCGCAGGCGCGCGTCGAGACGCTGCTGTTCGACGATCGCGTCGAGCCACCCGATCCGGCCGTGCTCGAGAAGGCGATCGAGGACGCCGTCGCGCAGTCGGCCGAGGTGCTGCCGGTCCGCCACCACCCCGACGAGCTCGCTGCGCACGGGCACGTCGCGGCGGTCCTGCGCTTCTGAGCGGCGGCGCTCGAGCACCCGAGTGCGGTGGCGGGCGCCACGGTACGGCCGCGTGGTTGGCGATACTGCCGGCGTGCCGCCGGCGCCGCTGTTCAGCTTCGAGTCGGTCAGCGTCGGCCCGGCCGACGCGCGGCGGCTCGACGGCCTCGACGGGGAGCTTCCGGCCAACGGGCTGACCGTCGTGGCCGGCCCGTCGGGCTCGGGCAAGTCGACGCTGCTGCGGCTGTGCAACCGCCTCGACGTGCCGAGCGAGGGCATCGTGCGTCATCGCGGCGTCGACGTCGCCGAGCGCGACCCGCTCGAGCTGCGCCGCGAGGTGGCGATGGTCTTCCAGCGGCCGGTGACGTTCGCCGGCACGGTGCGCGACAACCTCCACGAGGCCGACGCCGAGCTCGACGAGGACGCCTGCGCCGCGCTGCTCGAGCGCGCCGGCCTGCCGCCGAGCTTCTTGTCGCGCGACGCCGGCGAGCTGTCCGGCGGCGAGGCGCAGCGCGCCTGCCTGGCGCGCGCGCTGGCGACGCGACCGCGCGTCATGCTCATGGACGAGCCGACGTCGGCGCTCGACGCCGAGGCGGCGGCTGTCCTCGAGCGGCTCGGCCGTCAGCTCGTCGCCGACGGGACGCCGGTCGTCTGGGTGACGCACTCGCGCGAGCAGATGCGCCGCCTCGCCGACCACGTCGTCCTGCTGGCCGCCGGCCGCGTCGAGCGCGCCGGACCCGCCTGCGAGGTGCTCGCCGATGGAGGGTGACGTCGGCTACGGCGAGCTGGCCGTCTCGCTCGTGCTCGTCGCGGTGGCACTCGGCATCAGCATCCAGATGCGCCTGCGGCTCGAGCGCGAGCTCGTCGTGTCGGTCGTGCGGGGCCTGGCGCAGCTGCTCGTCGTCGGCGCCGCGCTCGCGCTCGTCATCGATCCAGACACGCCGCTCGCCTGGTCGTGGGCCTGGGTCGCCGGGATCGTCGTGTTCGCCGCGGCGACCGTCCGGCGGCGCGCGCCGGCGGTCCCGCAGCTGTTCTGGATCGCGCTCGTGGCCAACGGCGCGACGGCGATCGTCGGCTTCCTCGTCGCCTTCGGCCTCGGCATCTTCCCCGTGCAGGGGCGCACGCTCGTGCCGATCGCCGGCATGATCGTCGGCAACTCGATGAAGTCGTGCATCGTCGCCGCCGACCGGCTCGTCGAGACGCTGTCCGAGCAGCGCGCCGAGGTCGAGGCGCGGCTCGCGCTCGGCCAGCCGTCGGGCCGGGCGTCGCGGCCGATCGTGCGCTCCGTCCTGCGCACGGGGCTCTCGCCGCAGATCGAGAACACGAAGGCGCTGGGGATCGTCTTCCTGCCGGGTGCGATGACCGGGCTGATCCTCGCGGGCGTCGATCCGGTCGACGCCGTGCTCGTGCAGCTCGCGCTGATGTACCTCATCCTCGGCGCCGTCGCGACGACGACCGTCGTCACCGCCCTCGGCGCGGTGCGGCGCCTGTTCACGCCCGACCACCGGCTCGTCGCGCTGTCGCGCTCCACGCGCGACGCGGGGTAGGTCGCTAGCGCGCCGCCGTCACCTCGCGCTTGGCCGCCCGAGCGAGCTTCGCGCGGCGCGTCGCGTCGAGCTCGACCTTGCGCAGGCGCACCGCCGACGGCGTGACCTCGATGCACTCGTCCTCGCGCAGGAACTCGAGCGCCTGGTCGAGCGACAGCCTGCGCGGCGGCACGAGCCGCACGAGCTCGTCGGCCGTCGAGGAGCGGTGGTTCGTGAGGTGCTTCTCCTTGACCGCGTTGACGTCGAGGTCGTCGGCGCGGCTGTTCTCGCCGACGATCATGCCCTCGTAGACCTCCTCGCCGGGGCCGACGAAGAGCGTCCCGCGCTCCTGGAGGTTGAACAGCGCGAACGACGCGACCTTGCCGCGGCGGTCGGCCACGAGCGCGCCGGTCGGGCGCGTGCGCAGCTCGCCGAACCACGGCTCCCAGCCCTCGAAGACGTGGTGCAGCAGTCCCGTGCCGCGCGTCTCGGTGAGGAACTCGGTGCGAAACCCGATCAGCCCGCGGGCGGGGACGAGCTGCTCCATGCGCACCCACCCCGTGCCGTGGTTGACAAGCGCCTCCATGCGCCCCTTGCGCAGCGCCAGCAGCTGCGTGACGACGCCGACGTACTCCTCCGGGACGTCGATCGCGACCCGCTCGACGGGCTCGCACAGCGTGCCGTCGAGCTCGCGCGTGACGACCTGCGGCTTGCCGACCGTCAGCTCGTAGCCCTCGCGGCGCATGAGCTCGACGAGCACCGCGAGCTGCAGCTCGCCGCGCCCCTGCACCTCCCAGGTGTCGGGCCTCTCGGTGTCCAGCACGCGCAGCGACACGTTGCCGACGAGCTCTGCGTCCAGCCGCGCGCGGACCTGGCGGGCGGTGAGCTTGGAGCCGGCCACCCCATTCGGGGGCGCCTGGCCGCTGAGCGGCGAGGTGTTGATGCCGATCGTGACGGACAGCGACGGCTCGTCGACGGTGATGACCGGCAGCGGCCGCGGGTCGTCGGGGTCGGCGAGCGTCTCGCCGATCGTGATGTCGGCCATCCCCGCGACCGCGATGATCTCGCCCGGTCCGGCCTCGTCGGCGTCGACGCGGTCGAGGTTGTCGGTGACGTACAGCTCGGAGATCCTCGCCGGCTCGATCGTGCCGTCGGCGCGACACCAGGCGACCTGCTGGCCCTTGCGGATCGTGCCGTGGCGCACGCGGCACAGCGCGAGGCGGCCGACGTACGGCGAGGCGTCGAGGTTGGTGACCTGCGCCTGCAGCGGGTGGCCGGGCTCGTGCGACGGCGCCGGGATGTGCTCGACGAGCAGGTCCAGCAGCGGCGCGAGGCTGCCCTCGAGGTCCTCGGGGTCGTCCGTCGAGGCGTGACCGGCCTTGGCGTTGCAGTAGACGATCGGGAACTCGATCTGCTCCTCGTCGGCGTCGAGGTCGAGGAACAGCTCGTAGACCTCGTCGACGACCTCGGCGATGCGCGCGTCCGGCCGGTCGACCTTGTTGACGACGAGGATCACCGGCAGGCGCGCCTCGAGCGCCTTGCGCAGGACGAAGCGCGTCTGCGGCAGCGGCCCCTCGCTCGCGTCGACGAGCAGCAGGATGCCGTCGACCATGAACAGCCCGCGCTCGACCTCGCCGCCGAAGTCGGCATGGCCTGGCGTGTCGATGATGTTCAGCTTGACGGCGCCGTGGCGGACGGACGTGTTCTTGGCGAGGATCGTGATGCCCTTCTCGCGCTCGAGGTCCATCGAGTCCATGACCCGCTCGTTGACGTCCTGGCCGGCGCGGAAGGCGCCCGATTGCCACAGCATCGCGTCGACGAGCGTCGTCTTGCCGTGGTCCACGTGGGCGACGATCGCGACGTTGCGCAGGTCGTCTCTGGTCGCAGTCATAGCCACCCAGCGTAGTGAGGCGCTACGCTGCAACGCGAAAGGCCGGGCCATCGGGTCCGGCGAAGCAGTGCCAGCGCCCAGTGTCGTTGCCTTCACAGCATCCTCGGGGTATGCAGCACGTATCCGAGGAGAATCCGGCATGCCTACCGGAACCGTGAAGTGGTTCAGCGACGACAAGGGGTTCGGCTTCATCAGCCCCGACGACGGTCAAAAGGACCTCTTCGTGCATCACACCGGCATCATCGGCGAGGGCTACCGCTCGCTCGCCGAGGGCGCGAAGGTCAGCTACGACGCCGAGGCCGGCGACAAGGGGCCCAAGGCGGTCAACGTCCAGGCGCTCTGACCGCACGCCCGGGCGCTGAGCCCGGGCGCGCACCCGCCGTATCCGGAGGCGGCCGCTCGTGCGGCCGCCTCCGTTCGTTTCAGCGCACCGCGGGCGCGAGCTTCGTCGCCTGCCGCTCGTCGCTGATGCGCACGACGTCCCAGACGAGCCCGACGCGCTCCATCGCGCCGATCACCAGCGCGCTGGGGTCCAGCGCGCGCTCGTACCAGCGCAGGCCGTGCGCGGCCGAGGTGGGGAACGCGTGGTGGTTGTTGTGCCACGCCTCGCCGAACGTGAACGGTGCCAGCCAGGCGATGTTGCGCGACTCGTCGTCGGTCCGGAAGCGCCGGCGCCCGAAGAAGTGGCACAGCGAGTTGATCGAGTACGTCAGGTGGTGCAGCACGAGGATGCGGATCGCGCCGCCCCACAGCAGGCCGGTCAGGCCGGCGACCAGCGTGCCGCCGAGCGCGTATCCGAGGCCGAACGGCACGGCCAGGCCGAGCGCGATCCACAGCAGCGTCGTGCGGTCGATGAAGCGGATCAGCGGGTCGGCGACGAGATCGGGCGCGTAGCGCGCCTTGTTGGCGCGCTGGCCGTGCAGGAACAGCCAGCCGACGTGGGCGTGCGCGAGACCGCGCAGCGCGCCGCGCAGGCCATGGCCGTGGCCGACGTGCGGGCTGTGCGGGTCGCCCTCCTGATCGGAGAACGCATGGTGCTTGCGATGGTCGGCGACCCAGGCGGTGATCGGCCCCTCGATCGCGGCGGTCCCGAGCACCGCGAGGATCGCGCGCACCGGCCGGCTCGTCGTGAACGAGCGGTGCGTGAAGTGCCGATGGAACCCGACCGTGATGCCGAGGCCGGTGAGGACGTAGGCGACGCCGAACACGACGATGTCGTGCCAGTGCAGCAGGCTGGCCCACGCCTGCCAGGCGGCGACGCCGAGGGCGACGAAGGGGACGACCGTGACGATGCCGGTCGCGATCCGGTCAGCCGTCTCGTTCGCGCACGGCTCGATGTCCTGCGCGCTCGGGGCGCTGTGCATGCTCTCCTCCTCGTGTCGCGAGCGCGCGGCGCTGACGTCCGCGGACCCGTCGGCGAACGGTAGCGCTCCCGGGCCGCCGGCGGCGGTTCGCGCTAGCCCGGGCTCGTCGTCGTCCGGCTCTTCAGCTCGGCGACCTCGCGCGCCATCGCGTCGACGACGGCGTCGAGCTCGGCCATCGCCGTGACGTCGCCGTCGCGCAGCAGCTCCGTCGCCGCGCGCGCCTCCTGCAGCCCCTCGGCGATGCGCCCCAGCGCCGCCTCGATCGTCGCGACGTCGTCCATCGCGGCGCGAGACTACCCGCGGCCGGCGACGCGTGCAGCGCGGCGCGCTCGCGAGGCGCAGAGCAGGTTCCTTATCCCGACCGCGCTGGTAGGATTAGCGGCGGTGTTCTTCACGACGAAAGCCGAGTACGGCGTGCGGCTGCTCATCGAGCTCGGCCGCCAGCCGCAGCGGCAGCCCGTGTCGTTGAAGGCGATCGCCGACGCCGAGGGGCTGCCGCTGGCGTACCTCGAGCGGATCGTCGCGCTGCTCAAGCGGGCGCGCCTCGTCGAGAGCACCCGCGGCGCGCACGGCGGCTACCAGCTAGCCCGCCCGCCCGAGGACATCCCGATGCACGAGGTCGTGCTCGCGCTCGAGGGCTCGCTGGCGCCGATGGAGTGCTTCATCGACGACCGCAGCGAGGACGGCCGCGTGCTGTGCTCGCACCACGACGACTCCGGCCGCGGCTGCGCGACGAAGCTGCTGTGGACGCGCGTGCAGGTCGGCGTGCTCGCCACGCTCGCGCAGACGACGCTCGCCGAGCTCGTCGAGTTCCAGTCGCGGCACCTGCCGCGCGAGCACCCCGCCACCGCGTCGGCGCTCTGATCCCGCACTTCACCGAATCCAGACCGGAAGCCAAGGAGACCATGTCCCAGCTCGAGATCCGCAACCTCCACGTCCGGGCCGAGGACAAGGAGATCCTCAAGGGCGTCGACCTCGTCGTGTCGCCCGGTGAGATCCACGCGCTCATGGGCCCCAACGGCTCCGGCAAGTCGACGCTCGCCAACGCCATCATGGGGCACCCGAGCCTCGAGGTCACCGACGGCCAGATCCTCTTCGGCGGCCAGGACATCACCGAGGCCGACACCGACGAGCGCGCCCGGATGGGCCTCTTCATGGCGTTCCAGTACCCCGTCGCGATCCCCGGCGTGACCGTCACGAAGTACCTGCGGATGGTCATGAACGCCCACCGCGAGGCGCGCGGCGAGGGCGACGTCTCGCTCAAGGAGTTCCGCAAGACCGTCGAGGCGGCGATGGAGCTCGTCAACGTCCCGCGCGAGTTCAGCTCGCGCTACCTCAACGAGGGCTTCTCGGGCGGCGAGAAGAAGCGCATGGAGATCCTTCAGCTCGCGCTTCAGAAGCCGAAGCTCGCCATCCTCGACGAGACCGACTCGGGCCTGGACATCGACGCTCTGAACGTCGTCGCGCACGGCGTCAACACGGTCGCCGCCGGCAACGACATGGGCGTCCTGATCATCACCCACTACCAGCGCATCCTGCACATGGTCACGCCGACGCGCGTCTCGATCATGTTCGACGGGCGGATCGCCACCGAGGGCGGCCCCGAGCTCGTCGACCGCCTCGAGGCGGAGGGCTACGCGACGATCCGCGAAGAGGTCGCCGCCGCCACGTAGCGAGGATCGACGATGAGGTCTCCCGACGACATCCCCACGAGCAACGGCGCGCAGTCGTGACCACGCTGGCCGACACCCCGTTGGCCACGGACTTCCCCTCGCTGCGGCGCGAGGGGCTCGTCTACCTCGACTCCGCCGCAACGTCGCAGACGCCGCAGCCGGTCATCGACGCGATGGACGACTACTACGAGCGCCATCGCGGCACCGTGCACCGCAGCGTCTACGCGCTCGCAGCCGAGGCGACCGAGCTCTTCGAGGGCGCGCGCGACCGGATCGCCGCGTTCCTGAACTGGCCCGCGACCTGCACGATCCTGACGAAGAACGCGACCGAGGCGCTGAACCTCGTCGCCTACTCATGGGGCCGCGCGAACGTCGGCCCCGGCGACCGCGTCGTCGTGACGCAGATGGAGCACCACTCGAACTTCGTTCCCTGGCACGTGCTGTGCCGCGAGACGGGGGCGCGCTTCGAGATGATCGGCGTCGACGACGAGGCCGCCGTCGACCTGGACGCGCTCGACGAGCTGCTCGCGACGGGCACCGTCAAGCTCGTCGCCGTCGGCCACGTCTCCAACGCCGCCGGCACGATCAACCCGGTCGCCGAGATCGTGCGCCGCGCGCACGCCGCCGGCGCGGTGGTCGTCGTCGACGGCTCGCAGGCCGTGCCGCAGCTGTCGGTCGACCTCGGCGAGCTCGGCGCCGACTTCTACGCCTGGACCGGTCACAAGCTCTACGGCCCGACGGGGGTCGGCGTGCTGCACGGGCGCAGGGAGCTGCTCGACGCGATGCCGCCGTTCATCAGCGGCGGGCACATGATCGCCTCGGTCTCGGCCGACGAGATCCGCTGGGGCCAGCTGCCGGCGAAGTTCGAGGCCGGCACGTCGAACATCGCCGAGGCCATCGGCCTCGGCGCCGCCGTCGACTTCGTCTCGGGCATCGGCATGGAGGCGATCCGCGCGCACGAGCGCGACCTGTGCGCCTATGCGCTCGAGCGGCTCGGCGAGCTGCCCGACGTCACGGTCATGGGACCGCTCGAGGCCGACCGCCGCGGGGCGCTCGTGGGCTTCACGCTCGACATCGCGCACCCGCACGACGTCGCCGAGATCCTCGGCAGCCGCGACGTCTGCGTCCGTGCCGGGCACCACTGCGCGCAGCCGCTGATGAGGCGCTTCGGCGTCGCCGCGACGTCGCGCGCGTCGTTCGCCGTCCACAACACCCGCTCCGACGTCGACGCGCTCGTCGACGCGCTGCACGACGTCAGGAGGATCTTCGGCTGATGAGCATGGACTCGCTGTACCGCGAGGAGATCCTCGAGCACTACAAGCGCCCCCACAACTGGGGCCACCTCGAGCCGCACGACCTGTCCTTCGAGGACACCAACCCGCTGTGCGGCGACGAGCTGCGCGTCGAGATGCGCACGGACGGCGAGGGCCGCATCGAGGACCTGCGCTTCTCCGGTCACGGCTGCGCGATCAGCCAGGCGTCGGCGTCCATGACGTCCGACGAGATCAAGGGCATGACGACCGACGAGCTGCTCAAGCTCGACCGCCGGTACGTGCTGGACCTGCTGGGCATCAACATCTCCGCGACGCGGATGAAGTGCGCGCTGCTGACGCTCAAGGTGCTCAAGGGCGCAGCGCTCGGAGCCGAGGTCGACTGGGAGCCCGACACGCCGCCGAGCGAGGCCGAGGGGGGCATCGAGCGCCATCCGCGCGGCACCGACCACCTCTGAGCCGCGCGCGATCCGCGTGCTCGCACGGCGGGTCGCCTGGCTACACTGGGGAGAGCAAATCCGACGCCCAAGGACGGATTTGCGCCGTGCCGCATCTTCGATGACCGAGACCCTCGACATCTGCCCCGTCTCCGAGCTGCCGCCCGGCACGTCTCGCATCGTCGAGTGGGAGGACCTCGAGATCGGGATCTTCAACTGCAACGGTGAGCTGCTCGCGATCGAGGACCGCTGCTCGCACGACGACGGCAACCTGGTCGACGGCGAGTTCGATCCCGAGCGGTGCACGGTCGAGTGCCCGCGCCACGGGTCGCTGTTCGACCTGCGCACCGGCCGCCCCGTGACGCTGCCCGCCTACGTCCCCGTGGACACCTTCGACGTCCGCGTCGAGGACGACATGATCAAGCTGGAGGTTGAGTAACCAACATGGCAACGACTCCCGAGACCATCGCCGAGCAGCAGGGCCTGCAGGGCATCAACGCCGACTACACGGAGAAGTACGGCTTCCACGACGCCGAGAACTACCTGTACAAGGCGCCCAAGGGCCTCAGCCGGGAGCTCGTCGCGAAGATCTCCGAGTTCAAGAACGAGCCGCAGTGGATGCGCGACTTCCGCCTGAAGGCGCTCGACCACTTCCTCGCGCGGCCGATGCCGACGTGGGGCTCGCCGCACCTCGCCGAGGTCAACTTCGACGACATCCACTACTTCGTGCGGGCCTCCGAGAAGGCCGCGCGCTCGTGGGACGACGTGCCCGAGGACGTCAAGCGCACGTTCGACCGGCTCGGCATCCCCGAGGCCGAGCGCAAGTTCCTCGCCGGCGTCGGCGCGCAGTACGAGTCGGAGGTCGTCTACCACCAGATCAACGAGCAGCTCGAGGCGCAGGGCGTCGTGTTCATGGACATGGACTCCGGCCTGCGCGAGCACGAGGACCTCATCAAGGAGCACTTCGCGACGATCATCCCGGCCAACGACAACAAGCTCGCGGCGCTCAACAGCGCGGTGTGGTCGGGCGGCTCGTTCGTCTACGTGCCGCCGGGCGTGCACGTCGAGATGCCGCTGCAGGCCTACTTCCGCATCAACACCGAGAACATGGGCCAGTTCGAGCGGACGCTGATCATCGCCGACGAGGGCTCCTACGTGCACTACGTCGAGGGCTGCACCGCGCCGACGTACTCGTCGGACTCGCTGCACTCGGCGGTCGTCGAGCTCATCGCCAAGCCCGGCGCGCGGATCCGCTACACGACGGTGCAGAACTGGTCGACGAACGTCTTCAACCTGGTCACGAAGCGCGCCGTCGCCGAGCGCGACGCGACCGTCGAGTGGGTCGACTGCAACCTCGGCTCGAAGCTCACGATGAAGTACCCGTCGGTGTACCTCACCGGCGAGCGCGCCCACGGCGAGATCCTCTCGATCGCGTTCGCCGGCGCGGGCCAGCACCAGGACGCGGGCGGCAAGATCATCCACGCGGCGCCGAACACGACGTCGAACATCTTCGCCAAGTCGATCTCCAAGGACGGCGGGCGCTCGTCGTACCGCGGCCTGCTGGAGGTCGCCAAGGGCGCCCACGGCTCGAAGTCGAAGGTCGTCTGCGACGCGCTGCTGCTCGACGAGCAGTCGCGCTCGGACACCTACCCGACGATCCGCATCGGCGAGGACGACGTCAACGTCGGCCACGAGGCGACGGTCTCCAAGGTCGGCGAGGAGCAGCTCTTCTACCTCACGAGCCACGGGCTCGACGAGGAGGAGGCCTCGAAGCTCATCGTCAACGGCTTCATCGAGCCGATCGTCAAGGAGCTGCCGATGGAGTATGCGGTGGAGATGAACCGCCTCATCGAGCTGCAGATGGAAGGAAGCATTGGCTAGTCCCTCGATCGCGACGGAGCCGGCCTGGCTGACGGCGCGCCGCGAGCGCGCCGTCTCCTTGACGGGCTCGCTGTCGCTGCCCTCCTTCCGCGGCAATCCCGGCTGGGAGTTCACGTCGCTGAAGGGCGTGGACCTCGACGCCTACGGCCGGCCGGACGCCGGTGGGGTGGACGCGGGCGGGCTCGGTGTCTTCGAGGCGCCCGCCGGCGCCGTGACCGTCGAGCAGGTCGACCATTCCTTCGCCGAGCCGCCGCACGGCGTCGCCGACGGTGCGCTCGTCATGCCCCTCAGCACGGCCGTGCAGACGCATCCGGAGCTCGTCGAGCGCCACTTCGGCTCGATCGTGGCCGCCGACGACCCGTTCGTCGCCCGCAACGAGGCCGGCTGGCAGGGCGGCGCGTTCGTCTACGTCCCGCGCGGCGTCCACGTCGAGGCGCCGATCGTAGTGACGGTCGTGCAGTCGCAGGCCCGGACGGCCCTACACTGGCGCACCCTCGTCGTCCTCGAGGAGGGCGCGCAGGCCGAGGTCTGGGAGCAGTACGTGTCCGCCGACGACGACCAGGACGCGCTCGTCAACGTCGTCAGCGAGCTGTCGGTCGGTCAGAACGCCCGCCTGCGCTACGTCTGCGCGCAGGGCCTGGACGAGAAGTCGGTCGTCTTCGGCAGCCAGCGGGCGATCGTGGAGCGCGACGGCGCCCTGGACTGGATCGCGCTCGGCTTCGGCTCGGGCAACGGGCGCGTCGCGATGGAGACCCAGCTCGTCGGGCCGGGCGCCGACGCGAAGGTCACCGGCGCGTACGCCACGCGCGGGCGCCAGCACCTCGACTACGCGACGACGCAGGAGCACGCCGCTCCCAACACGACGTCCGACCTCGCCTTCCGCGGCGTCCTGGACGGACGCTCCACGACCGTCTGGTCGGGGATGATCAAGGTCGACCCGGGCGCCCAGCAGATCGACGCGTTCCAGGAGTCGCGCAACCTGCTGCTGACCAAGCGCGCCCACGCCGACGCCGTCCCCGGGCTGGAGATCCTCGCCAACGACGTGCGCTGCACGCACGCCGCCGCGATCGCCCAGATCGATCCCGAGCAGCTGTACTACCTGCGCTCGCACGGCCTGGCGATCGAGGAGGCCAAGCGGCTGGTGATCGAGGGCTTCCTCGAGGCCACCGTCGAGCGCTTCGAGGAGGGCTTCGTGCGCGAGGCGGTCGCCGGTGCGCTCGAGCGCCGCCTCGAAGCGGTCCTCGGCTGACGACGCCGCCGCGCGCGCGAGCCGCGGCCTTTGAGGTAGAACGCGCGCATGGAGCCGTGGATCGCAGCGGGCGCGGAGCGGATCGCCGCCCGCGCCGCGCAGGAGCTCGAGCGCTTCGTCGCCGTCTCGTCGCCCTCGGGCGACGTCGCCGGGGCCGAGGCCGCGTTCGAGGTCGCGATCTCGCTGGCGCCGGTCGAGGCGCGCGTCGAGCGCGCGCCCTGCTCCTCGCCCGCTCACGCCGACGACCTCATCCTCACGCTCGCCGGCACCGGCAGCGCTCGGATCGTGCTGCTCGGCCACGTCGACACGGTGATCTCGCACGAGGACCATCGCCCGCTCGAGCGCGACGGCGGGCGCCTGACGGGCTCCGGCGCGGTCGACATGAAGGGCGGCGACGTGCTCGCCCTCGGCGTGCTGCGCGAGCTGGCCCGGATGCCCGAGCGCTTCGGCGAGGTCGCGCTGCTGCTCGTCTGCGACGAGGAGTGGCGGGCCGGCGACTTCGCCCACACCGATCGCTTCGCCGGCTACGACGCGTGCCTGTGCTTCGAGGGCGGAGAGCTGACGCCCGACGGCGAGGAGGCGGTGGTCGTGCGCCGCAAGGCGGCGGGCACGCTGCGGATCCTCGCGCACGGCCGCTCGGCGCACTCCGGCGCGAACCCCGACCTCGGCGCGAACGCCCTGCTGGCGCTCGCAGCAGCGGCGCAGGCGGTCGCCTCGCGCCACGACCCGGGCGGCAGCGCGCACCTGACGGCGGTGCCGACCGTCGTGCGCAGCGGCGACGCGTTCAACGTCGTGCCCTCCGCGGGAGAGCTGCTGTGCGACCTGCGCGCGGACGCCCTGGAGACCTTCGACGACGTGCTGGGAAGCCTGCCGGCGAGCGTCGACGGCGTGCGCCTGGAGGCCGACCTCCTGCGCCGCTGGCCCGGGATGGACGCCCGTGGGCCGACGGCGGCGCTGCTGGCGGCGGCGGGCGAGCGGCTCGGACGTCCGATCCGCGGAACCGACCGCGGCGGCGCCAGCGACGCGAGCTACCTCGCGCCGGTCATCGCCGTCACGATCGACGGGCTCGGGCCGCTCGGCGGAGGCGCCCACACACCGCAGGAGTACATCCTCGAGTCCTCGCTGCGCACCCGCGCCGAGGTCGCTCTCGCGCTCGTCGATGCGGCGCTGGATTGAGTGCCGCAGCGGGGGCCGGAGAACTTCTGCAACGCGTCGTGCATTCGTCGTGAGCGTTCGCTAAGGTTCCGCCGGTCATTGACCAGCCGAATCCCCGCCGGTCACCGGCGGGGAGCGGGGGAACCATTTGGGAGGCATCTGCCTCCCGGGGGCGAATCGCCGCATTGTGCGGCATAGCGCTAGCTCTTTCTGCGCGAGCCCGTCAGCTAACCCCGTAGGCACCCGAGGGAGAAGGGGTCGTGCCCGCGTGAAGTCGTTGTTCCGGTTCAGCGTGTTGCTCCTCGCGTTCGCGCTGCTCGTGCCACTGTCCACTGCGTCCGCCAAGAAGCGCGGCGGATACAAGCTCGGCGAGCGGACGCTCCAGCAGGGCGACCGCGGCCGTGACGTGCGTCTCCTGCAGCGGTATCTCACGCGCGCAGGCGTGCGCACGGCCGCCGACGGCGAGTTCGGCCCCGGCACGAAGTCCTCCGTCCGGGCGTTCGAGCGCTTCCAGCGCCGCCGCGTCGACGGCAAGGTCACGCGCCGGGACGTCGTCGTGCTCAAGGACGTCGCGCTCAACGGCGGCGCCGTCGCATCGGCCGCGTCCACCGGCGGGGCGCTGCCGAAGAACCGCCGGCTGCCGATCCCCAGGCCGCAGGCCTCGGCGCCCACGGCCCCCGAGCCGCTGCGCCTGGGCCCCGGCATGATCGCGACCGTCGGGTCCGACGGGCTGGCGATCGCGCCCGCGGCCGCGCCTCCGGTCGTCAAGGCGATCATCGAGGCCGGCAACCGGATCGCGACCAAGCCCTACATCTACGGCGGCGGGCACGGCAAGTGGGAGGACGCCGGCTACGACTGCTCGGGCTCGGTCTCCTACGCGCTGTACGGCGCCGGCCTGCTGAAGGCGTCGATGCCCTCGGGCGGCTTCATGAACTGGGGCGACGCCGGGCCCGGTCAGTGGGTCACGATCTACGCCAACGGCGGCCACATGTACATGGTCGTCGCGGGACTGCGCTTCGACACGAGCGGCCGCGCCAGCGCCGGCACCCGCTGGCAGGCCAGCATGCGCCCGGCCGGCGGCTACTCCGTCCGCCACCCGCCGGGCCTGTAGGCCGCGGCCCGCGGGCGGGCGATGGGCCCCGCCGCTTTCGGGTAGGCGTCTGCCTCACCACGAGCGAGGGAGGCCGCATGACCGACGGGAAAGCCGATGACGCCAAGGGCCGAGTGAAGGAGGCCGCGGGCGACGTGACCGGCGACGAGGACCTCAAGAACGAGGGCAGGGTCGACCGGGCCTCGGGCAAGACCAAGGACGCGGTCGGCGACGTCGCCGACAAGGCCAAGGACATGCTCCGCAAGGACTGATCCCGAAGACGGAGAGGAGAGAGCCATGCTGTTCTTCGTGCGCTTCGACGTGACGCAGCCGGCGAACGTCAGCAACGAGTCGCTCGTCGAGACGTGGATCCGCGAGGCGGAGGCCGCGATCGGGGCGATGGACGCCGGCGTCGTGCCGCACATGTGGAAGGTCGCCGGCCAGCGCGTCGTCCTCGCGATCATCGACCTGCCGACCGCCGAGGACCTCGACCGCGCGCTGGGCGGGCTGCCGATCATCCGCGAGATGGGCCCCGGCGTGAAGACGGAGGCGCTGCCGATCTACGACTACCGCACCTACGCCGCGGACCTCAACTCGGGGGCGCACGGCGGGTCGTCGTAGCCAGCCGGGAGACGAGCTCCTCGATCGCGGCGATCGCCGGCGCGTCGGGCGCGTGGTCGATCGGCGCCGTGCCGATGCGCTCGGCGGCGGCCACGCCCTCGTCGGCGGGCACGGACGCGAACACCGGCTCGCCGACGAGCCGCTCGACGTGGCGGACGTCCTGCTCGCCGCGGGTGCGATTGGCGACGAACAGGACCGCCGCGTCGGGCGACCGCTTGCGCGCCAGACGCGCCGCGCGCTTCGCGGTCAGCGCGGACTGCACCGTCGGCTGCACGACGACGAGGTAGGCGCCGGCGTAGGGGGCCCAGTCGTCGGCGATCTGGTACGGGCCCGCGGGCAGGTCGCCGATCAGCGTCCAGTCGGCGAACTGCGGCGCGTCGACGAGCCCGTGCACGACCTCCCAGAAGGCCTTGCTCGATGCGACGATCGGGCGAAGGCCCTCGCGGCCGGTCTTGCCGCGCTGCAGGAGCCGCACGCCGTCGGGCGCGTCGGTGGCGAAGCGCTGAGCCGCGATCGCGGCGTCCACGCCCTCACACCAGCCCCAGTGGCCGCCCTCCTTCTGCTCGGCGGCGGCGATCAGCGGCGGCGGGACCGGGTCGGGGCCGCTGCCGAGGCTCAGCGACAGGCCCGGCATCAGATCGGAGTCCAGGGCGAGGACAGGTGTGCCGGTGCGTCCGACGATCCGAGCCATCGTCCCGGCGATCGTCGACTTCCCGGCGCCTCCCTTGCCGACGACCGCGACCCGCACGGCGCGCGACACTACCGCCTGGACCCGGGCGGGCGCGAGCTCAGGCCGCGACCGGCGCGCCCGACAGGCGCTCGGCGAGCCGCACGACCGCGGCCACGCCGGGAGCGTCGGGATCGAGGTCGATCGGTGCGCTGCCCTCGCGATCGGCCTCCGCGATCACCGGGTCCTCGGGGATCACGACGAGCTCGCGATCACCGAGCACGTCGCGCATGAGCTCGAGGTCCGAGTCCCCGGACACCCGGTTGGCGACGACGACCACCTCCGCGATGCCCGCGACGAGCTCGACCGCGCGGCGCGCCACGTCGAGCGACTTGGCCGTCGGGTTGGCGACGACGAGCACGACGTCGGCGTGCCCGGGCTCGAGCCGCTCGAGCGTCGCCAGGCCCGCCTCCAGGTCGCAGACGACCGTGCGCTCGCCGTGCTCGAGGCCGCGCACGAGGTTCGCCGGGTTGACGCCGCAGCACATGCAGCCCGGATCGATGACCTCGAGCCGCGAGGCGACGACGAGGCGGACGCCGTCGGGCGCGTCGGCGCCGAAGCGGTCCACGATCTCCTCGAGCGTCGGCGCGTGCTCGGCATCGCCGTCGGCGACTGCCTGCCGCGCCGCGAGCACCGCCTCGGTCTCGTCGGCGCCGACGCCGAGCGACACGCCGAGCATCGGGTTGAGGTCGGCGTCGAGCGCCAGCACCTCGTGTCCGTTGCGGGCCAGCGCCCGCGCGAGCGTTCCGGAGACGGTCGTCTTGCCCACGCCGCCCTTGCCTGCCACCGCGATCTTCATGGCACGAGCCTACCGTCGCGCGCGACCGGTCGCCAGCATCAGCGCGTCCGCAGGGTGAAGCGGTCGCGCACGGTGACCGCTCGCCCGTCGCGATCGCGGCTCGTGATGAACGCGTTGATCGCGACGCGGCGGGTCGTGCGTAGCGCCCGGGCGGCAGGCGCGGATACGATCAGGCGCGTCGTGCGGCGCCGGCCCGCCGGGATCTGGAAGGCCCGCGTCCCGAGCGTCAGCGCACGGCGCCCGCGCCCGCGTCCGACCGGCTGGGCCGTGCGCAGCTTCACGCTGCCGGCGCACAGCGAGCCGCCGGGGCAGCGCAACTGGAACCGCACGACGCGCCCAGCCCCGAGCCGCGCGGTGCGCGTCGCGACGTCGACCGCGGGAGGCACGGCCACCGTCGCGCCTTCGGACACCGCGCCGAGGCACAGGGCGTTCTGCCCGACGCGCGCGCGATAGCTGCCCGTCGTCCGCGGGCGCACGGTGGCCGAGAAGCTGCCGGCCGCGTCGGTCGTGGCCCGCGCGACGGTGGCGTAGCGGCGCCCGCCGGCGGCGCGGAACTGCAGCTCCACCGCCTGGCCGCTCTGGCATGCGGCAACGTTGGCGAACGCGTCGATCGCGCCGTTCAGCCGGACGGCGGCGCCGCGGCGTACGACGCTGCGGCTGGCGCTGATCTCGACCGCCCGGCCCGCGGCGGCGGCTGCCGCCGCGGCGGTCCCGCCGCCGGCGGCGGGAGCTCCGCCGCCGGCCGCCGGCGGGGCCGCCGGCGCGGGGGAGTTGTCGCTGCGCAGGATGTAGGCGCGGCCCACGTTGCGGTGCTCGGCTGCGTCCCACAGGTCTGCGGCGACGGTGAAGTCGAGGAAGCCGTCGCCGTTGAGGTCGCCGAGCGGCGAGAGTGCCGTCCCGAACGAGCTGCCGGGCTGGGCGTCGGGATCGACGATCGTCTGCAGGGCCCGCTCGGTGAGCGGGTTGAAGATCGTGATGTCGTTGATGATGTCGGCGTTCGTCCCCGGGTTGTGCGGACCGAACGCGCCGACGAGCAACTCGTTGCGGGGCGCCCCCTCGGCAGCGGGGACGAGGTCCCCGACGCCCGCCGACGAAACGCCGAAGTTGCCTCCGGACTGCGGCGTGGGATCGTTGACCTGCGCGAAGTTCGTGCCGTTCGCGCCCGCCTTGAAGTTGCCGTTCATGACGTAGCCACGGCCCTGCGCCGTGAAGTCGACGTTCTGGCGCATCGCCGGGATGAAGACATCGGGCAGCGGCGTGCTTCCCATGTCGCCGGCCGCCGGCTCGTTGTGCAGCGTGAAGCCGAAGATCGAGCCGGCCTGCGGCTCGGGGTGCTGATAGATCGCGAGCACGGAGCCCGTCCTGCCGTCGACGAGCATGTTGACGCCGACGTCGAAGAACGCCGGATCGGGGACGTCGGCGGTGCTCGGCAGGTCCGTCCGGAACGCGGAGATGACGACCTCCGGGCTACCGTCGGGCGTGTTCGTGCTCGACGCGTTCGGGCAGAGCTCGCCGGCCGGGACAGCGGCGCTGCAGGTGCCGACGTCGCCGATCGGGAAGACCGCCTGACCGAAGAGCTCGCTGTTCGTCTGCGCCGAGGAGACCGGGTCGTCGGTCTGCGCCGCAAGGTTCCTGAAGGTCCGCAGCGGCGTCGCGAGTGGGGTCGCCGCGCCACCCGCGGCGGGGTCGATGACGTCCTCGCCTCGGTACAGATAGGCGCGACCGGCCTCGTGGCACTGGCCGGGGTTGCACGCGGGGTTGCTGATCGGCGTCTCGTCATAGGTCGGCGCGCCGATCACGAGGTCCGCCAGGTCGTTGGCGTCCGCGTCGAAGAAGCCGTCGACGTCGCCGATCGCCACCGACTCCGGCAGCGGGTCGCACGGGCCGATGCCGGAGTTGCCGTCGCACGGCGGCTGGCCGGCGGGGGCGAGCACGGTGCGACCGAAGCTCGGCGTGTGGGGGTTGGGCGGGCCGGCCGGGAAAGTCGCCTGCTCGGCGCGGTCGGCGGCGGGCATGTCGATGCGCTTGAGCAGCGCTCGCGTCCGTCCGTCGAACACGTACGCCCGGCCGCTGTCGACGGCGATGCCCGCCGGCGCGCCGACCGTCGGCACGTCGATGCCCGTCGCACCGGCGACGATCTCGTCGACGCCGTCGCGCGCCGCGCTCGGGGTGGCGCAGTCGGCGCCGGCGTTGCCGCCGGGGCAGCTGCCGAGGTCCGCGACCGTGCTCGTGAACAGCCCGAAGGCCGCTCGGTTGTTGCGGGTCGCGCCGGCGGCGTTGCCGGGGTCCGGCGCGTTGATCGTGTCGACGAGCGCCCCGGTCGCGCCGCTGAAGACGAACAGCTGGCCGTCACCGTTGGGCCCGGTCGACGTCTGCGGCACGAGGAAGTCGTCCTTGCCGTCGCCCGTCAGATCGCTGTGGCCGATGAGGCCGAGCCCGAAGTTCGCGTTCGTCTGCGGGTTGGGGCTGTCGATGCGCTGCACCTCGTAGGTGCGCGGCAGCGCGGCGATCGCCGGTCCGGCCGACGCGAACGCGATCGACGCCGTCGTTGCGAGCAGCGCGGCACGGCGAAGCGACGTGAGCATGGATCCCCCCAGGACGTATGGACACCGCCTGACGGCAGGCTACCGCGCTCGGTGCAGGTGCGACTAGCGAGTCCTGACGCGGATCGTCTTCGATCGCGGCCCGATCCGGCCCGACACGTTGTCGCGCGCGGCGACCGCGTAGTAGTAGACCGTGCGTCGGCGAAGGTCGGTGACCGTGAGCGACAGGTTCGTGCGCGGCTGCGTCACCGAGAAGCGACACACGCCACGGCAGAGGCTGGCGGCCCGCCTGAAGTCCCGAGCGGTGCGGATCGGCCGCCGTGACTGCTTGACGACGTAGCTGCGCGCGGCGGGCAGCCGCATCCCGTCCGAGCCCGACGCCGGGAACGTCAGGACGAGCCTGCTGTTGGCCAGCAGCCGCGCCGACACCGTCCGCACGCGGGCGGGCGTGCGCGCGAACGACCTCACGCACTGGGCGCGGCGGCGGCTGGCCCGGCGTGCGACCGTGCGCAGCGCGCGTGCGCGTGCCGCCGGCCCGCGGGCCTGCCGGCGGGCGCGGGCGCGCTCTGTCCGGGCCCTGCGGGCGACGCTCGCGCGGCACGAGCGCAGCTGCGCCGCGCGCGCCGCTTCCGCCTGCAGCGCGGCCTCGAGCTGGGCGGTGAGATCGTCGGGCAGCGAGGGTGCGAGCGGCAGGCTCGGCGCCGTCGGGAGCGGCGGCAGCGCGGCCGGCGGCGCCGAGCC
>Ga0247713_1000279_pt1 | contig 34464 bp, 30 predicted proteins | sample 21E_NmetaG_FD_189936 | JGI IMG/M metagenome (GOLD analysis project Ga0247713, IMG submission 189936) | Soil microbial communities from hillslope of Landscape Evolution Observatory, University of Arizona, Oracle, AZ, United States - 2-1-E_N | ecosystem: Engineered > Artificial ecosystem >...
TGGTCAGGCCGACCGCCATAGTGCACATCATCTTCTACGGCCTGCTGGTCATCGGCTTTGCCTACTTCTACACCGCGATCGCCTTCAACCCGGTGGACGTGGCGGACAACATGAAGAAGTACGGCGGGTTCATCCCGGGCATCCGACCGGGCCGGGCGACCGCGGAGCACCTCAGCTTCATCCTCTCCCGCATCACCCTCCCGGGAGCTCTGTTCATCGCAACCATTGCCATCCTGCCGTCCATTGCGCTGGCCACGTTGAACGTGGAGGCCTTGCCATTCGGAGGGACCGCAATCCTTATTACGGTCGGCGTAGCGCTGGAGACCGCCAAACAGGTGGAGTCTCAGTTGCTGATGCGCCACTACGAGGGTTTCCTCAGCTAGTGCTCCCGGTAGCAGGGGACAATTGGCTAGATCTGGACGCATCGGGCGGAGCGCGGGCGTAATGCGGATCATGGTGCTGGGCCCCCCGGGAGCCGGAAAGGGAACCCAGGCCTCCCGCCTGGCCGAAACGCTGGGCATTCCTCACATCGCCACCGGCGACATGTTCCGGGAGGCCGCCGAAGAGGACAGCGAGCCGGGTCGGCGGGTCCGCAAGATCATGGAGACCGGCGAGCTGGTTCCCGACGAGATGACCAACGACCTGGTGCGGGCCCGTCTCGCCCGCCCCGATGCCGCCAACGGTTTCATCCTGGACGGTTACCCCCGCAACCTGGAGCAGGCCCATACCCTGGACGGGATCCTGGACGACCTGGGCACCAAGATCGACCTGGTGATCAAGTTCATGGTCCGGGGCGACGACATTGTGGAGCGGCTGCGCGGCCGGCGTGTCTGCCCGGTTTGCCGGACCGTTTACCACATGGTCACCCACCCCCCGAAAGAAGACGAGCTTTGCGACCACGACGGGTCCCCGCTCATTCGCCGGGACGACGACCTGGAGGAGACCACGCTGCGCCGGCTGGAGGTCTACGGGCAGCAGACCCGGCCCCTATACGAGCTCTACGCCGACCGGGGACTTCTCACCGAGATGGACGCCCTGGGCACCACCGACGAGGTGTTTCAGCGCCTGCTCGCGGTTGTCGGCCGGTAGTCCGGAACCGCTTGAGGACCGGCCGAACCGGCTGCTGCGGGGATTCCGCAATTAATCGTTCAACTTTCTTTCGTTAATCTCATCTAACCGCTGGAATTCGTGTTTCACGCACGACTATGATCCAGTCAATGGGAGGGGACTCCCTTACATTTGGTGCATTCGATTAGTTAAGTGTGAAAACGAACAGCGGTTGGATCAGGCAGGAAACCAATTTCACTGGGCGGAAGCGTAGTCCCCGTCCAGTTCGTGTGATTGAAGAGCCCTACTCGAAGGAGTACATAAAATGCAGAAGCTAGACAGGAAGAGGAGGTTGCTGGCCGTAGTTGTCGCGGTCATCCTCGCTCTTCCGACGATGGTGCTTCTGGCGCCGGCCGGTATAGCCAGCTTCCAGGACTGCGGTGCGGCGGCCAACGCATCGAACCGCACGACTCAGACCACCGACAACGATGTCGAGACCACGACGACCACCACGGTCGCCCCGGAGACAACCGTTGTCCAGGTCACCGAGAACAACCCGGTCTCCGAGGTCAACCCGGTAATCACCAACGGTGACACCGGCGTCTTCGACATCGTTGGCCCGGTGACCACCCAGACTCCGACGGCAGTCGTTGTCAACGCTCCCGACACGACCGCGGTCGGCGGAGCGGGCGGCGAGGCGACCGGTGGCGAAGCCACAGGTGGCGAAGGCACCGGCGGTGAGTCCACCGGCGGCGCAGGCACCGGCGGCGACGGCACAGGCGGCGACGGCACGGGCGGAGACGGCGGAGACGGCGGAGACGCAGCCACCGGTGAGATCAGCGGCAACATCAGCGGCGACATCGTAGGCGGCGCAGGAGGAGCAGGCGGCGCAGGCACCGGCGGCGCAGGAACCGGCGGCGCAGGCACCGGCGGTGCGTCCACCGGCGGCGCAGGAACCGGCGGCGCAGCGACCGGCGGCGAAGCGACCGGCGGGGAGGGCGGTGCTACGGGTGCAATCGAGAACAACCCGACCACCAACATCACCCAGAACCCGACGGTTGAGAACGGCCAGATCGGTCCGTTCGACGTCACCGGGCCGGTGACGGCGGTCAACCCGGTGATCACCCAGAACCCGACCACCACCCAGACGTCCGACGTCACCAACAACACCACGGTGACCCCGACCACGACCACCATCACCGGCGACACAACCCAGAACTCCACGTCGAACGCCACCGGCGGCGAAGCCGAGGGCGGCCACTGTGAGTTCGACAACGAGCAGGTCAGCGGCGACACCGGTGACGTGACCGTGACCGCAACCGGCGGCGACGCCAAGGGCGGCGACGCCAGCGGCGGCAACGGCGGTAACCTGACGATCCGCATGGGCGCCGGCGGCGACGGCGGTGGCGGCGGAGCTGCCGGAGGCAGCGGGCCGTATGCCGGAGCGACCATCGGCAACCACAGCAGTGGCGGCGGCGGACCGGGCGGACCCGGCGGACCGGGCGCCTGCACGGACTGCACGATCATCATTGAGAACAGCGCCAACGGCGGCAGCGGTACGGCCGGCAGCGCTGAGACCGGTGATGTGAGGGTCTCCGACTCTCGCAGCGGGGACAGCGGCGAGGTGTCCTTCGATGCGGGTCGCAGCGGAGACACCAGAAGCGAAAGCTAAGCAGGCAGGCAGATACACGTCTCATCCGAGGCCCCCCGCAAGGGGGGCCTCGGGCTTTGTCGGACAAGGTGGGATGAGGACGGTGGGGGTTACGGCGCGCTACCCAGTTAGAATGCGCCGGGTGCCGGAACGTCGCTCATTTGACGAGAGCGGTGGTCAACCAGATCAGGAGGTTGTGGGGAATGAGTCTTGCAGGCGCGAAGTGCCCGGCCGCGGCCACCGGTCCTGGCGGCCGGCCGCACCTCTCGTCCACGGCCGCCTCGGCATGGGCGTTACGGCTGGGACCCAGAGGCGAATCATGACCGAGAACCAGGAAGACGGTCCGGCCCCGCAAACGCCGGACCCAAAACTTGCCGCCGCCGAACCGGTAGAAGCCCCCGGCGTCGAACCGGCGCCGCCCGGGAAGAGAGGTTCCTCCGGTGAGCAATCCTCTGCTCCAGAGCCGCCCAAGCAAGCTGTGACGCAGGATGCATCTTCAACTCCTCCCGGGAGGAAGCGAGGGTTGCCGCGCAAGGGCCAGAGGGCCGAAGCTGTCCCGTCGGCCCCGTCGGAAGGCGAACAAGGGACCTCGTCCAAAGGGTTGTCTGGAGGGCAGAGCTGGCTTTTGATTGCCGGCCTGGCCTTTCTAGTGCTGGCCGTCGTCACCATTCCGCGCAACGAAAGCTCTGAGGCACAAATCGAGCGCGGAGTAGCCGCTCACCAGGCAGGCAGGGTAGATCAGGCCAAGAGGTTGTACGAAGAGGTCCTGCAGAACGAGCCGGCCAACGCGGTGGCGCATTTCAATTTGGGGGTCGTCCACCAGGAGGCCGGGGAAAATGAACAGGCCGAGGAGCGCTACCGGAGGGCAATCGCGGCGAACTCCAGCTTTGCCCAGGCCAGATTCAACCTTGCGATCCTGCTGGAGCGGACCGACCGTCCGGAGGAAGCGGCGGAGAGCTATCGGGCGATTCTCGATATCAACCCCAACGAGGCGGCAGTTCACATCAATCTGGGTTACCTTCTCATCGACCGGCTGGACCGCAGAGCCGAGGGTGAGGACCACCTCCGGAGAGCCGTCGAGCTCAACCCCAACCTGATCTCCCGCGTACGCGAGGACCTCAGGCCGTCCCTCCAAGGAGGCCCCCTTCCCCCCGAGCCACCTGCCGACTCGCCGTAGACCGACGCATCCAGGCTTGTTGGGGTGAGTCGACTGACGAGCGCTGCTAGGGCGGAGCGTTGGGCCCGCCCTCTGGCACAGCGTTGGAAGACCTTCCGGGACACCCCCAGGGCGCCGCTGGTTCTGCTGGCGGCGCTGTCTGCGGCCAGCCTCGCCCTGCGCAGCCTGTGGATCATGAATCCCCGTCGGTTGGTGTTCGACGAGCATTACTACGTCAACGCCGCCCGCAGGATTCTGGGCGTTCGGTTATCGCCCGGCACCATCTACGCCGACGCCCCGGCGGGGCTCGATCCCAACTTCTCTCATCCGCCCCTGGGCAAGGTCCTCATCTCGCTCGGCGTCCGCACTTTCGGCGACAACCCGCTGGGCTGGCGCTTTGCCAGCCTCATCTTCGGCACCTATGCCGTCCTGGCGCTCTACTGGCTGGCGCGCAGCGCCGGGATGACGCCGTGGTTCTCGCTGGGGGCGAGCTCGCTCATGGCGGCGGACCCCATGCTGTTCATCCATGGCCGGATCGGCACTCTCGAGATTCTGGTTCTTCCGTTCATGCTGGTGGGAGCAGCCGTGTATCTTAACCGCCGGCCTGCTCTGGCGGGGGCGATCGTGGGTGTCGGCGCCTGTGTAAAACTCGTCTGTCTGTTCGTTCTACCGTGCCTGTTGGCGCTGGAAGTTTTTCGAGCGGTGTCGGGGCGAGCCAACGGGCGGGGGGCCCGCCCTGCCGGTGGGGTGCGGAAGAGTCTCGGCCGCTTCTTGGGCGCTTCGGCGGTGGCGGTGGTGTGCTACCTGGCGTTTCTTCAGGCACTGGACATGAGGTACACGACCTTCGACTCTTCGCTGGCCCACACCCACGCCATGGTCACCGCGGTCTCGGTGGGGAGTCTCGACGACTCGGTGGTCAACCAGATTGCGCCTCAATCGCTAAGCCCGACGCACCGGATAGCCACCACAGGCGCCGCGGAGAAGGTGCCGCCCAGCGGGCCGGTGCTGGACCAGGACGGGCAGCGACTGGGGTTCGCCGCCACCGCGTCCCCGCTGGAGTGGCTGTTCAACCGGCACCCGCACACGTTCTACCGGTCTCCGACCTTTCGGGGAGAGGTCCGCTCCTGGTCCCGGTTCGGCCGGATGACCTCCGACGCCGTGGTGTTCCGTGCGCTGATCAACCCGGCGATCATAGCCCTCGGTATCCCTTCTCTGATCTGGTGCTTGGTGCGCCTGTGGCGCAGGCGTGACCCGCAGGCCCTGCTCCCGGCAGCCTGGTTTACCGGTGTTTGGGGCTCCTTCGTGCTGGCGCATATGTTCCGGGGCGGCACCGCCGGCCACCTCTATTACATGGTGATCGTCCTGCCGGCGATCTATCTGGCGGTGGCTCAGATGTTCCGGATTCCGGTAATCAGGCGGGTGCTTCCCCTGTACGGCGTGCTGGTGGCGTTGTTCTTCGTCTGGTACTTCCCATTCAGGACCTGGGGCGGCGTCTAGCGAGCCCGCGTTATGCCGTGGGGGTAAGCTCCAGGCTCTCAGCCGGGTCGAATGGACCGGGGATGGCCAGCTCGGCCCGTAACTCGGGTTCGGTTGCATCATCCGCCGCTGGGATCGCCAGACCCCTCAAAAAGCCGATCCCGTAGTAAACGTGGACGGTTGCCGCAAGGATTGCCGCGGTAGCAGCACTGGTGACGTACTTGTGGGTAGAGCGGCGTAGGTCCCAAACGATCTTGAGGGCAGTGGCCCCGGCAGCTGCCGCGTAAACAAGCAAGGGAACCGCCAGCAACGGCTGCAGCCAGGCCAGGGCCGTCAAACCCACCAGGTAAAGCACGAATCCGGACGGGATGAGGTAGGGGAGCTTCAGGGTTGTCGGTGAGCGTCTGGTCAGCTGCCCCCGCCCCAGCCCGTACTTGAACATCTGAGCGGCGAAGCTGCGCAGGGTCGGCCGCCTGGCGTGAAAAGCCGCTAGCGTCGGGTCGTAGTGCATCTTCAAACCGCGACGGTGCAGCTCGGCGAGAACAGCGTTTTCCTCGGCGCCGATCAGCGACGGCGGGAACGAGATCATGGCATCCCGGCGGACGGCCAGGTTGCACAGGGTGAAGAACCGCTCATCGGCGGGGCCCGCGGGGTGCGGGCCGTAGCGCCGCCGCACCGGACCGGACACTATCAACGATGCAAGCACGGCTCCCTGGATCACCTGGAACATCGGCTTTCCCTCGGGCGTGTCGTTGGGACCTCCGAGGACGCCGGCCTCCGGGTGGGCGGCGGCCAGCCGGGACAAGTCCGCCAGGAAGGAAGGCCGGATGGTGACGTCGTCGTCGAGGAAGAGAAGCCAACGGCCGGTGGCCCGGCGGATCAACGGGTTGCGGGCCGCCCCGAGCTTTGAGCGCTCGGCCCGTCCCACGACCGCGTCCGGTATCCGTGCCTTGACGAATGGCAGCACGTCGGCGCATCCGTTGGCGCAGACTATGACCTCGAACGGCGGAGCTTCCTGCTGGGACTGGATGCTGGACAGACAGGCATCGAGGTGAGCAAGGTCGCCGCCGGTGATGATGCAGATGCTGGCGAAGAGATCGTCCATGGCGCCTCATACTAGGCAGTACTGGGGGAGTATTCAACAAAATGAGCGACGCGCGACGCGGTCAACCTATGGATGAGGCGACGAGCCGGCCGGGGGGGCAGGCAATGCGACCCAGCTCGGTTGATGTCTCGGTAGTCATTCCCTCTTACGGCAGCGGGGCTGCCCTGCAGCAGTGTCTGGCATCGGTGCTAAATCAAAGCTTTGCAGGCTCGTTCGAGGTCATCGTCTTTACCAGCGCGGATACCGACGAACAGCTTCCCGAGCTTCCCGGCGATCCCCGGCTCAGGCGATTGACCGGAGTGCCGCGGGTGGCGGCGGCTGTGGCACGGAACCGGGCTGCGGCCGGTGCGCAGGGCAATGCCATTGCTTTCACCGATGCCGACGTGGTGGTAGCCGAAGATTGGTTGCAGCGGCTTGCCTCGGCATCCGGAGGAGTCCGGTGTGTGGGAGGTTCGGTGGTCAACGGTACGCCCCACAGCACAATCGGCACGGCCGAGTACCTGCTGCAGTTCGTGGATCTGCATCCACGCCGCCGGCCCCCGGCGGTGCATTTCGGGGCGACCTGCAATCTGTACCTGCCCCTCGAGTTGTGGGTGGCGGAAGGCCCTTTCCCGGAGGACATGAACGGGGGAGAGGACACGCTGCTGACCGCCGGCCTTCGCAGTCAGGGTTTGTTCGTGTTCGAGCCCGGTGCCCGGGTTGCCCACGTCAACCGCACCCGGTTCAGCGATTTCGTCCGCCACCAGTTTCAGTTCGGTAAGTTCAGCGCCCGTCTGGCCCGGCTCGGGCCGGGGGTCGCCGGTACGCCACTGCGCCGGCGCCTCCAGTGCCATGCGGCGCTGGCCCCGCTTGCAGCAGCGGGCAAGCTGGGATGGGTTGTGTACCGGGCATTGGGATGTGACCGTGCCCTGGGCCGGACGGTACTCCGTTGTTTGCCGGCGCTCGTTACCGGGGTAGCCGCCTGGGGAGCCGGTCTTACGGTCGAGGGCATCCGTTGCGGGGGGGCCGGCCGCGAGCTCGGCGGAACGCGCCATTCCAGGCCGCGTGACAGGGGTTAGGATGACGTCGCCGGCTCGGCCAAGCCACAGAGGAGACCAATTGCTACGCAGGATTGCCTTCGGCCACCCTCGTCTCGCGGCATTCCTGGTGCTTTGCTGCAGTCGCTTGCCGGACCGCAGGCCGATGATCGCCGGATCGATCGGATCCGGACCCTCGGCGTTGTGACCAGGCCGGTCGTTGAGGCCCAGGACCTGGTCAAGAGGTATCAGCCGCCGAGGCGCTGGCTAAACCTGCGTCAAACAGGCCCGGAGAAGGTAGCGCTGGCCGGGTTGAGCCTGGCAGTTGAGCGGGGTGAGATATTCGGACTGCTCGGACCCAACGGGGCGGGCAAGACTACGCTGCTGAGGGTGCTCGTGGGCCTTGTTACTCCGGATGAGGGAACCGCGTCGGTGAACGGCCATGACGTCGTGACCGCAGGAAGGCAGGTTCGCAGCACCATCGGGGTGGTCTACGGGGACGAGCGAAGCTTTTTCTGGCGATTGTCGGTCCGGGAGAACCTGCGGTTCTACGCCCGGCTGTTCGGCCTAAGCGGAGCGACCGCAAACCGCCGGATCTCCGAGCTCATCGAACTGGTGGGGCTGACCGAGGCGGCCAATTTACCGATGCATTCCTACTCCTCCGGCATGCGGCAGCGGGCGTCGATCGCCAGGGGGCTGGTGAACGATCCTCCGCTGCTCTTCATGGACGAACCGACCAGAAGCCTGGACCCGGTGGGCTCCCAGGAACTGCGAAGGTTGATCGCGGAGCGCGTGGCGGCGGGGCGGACCGTGCTGTTCGCCACGAACCTGATGCACGAGGCGGAGGCCCTGTGCGACCGCCTGATGCTGATCGACCACGGCCACGAGTTGGTCACCGGCACGGTGAAGGAGTTTCGCCAGAAGGTCACCTCGGACGTCGTGTATCAGTTTGTCCTCGAAGGCAGCGGAAGCTGCTCTCCCGAGGATCTCGCCGCGATCTCCGGAGTTCGGCAAGCAGAGGTGGATCAGACGAAGGGTGGTCCTTATCTGGTGAAGCTGGTGCTGGACGGCGAGTCGTCGGCGCTGCCGGCAGCGATCCGCCACCTGATGGAGAATTCGTTGGAGATAGTGAGCTGCACCAGGCAGGAATTGTCGCTGGACGAGGTCTTCCGGGAGCTGGTGCACCGCCGGCGCGAGGAAGTGGCGCTATGAGAACCGCGGCGGCCTTCCTCAGGCGGGATTGGCTGATCTGGACCAGCTACCGGACTGCGATGGTGCAGCAGTACCTCGGGCTGATGCTGATGATTGTCGTCATCTACGTCCTGGGGAGCAACTTCTCCGGTGACCTGTCGCCGGAAACCCTCCTCCTGCAGGCGCCCGAGGGCGTGGAGGTACCGCGCCAGAGCGGGGACTACGTCGCGTTTGCGCTGGTGGGATTGGCCCTGACCGACATGTTTATTTCCGGGATGAGCGGGATCCCCAAGGCGATCCGCAACGCCCAGTACTCCGGCACTCTCGAGACGATCCTGCTGAGCCCGATTAGCGGTGGCACGTTTGTGCTGGGATCTGGGATGTTCGCGTTCCTGCAGAGCCTGGTAAGGGCGTTCGTTTTGTTGACGTTCGGCTTCCTGGTTCTCGGCTACTGGCACGATGCCAACTTTTGGATCCTGCCATTGGTGTTCATCCCGGGCCTGCTGAGCTTTGTTGCCCTCGGACTCTTCTCGGCCGCCTTTATCCTGGTTCTCAAGCAGGGCGACCCTATCTCGATGGTGTATGCCGCAATCAGCACCGTTCTGGGGGGCACCCTGTTTCCCACTAACGCCCTTCCCGGGTGGCTCCAGCCGGTGGTGCTCCTCCTGCCGCTTTCCCACGCACTGGCCGGCATCAGACTGGCGTTCGCCGGGGCCTCCCTGGAGGCCGTCATGCCCCAGATCCAGATCCTGTGGGCGTTCACCCTCATCCTGCTGCCCTCGTCGTTGCTCTTCTTCCGAATGGCGATGAGGCGCGGTCGCAAGAAAGGCTCGCTTGGGTACTACTGAAGAAATATCCTCGGGGTCTCCGGAGGAGCCGCCCTCCGAGGCCGGACGGCCCCTGGTCTCGGTAATCGTCCCCACGTTCAACCGGGCCGACCTGCTCGGTCACCTGCTAGGCGCGCTGGCGGAGCAGGCTTACCCTTCGTCCCTGCTCGAGCTGATCGTTGTAGACAACTCCTCCACCGACGGCACGGCCGAGCTGGTAGAGCGCTGGAGCAAGGTGATGGGCTACCCGGTTCGATTCGTCCGAAAGCAGAACGAGGGGCCGGTTGCCTCCCGCAACCTGGGCGCATCCCAGGCTCGGGGGCGGGTGCTCGCTTTCACCGACAGCGACTGCGTTCCCGATGCCCGGTGGGTTCTCAACGCCGTGAGCTACCTGACGGGCCACCCCGATGTCTCGATCGTCTGCGGGCCGATGCGGGCGCTCGGGAGCGAGGGTGCCGGACTCCTCGACGCACAACACGAGCAGACCACCCGCGACACCGGGCTTTACCCGAGCGGGAACCTGATCTTCCGAAGGGAGTGTTTCGAGCAGTCGGGCGGGTTCGACGAGCAGTTCGGCATCTACCCTTGGGGAGCTCTGGTGCGGGGCGAGGACACCGACCTCGTGTGGCGCGCCAAGCGGCTGGGGTACCGGGCGGAGTTCGTCGACGACGTTGCTGTGGGCCACCTGCCGGCGCCCGCTCCGCCGCTGGGCAAATTCCTTCTCCAGCCGCTGGTAGTGCAGATAGTTCCCCGGCTCGTTCGCTCCATTCCCGAGTTGCGCGAGACCTTTCTGTGGCACAGGTATTTCATGTCCCGCGACCACGCCCTGTTCTACCTTGCGTTCTGGGGAGCGATGCACAGTGCCCGGAAGAGAAAGGCCGCTCACCTGTTGTGGGCCGCTCCGTGGCTGTGGGAGATCCGGGGGATGGTTCGCAATGAGTACCGCCGGGGTGGCCCGGCCGCGGCTCTAAAGAGCGTTGTCCTATTGGCTCAGCATCTGGCGGCCTGCGCCCTGGTGCTGGTCTATGCAAGTATCCGCTACCGCAGGCTCGTGTTGTGAGCGCGCCCGGATGAGGATCGCGGTCTACCACAACCTGCCGTCGGGGGGAGCTCACCGGATCCTGCACGGACTCTGCAGCTACCTTCGGGATCGTCACACGGTGGACATCTTCACTCTCGAGACCTCCGACCAGGAACTGCTGCAGGACGAGCAGGTGGCAACAAGCGTCACGACTCTGCCCTACCGGCAGCGGCGCCAGAAGCCCCTGCATCTGTACCTGAACGACATCAGGCGCCGGAGAGACCTGGCCGACCTGGAACGGGTCAACCGGGAGGCGGCCGGCCTCATCGATGCCGGGAATTACGACCTGGCGTTCGTCGAGGCCTGCCGGTTCACCTTCGCCCCGGCGGTTTTGCGCCACCTACGGACCCCATCGGTCTTTTACTACAACGGCTCGCCCGGCTGGCTGGAGGGACCGGAGTGGAAGCCCTCCCTGCCGCCGGTGGCCGTCCTGCGCCGCATTTTGGGATTACCGCTCGAGCTGCAACTGGAGCGCAAGCTGCGCCTGGAAGACGCCAGGAACCTGCGCGCAGCCGGCGGGGTTTTGACCAACTCAGAGCACGCACGCCGTAGGATTCAGGATTCATACGGCGTGCCGGCGGTTGTTTGTCCCCCCGGCGTGAACCTGGTGCCCACGGGCGTTTCCCCGGAACAGGACTACGTGCTTTCGGTCGGATCTCTGGAGAATCGCAAGGGGTTCGACTTCCTGGTCGACGCCATCGGTCTTCTTCCGGCGCACCGTCGTCCCCCTCTGGTGATCGCGGCCAACGGAGCCGACCCGATAGTCCGTCGGCGCCTGGAGAGCCGGGCCGCCCGGTTGGGTGTCCGGCTGGAGATCCAGCTGAACCTCACCGGCGCTCCGCTGAGCGCCAGGTACTTCGGTGCGCTCACCTTCGTTTACGGGTCGCACCACGAGCCGCTGGGGATGGCGCCGCTCGAGGCAATGGCACATCGCCGCCCGGTGGTGGCGGTAGCCGAGGGCGGGGTTCCCGAAACTGTGGTCGACGGTAAGACCGGATACCTGGTGCCCCGAGCCCCGGCAGACTTCGCCCGGGCCCTCGACAGGCTGCTGGTAGACGCAGATCTCCGCCGGCAGATGGGGGCGGCGGGCCGGAACGAGGTTGAGCAGCGGTGGTTGTGGAGCGTCAGAGGTCCCGGATACGAAGAGGAGTTCCGGCGCATCGTCGCCGGCGAGCCGGTGGGGTCATGACCCGCCGAGCTTGTAGATGATCTGGTTGACCAAAGGCCGAACGCTGTCCTGAGCGTCACAGGTCAGCCAGTCGTTCGGCGAAGGGTCGGTGCCGCAGCCGTCGATCCGTTGGCGCAGTTCCGTGAGCTTTTCAATCGCTGAGCTTGGCTTGCCGTCCTTGAGCTCGCCGTCGGCTGCTTCGAGCGCTTGAATCAGCTCGGATCTCGCCTCCGGCCCGGTCAGCGCCTCCTCCGGGAGCCGATGTACGACCGCAATCGTCCAGTCGAAATCGGCGACCAGGAGCCGGATCAGGGCAAAGTCGTCCCCGCTCGTCGAGGGGTTCTCGATGTCGCCGGCCGCGACCGCTTTCCCGTCCGGCTGCAGCACCAGACCGTGCAAGCCGTCGGGCCCGCCGAATCCGTCGTAGGTGAACCGTCCGTCCAGCCCGAAGGAGGCGTCCAGCTCGCCGTCGGTGGTAAATCGTACGAAGGCAAACTCGAAGTGCCGGACCGGGTGTTTTGCGTGTCCCGCTCCCATGATCTTTCCGTCCGGCTGTATCGCCAGAGCGAGGATCTGGTCGTAGTCGCCGAAGAAGTCGACTGTGACCACACCCGGTTCTCCGTCGACAGCGAAGGTACGGTCGATGCTGCCGTCGCGGTTATAGCGCGCCAGGGCCATGTCGTTGCTGCCGGTTGCCGGGTTGCCCGCCAGGCCGCCGACAAGAAGCTTGCCGCCGGGCAGCTCCGCGACCGAGAACGCATAGTCCGTCTGCCCGTAGAAGTCGGTGGTGACCAGCCCGGGCCTCATCCCCGCGCTGAACGATTCGTCCAAAGACCCGTCCGGGTTGTAGCGGGCGATCGCGAAGTCGCTCACCTGGGTCTCGGGGTCAACGGCCGAGCCGACCCCGACGATCTTGCCATCGCTTTGGACCAGCATCCGGAACATGAAGTCGGGACCGCCCAGGAAGTCGGTTGTGACCTTGCCTTCCTCGCCGAACGAGGTATCCAGCGTGCCGTCCGGGTTGTAGCGGGCGAGGCCAAAATCGCTGCGGGTGGGATCGGTGGTTAAAGAGACCAAGCCGCCGGCCACCAGCTTTCCGTCCGGCTGAAGGGCCAAGGCCAGCATCTCGTTCGTCCCGCCGTAAAAGTTGGTTGTCACTTTGCCGCCGGTGCCGAAGGAGTCGTCCAGGGTCCCGTCGGGGTGGAACCGAACCAGTGCGAAGTCGGAGGTGCCATCCGGCTTTCTTGCCAGACCACCGGCCACGAACGTGCCGTCGGGCTGTTGAACCACGCCCTGCGCCTCATCGTAGTGACCGAAGTCCACCAGGGCGATCCCGTCCCCGGCGAATGAGTCGTCCAGGGTCCCGTCGGGCCGGAACAGCAACAGGGCAAAGTCGAAGTCGCCGGTTGCATCGTTGAAAGCTTTGCCGGGGGCCGCGTAGCCGCCCCCGGCCGTCATGATCAGCGTGAACGGCTCGTCCTCGTGAACGGGCCCCCCAATGTCCACGAGGACGAGCCCATCGGTTCCAAACGATGGGTCGAGCATGACCGGGATCGTCGTGACCGCAGGAGCTGCCGGGGTTGGGGCCGACGCGCAGCCGGCAAGAAGCAGGGCAGCGGCCACTGCCCAGATGGCCGGGCGACACCTCTTCGGGCGAGTGACGGGCCGGGCGGCCCGGGTCGGAACCATGGCGCCAAGCATACTCAGGGTGGAGTTAGCGGCCGCCGAGAATGCGCCGGACTCTTCCTCTGCGGGGCCTTGGGTGCATCGCGGCGAGCGCCGCCGGCCAGTCCAGGTCCACCAGGGCCGCGAAGAAGCGCATGCTCCCGACTCGCGCCAGGGATTGCAGGTCGGTCTCCCCACCGGATTGGACTGAAGTCGCCGGCTCACCTCCGACCGGCAGCATGGATTCCAGCACCAGGCCCAGACCGAACTCGCAGATGAGGGCCAGCTGGTAATCAAGCCGGCAGTCGTCCAGGCCGTAGTCCTCGACTCCGCCATCGCAAAGCCGGTGGTGGTAGTGCCCCAGCAGCTCGGGCTCCCAACGCCTGCGATCGTCGGGGCTTAGCGACCGCACCAAAAGGTGGGCGATATCGGCCGCTCCCCGGCCTCTCATCACCACCTGCCAGTCGATCACCCCCGCTATCGACCCGGGGGAGTAGAAGATGTTTCCTGCCTGGTAGTCCCCGTGTACCAGCGTCCACGGAGGACTCGCCAGCCGGTCCATCACCTGGGGGAGGGAGGTTTTCAGATGGCGGCCGAGCTCGCGGACGGACCGGGGAAAGTTGCTGTCCAGCCTTTTTTCGAAGGCGGGCCAGAGTTTGCGGTACAGCGCCGGCAGCGGCACCTCCAGGTGTTGGGTGGTGGGCGCCGGCAGCCAATCGAGGTTCGGCAGGGCCGGATCCAGCCACCAGTGGGCGTGCATTCGGGCCGCTGCGCCGACCGCCTGCTCCGCCTGCGACAACGGCAGGCCTTCGATTCGGTCGGCCGGTTGCGCCGGACTCAGGTCCTCCAGCAGAAGCAGGAAGTCTCCGCTGCCGGGGTCGTACCAGCTCCCGTAGCAGGCTGGCGTGGGGACCGGCGTGGAGGCCTGCAGGTCCTGGTAAAAGCCAACCTCTCGCCGGTACAGGTCGAACTGTCCGAACAGCCGGCGATTACCGGGGTCGCCGGCCGGCATTTTGACGATGACGCTGGAGGGAGGCTCGGGTCCGCTGCCCATCCGCTCGTAGGTGATCGAGCACCGCAGGGTCTGCCCTACGAAACCCCTGCCTTCGACGATCGGCCGGCAGGAGGCATCTTGCACCCGTGCTCCGCCGAGGACCGCCGCAGCCCTGAGGGCGTCTTCGAAAAAGCCGGGCTTCAGGTCGGAGATCCGGGACGGTATCCCGGTCACGCCGACCGGGAGCCGGCGGGTGCCGGCCCATGCGCCAGGAAGTCCTCGACCAGCCCGACCGCGGTTCCCGCTCCGTCCTCCAGCTCCAGTTTTTCTCTTAGGGCGCGCCCGCTGCTGCGGTAGGACTGGTCCCCGACCGCAGCCGAGATCGCGGCGGCCAGGCTTGGAGCCGTCAGGCGGCTGAACGGCACCGGGGGTGGAGCCACCCCCAGCTCCGCCGCCAGCCTGGCCCAGGTGAACTGGTCGAAGACGTGGGGAACCACCACCGAGGGGACTCCGCTGTGAAATGCCGCCGCCGAGGTGCCCATGCCGCCATGGTGGACGATTGCTGCCACCCTGGGCAGCAGCCAGGCGTGTCCGACATCCCTGCCGAGGATCACGCCGTCCGGAAGACTGCGGTCTCCCAGCTCCGCCATGCCGGGGTCGAGAACCGCGCGCACCCCGGCCAGCTCGATTGCCTCCAGCACCGTGGTGGTCAGGTGATCGTTGTCCGCGGTCGTCATGCTGCCGAAGCCGACGGCAATCGGCGCCGGGCCGGTGCTCAGGAACTCGGCCACCTCAGCCGGCGGGGTCCAGTTTGCAGGCGGGTCGAGCAACCAAAAGCCGGTCATCCGGTGCCGGGGGGGCCAGTCGCGGGGGCGGGGAAACACCGTCGGGCTCACCGCGACGAGGTTCATCTCGGATGAGTAGAAGCCCCTGGACGCCACGTCGTCCAGGGGACCGAGAGAAACCGACTCCCGCGCCCGGTTGATCGGGCTGAGCCAGGCCTTGTTCATGTAGCCGCCGGCCAGCCCCCAGGCCGCCCGGTTGATCCGCCGGCCGAGCGAGGGGAGGCCTTCCGGGGGGCGGCTCCCGGTGGGTATCTGGGTGGGGACGAGGGTGCCGGTGATGCAGGGCGTGCCGGTGGTCTCCGCAGCCGTTCTTCCGGCTATCTGAAGGAAGTGGCAGATCATGACGTCTGCCCAGCCCGCCAGCTCGACGCAACGAGCGTGCATCTGTTCGAACGCCGGCAGCAACAGGTCGTCGAGTATCAGGCGGACGGCCCGGACCGGATCCGACAGCTTGATGGCGGCATCCGCAGTCCTCAGGTACTCCTCCCCGGCCGCCGGTGCCAGTGAAATCAACTCCAGCCCGTGGGTGGCGGCGAGCTCGGTGAACCCCGCAAGTGGCTGGATCCCCAGCCGCACCTCGTGGCCCGCCCTTTGAAACGCCGTCGCAAGAGCCAGGTAGGGCTGGAAGTCGCCCCTAGATCCCCATGTGACTATGGCTACCTTCAAGAGCTGCACTTTCGTGGGTTAAGGGCTTTTTCGAGGGAGTTTATTGGCTGCTCGGGAACCAGCCAAGCATCAGGTACCTTTTCCAGAGTGGTTTACGGGCCGGCTGCCTAGCTGATAGAACCCGCGCCGTTTCTCGCCACGGCGATCCGGACGACCTCGAGCAGGGCCAGCCCCAACCCGCCGGCAAAACCGGCGAGCACCAGACGCCTCCAGGCGGAACCGGACAGCTGAAGTCCTGCTACGGACCAGACCGCCGCCGGGTCGAATGCCCCCGAGCGTGCCGGCAACAAAGCCATGGGCAGCAGGATTCCCACCACCGCCAGATAGCCGAGCACCAGGACGCTCAACCAACCGGGGCGGGACGTTTCGAGGTCGCCCAAAGCGGCCTCCAGGCGTTCCTCCTCCGACTGGATCGCGGCAATCTCCGCTGCAGCGAGCTCGTGTTCAGCTTGTGTCCGGCGGGATGCCGGCGATAAGTCCGAACCGTCAGGAGTGAGGGCCAGTTCCGCCTCTAGCTGGTCCAGGCGCAGGGTGCGCAGCCGGATCGTGGTGCCGGTCTGAATGCGGCGTAGCTCGAGCTCTCTGCGCCGGGTGGCAGCTGAAGAACCTCGGGATGCGAGGAAAACCGCAAACATGATCAGAGTGAGCGTGGACGCCAGAGCCACGGTCGACAGCAGCCAGTTCGGGTCGCCGGGTAGGTCGTTCATAACGGGAGTGTAGGGGCATTCGGTGCCCGGGTTCCAGGCCGCGCGAGGTGAGCCGGCTTGCCGGTCATCGGCGCAGGCGGGGGTCCGGCGGACCCCAGCGGCCGAGGAGAAAGTCGCCCAGTCCGCGCAGACGGGCATTCAACGAGTGCCTCTTCATGGGGGTAGCCGGCCGCACCAGGTCGGCGGCGACGTCCCGAAGCACCCGCAGGATCTCGGCGGCAACGAACCTGCCCGGGGCAGTGGCCTGGATGAACCCCAGGCAGTTGCGGGTCCTGAAGTACGGGGCGATGGGGGAGGGCTCCTGGGCCGCCCGGGCCGCCGCAACACACTCGACTCGCCAGCCCCGCCCGGCCAGTTTCACCAGGTACTCGGCCTCTTCGTAGTACAGGAAGTACCGCTCGCTCAGCGGGCCTGCCTGTCTCAGGGCGTCGGCCCGGAGCATCACGCAGGCACCGTCCAGCCACTCGACCCTGCGGGGCGGCCGGTTGGCCCAGTCGGAGACCGGCTCGCCGGAACCCCAGTGGTCGGTGTGGCGGGTTGCCCGCATGACGATTCCACCGGCCGACCACACCCGGCCGGGGTCGCTGCGGTAGGACAGAAGCGGTCCGGCGGCGCCCAGCCGGTGGTTTTCTTGCATCCTGCCGGACAGCCGGTGCAGGCACAGCGGATCCAGCACGCAGTCGTGGGTCAACAGCAGGATGTGGTCCATCCCCTGTTCGAGCATCCGCTCGATACCCAGGTTCATCCCGCCGGCGTAGCCGAGGTTGGCCAGCGCCGCCAGTATCTGCGCCTGCGGGTACGCCCCGGCAATCTCCGATGGAGCGGCGCCCCCGGAGTGGTTGTCGACCACCAACACCGCGTCCGCCGGGGTGGACTGGGCCAGCAGGGAGTCAATCGTCGCCCGGACCGCGGGCCAGTTGCGGTAGTGGAGGACCACCGCGCCGACCTTCGGAGGCGACACGCGCTCAGCTCCCGGCCAGGTTCAGCTTTGCCGCCACTGTGTCCAGCCGGCGGGCGACCCCGGCGATCCTCACCGCGGGATCCGCCGGGAGGAAGAGTTCCCACGCGGGGAGGGACGCCGCCGAGCCGGCAAGTTGCCTCACCCGCCGGAGCTCCGCCGGCTCGCCGCCCCCGGGCAGGTTGGCGGAGAACGACTCCAGAATCGACCTCAGGCTTGCACTTCGCCCGATGCGTCCCAGGCGGGAGCCCTTCTGTCCGCCGTGTTTGACGACCACGGTTCCGGCCAGCTCGTAGTTGCCGGGACTCCATTCCGGACCGGTCAGGATCCAGCGACCTCGGTCGTCGACGGGGGCCGGGTGGGCGGTGTCGGATTCGGCCAGCGTCTCGGGAGGAACGTAGAACTCCTTGACGATCCCCCCGATGTGGACCCTCCCGCCTTCGGTGCTCAGCACCACCGAGTCGTCGCTAAGCGCTCCCCACCCATTCTTGAGAGCTGCGAGCACCGTGGTGGACTTGCCGGCGCCGAAATCGCCGAGCACCATAACCGCGTTTCTCCCGCGGACTATCGCTCCTCCGCGCAGAACCATGCGGCCGTGGAAGGCGAGGGAATAGGCAATGGTGAACGGGAACAGGTAGCTGAGCACCGGAAAAAGGTCCGCTCCGCGTACCCCGATGTCGATTGCCGACCGTGACGCCCGCACGCTGAACTCTCCCCGCCAGTCCAGGTGGATCACTTCACCCTCCCTCCACACCGCCAGCTCGTCGTGGAGCTCATCGGGCGGCCCAGGAGGATGCGGCGGGGCCCGGTCGGTGAACAGCATCGAGATCGCGGGAGCTCCCGGGTGAAACGGGAGCCTTCGCAAGAAGTCCATTGCCTCGGCTCGGGGGAGGTCCAGAGCCCGTAGCCCGACGGGCATGCCGCCGATGTCGACGACGCGGCCTCCGAGCAGATCGTTTGCCGTAGCTGAGGTCACGCTAGCTCGTGGCTGCCCCTGAGGGCACGTGGCCCCTGAGAATGACCTTCTGAAACGAGCCGACTCGGTTGACCACCGGATAGCGGTCCACCTCCTCCACCGGGTCGAAACCGGCAACCTCCATCATCTTGCGCATGGACTTGATGCTGTGACCCCACCAGGCACCGACCCGTTCGGTGCCGACGAACTCGCTGACCGCCCGGTTCAGCATCTCCAGGCCCGGATCGTACGGCTCGCCGATGATCGCGATGTCCCGGCACACCGAGAACATGTTCTCGATCACGGTTTGCGGGTCCCGGAGCCGAAGCAGCAATTGGCTGATCAGCACCACATCGAAGGTGCCCACCTCCTCGGGGCTGAGGTCGTAGACGCTAAGCGGCTTGCGGATGACTTTCGAGCCGAGAATTTCTTTGGCGCACCGAAACCCTTCTCCCGGCAACTGCAGGCCCCCCTCGGCGATTCCGCTTTCGATCTTCCTTAGCAGCTCGGGATCGTCGAGCAAAAGCTGCCTCGCCGGCCGGGGAAGGTCGTGGTCCAGCCGGGAGTCGACATCTATTGCGATCACCTCGGCGGCACCCCGGCGCTCCATCTCGAAGGCCCAAAATCCGTCGTAGGTCCCGATGTCCAGGCACCGCTTGCCGGTCAGGTCGGCGGGCAGGCCGAAGCGGGCGACCGTCGGGCGGTTGTCGATGAACCCCGGAGTCACGATTCCGTGGCCGAGTTCGATGGTGTGATACCAGCCGACGTGGGCGACCCTTTCCCAAATTGCGGCAGCCTCTTCGTCCTGGAAATCCGGAACCGCCGCCGCCCCCGCAGCCGGCGGGGGAGGGGGAGCCGTGGGCTTCTTGCCTACCTTGGACAGGACGGCAAGTCCCGGCTTCACCAGGTACCGAAACACAGGGCTGCCGTATAGACGGGCGGCGGTAGCCGGCTCCACTGCCACGTTGATTTGTATTCCCGCGACCTTCAGCTCCATTGGTCACCCGATTCAACTGTGCGAGCCCGACGTCACTGCCCGCCGAGTCCCGGCGCGGCGCTGTGGCGGCCATCCCTGCGATGGGCTCCGGCCTGTATATCATCTGTCCGGCCCCGCGGCTGTCCCTGGGCTACGCTGAAGGCCCGTTGACGTGCCCGTGGGCAACCCCAGGATTGAGGTCGCAGTGAAGCACCTGCTGGTATGTGACGAATACCCTCCGGCACCGGGCGCCGGTATCGGAACCTACGCCCGTCACATCTCGACCCTGCTCGCCGAACGGGGCGAGACGGTCCACGTCGTCGCTCCGCTCGTCGCCGGAACCGCCGCTACCGAGGAGGAGTTCGAAGGCCGGCTGATCGTCCACCGCATCCCTTCGCAAGCCGGCGAAGCGGGGTCGGACAACGGCTACCTGAGCGAAGAGAACCTGAACATCGCCCGCCGGCTCGAGGAGGGGGTCCCATCGCTGGGCTTTGCCTGGGGGGCCTGCGTGGTCTGCGAGCGCCTGGTGGAGCAGGACGGTATCGACGTTGTCGAAGCCCAGGAGTACGGAGCCCTGCTCTACTTCTTCCAGCTTCGCAGAGCCCTTGGCATGGGGCCGGCGCACAGGCCTCCGACGGTCGTCCACCTCCACTCGCCGACCGAGTTCATCGCCCGATACAACGGGTGGGACGTTCACAGCCCGCAGGTGTCACTGAGGAAGCGGCTCGAAGGTTTCAGCATCGCTTCGGCGGATGCATTGCTGTGTCCCAGTAACTTTCTTGCCGGGGAAGCGGCTCGCCGCTACCGGGTAGACCGCCGGTCGATTGAGGTAATGCCGTACCCCAGCGGCGGAAGCACCGTCCTGGACCGTCCTCCCACCGTCTGGTCCGGCGGGACCATTGCCTTCATAGGGCGGCTGGAGCCCCGCAAGGGCGCGATCGAATGGATGGATGCCGCGCTGGAGGTGGCCGGGGAGCGGGGCGGGCTGGCGTTCGAGTTCGTCGGGCCGGACCGTCCCTACCGCAACGGGGAGACGGTCCTTCAGGCGTTGCAAAAGCGGGTCCCGCCCGGGCTACGGGGCAGCTTTCGCTTCTACGGTGAGCAGAGGCGCGCAGACATCGCTTCAGTTCTTGCCCGGGCCCGTATCGCGGTCGTCCCCTCCCTTTGGGACAACTTCCCGAACAGCTGCCTGGAGGCGATGGGCTCCGGGCTGCCGGTGCTGGCCACCCGGGAGGGCGGAATGGCCGAGATGATCACCGACGGTGAAAGCGGTTGGCTGGCCGTCGCTCCTACCCCAGCCGGCCTTGCCGCCGCCTTGCGCCGGGCGCTGGAGGAGTCACCCGAGTGTCTGGCGGCCATGGGCGGCCGGGCGGCCCGGGACATCAGCAGGCTCTGCGACAACGACGGGATTATCGCCCGGCAGCTTGCCTTCCGGCGGGCGCTGGCAGAGGCCGGAGCAGGCCGGTCGCTGCGGCTGGTGACCCAAAGGCGGGATGAAGAGCCCGAAGTCGGCCCCGAGGTTCGTACCCCGAAGACCACCGGTGGCATCGCAGTGGTGGTCACCGCCGCCGGCAACGCTCAGGCGATCGGCACGACTCTCGACTCCGTCGAGCGGCTGACCCCCGGGGCAAGCGGTGTGGCTGTCGTCTGGGATCCCTCCGCCATGGACGAACCGGTATCCCGGCCGGATGAGAACCGGCGGTCACACTGGATCCGGCTGGAGCGGCGACCGGATCAGTTCGCGGGCGCCCAAAACGAGGCGGTCGATGCGCTGCTGGCACGGGACCCGGCCATCGCCGGCTTTGCGTTCGTCGCTTCCGGCGTCGGCTTGGCTGCGGATTTTGTCTCGGTGATGCAGCGGGTGCTTGATGGCTGCCCCCGGGTTGGGCTGGTCTCGGCCTGGTCCCACGGTCCCGCCGGATTGTCTCAGGCCGCTCCCGGCCCCTCCTTTCCGTACCAGTGGGTGAGGGACGAGGCGGCGGGATTCAGCGTCATCCGGACCGAGGCCTTCAAGGACGCGGGTGGCTTCACTCCGGCGCTCGCCCACGGCTACGAGGCGTGGGATCTGCACAACGCGGTCATGCTGGCCGGGTGGGACGCGGTGACGGCGCCCGTGGTGCTGGCCGACACCGGGGGCCTGGCGGACTCTCCGCCGGTGGACGGCCACGTCCAGGGCGCCATGCGGGAGCTGGTACTGAACCGGTTGAACGAGATGTCCCCGGGCGAGGTCGGCGAGATCCTTCTCCTTGCCGAAGCCGAGCTCCGGTATCCGGTGACTCCTGCGCCATCCCGGCGGGAGCGCATCCAGCATCGCGTGGAGGTTGCGCTGATGAAGAACCTGCCGGCGCCGGCAGTGAGCCTTCTGCAGCAGGTGAAGCGGCGGCTGCGCATTCCCTCGATCAGCTGACCCGTTCCATGCAGCTCACAAGACCACGGCTCGGTGCCGGACCGACCCGAGCCGCAGACAGACGAACGCCACCGCGTCGCGGGCCAAGTACAGAAGGACCCGGGTGAAAAAGTTCCGGCCGCGCACGTTGTGGATCCGCACGAACGCCACCGCGTATGGCAGCACAAGCAGAGCCGCCGACCGGAGCCACCGGGAGGCGAGCAGCCCGGCGACGGCCAGGTCCATCAACAGGTGCATGGGCCGGACCCAAAGACCCAGAAACAGATGCCGGCGAAAGCCGGGATGCCGGGCGGTGTTGGCACACCAGACGAAGTAGTGCCACGGCCACATCACCCACTGCGTCCGGGTCATGGGAAGGACCTCGTGCCTCACCAACGCTTCCGGGGCAAAGCAAACCTCCCAGCCCTGCTCGAGCACGCGCCACCCGAGGTCCATGTCCTCCCACTGGCCCCATGAGCATGCCGGGTCGAATAGCTGGCCCTCCAGCGCCTCCCGCCGGTACACGATGTTTGCGGTGGCAAACGTGCCGTCGACGCCCCGGGTCTCCACGTGGCGCGAGAGAAAGCTGGAGGTGGGGCGGGCGGGCAGCGTCCTGCCCTGGACCATGCCGGTCTTCGGGCTCTGGAATGCCTCGAGCGCCGCCCCAAGCCATCCCGGTGACTGGACGCAGTCGTCGTCGGTGAAGGCGATGAAGCGGCCTCGGGCCACTGCCAGCCCGGCGTTGCGGCCGACTGCCGGGCCCGAGTTGGCCTCGAGCCGCAGGTAGGTGACCGGAATCGTCGCCTCGTCGAGCAGGCGGAGCATTCGATCCGGTGTTCCATCGGTTGAGGCGTCATCGATGACGACGAGCTCGTACTCGCCGGCGAGATCCTGGGCGGCGACGGCGGTTACCGCCCGGCTCAACATCTGCTCACGGTTGTGGCTGGCGATGATCACCGAAACCAGGGGATCGACGGCGGGGACCGAAGAGCGGGCGCGGCGGGAGATTGCCGGGTTCACAAAACGATCTGCCGGGCCTTGGCCGAACCAACCGCCAGCCCGGCAAGCCAGACCAACTGGCGGGCGGTCAGCATCCCCAGGTTGCCGAGTGACCTCGGCCAGGCCGCCGGGGGCCAAAGATCGGCGACCCGTGCCGCGGACTTGCCCCATGGAAGGGCCAGCAGCAGGTATGCCGGCCTGCGGCGAAGAAGAGCGAGGGCCAGTCCGGTCAACGTCAGGTCGAAGGATCGGGTGGCGGAGGTCAAAAACACCCGCTGCTTCAGCAGCGTTCGCCGCAAAGCGGGCATCCGGCGGATACCCATGGGGATCTGTTGGGCCCGGCGGTACTCCTCCCGCACCCATCCCAGCCCGGCCGGAACCGGAAACTCGCGGGAAACAAAGATCGTGTTCTCGAACGAGGTGGCAAAGCCGGATGCCTCCAGCCGGTAGGCAGCATCGCTGTCCCATCCCCAGACGGACCCTTGCAATTCGTCGAACCCGCCGACCCCGGCCAGCCCCTCCCTGAGGTAGAAGCTGTTGCAGGACGGGAACAGGAGCCGATCGTACTCATTGCCGTTGGCGGTTCCGCGGGAACCCGGCAGGGCAAGGACCGGGTGAAGGCTGCTGCCTTCGGCGACCACCTCACCCGTCACGGCCGCGGTCCATCCCGCGGTCCCGGCGACTCCCGATTCCACCCACGGCGGTGGGATGCGGCAACGATCGTCGGTGAAGGCGACGACCTCGCCGGCGGAGTGCTTCAAGCCCACATTGGCGGCGGCCGGGCCGGTGGTGAGGGGCAGGGGAATCAGGCGCACGGGCAAGCCCGCGCCCCCGGCGGCCAGTCCGCCGAAATCTCCTGCTTGGGGGTGCAGGAAGATCGCCTCCATGCGGCTGCGGGGGTAGGTGGACTGCTTGAGATCGCCGAGCACCCGCTCCGACCGGAAGCGATCCTCAGCAGAAACCACGACCGAGACCAGGGGGAGGTCCGCCTCGCCGGCAGCCGGCGTGCTATCCCTGCCTCCCGCCGGAAGCGGACGAAGTGTTGCCACCAGGCAGTCCCGGAGGGCGGGAAAGTTGCTCCTGACAATGTAGGCCGCGTTGGCGATGAGCCAATCCTGGAGGCGCATTGCCACAATCGGGTTGGTGGCGGTGGTGTCCATGACCGGAGCCAGCTTCTCGATGGCGAAGCCGCCTCGCCCGGCCCATCGGCCGAGCTCCCACCGGTCCACCGTACGCTGGGGTGCCAGGGCCGGCCAGCTAAGCGAGACGGTCGTGTGCTCCCGCTCGCTTTCGGGTAGTTGGGAGCGCCCCGTCAGCCCCCGCAGCCGGTAGAGAAGCCGGCCGACCGATGCCGATGCAATGACTACGCACCCGCCCGGACGGAGCAGGGCCCGCAGGCGGGCCAGCACCACGGCCGGACTTTCGGAGGCGGCCTCCAGGACGTAGGGGAGCACGATGATGTCGAAGGCCGGGGCGGGGTCGGGCGGGGTCAGCAGGCCGTCCAGGTCGCCGGTTCGGGTGACGAATCCCTTCATCGCTCCCGTCAGGTCGGCCCCCGGGAGGTGCCAGAGCTCGATTTGATATCCGAGGTCATGCAGCGCGGTGGCAAGCAGCGAGTTGGAGCCCACGACCAGGATGCGACCCTGCCCGGCGAGCTCCCGCACGGTGGCAACCAGCTCTTCGACCAGCGGCATGGTCTGCTTGAGGGCGTGAAACACTCGGTCGGTGACCTGAAGCTGGTTCAGGACATCGTCGAGGAAAGGGGCGGTTTCCGGCGCCGGCATCTCAGCTGCCGTCGATGCCGGAACGCAGGCTGAACCTGGACTGCCCGGCGTACCCGTCGGCTATCTGCTCGAGCATCTCCTCCTCCAGCGGTCCGATGCGGTCGAGGCTCCACCGGGATGCCCATTCCCGGCAAGCCTTCCGGGTGCCGGGGCGCTCGGACAGGTCGAGCGCGTACAGGATTGCATCGGCCAGCTCGTCGGCCCGGTTGACGCTTTGCAGGTCCCAGTAGCTGCCGAGCTCCACGGTGGCCCCGATCTCATCCGATGCCACGATCTCCCCGGGACCGGCTTGAGCGCTGGATACCACCGGGGTGCCGCAGGCAAGAGACTCGGTCAGGACTATTCCGAACGCCTCGTCGAACGATGGAAGCACGGTTACCGACGCCTGGGAGTACCAGGTTGGGAGGGTGTCGACGTCGCCCGGTCCCCGCAGCTCTATCGCCTCCCGGGCCGCCGGGTCACGGACCAGGCGGAACCGTCCCAGCATCGTGTGGGTGAAGTGACCCTGGTGGAAGCCGGCCAGGCCGAACGGACCGGCGAGGACGAGCCGGGCGTCGGGCCGGTTGGCGTGCACCTTGTTCCATGCTCTCAGCAGCAGGGTTCCCCCCTTGCGCTCGTCGGCAAGGTCGGCGGTGAACAGGACTATCGGATGCTCGCGCTCCCGCTCGGCCACCGGCTTGAAGATTTTCATGTCCACCGGGGGCGACAGGACGTCGCAGGGTACGCCGTATTCCCGGGTGACTCGGCCGGCGCCCCACTCGGTCAGGGCGGCCACCCGGTCGGCCTTGCGAACGTACTGCTCGAACAGCTGGCGATCGAGCCTCCACGGCAGATCGTGATGGACCATCATGAAATGAAGCAGGTACGGCAGGCCGATCAGCGGCCGCAGGATCGGCGCCCAGTTGATTCCCGAGTAGGTCCACAGGTGGGCGACGTCGGCTCGCTCGGAGATCAGGACCCTCGTGGCGGAAATGCTGAAGTCGGTGAGCCTGATGAGGGGGGCGTAGGCATACAGCAGGGGATGACTCAGCTGGCGGAGGTAGGTGATCTTGACGCCTTCCTCGTATGCGGTGCGGGGGCGTCCGGGCGTGGAGGTCACGATGTGAACGTCGTGTCCCCGGCGGGCCAGGTAGGTGCTGAGGTCATGAATGCAACGTTCGGCGCCGCGCCGGACGTAGGGCCAGTACGCCGGATAGGGAAATACCACCTTCAATCCGCGGCCCCACCCCGTGCTCTGAGAACGACCTTGGGAAGCTGGAAGTCGGTTGAGGTGCCCAGGGTCAGCCGGGCCACCTCCTCGACCTCGGCGAAGCGTGCCAGGCGCAGCATCTGCTTGAGCGAGGAGATGGTCGGGTACCACCACCAGCACCCGCTGTACTCGTCGAGCGCCATCATCATCCTCATGGCATTTTCGTGTCCGCCCTCCTCGAGCTCGGGATCGAAGATCTCGGCGATGATTGCCGCCCCGTCCGCCCGTAGCACGGACCGGACCGCCTCGATCGCCGCCATCGGGTCCCGCAGGTGAATCAGCAGGTCCGACAGGAACACGAAGTCGAAGGTTCCGACGGTCGCCGGCGAGAGGTCGTAGACCGAGTGCACCTTGCGCTGCACCTGGGAGCCCCGGGCCCGCTTGGCATAGGCAAAGCCCTGGCCCTTGATGTTGCCGGCAACTCCCCTCTCGTACTGCTCGTAGAAGTGGATCGGTATGTCACAGTCCCGCAGGCTGTGCAGATCGATGGCCACCACCTCGGCTGCTCCCCGTTTCTCCATCTCGAAAGCCCAAAATCCGTCGAACGTGGCAACATCCAGGCAGCGCTTGCCTTCGAGTGAGTCGGGTAACCCGTACAGGCGAACCTGTTCGCGGTGGTCGACGAAACCGGGCGTGATCGTTCCATTGCCCAGGTCGATGGTTTGGTACCACTCGATCTGCTCCAGCCGGAGCCCGTCGAGCGGCGGCTCTCCGTTGCGGACCACGGGGACCTTGGGGAGCCGCCGCAGCACCCGGTAGGGAAGGCTGGCCCTCAGACGCTCGTACAGCTCCTTGTCCAGTGCAACCGAAAGCTCCACCCCGCCCAGGCGAACCCTGGCGGTTCTGTTCTCCTCACTTTTGTGCCTAGCCATTCGGACCTCCCCGGCCCGTTGGGGAGCGCTGGACCTGTGGTTCGGCCCGGGATCCCCCGAAGAACCGCGCGACTCCGACCGATTGGGGAGTCATCACCACGAAATCGATCGGTTCAAGCCGCACGTTCTTGCCCAGACCACCCCGCTCACGCCGGCGTGCTCTCGGTAACCGCGTACTGCTCGATGAGCCACTGGGGCATGGGGGTGGGTTCCACGCCGGCTCGAGAGGAAAGCTCGGCGGAGTAGGGACCCCAGAGCCGGTCGAGCTCCTGCTGGTCCTTGTACGTGTCCATCGATCGCCAAAAGGCCCGGTGGCGGAAGACGTGGAGCATCCGGCGGTTGGACATCTCGGGCAGGATGTCCCGCTCCAGGTTCTCGCCGGGGACGCTCAAGAACGCCTCCTTGTCGAAGACGAAGAATCCCGCATTGATCCAGTAGTCGCTGAGGACCGGCTTCTCCTCGAATTGCGTGACTCGATCGTCGGCATCGGTATGCAGGATGCCGTACTGCGACCGAAGGGGATAGGCGGTCAAAGTCGCCCGGCCTCCGTGCGCAACGTGACACGCGATCAGGTCGTTAAGGTCGACGTCTCCCAGGCCGTCGCAGTAGGTGGCGTGGAAGCGCTCCCCCAGATGATCGAGGCAACCGCGAATTCGCCCCCCGGTGTCGGTGGCCGTGCCGGTGTCGACGCAGGTGACGTTCCACCCGCTGGATTGCCCGAAGTACCGGACGATGTCCTCCATGAGGTGGCCGCAGGATAGAACGAACTCGTTGAATCCCTGAGACGCATAGATTCGCATGACCTGCTCCACCACGGGCATGCCGGCCACGGGTAGCAGGGCCTTGGGCATCCGGCGCGTATACGGATAGGCTCGAGTCCCCTGGCCGCCGCAAAGAATCAGGACCTTCAATCTGCCGCCTCGCTTCGGGCGGGGGATTGGAACGGCGGCTTGCCGGACAGGTAGGACCGGTACCAGTCGACCGCCTTCCGCAATCCCGACGATAGTTCTGTCCCGGCGGTCCATCCGAGCATCTCGCGGGCCTTGGTCGAATCCAGGAACTGGCGATCGATCTCCCTGCTTGCCTGGCCGAGCACCCGGGGGGCCGTGCTCCCGCCGGTGAGGCTGAGGACCTGCTCGACCAGGTCCAGGACCCCGACCGCCAGTCCACTGCCGGCGTTGAATGCCTCGCCCGCAACCTGTGGAAGGGCGTTCGCCAGCCGGAGGTAGGCGTCCACTGCATCGTCGAGGTAGAGGTAGTCCCGCTCGGGGGTTCCGTCGCTCCGGATCACCGGGCTTTCACCGTTGAGCCCGGAACGAATGGTGCCCGGTATCAACCGGGTCCAGTTCAGGTCGCCGGCCCCGTAGGTGTTGGCGCACCGAATAATCGCTACCGGAAGTTCGTAGGAGACCGCATAGGAGTGGGCGATCACGTCGGCGCACGTTTTCGAGACGTCGTAGGGAAAGCTGCCTGCCAACGGAGACTGTTCGGTGTACGGGAGGTCCGGCTGGGAACCGTAGGCCTTGTCGCTGGAGGCGACTACGATCCGCTCGACGGGAATGCGCCTTGCCGCCTCCAGCACGTTCCAGGTGCCGGCGACGTTGGTCTCGAAGGTGGAGACCGGAGAACGGTTGGCTACTCCGACCAGGCTCTGGGCGGCCAGGTGGAAGAGGGTGTCCACCTCGTATTCGTTGAGAGCTCTTTCAACCAGGCCCGGGTCGTTGATGCTGCCCCGCACGAGGTTCACTCGATCGAGCACCCCGCGTACCTCCAGAAGCCGGACGTCGGTGAAGTCCCGGATCACCCCGACTACCCTGGCCCCCTTTTCCACCAGGGCCTGTGCGAGAGCGCTACCGATGAACCCTCCGATGCCGGTGATCAGAGCGGTTCTCGAAGTCCAGTCCGAGCTATCAGCCATGAACAAAGCCACCTTCAAGGATGCGGTCGGTTCCTGAAAGAGCGCGTGACATTCTTGCCAACGCTCTCGCATGGACGCCTGGGGCAATCACCGCCGCCATACTAGCTTTCGTTCGGCCGGCCGGCGGCACGACAAAGTGCCCCCCGGTAGGCGGACCCGGAAGCCGAGGCGGCCGAACTGCGCTTTCGGCGTTCTTCGGTAATCGTACGGGAACGAGGTCATGTAGAAAACACCTATGAGTCCGCTGCCCGGGCGTCCGAGGATCCTGCTCGTCACTCCCTATCCGCCCACGCCGCCCCTCGGCGGCGGCCGCCGGCGTCAACTCGAGCTGCTGAGCTGGCTGGCGCAACGTACGGAGCTGACTCTGGCCACCGTGGTTTTCGGCGACGAGGATGTCCGGGCGCTGGAGTCGGTTGTCCCGGCCGAGGTGCGGGTTTTGCACGCACGACCGGTGCGGGGGGCGCTCACCCGGCGCCTTCCGCTTGCCCTGCAGTGGTGCTGGTCGGCAAAGCTGGCCGAGCTCATCGAGAGTGAGCACGCCCGCTCGGGGTTCGACGCCGTGGTGGTCTCCCACAGCTACTCGTTCGTCTACGCAGAGAACCTTGGAGTTCCTACCGTCGTGGATGCGCAAAATGTCGAATCCCGTCTGTTCGACCAGTTCTCCCGCCTGCCCCGCACCGAGCGGGCGATCATCCGGCGGCTGGCGGGGAAGGCCGGCCTGGGCTTTATCGGGGCCTCTCGGACTGCAGCCGCGGTCGCCAGGCTGGAGAGGTCGGTCTGGAGCCGGGCCGGCGCGGTGCTGTGTGTCAGCCGGGAAGAGCAGGCGATGGTGGCCGAGGTTGCCGGCCCGAGGAGCCTGTACGTCCCCAACTGCCCGAGCGAAGCCCCAACCGAAGGCGGCGGTCAGGGTGTCCAACGCCCGGTCGTGTCCTTTGCCGGCTCACTGGACTACCTGCCCAACATCGATGCCGCGGTCCTGGTTGCCGACCGGATCGGCCCCGGAATCAGAACGATGATGCCCCAGGCGCAAATGATCGTTGCCGGCAGGCGTCCCAGCGAGCGGCTGATCCGTTACTGCAAGAATCGCAACGTCGAGGTGATCGCCGATCCTCCCTCGATGCACGAGGTGGTCAGAGGAAGCGTTTCGGTGTGCCCGGTGCGGCTGGCAGGGGGAACCCGGCTCAAGATTCTCGATGCCCGGGCGCAAGGGCTACCGGTGGTGGCCACACCCGCCGCGGTGGAGGGATTGCCCCTCGGCGGCGACGCCGGCCTTCGAATCTGTGAACAACTCGAGGACTTCCCGGCTCAGGTGGCCGAGCTGGTCGATGCTCTGCCCGCGCCCCCTCCAGCCTGGGTCGCGATGTCGTGGAGGCAAGCATGGGAGCCGCTCGGTTCGACCTTGAACCTACCGGCCGGCTGACACCGGAACCGGCCCTGGGGCGACGAACCGTTTGAATGTGACAACTACGGCTCTTGTACTGTCAAGGGCGGAGGGGCGGCCTCCGGACGCAGGTCCGGCGGGATGCGGCCGGCGGCGGTGGGATCGACCTTCACCGCCTCGTCGAACATCGTTCTTGCCTCTTCCGGCCGGCCCATCTGCGCCAGCAAGTAACCCAGATTGATGTAAGCGGGGGCGCTGTTCGGGGATAGTTCGAGAATCCGCCGGTAGGTCTGCTCGGATTCTTCGTACCTGCCGAGCCGTTCCTGCAGGATCGCCAGGTTGAACAGTGCTGGCAGAAAGGCCGGATCCGTCTTCAGGGCCTTGAGGTAATACGGCTCGGCATCGTCCAGCCGTCCCGCCGCTTGGGCAGCAACCCCCAGGTTGAAAAGTGCCAGCTTGTTGTCGGGGTTGACGGCCAGAACCTCCCGGTAGAGCTGCTCGGCCTCGTCCGCCCTGCCGGCTTTCTGGGCGGCCGCTCCCCGGTCGATCTTGCTCTGGATCGTGTCGGCCGGCCTTGGGATGAACCAAGTGCTCGCCAGGACGATCGCCGCCGCCGCAAGCAGCAGGAGCGCTTTGCGCCAGGGAAACTTGCGCGATTTGCGCTGGGCGGACCGCGATGTGGAACCAGCAGGTTTGCCGTTCGCCCTGCCGGCTGGTTCGGGTTCCTCGCGGGGCCCCGCGCCGCCGGCCTTGTTGGGCGCTGCGGAGGTGGCTTGGGTCTCGATCGGGCGAGCCGCCTGCGGCGGGGGGGTGTCCGTTCCGGCCCGAGAAGGTGCCGCAGGCGTAATCTCCGCCTCCCCCGGCTTAGAAACCGGGGCTGGAAGGGGACCGGCGGCGGCCGGGGTATCGCCCGGGGGAAGAGGGTCGCCGGAGGGCGCCTCATTAATTACGGCATCTCTCTCCGGTTGCGGGGCGGGCGCCTGGAGGACAGGCTCCGGCTGCGGGGCCGGCGCCTGGAGGACCTCGAACAGATCGCTGGCCAACATCTGCCGGCCGCCGTACGTGGCAGTCCACACCGCCTCCCAGGTGCCGGCCGGCGCGTCGGCGGCGACGTGGTAGTCGTACCGGAAGAGTCCTACCCCTTCTCTGACCGGAACGGCATCGTCGACGGCAATCCTTCCGAAGGGATTCACGACTGTGACCCTCAGGTCGTCGGGATCGGCTGGTTCATCGCCCGAAGAAAAGTCGGCCGGCAGCCTGATCCATTTACCCTGCACTACCTTCAGATCCATCCGGCACCGTTCCTTGTGCACCGTAAGTGAGCCGGGAGCCTGAGTGATTATCGACGGCGGGGTAGCAATTCCGTGGCCTCGACGGCTGGTAGGGGTCCCGGCTTCGCGGAGAAAGGTACCATCGAACAGAGAAGACAAACATGATCGCGCGGCTGGACCGGCAGGTTTGGCTGAGGGAGGCACCGTCGGGCGATGATCGTAATCAAAACCCCCGAACAGCTGGAAAAGATGGCACGCGCCGGACGGGTACTCGCCGAAGTGATCCGGGAGATGGGCGAGGAGATCCGTCCCGGGGTGAGCCTGAAGCACCTGGACGATATGGCCGAAAGGTCGATGCGGCTGCGGGGGGCGGTGCCCTCGTTCCTCGGTTACCGGGGTTTCCCCGCAAGCATCTGTGCCTCACCCAACGAGATGGTGGTTCACGGCATCCCCGACGAGCGCAGGCTGAAGGAAGGCGACATCTTCTCCGCCGATTTCGGGGTGATCCTGGACGGGTGGCACGCCGACAGCGCCTATACGTTCCCGGTGGGGAAGGTCTCGGATGAGGCACGCAGGCTCCTGGAGGTCACCCAGGCCGCCCTGGCGGCCGGGATCGGCTGTTGCCGGCCGGGCCGCCGGCTCGGGGACATCGGCAACGCAATCCAGCGGGTGATCGAGGATGCGGGACTCAGTGTGGTCCGGGAGTTCGTCGGCCACGGCATCGGCCGGTCGATGCACGAGGACCCCCAGGTCCCCAACTACGGAAAGGCGGGGGTGGGACCGGTCCTGGAGGAGGGCTGGGTGCTGGCGATCGAGCCGATGGTGACCACGGGCGGGTGGGAGACCAAGATCCTGGACGACAACTGGGGGGTGGTGACCGCTGACGGCAGTCTGTCGGCGCATTTCGAGCACACGGTGGCGGTCACGGCGGATGGCCCGAGGATCCTGACCGGGCTCTAGTTGGTTGCTCTAAGCGGATTGATCCACGTGATTTCATCGAACCGGGCGAAATCCGAGTCGATGGAGCAGACCGCAACGCCGTGCTCGATTGCGAGAGCCGCGAAGGCTGCGTCGGGAATTAGGTTGGCTCGTAGCTGGTATCGGGTGATCAGATCCCCGAGTACCTCGGCGTGTTGCGCAGTGGGTGAGGGGATCCATGACGCCGGTGCGTTGATCCATTCGACGATGCGCGACCAGGCGTCACTGGGCGTCAGGGGCCTCGCGTACGCTCGTGCGTTGGTACGAATTCTGAGAAATGCCTCGAGCGAGGACCAGGGGAGTCCGACCCTAACTCGCCCGTTGAGCGCGTTAACCAGGAAATGCTCGGCTTTTTGGTGGTCGGGAGCGGAGGAGTCCTCGGCAATAAGCAGGAGGTTGGCGTCGATCAGCATTTATGGAGCGCCGGGGCCCTCGAGCAGCTCAAGGGTCTCGCCGATGTTCACGATGTCCACCAGGGCGTGGCCTTCTGAGGTCGTTTGGACGAACGGTTTGGTCTCGGGTGACCGGACCAGTCCCGCGCGAATCAACGAATTGACGGCGGCGCTCACTCCCAAGCCCCGCTCTCTACGCACGCGCTCGACGGCGGCTGCCACATCCTTAGCCAAAGTTACTGTCGTACGCATGCTCCTACGATAGCATCTTGATGCGACCCACGGCGGTACGGTCAAAGTGAGGGGGATGCTTGTCGTTGGTGACCGCTGACGGCAGCCTGTCGCGCATCTCGAACACACGGGGGCGGTCACTGCGGATGGCCCGAGGATCCTGACCCGGGTTCTAGCTCTTTAAGTTGGGGGCTGCCGGGTCACCAGAAGGTGGCATATCGACCGGTCGTCGCACTGCTGTGGGTCCAGCGTAGCGGCCCGCTCGAGCAGCGTGGACACCTCGGAGCGAGCTCTGCTCAGCGACTCCATCTTGCTGTCTATGTCCGCCAGCCGCTCCCTCAACAGCTCTTCGACGTGCCGGCAGGGGGTTACGCCCTTAGACCTCAACCGGATGATCTCGCCGATGACCTCCAGCGACAAACCTACCGCCTGCGCAGAGCGTATAAAGTTGACCTGGTCGATCGCCTTCTGGGCATACCGGCGGTAGCCGGATTCATCCCGCCCAGGAGGGGTCAAAACGCCTGCTTCCTCCCAGTACCGAAGGGTTTTGACCGGAACGCCGGTGACCGAGGCCGCCTGACCGATGCGCATGGTTGGAATGTACCATTTGACCTTCCAGTCGACTGGAGCCTTTAACGTCAAGCGGAGTCTTGCTCATCAGGACTCCCCGACACGTCTGGCGGAAGCGACGAGAGCCAGCCCCAAATTCGTCGCTTCCGCCGGGCACTATCCCGGCGGCTCGGCGACTGTTATCTGGCCGAGTTCAGCAGGGGATACGGGTTCACCGGGCGCCCGCCGCTGGGGTGCCACTCGAAGTGAACGTGGCACGGGCCGCCCCGGGCGTTGCCGGTGTTGCCGTTGCTGCCGATGACCTGGCCGGCCGAGACCGGGGTGCCGGTGCCGATGCCCCCGGCGTACCCCCGCAGGTGCGAGTAGAAGAACACGTCGCCGTTGGACGCCCTCATCCAGGCCATGATCCCGCCGTTGCCTCCGGACTTCAGCCGGGTGATCGTGCCGTCGGTAACCGCGTAGACCGGTGCGCCGCACGGCGCCATCACGTCGGTGCCCTGGTGCCGGCGGCCCCCCGAGCGGGGAGCGCCCCAGGTGTCGGCAAATCCGGCCGGGCGCACCGGCAGGGTGAACTTGGCGAAGCGTCCGGCCGATGAGACCGACGGGCCGCCCTGTGCGGGGACCCGGACCGAAGCAACCTTGGGGGCGCCGGAGGCCACCGCCTGCAGCTCCGCCCGTTTGGCGGCGCTCAGCTGCCTGGCCCGCTGGGAGCGAAGGGCCTCCTCGGCCTCCTTGCGCTTGCGATCCTCCAGCTTTTTGGCCTCGCTCAGCCGGCCCTCGAGTTGCTTGCGCTGACCGCTCAGGTCGGCGGCCAGCTCCCGCTGGCGTTTCTCGGCGGCGTCGAGCTGGGCGGCCACCTCGTTGCTGCGGGCTTGCGCGATGGACAGCTCCTCCATGAGCTCGCTGTCGTTGCTGCCGAGCACGCCCATGTAATGGATCCGTTTGACGA
>Ga0247713_1000280_pt1 | contig 34460 bp, 36 predicted proteins | sample 21E_NmetaG_FD_189936 | JGI IMG/M metagenome (GOLD analysis project Ga0247713, IMG submission 189936) | Soil microbial communities from hillslope of Landscape Evolution Observatory, University of Arizona, Oracle, AZ, United States - 2-1-E_N | ecosystem: Engineered > Artificial ecosystem >...
GTCTCAGGACCGTGACATCCTCGCCGTCACCCGCCCCGACCACAAACCCGTCAGTCACGCTCCGTAGAAGACACCCATCTCGTCACAACCTCCCACCTGCAGCGCCACCTACCCCGTCCGCCAACACCAGTTCACCTCGCTGCTGCTAACCGCCCCCGACGAACTACGCGAGCCGCTGCACGCCTTGACCGTCCGCCAGCAGCTCGACCGTGCCCGCCGCTTCCAACGACCGCGAGCACCCCGACCCGGTGGTGCGCCACACCCGCTACGTGCTGCGCGAGCTCGCCCGGCGTATCGCCACCATCGACGCGCAGCAGGACGAGCTCGAGCAGCGGCTGCGTCCGCTGGTCGCCGGTCACGCCCCCGCCCTGGTCGGCCTGTCCGGCGCGGGGGTGCACACCGCTGCGGCGCTGCTGGTCACCGTCGGGGACAACCCACAGCGGATGCGCTCCGAAGCGGCGTTCGCGAACCTGTGCGCGTCCGCGCCCATCGCCGCCTCGTCGGGCAAGACCACCCGCCACCGGCTCAACCGCGGCGGCGACCGGCGCGCGAACCGAGCGCTATGGCGCATCGCCATGGTGCGCATGTCCCACGACCCGCGCACCCGCGACTACGTCGAACGGCGCACCGCCGAGGGCAAGAGCAAGCGCGAGATCATGCGCTGCCTCAAGCGCTACATCGCCCGCGAGGTGTACGGCGCCATCACCAACCCGCCCGGCGACCTCCCACCAGCCGGACCCCAACTGCGCCAGCTGCGCAAGCAGCGCGGCCTGTCCCTGCAAGCCGTCGCCGACGTCATCGACACCACCCCCACCCGCCTGTCCGCCCTCGAACGCGAACTCGTCTTCGACACCAACCTCGCCCGCCGCGCACACACCTACATCACCACTTGACATCAATAGGAGCTTCAACAACCGGCTTGAGCGTGCGGGGGCGAGGTCGCGATACCGCTAGGGACGTCGACGCTGCTGACCGCCGAGGCGTCGCCCGCAGCGTCCCGGTCACATGACCCGCCCACGCAGTCGTGTCACACCGGCCGCGGACGATCGCGTCGGGACACCGACGACCGCCGACAAGGAGGAGGCGCGGATGGACCACATCGATGCTGCGGCGAGTCTGGACCTCATAAAGCCATCGACACCGCGCCAGGTGTGGGTGCTTTTGGCGTTCGACCCCGCCAGCGGGTTGGCGATCCTGCCGGTCGGCGCCGCCGGCGTGGAGGGGGAGCGGTGGTATGCGTCGTGGGTGCCGCTGGAGCCGGCGGCCGACGCGTGGCGGGAGCAGCTGCGCCCCGAGGCCGGCCTCGCGCCGGTGCCCGAACGGCTGGCGTGGTGGGCCGAACACGCCAACGGCGTCACCGCGGGACTCGCGCCGGTCGACGTTCCGGCGGCGGCCACTGACCTTGCCGGCGCGGTCGAGGCCGCCGTCGACGCGCTGCTGTGTTACGCCGAGGCCTGGTGATCGCCGGTGGGCAGCGACAGCCACAAGGCGCACGAGACCTACACCGTCGCCCCCGCCGACACCGGCGACGACGACGAACCCCCCGCCGACGCCGCCGGCGACGACCACGCCGAGGTCCACGCCGATCAAGCCGCCGGCGACCTTGAGACCGACGCGCAGGCCGCCAAGCTGACCCACACCCTCGACCTGATCGCCGGCCTGCCACACCACGCCGACGAGGGCAAGTTCGGCGAGGACCTCGCCTGGCTGGTCGGCGTCGCCCAGCAGGAGATCGACGAACTCGACCTCGACGACGCCGGCAAGCAGCAATGGCGCGCCGCCGTCGCCGCCGCGGCCGCCGACGCCCTCGCCGCCCTGCCCGACGAGCAGCTGCAGCAGCTGGCGGCCGCGGCCGGCTTCGCCCACCCCACGCTCGTGAGCGGCGCGGACAACGACACCGGCGGCCATGGCGCGCTGGCGCACTGGCTCAACCCCGCCTACCCACCCGACACGCCGTTGAAGGCCAAGATCCAGGCCAAGGCCCACGAGCGCTACCAGCAGCTCGCGGCCGGTGCCGTCGACAGCGTCAACGGGCAGACCCTAGCGGCGGTGCAGGGCGCCGACCAGCAGCTGGCCGCCGCCACCCCGCCGCCACAGCACACCTGGCAGGCGACCCCGGCCGAGGTCGCCGCCGCGATGACCGGGCTGCACCAGGCGCTGGTCGACCTGCACCAGCCCGGCGGCGGCGCCGGCCTCACCCCCGCCGGCGACGGCGGCCTCGCCACGCTGCTGGCCGCCGAGCGAGCGGTGGTCACCGCCGACTGCCCCGACCTCGGCGGCGACCTCGACACCACCAGGGCCGCCGCGGCGGGGCTGGTCAGCAAGCAGCTCGACGCGCTGCCCCCGTCGGTGCGGAACCACATGGTCGCCCAGGCGGTCACCCAGGCCACCGCCGACGGGACCGTCACGGCCGCCGAGGCCGCGTGGCTGGACCGCAGCAAGCAGCTGGCGCTGCTGCGCGCGTCCACCGACCCCCAGACCCGCCAACAACTGCAGCAGCTCGCCGCCGACCGCGCCGCCCAGGTGGCCACCCTCCAGGCCGCCGCGACCGCCGCCGCCGAGGCTGGCCCGGCTCCGAAGTCGGCCGAGCCGGCGGCGATCGCCGCGTGGGCGCAGGCGCACGCCGCCTCCCACCAGGCGCGCCTCGAGGTCGCCGGCTAGGCCCACCTGGCCGCTGACCGCGCGCAGCTGGCCGCGCTCGGCGCCACCTCGCCGTGGCAAGCCAAGCACGGCGCCGCCGCACACACCACCGCCTGGCGCGCGTGGGCGAAGACGCAGAAGCTGCAGGCGCTGCGGACCGCCGCGCAGGCGGCAGGCATGGACGAGGCCGCCGCCAAGGCCGCGACCCGCGCACAGCTGCAGAACTACCTCGCCGCCGGCTGGGACCCCTCGCTGTCCCGGGCCAACATCAACGCCGCCGCCCAGCAGGCCGCCGCCAACAAGGCCGCCCCGCTCGCCGGCACGACCTGCCCCAGCGCGCCGGCCGGCACCAGCGGCACACAGACCCCCGCCACACCCGCCGACGCCGCCACCTCGGCCTCGCCCTCCGCGCCGAAGCCCGCGCCATCCCCGGCCGCGCCGACGCCGAGCGCCGGCTCGTGGGCCACCCGCCACGCCGCCGCCGTCGCGGTCCTCAAGGCCCACGTGGCCGTCGCCGCTGACGTGCCCGCCCCCCGCCCCGCCGCAGAGATCGCCGCGCTGAAGCTGTCCAAGGGCGAGCCCGCGCACGTCGGCGGGATGCACAGCAAGACGCTGCACACCGACCCCACCGGCGGCGCGTGGCTGCACAAGCCCGACAAGACCGGCGGCGCCCGGGCGCACGCCGAGTCCGCCGCCGCGACGCTGCACAACCTCGCCGGCGTGCGCACCCCGCCGGTGTACGTCCGCGCCGTCGGCGGCAAGCCCGGCGCGCTGCAGCCATGGGTCGCCGCTGCCGAGCCGCTGCCCGCCGAACCCGGGCAATGGTCCCAGGCGGACGTCGACCAGCTGGTCGGCTTCCACGTCGCGGCGTGGGTGTGCAGCAACCACGACGGCAACCCCACCAACATCCTGCGCACCCCCTCGGGCGGGTTGGCGCCGATCGACCACGGGCAGGCGTTCCGCTACTTCGGCGAGGACCGGCTCAGCCTTGGCTACGACCCCAACGCCCACTACGGCAACCCACCGCCCGCGTACCTCGCCGCCTACAAGGCCGCCAAGTCCGGCGGGCTCACCGACGGCGTGCGCGTGCGGCCCGAGGCGGCGCTGGGCGTGATCAAGGCGTTCGAGCGCATCCCCGACGCCCAGTACCGTGCGGCGCTCGTCCCGGTCGCCACCGAGGGCGTGAAGGCTGACGTCGCCTGGGTGCCGCGGATGCGCAAGGCCGCGCAGAAACGCCTCGGCAAGACGACGGTCAGCGACGCCGAGGTCGCCGAGGAGTTCCTCACCCGGGCGCTGGAGCGCAAGCACGGCTTGCGCGCGGCGTTTGCCGACTTCTTCGCGGGCCTCGGCCTGGACAGCAAGGCCCTGACCAAGGTGGCGTGAGCAGATGGGCAGCGACAGCCACAAGGCGCACGACACCTACACCATCGCGCCCGCCCCCGCCGCGGCGGCGCTGCTCGAGCCGCCTCCGGCTGCCGACGTCGACGACGCGATCGACCAGGCCGGCGAGGCGCAGCCGCCCGGCGACGCATCCGAGGCCCCGGCCGCCAGCGACCACGCCGCGGACATAGCTGGCGCGGCGGGTGACGGCGCAGCCGCGCCCCCGCCCGGCGTCGAGCCGCTCATCCCCGTGCCTGCCACCGCTCCCGCCGGCGACCCCCGCGGCGTGGGGCTGCTCGTCGGCGGCGCCGACCTCGACGACGCCGCCGCCACCCTGCTCGCCTACCACGACCCGACCGGCGCGCGCGAGGTGCTGCACGCCCGCGTCACCCCCGACGCCGAGGCCAAGCTGCTCGAGGCGCTCGCCCTGTCCGACGAGAAGCTGGTCCCCGTCACCGTCGACAAGCAGGTGAGCGGCCGGCTGCCGCTGGACAGCGACCATCAGCTCCACGAGCAACTCGAGAAGATCGCCAAGAGCGTCAACCACCACCTCAAGGCCAGCGACGCCGTCCCCGACCACACCCACACCGGTCACGCCAGCCTCGTCGCACTCCTCGACGACCTCGACGCCGACCCCCGACGCACCGATGCCGAGAAGGCGATGCTCGCCGACTACCGGGCCGCCGCCGACGCGATCGGCGAGCGGCTCGCCCCCGGCTACGCGCTCGCCTACGACGCCGGCGGCAAGGTCCCCCACGTCGGCGCCTACGAGACCACCGGGGTCGTCAAGGTCACCGAGATGGTGCCCGCGCCTACCGACGACCCGCCCCAGGGACTGCTCGCCACCCGGGTGCGCAAGGCCACCGCATCAACCCCACGCTCGACGCCGGCGAGGTCGCGTGGGACGGCAAGACTCGCTCCAAGGCAGGCGGCCACGAGTACGTCATCGACCTCGGCGACGGCTACACCGCCGTATACCGGCCGCACCAGCCTGCCCCCGGCAGGCAGGCCTGCGACTACTCCCACCGCGGCGCGCTGGAGCTCATCGCGCCACCCGGCGCCGGGCACGGGCCCGAGCTCGTCCGCCGCCTCGGCCGTCTCAACCTCGTCAACCGCCCCATGAGCGAGGCGGAGGGCGAGTGGGCCTACCTGCAACGCAACATCGAGGCGCAGAAGCTCGGCGCCCACCGAAAGGTCACCGCGGCGCTGGCCGAGGCCCGCGGCCTCGAGGACGCCGTCTACTTCGACGTCGTCGCCGAGCGCGGCCATAAGGCCGTGGGCATGGACGGCGCGGGGCTACGCGCGCTCACCCGCGACCTGCTGCTCGAGGCCGAGGCCCGCGCCCTACCCGCCAAGGTCGCGATCCTGCGCGACGGCGTCGCCGCCGCGGTGGGCGGGTGGCTGCAGTGGGGTCGGTTCGACGTGGCCGCCGACCTGGGCTCGGTCGACAAGGCGTTCGCCGGGCGGGGCTCAGCCACCGCACCAGCGCCGGGCACCTGCTGGCCATGTTCACCAACGGCGGGGTGCTGGCGTGCACCGAGCGGCGCCGCCTCATGGGCGTCGCCTCGGGCGTCGGGTCGTCGGAGTCGGCGGACATGCAGACCGGCGGTGCGCGCTCGGTCTTCCTGCGCGTCGCCAGCAAGCCGACCGGCGGCGTGATGCTGTACTGGGGCCAGCCTGGGCGGCTGCTGTCCCGCGCCGACTGGTACGCCTACCCAAGCGACCACTACGGCGCCGTCAACCCCGCCGCTCACCAGTACAGCGCCGGAAAGCTCACCCGCGACCCCCACAAGATCGCCGGCTTCAACGGCAGCAACGAGGTCATGTTCGCCAACGGTATCGACCTGGTGGGCGAGGGGGCGCCGACGCTGATCCGCTGCGGCAGCACCAAGACCCGCGGCCAGCTGCTCAACCTGCTGAAGGCCCGCGGGATCACCGAGCTGGGCGGCCGGCCCGCCGAGCAGGTGATCCAGCCATGACGTCGGCCGTCGTTCGGAGGAGGGATCGCCGATGACCTGGACCGAGGACCTGGACCGCCACCTCGCGTGGCTGCTGTCCGGCGGCGACGCCAGCCTCGACGCCGGCGCCGAGCTCGACGTCCGCCACCCCGACGGCACCGTGGCGTTCCTCGCGCCGCTCGCTCGCCACCACCGCGTCGACGCCGACGCCTCTGCTCGGGGGCTCGCCTGCATCTGGATCCGCCCCGTCGTCGGCGGCCACGCCCCCGACCCCCGCCATCCCGGCGACCCCGCCTACAGGTTCGACCTCGGCGAGGCCCGCCGCCGCAACCTCACCTTCACGGGTGTGCGCCGCGACGGCGACAGCCTGACGTTCGACCTCGACAGCGGCCAGACCGCCCGCATCCGCCCTGCCCGCCCCGACCTGCTCGGTGAGCTGCAGCGCTGGGACACCTGGTACTACCTGCACCTCACCCCTGCCGAGCAGGCCGAGCTCGACGCGCTGGAGCTCGACACTGGGTGAGGCGGGCACGAATGTGCGAGGCGAGGCGGGCCGTGGGCGGTGACCTCCGTCGCCGACACCTGAACGTTCGCCTGTCGCAGACGCCCCGTACCGTTCATGCCACCGGACCAGCCGTCAGGAGAGCGCCATGCTCGGATCGATCGACGCCACATTCCTGGAGGGACTGCGCGGCAGCGAGGTGGAGCGCCGCATCGTGGCAGGCCTCGAGCGGGTCGCCGGCGCGTACGCCGAGGCCACGATGTTCGGGCAGGCGATGGAGTTGGCGGTGCGCCTGGCTGTCCCGGCGCTCGTCGCGCCGCTGGACGACGAGGACGCGGCACGCGACGAAGTGGAGCGCGGTCGCCGCCGGATGCTGCACGAGGCTGCGAAGACGCTGAAGCACGTGCTGCCAGCAAACATCGCGGTCGCGGACGAGTTTCACGATCGGCTCGACGCCGCGCGCAGGGAGCGCAACATCCTCGCGCATGACTTCTGGCTGACCGCGATCCCGCGGGTCGTGGCGGGAGACGTCGATGGCATCGTCGACGAGCTGGACACGTCGCGGGCGACCTTCCAGGCCATCGTGACGGAACTCATCCTCACGGTGTTCCGCGCCGCGTTGACGGACCGCGGCATCGACGAACGCGCGATGACCGGCTTCGTGACAGCGCTTATGGCCGCCCTGCTGTCAGGCGATCTGCCGCCGCAGTTGCACCTGATCGAGGACGGCGACGAGGTCGTCGCGCGCATGGGAGACCTGCCCGTCGCGCAGCTGGCCGCCGACGACATTTGACGACATCAGTAGCCGAGGTGCGTGTGCACCGGTCCTGCACGAAGTGGTCGCTGCGGCGTATGATCCGCGCCTTCGGTCCGACCGTTCCGGTGAACGGCTCCCTCCCCGGACCGGTGGTCAACGTCGCGGCCACCGAGACGTATCGAGACACGAGCAAGGGGGTCAGGGATGGGCACTCCCGACTACGAGCAGGTCCGCAGCGCGGTCTTGGACGCAGTCCGCGACGAGGGGCTCGCGCCCGAGGTGCTCCAGCGCCGCGTGACGGATCGCGTAGGGATCGTCCCCGGGCTCCCGCGGCTGCTCGAAGGCCTTCGCCGAGCAGGGTTGCTGGACGAAGTGCTGGACGCCGAGGGGATCCGCCTAACCCGAGGGCCCAAGGCAGGGCTGTACCGGGAGTAGGTGCGCGGCCACGTCACGACGAAGCCCTACCCTGAGCCGTAGAGCAAGGGAGGGCGGTTGACCGCGACGTGGCACGACTATGCACACGACCTGGGGATGTCGCTGCGGGACAGCGCCGATCCCTTGGTCGTCGTGCTCGGCGCTGGGGCGTCCGCCAGTTCGGGGGGACCCTCAACGGGTGCGGTCGAGGCCCTGCTGCGCGCGCACATGACGCGCGTCCCCCCTGACGAGGTCAACGACCGCCTCCACGAGATGCCACCCGCAGACGTGCGGGGCGCTCTTTCGCCGATGTTCGCACGACTTGTGCCGTACATCGGCTACCGCTGTCTTGCGGCGCTTGCTCGCGGTCGGCGGGTCGTCGTCATGAATCTCAACTGGGACCCGACGGTGCAGGGGGCGTGCGAACTGCTCGGCGTCCCGTACGTCGCATACGACATCCAGGACCGTGCGCAATGGGCAGCCGCTGCGGGCCTTCCGGAGGGTCGCGGCGTGGTGGTCGTGCACCTGCACGGCATGATCGACGGCGATCCGCGCCACGGTGCTCGGCGGACGCTCGGGTTCGACCGCGACGAGCTGCAGCATCTCCGTGACTTCTGGGCGGGGGGCCGCCGTGTCGTCGTCGGCACGTCGCTTGACCACGCACACGACGTCATCGAGCTGCTGGCCGGATTGACCGAGGCGACTCGAGACGCTGAACCGCAGAGCACCTGGGCGTTCATGAGGAGCACCGGGCTGTTCCCGGACGAGCTGCGCGGCCGCTACGTACACGTCGCTGAGGATCCCGCCCTCGATTTCGACGCCCTCGTGCACGCGCTGCTCGACACGGTCGCCGGCGACGCCTGGAAGGCACACCGCAAGAGCCGCCTGCACTCGGCCGTGCCGCTGCCGTCGATCACCGACTTCGTATGGCCGGATCCCACCCTTCTCCGGCCTGCCCTTGACCGACGTCTGGTTGCACTCATCGGTGATCCCCAGCTGGGCAAGACCACCCTGGCCCACTTCCTGGCGCACCTGCACGTCCTGCTTCACGGGGGAGAGGTGCGTGCGTTCTCCGGCCCCGACGAGACCGCCAGCGCCGTGCCGGCCGGTCCTGATACCAAAACCACTGCTCTGATCCTCGAGAACCCGTTCGGCGAGGATGACTTCTCGCCCAACGGTGTGTTTGTCCGGCAGCTGCTGGATGCAGCCGACGACGGCCGGTTGCTCATCGTGACCTCACGCCTCGCCGCGTGGCAGGAGGCGCGCGTCCACGGGCAGGTGAGCAGCGTGGGCGCCGTCCTCAACGCCGACCCCGACAAGTGGTACCGGTACGACGATCTCACGCGGTTGGCGGCGTCCCTCGAGCGCCCGGGTGTGCGGTTGACCGACAAGGTGCAGCGCGGTTGGCTCGACACTCCGGCGCGCATTCGCGACCAGGCGCGGGGCGTACACGTTGCGATGACTCACCCGAACTTGGACCGGGAGGACGCGCTGCGCCATGAGCGCCTCAGACTGCTAGCGGACGATCGGAGGCTTGCGACGCTGGCGACGTTGACTCGCCTGCAGGAGATCGCCGGCGCGGCCCTGCCCGCCGCGCGACTGTTCGCTGCGGCCGAGCGGGAGCCCGATCCCGTCACCGAGGCGCTCTTCCACCGCTACGAGTGGGAAGGAGAGGAGAGGCTGCGCCTGCGTAGCCAGGTCGAGAGGCAGGCGGTTGACGAGTATCTCGACGGCAGTCCCGAGTTGCTCGACGAGATCCTGCACCGGTCGATCCCCATGCCCTTGCGCACCGCGGCTGGGACCTGGCGCACCCTCTCGGCGGTGCGAGCAGGACCCGCTGCCGACGTGAGCCACGTGCCCGACGATGTGATGGAGCGCATCGGCGGGCGGCTGCTGTCGGCCGCTCCGACAGAGGCGACGCTCGCCAGGTTGCTGACCGCACGGCTGGACCAGTGGGCGGCGGCCGACGTCGCCTACCCGCTCGTGCGGATGTGGAACGAGCTACCTGATGCCCCGCGCCGCGCGCTGCTGGATCGACTGCTCGATGATAGGGCGGCCAGGGGCGCGTACGCCGTGCTCGAAGCGTGCCTGTACCTGCAGGGCGCCGCGCCTGCGGAGGTCTGGACCAGTGTGAAGCACGCGTTGGACACCCTCCCCGGCGATGCCGGTGCACAGTGGGAGCGCGTGCTTGCCTTCGACGGTCTCCTGTGGCGGCCACCGAGGGACCACACGGACGACGCCGCGGCATGGGCGCACCGCGTCCTCGAACTGACCGGCATCGATCTGCGCGGCGTCATCCGGTTCGGCGCCGCCTACCATCGCGAGGGACTTGCGGTTCTCGGCCTCGCCGAGGACGGCGAGCAGCTGCAGCACGAACCGTGGACCGTTGGCGAGGCTGACCTTGTCGCCCGCCTGGTGGGGTGGCATTTCGCCCACCAATCGCACGCTCGTGCCCAACTCGGCGGTCAGCATTGGGTCGACAAGGAGTACCTGTGTCGAACGTTGCACCCGGCGCCTGAAGCGGTGACGGACGGTGCCGTCCACTCGCTTCTGGCGGGATTGATCGAGCACGGGCACGCGGGCTGGGCGTTCCATCTAGGGTGCAACCTCCGCACGTTGGGCGTGGAGCTGGAAGACGGCCACGTGCGGCGACTCATCGACGCCATCCGAGCGGCGCCAGCCGCCGACCCGGGCATCGTGACGGCGGTCGCGACTTACGAGTTCTCGCGTGTCCACATGTTCTCGGCGCCTTTGGCCGAGTACTTCGCCACCCCGGAGAACCGGGCGGCGCTGCTGGACGGCCTTCGATACGGCGTCGAAGTGTTCGGCGAGCGCGTCACGCCGCCGCGATTCGGGTTCGTTCATCGGCCGGGTGCCGCACACCGCGTCGCCGGTGTCCGGTTCGAACGACTGCAGGGTGCGCTTGGAACCGCGGACCCGCAGGAGGTGGTGCACCAGCTCGAGGCGGCCGCCGCCGGGCACGTGCAAGCGGGCACCGAACCGCCCGACATCGTCGCGGAGGTGCTCGACATCTGCGAGCGAGGCGACCTGCGGCCGCTTGAACTCGCTGCGGCGGCCTTCGGTGATGAGATGCCGCCGGCGGAGTCGATGGTTCTGGAGGCCGCGCGGCAACTCGGTGAGGAGCGGCGCGAGACACGGGCGCAGCAATGACCGCAGGATCGGAGTCCCCGTCCTCGCTGCCTGCCGTGCAGGCCGGCGTGTACGAGCACTACAAGGGTGAGCACTACCTGGTCCTGGGGGTCGCGCGCGACCACCGCGACGAAACACCCCTCGTCGTGTACGCCCGGCTGTATCGCCGTGACGGCTTGCCGTTGACCGCCCGACCGCTTGATGAGTTCCTCGGTGACGTCCAGGTTGACGGCCGGACTGTCCCGAGGTTTCGCCCGGTTGGGGCGGCGGACGTGGCGAGCGACGATTAGATCTCGCGCCGCAGCTCATCGCGCAGGCGGCGTGTCCGGCCGAGGATCTGCCTGGACGTCAGATCCGGTGGCAGTGCGCCCCGCTCCAGGAGGCCGAGGAGCGAGCGGTGCTCCTCTTCGACCAGCCGCGCGGCGCGTGCCCTTCCTTCGGTGCTCGCGGCGTCATCGGCGACGCTAGCCGCGAGTTGCTCGACCGAAGGCGGGGTGAACGCGGGTTGGCGCCGTCCACGGTACGGCCCCAGGTCGACGTCCGGGTCGAGCACGGCCACAGCGCCGAGCACGAACGAGCGAAGGCGCTTGGTGGCCGACGGCGGTCGATCGCCGACCACGTCCTGCAAGCGACGCTCGAAGTCGGTCGCTGCGGCGCCGGACAGAATCGCGCCCGTGAGCTCCGGGTAGGTGCCCTCGGTGGCGTTGGCGAGGCCTTTCAGCCCTTCTTTCGCGGCGCGGCGCCAGTCGAGCGTCGTGCTGCCGTCGCGTCTGATCAGCCCCAGTGCCACCAGTGTGGAGCGCACCTGCTTGGCCTCGGCGGCGCTAGCGGCGAGGGATTCCGTCTCCAGTTTCGCGGGTGTCGCACGCGCTGAGACCTCCCTCCACACGCGGGCAGTCGCCGCCCACGTCGCCGTCACGAGTCGCCGCTCGTGTCCGGGGGCGGGGGCGGTTACGCGGTTACGCTGCGCCACGCAGCGAGGTTACGCCACAACCTGCGCCGCGGACGCGCCCATGTCCAGCGCCGCCACCGGAGATCCCAAGGACTCGATGGCAAAAAGGTTACGCTCGGCTGGTGCAAGTTACGCCAGAATCAGGGAAGGTTACGCCGATGTCGCAGTGGCGGCATTGGACAGAATTCCTCGCGGGCATGGGCCCGGAGGGCCTCATGACCGCCGCACGCGCCATCGCACGCGAGATCCGTGGGGCGGCGGATCCGACTGCTACATTCGAGCGATGGCGGGATCTGGGCGTAACTGTTCGGATCGCTCGGCTCCACGGGCGTAGCGGTGCGATCGGTCCCCGCCGGATGGTCTACGTCAGGCAAGGGGAGCCCGCCGACCGCCAGCGCTGGGTCGCCGCGCACGAGGTTGCGCACCTGCTGATCGGGGCCGCCCGCGAAGCCGGTCTCACCGGTGTCGCACTCGATGACGAGGAGCGGGCGTGTGACGCGTTCGCCGACGTCATCGAGTCGAGGCCGCGCACAGACGAGATCACAGGGATGGAGCTAACGCCTCCTCCAGTGGCTAGCAAGGTGGCCGGTGATCACCGCTGGGAGCCGATCTCTCGGCGGCGGTGAGCAACTCCTCGAGAACCTGCTCCGCGCGCACCCCGCGTGCCTCGCCCAGCCGGGAAAGCCGCTCCCGCTGCTCCCTGCTGACCTTCACGGTTGGCATCGGCGGCTCGGTGGCGGGTGGCGCGCCTCGGCCTTGCCGACGTGTGGACCGCAGGAGCTCGAGAACGCGAGCGCTCTGCTCAGGGCTCAGGGGTGGCGGAGGGCAGCAGAAGCCGCAGTGGATCGGCCCGTGCTCTAACCGCCAGCTGCCCGCTCGCTCGTGCATGTCCAGCGCGTCCGCGTGGTGAGCGGCCCAGTTCGTATCCTCAACGTGCAGGCGCAGCCCCTCGGCCCCCGCAGCTGTCGTCACCCAGCCGTCGCCGGTGTTGCGCAGCAGCTCGCCGGCGCCCAACGCCAACTCGATCCCCCGCTCGGCCTCCCGGGTGCTGCCCGCGACGGGCTCGCGCACGCCGCGGCGCAGGACCTCCACGGCGAGCCCGAACCGGTGCGGGCGTGAGTCCCGCAGCGGCCGCTGGCAGCCCGGGCAGGAAGCTCCTCCCTGCAGCTGCTCCCAGGTCAACCGCTTGGCCATGTTCTCCTTGTAGCGGGCGAGCACCACCTCGTGATCGGCCCACAAGCTCACCATCTGGTGCGACGAGACCTCCTCCCGCCCGCCGTCGGCCCACTCGACCGACCAGTAGCCGCGCCGGCCACTCTTGGAGACGACCGTGGCCCGCTTGCGCGATGAGAGCGTGGTCCCGACGGCGTACGGCTGCCCCACCGCAACGCCCTTCATGGTTTCTCCTCGCCCGCCGTCTGAGCCTCGCGGCGATCCTATTCGGGACGCCACGTCGAGCGCGAGCGCGGCATGGCGGGCCGTCTACTGCAGAACTTGCCGCAGGCGCTCCAGCGCCGCTGCTGGCGATCGGTCGGGGGCCGGGATCCGCAGCACCGGCAGGCCCGTGAACGTTGGCGCCAGGAGGTCGCGCAGCGCGTCGTTGTACGCCCGTTGCGCCTGGCGCCCGCCCGGGCGGGGGAAGTCGTGGGAGACGCGGTGCGCGAACGCGGCGTCGCCCTTGTGTCGCCAGGTCTGGATGAGCCGGCGGTACTCGTCAGGGTCGAAGCCGAGGGGCACGTGCTCCGGGTAACGCTCCAGGGTGAGGAGCCTGGCGGAGGTGAAGTGCTGCACCTCGTCGATCTCGATGATGGCGCCTGTATCGGTGTGGACAAGATCGGGCGTGGGTGGATTCCCGCGACGCTTTGTGGCCAGCGCCTGCGCGTCGCCGCCGAGGGCTGCGTGCATCGACGCGAGCGCGTCGATGACGAGCGTGTCGGCCTCGGCCACCACCGGGTTGAGATGACCGCGGCCGGACAGCCACGCGACCGCATAGCCCTTCATCACAGGCAGGCCTTCGGCGCGTGCCTGATCCAGCAGCGCAAGGTGGAGTCCGGGCATTGGTAGTCAGGGGCGCGCGCGCCGTAGTGCGGCCGCGTTTCCCCGTCCCCCTTTCAAACCGTGCGTGCGGTTTGCCCGCACACGGCTTACCGATGGTCTTCCTGGCATGGTTACGCAGCCCCTGGGTAGCGGACGGTGCCTCGCAGGCGATACAGGCCGTGGTGTTGCTCGAACCACTCGCGCGTCCACGCACCAGCTCGTCCGGCGTGCAGGTTGCGACCGTAGCGCTTGACCAACAGGCCACGCAGCCGCCACACGACGTACCGGTCGAGTTGGTTGAACTTGCAAGCGGCGTTGCCGGTGCGGAAGTAGTTGCCCCAGCCACGCAGGATCTGGTTGATCATCGTGATGATCTCCCGGATGTCCTGGTGGGCGCGGTTGCGGCCGGTCAGGGCTTTGATCTTGGCGCGTACCCGCTTCATCGAACGCTGCGAGGGCCAGCGGTGCAGGTAGTAGACGCGTCGCCGCTTCTGTTCCCACAGCCGACCCGACATGCGCGCGTGGAAGTGGCAGCCCAAGAAGTCGAACCCTTCCCGGCCTTCCCGCAGGTCAACGACCTTCGTCTTGTCTGCATGCAACGCCAACCCCATGCCGGCCAGGGTGTCCCTGACCAGGGTCAGCGCCTGCTCAGCCTGGGCCTTGCTGCGGCACATGACGATCCCATCGTCCGCGTAGCGGACGAACACGCCTTCGGCACCACCCATGGCCTGGTCGAGCTGGTGCAGCACGATGTTGGCCAACAACGGCGAGATCACCCCGCCTTGGGGCGTGCCAGTGACCGTCAGCTGGTACGCCCCGTCGACCATCACCCCGGCAGAAAGCCAGCCTCTGATGAGCTTGAGCACGCGCCGATCCGACACCCGCCGCTCCACCAGATCCATGACCACGTCGTGGTCGATGGACCCGAAGAAGTCGGCGATGTCGAACTCGGCTGCCCACCGATAGCCCTTCGGGAACGCGGTCCGGACGGTCTCCATCGCGTCGGTCGCCGACTTCTTGCGCCGATACCCATACGAGCACGGCAAGAAGTCGGCCTCAAAGATCGCTCACACACGATCTTCGCCGCCGCCTGCACCACCCGATCCCGCACCGTGGGGATGCCCAGCGGGCGCACCCCACCAGCCGGCTTGGGAATGTCCACGCGCCTGGCAGGCGCGGGACGATACGACCCATCTTGGAGATCCTGCTGGAGCTCAGCCACCAAGCGCTGGACCCCATAGGTCTCCACCTCGGCCAACGTCTGCTTGTCGACGCCAGCCGCGCCTTTGTTGGCCCGGACCCGCCGCCACGCCTCCATCAGGACGTCACCCCGATAGATCCGGTCATACAGGGCGTGGAAACGCCGCTCCGGGGACTGCTTGGCCGCAGCCCATAGCTTGCGTTGCAGTCGTTGCACGTCCGACCCAGCCGGCTCCAGCCGGTTGAGGCCTACGAGAAGCCATCGCTTCCCGGGGGAGTTGGACCGGGCGGTCCCGGCCATGCCCTTGCGCGTACCTGCTCCGCTCACGTGACCAAAGTCGGGGCCCTTCCCTGACCGGGGGTTGTGCTGTCCCCCGGCTGATCGCGGTACTACGACCCCGTCGGACTTCCGCTGCCCTCCGCTCGACTTCACCATCGGCTTATACGAGCGGTCTTCGCTTGACAGGCTGGGCAGACGGATCTCTCCTGTTCCGAACCAGACCCTCCACGCGTGCGACGCCCCCTACCCCGCAGGGACCCACCAGGCTGACCCCGGAACGGGCCTGGCAGACATGGCCTTCGCCGTGACATGAGCGACTCGGCTCCCCGATTGTTCCTGTGTCGAGGCTGCAGGCTTCGCTTCATGCTGCCGCCCGCGTGGTTGCTTCCTCCCAAATAGAGGCTTTCGACACCCCGCTCAGCCCCTCGGATCTCTCCTCGGGACCGGGGCCTGCTACCGGGCGCTCCGGTGCCTACCCGGGCCGGACTCTCACCGGCTGGCCTGATCCAGCTTTCAGGACGCAACACGGCTGGGAGCCTATCGACGCAGCCATGCCGGATTCGCCCCACGTCCACCCGCGACGCGTCGCCTCCGGGTCCGGTCCGGGTCCGAGAGGGCAGGACTTCCGCGCACCTCCGCGCACCTGTGTCGAAGTCCCCGCAGTGAAGTCCGTGTCGGCGCCGGCGGTGCCATGGCAGCACGCGGCGCCTTCACCGGCACGGTCCTCGCGCCCGCAACCTCGGGCGCCTACCGGGTTGGGTACAGCCCTGCCACGGATTGACGGCGACCCCATCTGCGTCACCGCCACCACCCCACTCGACATGCCGAGATACTCGCCCACGCCGCCCGACGTGCGGCAGCCCGGCCGGGAGCCAGTTCGACGACGTCGCCTCGGCTCCTAGCCTGATAGAACACCGCGGCGCGCTCGTCACATCGCGGCGTAAAGCTGCCCGCCAGCCAGCGCAGCCGCCGCGCGGTGAGGAAGAGGGGGAGGCCGCCGCCGTCTTGGGGGCGCCTGACTGTGTCCGCGTCCGGTCACCTGCCCGCGCCGGTGTGTCCCACGTGGCCGTTACGGTCGCCAGGTCGATCAAATCCCGGGCGTCAGGGAGGTCACGATGGAGACCACCGGCCAGCGCGGCGCACCTCATGATCCGCGGCCTATGCGGGTGACGATCGCCCAGCGGGTCGCGGACCAGAGCCTTGTCGCCGCGTTGGTCGTCGCCGGCTTCGACGGTGTGGAGCAGCAAGATGTCGAGGTGCACGTCAAGGCCCGGGCGGACCGGGTGGTCCGCTGGCTGCTGCGCTGCCGCCCCGAGGCCGCCTGCGGCCGGCCGGCGAACTACCGTGCTGGTGGCGAGCGCGGTCACTGCGCCCGCACCCGCCGGCAGGCGCTCGGGCTGGCGGGCGACCTCCGTGCGCACCACTCGCCCGAGCGGCTCGGGGTGCGTCCCACCTATGCGTTCTCCGGTCGCGCCTATCCGCGGCTGCCCGAGGTCGCGCGTGTCGGGGTGGGTGTCCGCTTCCTCGTCACGCTCACCATGCCCGCCGACCCCGCCGCCACCGGCGATGCCTACCCGAGGCTGTCCCACTACGGCCGCTACAAGACCTCGCCGGCGATCGTCATCGCCGACTGGCGCGAGGAGCTGGTGCATCTCGCTGCCCACGAGGCCCGCCACACGCATCAGTTCCGCCACGGCCTGCCGCGCAGCGAGATCGACGCCGAGCACTGGGCCCACGCGCGCCTGACCGCCTGGCGCGCCGTCCGGGGCCTACCTCCGCCGGCCATCACCGTTGCGCCACCAACCGACTCCGCGCTCGTCGGCGCCCCACCGGCCGCGTCGGAAGCGGCCGACGACGGCGCATCCCGGTAGCTCGGTGGGGTCCGACGCCGGGAAGAGCCATGACAGCTACACCGTCACGCCCGCCCCTCCGCTGCGGCCCAGCGACGCCGTCGACGTGCGCGACGACCGCCCCGCCGGCGCCACGCCGCTGCAGGTCGATGCCGGCGCGCTGGACGTCGCCATCGCCGCCGCCGGCGTCACCGTCAGCGCGAGCACCGTCATCAAGCTGCGGCTGCGACCGCAGACCCAGCCGGGCCAGCAAGGATCCGCCCGCCGCCTGGGCGCCGACCAGTACCGCATCGTCGTCCACGTCGCCACCAAGCCCGCGTTCACGGACCACCACCTGTACGTCGTCAACAACTCGCTGCTGCACGAGTTGCGCCACGTCGCCCAGATGCAACACGATCCCGACCACGCGGCCAGCTACGCGCACCAGAACCTGACCGTCGGCTACACCGCCAACACCTACGAGGTCGAGGCTCGCTACTGGGGTCGCCTCGCCGACCACACCGGCGACAAGGACACCGGTCCCGCGGGCGCCCACCTCGGCAAGCAGGTGTGGGCCCTACGCCCCGCGTGAACGACGCGGCCAGCACCGAAGGCCCGCGGGCGTGCATGACGCGGATGAACCTTCCCGGGGAGATCCGTCCGCTTTCGGGGCATCCCGGACCCCACAGCGACGCGCGGCGGCGCCGTCCGTTGGAACGCTGGATCACAGCGCTGACCTATCGTCTCAGGGTGCGGCAACCGACGCGAGGGGAGCCCGTGCGCGACGCGGCACCAGACGACGACGGGCTGACGGCTCGCGAGGCGAATCCGTGGCCCGCTACAAGCTCGACATCGTCGAGTGCTACCTGCCGGCCTTCTCCAGGGCATGCCGCAGCGCCGGTCAGCACTACGTCGTCGACGCGTTTGCCGGCCCGGGCGTCAACGTGTTCAAGGACGACGGTGAGCGCCGCTGGGGCACGCCGCTCATGGCACTGCGCACCGATCCCCCCATCACCAGGGTGTTGGCGATGGACAACGACGACACCTCACTAGCGGCGCTGCGCGCTCGGACCGAGCGATTCGGCGAACGAGCGGTCGTCCGGGCGGGAGACGCGAACGTCGACCTGTTACCCGCGATGCGCGAGACCCTCGAGGACTGGCCACCGATCCTTGTGGTGCTGGATCCCGAGGGCACCGAGCTTGAATTCCGCACGCTCGAGTCCGTCGCTCGATTCCGGCGCGGCAAGACGAAGGCTGAGCTGCTGATCCTGCTCGCGACCCACACCGGCTTTCTGCGGCTGCTGTGGGAGGAAGTCCCCGACTGGGCCGCAGAGCGCATGGACCGGCTGTACGGCACCGACCGGTGGCGCGAGATCCACCGGCAGCGTCGGGATGGAACGATCGACACGGATACCGCCACCAGCCGCTACGTGGGGTTGTACGCCGACCAGCTCCGGCAGCGGTGCGGCTACGCGCACGTGCTCGACCGCGAGATCCGTGAGCACGGCCGGACCGGCAGGCTCGGCTACTTCCTGTTGTTCGCCAGCGACCATCCGGGCGGGCAGCGGATCATGGCGCATTGCTTTGACGACCGGTTCGGGCAGGAGCAGCAGCCGCCGCTGTTCCGCTACCGACGCTCCCGCCTTGAGGAGTGACCCCTACGCGGGGATCGCCTCTCGCAGGCTGGTCCCGGGCTGCGGCATCTGGTCCCACGTTCGCCCGTCCAGCTCGCGACCGCCCGCCTTGGGAGTTCGGCCGCCCCACTGCTTGAAGAAGAACGGCACGCGATGAGCCAGGCACGCGTCGCGGACGCCGGTAGCCCACGACTGGTCCATCGGGCGCGCCTGGGGCCCTGACTCGCCTCCCACGATCACCCAGTCCATGCGGCCGAGCACCGGCTGGCCGTCGTGGGGGGCAACCAGCGCCTCGTCGATGGGCTCCAGCAGGGGCTCGGCGGACACGAACCTCACCACAGCGGGGGTGTCCGCGAGCAGGGGCAGGCGCTCGCGGGTGCGGACCGTGTCCTCGGCGGACACGCCAAGCCACACAGGCGGCAACGGCCACGCGGACGGCTGTCCGTCACGCACCGCCTCGGCCAAGGGTGCGGCCGTCGGGTCACGCTCGACCACGGCCGCAGCGATGAGGTCACGAAAGCCCTGTCGCCCCAGCAGCGCCCGCATGCGCCTCGGTCGCTTCGTCAACACCTGATGGCGATGCCGATCAGCGAGCGCCATCACCGCGAACACCGCTGCGATGAACGCGTCCGGCACCTTCGGGTGGAACAGGTCGCTCATCGAGTTGACGAACACGGTCTGGGGCTTGCGCCATGACAGCGGCTGGTCCAACGCCTGCGGATGGCACGTCACACCGAATCCAGGCCCGCTGGTGCGCGGGTCGCCGTCCCGCTGGTACTTCGGCTGACCCATCGCCTTCAGACGCGCCGACAGGGTGAGCGCATAGCAATGATCGCAGCCTGGCGAGACGCGATCGCAGCCCGTCACCGGATTCCACGTGGTCTCTGTCCACTCGATGCTGCTGCGTGCGCTCACCGCTGCTCCTCACGGGCCGGGGAAGACGGGCGCATGATCGCACGGGGATGTGACGAGGCGACCTCAGTCCGGCTCGCGCGAGGTCGCGCGCAGCCCCGCCAGCAGGACCGTCCAGATCGCGAGGCGTCGGCGACGGTCGGGCGCGTGCTCGTGGACGACGATGTCGCCCTCTGGCAGCCCTGCCTCGGCCCCCACGATCCGGTCGAGCGCATCGACGACCTCCACGTCGAAGCGGACGGCGGCCAGCCGGCGCGCCGCCGCGACCACCGCCTGTTCGGCGTCGCCCTCGGCCGCCGCGTCCAGTTCGGTGAAGGCGGCGAAGTCCATGCCGTCGAACTGCTCGTCGGCGGCCGGGTGCGCCTCGACGCGGTCGACCAGGTGGTGCCAGGCCTTCATGGCACCGTCGTCGACGCACGCGACCAGCTCGTCCAGGGCCATGCCGCTGGCCTCCGTGCGAGCATCGAGCCACGCGTCCTGCTCGGCGTCGTTGTCGAGCAGCTGGTCAGCGTGCTCGAAGATCGCCAGATAGGCGCCGCCGGCCTCCTGCCAGCGTCTCGCGTCGGCGGGGTCGACCAGGCGGATGTTGTCCTCGGTCAGCAGCAGCCCGTCGGTCGCCAACCAGGCATAGGCGGCGGCGGGGTCGACCTGGTCGAGCATGGCGAGCATCTGCGCGTCGGCCTCGTCAGGGTCGATGCCCTGCGCCTGCATGATGTCGCCGAGCGAGGCGTCAGGTCCCGAGGCCGAGCCGGTCAGCCTCGTCGAACGCCTGCCGCAACGCGTCGGCGACGACCTCCCCGGCCTCGCCGGACAGGCTGAGCCGCGTGGCGCTGACCGTGGGCGTGCGCCGGGGCCCCGGCGGGTACGCGGCGTCGGCCTCCGCTGGCTGCGCTGCGACCGCGGCGCCGGGCAGCAGCCGGCGGGCCAGTGGCTCCAGGGCCAGGGGGCGGCCTGCCAACTCCACGGCCAGCGCCTGATTCAGCGGGTGACCGTGGGGGTTGTCATGGCGGGCGAGCCGGTCGACCGCGTCGGTGAAGGCGCGGAGGCGGTCGTTGGCGCCGGCGGCGTCGAGCGCCTCGGCCCACCCGTCCGCGGCGGCTGTCAAGGCCTCCAGCGGGAGCGACAGGACCTGCGGGTCAGCCGTGGCGCCGAGGTAGGCCACTACCAGCGGGTGCGCCCGGCCCACCCAGTCGGGGGCCGTGCCGGCGTCGGCCGCCTCGGCGACCAGCTGCTCGCCTATGACCCAGCAGCCAGCCAGGGACGGGCGGCCGTCATCGGAGAAGCCGACCGCCACGACGTGCTCCACCGCGCGGGGGACCAGCGGCGCGAGGGCACCGGGCGCCAGCGTGAGCGGGTTGCGCCCGCGGATACCGTCCCACGGCTGGGCTCGCCGCTGCCGGTAGCGGCTCCGTGCTCGCTTGCCCACGGCGGGCCCTTCTGTCGAGGTCGTGTCGGGTCAGCGGCGCCGGCGGGCGGGGTCGGTCGCTGCGGTCAGCCGGGCGACCGCGTCGGGGCCGGGACGGCTGTAGGTCTCCAGAGAGCGCCAGCTGCGGTGACGACTCTTGGCCGCCAGCAGCGGCAGTTCGACGCCGTCCTCGGCGAGGTGGGTGAGCGCGGAGTGGCGCAGCTGATGCAGCGTCCAGCCGGTGGCGGAGGTGAACAGCTCGGCGGCGCGGCGGTAGCTCAGCCGTGCCCGGCCGGTGACGGTACATAAGTCGACCGACGCCGGGGTGCGGGCGGGCGGCGGTCGGCGGTGGGAGAGGAACACGGGTCCGCGGTCGCGGCCACGCAGCAGCCGGGGCAGCAGCTGCGCGGAGCCGGCCTGCCAGTGGATGATCTCGCGGCCGCCGCCCTTGCCGGTCACGACCGCGCGCTTGTTGGGCAGGTCGAGGTCGCCGACGTCGAGCGCGAGGACTTCGCCCGCCCACGCGGCGCTCTCGTACAGCAGCCGCCACAGGGTCTTGTCACGGAGGTCGAGGTCGCGGCGCCAGAGGCGCTCGAGTTCGGCGCGGGGAATGGCGCGGGTGTCGTCAGCGGCCACGCGCCGGCGGCTGCCCATCGAGGGCACCGCGGCGACCCACCCCTGCGCCTGGCACCAGCCGAGGAACGAGCCGACGGTGGCGAGCTTGCGGTTGTAGGTCCGCGGCGCCAGATGCCTCGAAGACTCGAGGAACACCTGCGCGTCGCCGGCGCGGACGTCGCTGACCCGTCGCCCTGCGCCCACCGCGGCCGCGAAGGCCTCCAGCGTCCCGCGGTACACCCGGCGGGTGCCGTCGGCGAGTTCGGCGGCGGCGATGAACGCGTCGACGGCGTCGGCCACGGTCGGGCTGGCGCGCAGCGTGACGGCCTCGCCCATCCACGGCCTCCGGTGGGTCATCGCAGAAAACGTGTGCGAGTCACGCTACCGGAGTGGCCCGTCCCGCGCGTGGCTTGGGGCTCCGCGGCGTTGAGACGTCGCAGAAAACCGGCCGTCTTCTGCGGAATTGTCGATGCGCGATCTTTCCGGTGGATAGAGCGGCGCGACAGTGCGCCACGGCGGTTGCACTGACCGACGCCCGCCCGAGCCTCGATGGACACCCGCCTCGAGACCGCCCGGCCACTCGGGACTTATCCACAGACGTAGGCGTGGCCATCGGCTCGTTGTCGCAACCCGTTGTTACCGTAGCCAGACGACTCGCACCATGATGATCCAGAGGGCCGCACATGACGACGCTGGAGCCCGACTTCCCGCTCTGGGACGACAACCCGAGCGACGTCGATCTTCTCGGGTTCGCCTCGCTCGTGGCGCCGGCGCGCCAGGCGCTCACCCGGCCGAGCCTGGACCCAGTGTGCGTCGGCGTGTTCGGCCCATGGGGCTCAGGCAAGACGTCGGTCGCCAAGCACGTTCACAAGGAGTTGGACGCGCAGGACGGTGTTCTGGTCATCTACGCCGAGCCGTGGGCCTTCGACCCCGCCACGGACCCGAAGGCTCGACTGATCGGGATCGTCCTCAACGCGATCAACGCTCACCTGAAGGGCACCGGCAGCCTCACGAGCGACCTTCGGGACGCCATCGGGAAGCTGGCCAAGCGGATTCGATGGTCACGAGCCGTCAAGCTCACGGCCAAAACGGCTCTGACCGCTCAGCTGCCGAGCATCGACGAGTTGGCTGACGTCTTCAAGGGCGACGAGGACGCGCCAGTTGATGAGCCGAGCATCGACGGCTTCCGCGATGACTTCGCCCAACTCATGACCGATCCCGCCCTGCGCGACGTCCAGCGTTTGGTGGTCATTGTCGACGACCTCGACCGGTGCTTGCCGGACACCGTCGTGGACGTGCTCGAGGCGATCAAGCTGTTCCTCGCGGTCCCCAAGATGGCATTTCTCATCGCTGCCGACGAGAAGGCCGTGAGGTTCGCCATTGCCACGCGGTACGCCACCACGCGGGTCGCGATGGAGAAGGAGGCCATGGAGCTCGCGGTCCGCTACCTGGACAAGATCGTCCACATTCCGATCCGGCTTCCGGTGCTCAGCCTCATGGATGTCGAGGCCTACGTCCTGCAGCTCCTGCTGCTTCAGGATCCGAACGGTGTCGCCCACCGCGACGCGGTGCGCGACCACTGTGACCAGCGACGTCGCGGAGGTGAGTCAAGCCTCCTCCAGGGTCTGCCTTCGGCCGTCGATCAGGAGCACCTCATCCTGGCGGAGAGGCTCGCTCCAGTCTTGTACGAGGGAATGGACGGCAACCCGCGGCGCATCAAGCGCTTCCTCAACGAGCTCTGGTTGCGATCCGTGTTCGCGCAGGCGAGAGGGGTCGATGTCGACCACTCCGCGGTCGCGAAGCTCATGGTCCTCGAGCAGGTCCACGAGTCGGCTTTCGAGGAGATGCTCGAATGGGTGCGTGCCGGCACCATCGAGGACAAGCTCACGGCGCTCCAAGAGGGCAAGGGTGACACGTCGGTCCAGCTGCGCCGCTGGGCGGAGATGGAACCCCGACCCCTGGATCCCGCCGCCGTCCGCAAGTACCTGGTCCTTGCGGCGTCCCTGAGAGGATCGACAATCCCGACCGAGGCTCTGCCCGCGCACCTGCGCGAGATCGCTGGCCGGCTGGTGTCTTCCTCCGACCAGGTTCGACGTCGCGCGACCAGAGAGGCCAAGGAGCTCTCGGTTGAGGATCGCTCCCTCGTCGGTGTCCACGTCGCGGAGGCTGTTCGAGCCCAGCCCAGCCGCCAGCCTGACCTGGCCGAGGTGCTCGCCGACCTCGCCGCCTCGGACATCGCCGTGGAGGCCTCCATCGTGGATGCGCTGCGCAAGATGCGCGCAGCCGATGTCGATGTCCCCCTGGTCGTCAACCTTGCACCGCCCGGCGGGTCCAGATCTAAGGCGGTCGCCGACCTCCTTTCGTACTGGGAGGCCGACCCTGACCTTCCCGCGGCGACGAAGAGGGCTGTTGCGCAGACACTGGAAGGCGGCAGCCACTGACATGGGGACGGCCAACTCCTTCACCGGCAGCGGCGGATCGTGGAACGGCGCAGGCGACGACCTGACCGACTGGCTCGACAGCCTGCCCGAGGCCCCGCCCCCCGACGACCAAGACCGTGAACGGCCAGACGTCCCGCAACCAGGCGACGACGACGTCCAACCAGATCGCCCGCGGGACGATCCCATACCTCCAGGCCTCGCACCGGTTCTGCGACAGGTCGCGCGAGCGCTTCGCGCTGGCAGCGGCGGGAGCGACGGCCCGGGAGGTGCTGGCGCCGGCCGGTCTGCCGGTGGGGGTGGGAACGGATCGACGGGCGGACGACGATCAGGAGCGGTAGCCGGCCGTGTCGGTGGACGGGCAGCCGCAGGCGTCACCGCCTTCCGCGCGGGGGACATCGACGGACTTCGCGACCTCGGCCTCGACCCGGACGAGCTTGACCGCCTGCCCAGTGACTACGCCAAGGCGGCGCGCATCGCCGAGGCGGCAGCTGACGGCGCACCGACCAGCATCCAAGACGAGGAGCTCCGGAAGGCAGCTGCGGCGACCGCGATCTGGGGGCTGCAGCAGCCGACTCCTCCCGCACCTGACGACCTCGTTCGCCGGTTCGTCGAGGAGTACCTCTACCGGGTCATCACCGTCGAACTCGGCGTCCGCCTCCGGGACGGGTCCGCAGACGGCGCATCCTCGCTGCCAGCCGAGCAGACCTTGCGCTCAACCATCCGCGGCATGACCCGCAACCTCCCGGCCACCGCCGCTGGGTCGAGTCATGTGGATCTGGGACGCGTGATTGAGTCGACCTACGAGCGCGTCCTGGACATCTGGGCGTCCCCAGAATGAGCGAGCACCGGCTCCACCTGCGTGACCCCGGCACCGAGCTCGACAACAACGACTTCTGGTGGGCTGACCACCCGTCGGCATCCTTCAGGACCAACCTGACAGTGGGCTTGACGGAGTTTCCGCGGGGTCGGCGCGCCAATCGCGATTTCCTGCGGCTGGCTGTTCTCGTGTTCCTGGTCGATCGCACGCGCCGGCGACCCAGGCGGTGGGCACGCGAGTTGCGCCTTCACGTCCCGGTGGAGCGTGTGAAGCCGTGGGCGGACGTCGCTCCCGAGCTCGAGCGAACGCTCGGGTTCCTCACCGGCGACCGGTGGCAACTGCAATTTCACAGGGCAAGTCGACCGGATGCTTCACCGGACGTCGCCCCTTGCCCTCCAGCCGCCGAGTACATGCTGCTCAGCGGCGGCGCGGACTCGCTCAGCGGCGCCTTGCTTCTCGCCGACCCACACACGACGTGCTTCGTCTCGCACTCCGCGATGGGACAGTCAGCGGTCGTCGCCGTCCTCGCTCAACTGTGGGATGCGAAGCCGATGCACTTCGTTCGCTACGTCCGGCGGAGGAGCAAGACGCCCGCAGGCAAGAGCTTCGGAGACGAACGGACCTCGCGGAGCCGATCCCTCCTCTTCTTTGCCATGGGCCTGCTCGCAGCATCCGCACGGAGATCGCGCCTCTTGGTGCCCGAGAACGGCTTCGCCTCGCTGAATCCGCCGATGGCCCCAGAGCGCAGCGGGAGCCTGTCGACGAGGACGACGCACCCCTGGTACCTCTTCGAGCTCCGCCGAATCCTCGCCCAAGTGGGTGCTCATGCCGAGCTCACGAACCCCTTCCAGGACAACACCAAAGGCGAGTTGTTCGCCGAGGTCGCTCGCAGGTACGGCGCCGACTCGGCCTCAAAGCTCTTGAGCGGCTCCTATTCCTGCTCGAACGGAACCGTCAAGTTCCACGCCCCGCAGGGCGTCCGCCACTGCGGCATCTGCTACGGCTGCCTGATCCGGCGTGCCGCGTTCGCCGCATCCGGGGTGGAGGACCGAACCGCCTACCTGGCTAGGGTGACCGATCCCGTGGGAAGCGTGAACGATTGGCTCACGCCAAAGACCCGCCAAGACGTCACCGTCGCGGAGTACGCCGTGGCCCGCGGCTCTATCGACCCTGCCGACATCATCGCTACCGGCCTGCCACCGACCAGCGATGTCGATGCGGCTATCGCCCTCGCGCAGCGGGGGCTCGATGAGTTGAAGCTGCTCTTCCTGTGAGCGATCCCTTCCCTCCGCTGGACATGCACGCGCACGTCTCACCAGCGATCCACGAGCGAGAGCTCCTTGCGCTGCGCGCCGTCGTGCTCGTAGCCACTCGATCCTTGGCCGAGCACTCAACCGCCATCGGGCGGGCAGACCCGCTGGCGGTGTGGGGCGTGGGACTTCACCCGGGCGTGCCCGCAGCCGCAGCGGAGTTCGATGACCAGCAGCTTCGGCGGCAACTCCGCCATTCCCCGCTGCTCAGCGAGATCGGGCTCGAACGACGCTCCCGTGTCTCGCCTCGCGAGCAGCAGCGATTGCTCAGCGCGGCGCTTGATGCCCACGACGACGCCCCCTGCATCGCCTCGGTGCACAGTTCCGGTCGGACCGCGGAGGTCGTCAAGATGCTGAAGGATCACCGCTGCTCGACGATCGTGTTGCACTGGTGGCGGGGGTCGCCGGATGAGACCCGCCAGGCCATTGAGCTTGGCTGCTACTTCTCGATCAACCACCGTGACGCACAAGGCAGATCCGTCCTCGATCAGATCCCGCCCGATCGGATCCTGACCGAAACTGATCACCCCTACGGCGACAAAGGCCAGCCGGATGCGAGACCGGGCGGCACTGCGCAGGTCGAAGGCCGAATCAACCCCGGCAACCCGTCAACCGCTCGGCGCCGCGTCTGGTCGAACTTCCGGCGCCTGGTTGAGGCCGCTGGAGCGCTCGACCGGTTGCCCCCCAAGATCGCGGGCCTAGCGCTCGCGGCACCCGAGGACCTACCGGCGTAGCCGAGCACGGACCTGACAGCGGCTGGCCCGCCCGCCCAGGCCGTGCCATGGCACGACGCACGCCTCGGTGCGAAGCATTGGTCGATTCGTCACGGTCGATTCGTGATGAAGGGCTACAACTCGCCTGAACCTTGTTGACCGGGATCAAGAGCCGCTGCAAGAGCCTCTCCCAGACGCTGGCCAAGAAGTGGAGGGACAGCGTTGCCCAGCTGACGCCACTGCTGCTCGACCGTGCCGGCGAGCACCCACTCGTCGGGGAAGGTCTGGAGCCGCTTGACCTCTGCGATCCTCAGGATCCGATTGCGCCAGTGGAATGGCCCCATGTTGTTCGAGCGGCGTGCCTGGATGGTCCATGATGGCTTGTCCGGGCTGAGCTTGAGCAGGAACGACCAGTAGCGTGACCGCCACTTGAATTGAGGCGCGGGGTGGCCTCGTTCAGCAGTGAAGTAGAGGTAGTTGTCGCCTGGCGGGACCTGCCGCAGCAAGTCGTGGTGCTTGCCGCCTGCGTAGTGTCCTTCGTCGCTGGCGTTCTCGTCGGTATCGAGGTCACCGATCGCCGCGCCGGCAGTGACCCACGGCTCCAGCGCGTGGCGGAGTAGCGTCGCGTCAGGCGCCCCGCTGTGGGTGGGATCGGGGAACTCGAAGTCGATCCCTTCCTTCACCCCGACCATGATGAAGCGCTCGCGGATCTGTGGGACACCGTAGTCGGCAGCGTTGATCACCTGCCACTTCGCCTCGAAACCGAGTTCACCGACCGACTGCAGGAGGCTATCCAACGCGGCCCGATGCACCTTGTAGGCGAACCCATGGACGTTCTCGAAGAGGAACGCTCGCGGCTGCACGACGCTGAGGACGCGCAGGTACCCGTTCAGCGTCGCGTCCCCGACCGGGTCCTCGAGCCCACGGGGCTTCTCCTTCCGGTAGAAGCGAGACTTCGAGTACGGCGGGCACGGCGGGCCGCCCGCAAGTAGGTCGATGGGGCCCTCTCGGAGGGTCGCGTCGAAGTGGCTCTCGTCGAGGTCTTCCACGGGCGCCAAGACGAAGTTCGCTGTCGAGTCATTGGCCTTGTAGCTCTCGGCACAGACCGGGTCGTTGTCGTTGGCGAAGACGATGTCGAATTCCGCGCGTGTGAGGCCGAGGTCAAGACCGCCGCACCCCGAGAACAGGCTGACGCACCGCAGCGTCATCGAGCCACGTCCCCGCCGAACGACGCCTGTACGCTGCGGACCATCCTCGCCGCGAGGGGAGGAGGCACGGCGTTGCCGATCTGACGCACGCGTTCGCGTCTGCTGCCCGCGAAGTCGTATCCGGAGGGGAAGCCCTGGAGAGCGGCAAGCTCCGGCGTTCTCAGACGGCGGCTTTCCCAGTGGAAGGGACCGGTCCACGGCCCTGGGGCCGCCGCGATCGTCCATGACGGGAGTTCGGGGCTGAGCTTGAGCAGGAAGTTCCAGAACCGCGTCTCAGTCTCGAACGTCGGGGTCGGGTGGCCCGCCCACTCGGTGTGCCACTTGTAGTTCCATCCTGGGGGGATGGCGCGGAGATGGTCCGCCCACTTGCCCTCGATGATCTCCCCATCCTCAGCGAACTCAGCCCCTGCATAGCGCGCGAGCGCCTCCCCGGCTGATGCCGCTGGCATGAGGCCGGATGTGTCGAGCGTCTCGTGTGACTCGGAGTGCGTCGCGGGCGGCTCCATCGGAGCGGCCTCGAGGGACCCGAGGACGAACACGCGGTGTCGACGCTGCGGGACGCCGTGCTCGGCGGCGTTGGCGCGGACGAGCGTGACGTGATATCCGCGGGCCGTCATCGTCCGCATGAGGCTGTCGACCACAGGCCGGTTGCGAGGGTGAAGGATGCTGGGGACATTCTCGAAGAGGAAGCCGTCGGCGTCGGTCTCGAGCACCAGTCGGACGAAGTCGTCCACCAGCGACCGGCGACCGTCGGGCCGTACCGTCGTCGGCGCAGGTGGCCGCTCGACGTCCTGTCCGCGGGCCCGCGCCCGTCGGTAGGCGGCATCGCTGCCCTCCTCCGTCCAATAGGCGGCCTTGGAGAACGGCTGACAGGGCGCTCCACCTACGACGATCAATCTCTCGTCCGCCGTGAGCGACACGAGTTGCCGGAGCATGGCTCCATTCACTGCCTCGGTGTCGGTGACGTCGGCCTGGATGACCTCCCCGCCGTGGACATCGGCGTTGCGCTTCAGCGTCAGGCAGGCGGTTGCGTCAATTTCGACGGACGCTCGGACTTCGGCCCCTGCCAGGCGGGCGCCGATTCCCAGTCCGCCGGCTCCTGCGAACAGGTCGATCACAACGGCGTGCACGTCCTTACCACCTCCTCGTTGCAGCGAGCGTACGGGAGGGGTGGGACAGTTCCGGCGAGGCAGTCCACAACCTCGTGCCTGCGTACACTCGCGGACGTGCCCACGCGCGAGCCGTTCCCGTACCCGCAGCCGTCCAGCGCGGCGGCCACTGCAGTCATGCGAGGCAACAAACGGGTGGACACGAAGCCGGAGATCGCCATCCGGTCCCTGCTGCATCGCCGTGGACTGCGCTTCCGCAAGGACTACACGCTGCGCGCGAACGGACGCGTGACGCGCCCCGACATCGTCTTCACCCGCAGGCGCGTGGCGGTCTACATCGACGGGTGCTTCTGGCACCAATGCCCCGAGCACGGGACGCGCCCTCGCGCCAACGCGGCGTACTGGGAGCCGAAGCTGCGCCGGAATGTCGAAAGGGACCGCGAAGTGGACCGCGCGCTGCGAGCGGCCGGCTGGACAGTCATCCGAATGTGGGAGCACGACGAGCCGGCGTGGGCAGTCGACGAGATTGCTCAGACACTCCAACCGCCGGAGTCCCCAGTCACGAGGGGACCTTTGGCACCTGCCCGCTAGCCCTCGAACGCGGCCCGCTTCGTGTCGGCGGTGAACCGGGCCTGCCTCTCGAGGACACGCACCAGAGCCCGGACACCTTGTTGCAGGTAGCGGTTCAGGGTTTGCCCATCGATCAGCACGACCTGAAGGTTCGTGCGCCGCGCGACCTGGGCCGCCATCGCTCGCACGTCCCTCGAGAAGCCGCCTCGCGAGATGAGGACGACGACGTTCGCATTGGTCACCACGGCGACGCCGACCTCTCTCGTGAGCACCTCCACGCCTGCGGTCCCTCGCGTGTTCTTGCACTGCACAACCCACCGCGAGTACGTACGCGACACGTCCTCGGCGATCAGATCCACCTCGGAGGCCCCCGTGTGGCTTGCCCGCTCCCGCAAACGCAGCCCGGTAAGGCCAAGATCGATGGCGATCCTCGCCGCAAGCGTCTCCAGCGCTCGACCCGCGACGTTCTTGTCGTCGCTGTCGAGCTCCTCGATCAGCTGTTCGACCGGTGTCCGCAGCCGCTGGCGAACCTCGGTCGGCAGCCCCCCGAGCAGCTGCCGGTCCAACACGTCGATGTCGACGCTCAGCAGCCGCTCTGTGGCGCGCGTCTCGCCGGCGCGGGCGCCGCGGCCGGCATGCTCGGGTCTTTCGACCCAACCGGCCTCCGCGAGCGGGTAGATGACGTCGGCGGGGATCTGATCGTGCCGCCGCCAAATCGTGTCCCCGTGCTTCGCCTCGACCATCCCTCGGACGGTGTCGACAGGAACGCGGTTGCTGCCGTGCACCTCAGCGGACTGCCTCAGGGCTCGAAGGAAGGCGCGTTGCGCCTCGTCAAGATCCGCCCACTCCTCCAACGCCGACAGCGACACGCCCGCGACGTCGACCAGACGGTCGTCGTCGATCTCATAGTCTGGACTGAGGACGCCGGCTTCCTGGAGCCATGCGGCCATCCGCGTGTGGTCGGTGTGGGTCTCCGTGAGCGAGAACCCCAGCAGGTTCAACTCTCGTGCCAAGGTCGCCTTGGTGGGCCGCTCACCGCGCATCTGGATGGAGTGGACCGACCGCAGTAGGTCACCTCCGGGGAGGTGTCGGACAATGTGCCTGCCGAGGAGCCTCACTGCCTCGCGCTCATCCGCCGCGTCCAGGATCGCGCGCCCGGTGTCGGTCAGCTGGAGCGTCTGAGAATCGATCAATCCGTAGTTGTTCTCGTTCAGGACGATCAGCGGATTCGCTGCACTCTTGAGCTGTTGATCCACCGACCGCCCCGCGAAGAACGCGTCGCGAATCGCTGCGATCGTGGCTTCGCGGTCGCCTCCTCCCTCGACGATGATCCTGAGGAGACGCTGCAACGCCGTGCACTGCTCGCCGTCGATGTCGACCTTGATGATCCCCGGCGAGAAGTCCGAGGCGTCAGGAAACCGCTCGCGCTCCTCGGTCACGCGCTCCTCGAACGTCGAATCCGTCCCTGCGGCCCGCGTGTGCCCTGCTGAGCCCCAGGACGTCGGGGATCTGCCCCCTCCGTTGCGACCGACATGCTAGACGGGCGTGGCCTGCGCCTTCACACCTCGTCCGGGCGTGTCTGGTGCGCACGAGATCATGAAACGGGATTGGGGCCGGGTGCCAGGCCACACCGGTAGCGCCACGGCGACCCGGGTGCATCACCAACTATCGATGCATGGCTGCCAGCCGCCCGTTCAGGCAGACAGTCAGCGGCCGTCGTGGAGCTCGCTGCGGATTTCCTCGACCACGTAGCCCGGCCTGGCGCTGGTGGCGCGGATGGTGGCGAGCCGCCCCGACGCGATCGCCCCGCCGGGACCGGTGAAGCTCCACGTGCCGTCCCACACGACCTGGTGGCGGATCTCGTAGGTGCCGCGCGTCTCGTACAGGAAGCGCGCGGCCGCCTCACGACCGTCACCGTCATGGGCAGGACGGCGGCCGGGGGAGGCGGACTCCAGCAGCGCCGGGCAGCCCCGCGGGCCGTTGGTTCGATACCCCTGCGGGGCCTCGTAGCCGGCGCAGGGGTCCCAGTAGAAGCGCGACGGCCGTGCGGTGGCGGTCACGCTGTAGCCACGGATGGCGGCGGTCGCGGTGACCTCGTCCTGGCCTTCGTACCAGAACCACGACTCCAGGCCCGTCGTCCCACCCCAGTCCGGGTTGACGTTGATCGCCGGCGGGCCAATGCGTGACCTGACAAGGTCGGTCATCTCGGCGACTGTCGGCGGCGGGGTGGAGGGGTGCTGACCGGTGGCGGGTCATCCTGGGGGAAGCACCGAGCGTCGATCATCGTCTCGGTAGGCGGGTCGGTCGTTCGGTCCACGCGGATCAACTCGTAGACGCGGCCATCGGGATCCTCGCCGACCGGCCGGCCCTGGGCTTCACCGTGGGGGCAGCCGATGCCGGTGTCCCGCCAATGAGTGGTGATCAATCCCCGGGATGACTCCATGCCTCCGTCATCGCTCGCCCCGGGCCCTTGACTGCCCCGGGCGCCTGGGTCGCTGTTGCCGACACCGACGTGCGTGACGACCTCGCCCCCGTCGCCGCTTGGGCTGGGGATGCTCTCAGCATGTCCCTCGGCTTCGCCCCCACCACCACGCCCGGGGACCCCCACCGCCGCATCTGCCATGAGCAGGAGCGCGACGCCTGCGGCAAGGCTGGTGATAACAGCCCGCATGATTCAGCCCTCCGTCTGCTGGTCTGCCTCTCCTGGCGGTGGGCGCACGTCGCTGACGCTGACCTCTCGCCAGGGCGAGTCGCTGCTGTCTCGTCGAAGGACGATCTCGAGGTAGTAGCGAGTCGGCTCCAGCTCGTCGTGAACAGTGCCGCTGCGGTCGACGAGCTGCGCTGTGCCATCGCGCTCGAACACGACGCCGACGATGGCGATGTCGGGGTGGCTGCGGTCAAGCACCTCGACAGTGACCGGCTGCAATACCGCGCCGACCCACCACTGCTCGTCTCGGCGTAGTGAGTGAGCAGCGTGTGGTCGGGCTCCCAGCAGTTGCAGTCCGGGTCGGTGATGCGCTCGAGCCGCACCGTCGCGTTGTCGGGATGCGGATTGCGGAACAGCCACGATCGGTATGCGTGAAGGCTCTGCAGGACCTTCTCGAGGTCCTCACCGGTGGTGGCCAGCTCCGGCTCGGGTGTGTTCGGTGGCTCGAAGGTCGGGTCGTCCGTGGGATCCGAAGTGGGCCGCTGAGTCGCGGTGGGCTGGGCCGTCTCGGTCGGCTCGAGTGTCGGTGTCGAGGTGGGTTCGGAGGCTTGGGGCTCGCTGTCGCAGCCGGCGCTGAGCAGGGCGGCCACGATCGCCAGTCCGGCTCCCGTGCGGCGCGCGCAGGCGTGGCGAGATCGGCGGCAGGTCATGGTGACGGTCTCCTGGGTGGACTGGTGGCCCGCGCGCCGACCGACCCGCCGTCCAGGCCGCCGAGGCGCAGCAGGGTGGAGCGCAGCCGGCGGGTGGCGGCAACGGTGACCGCGGAGCCGTCTGGAGCAACGGTGATGCTGACCGTGTCGACGCTGTCGCTGTGCGCGGCGAGGTTGGCTGCGGCGAGGTCGTAGGCGAGATCGGGGTTGAGGCGCACCTCGTTCGCGGCGCGCAGGTGCGCCTCGTCGATGCCAGACGCGCCGGCGATGGCGGCGGCGTCGACGATGCCCGCGACGGCGCGGCGGGTGTCGAATGCACGCCACAGGTCCACCGACAGCCCGCCCAGGAACAGGACCATCACGAGCATGCCGAGCATCCACACCGTGACGGTGCCGTCTTCGGCGCGGGTGTCGATGCGGTGGCGGGGCCACTCGAGGCTGCTGCTCATGGGTTTGGGCGGCTGCGGTAGGCGTCGACGCGTTCGGCGTGCGTCGTCGTGACGGTGAAGGCGGGCAACCTCACGAGGAAGGGGACGGACATCGCGGGCACGGCGACGGTGACCGTGGCGGTGACCGTCGCGTCGCGCTCGAGGCTGCCGGCCAGCTCGGTGACGGTGACGTCGCTGGCGGGGACCTGGTGGTTGGCGGCGAGCTCGGCGACGACCTGCTGCGCCCGCGCGGTGCCGGCGTCCCAGTCGTCCGCCAGCGCCACGCTCCGGGCGGCCTCCTGCGCGGCGAGGCGCGCCAGCGACTGCCGTTCCCACCACGTGGGCAGCGAAGCGACCAGGATCAGGGTGGGCAGGAGGATGAGGCCGGTCCACAGCACCAGCTCGACGGGCGCGAGGCCCGCCTCGTCACGCCACCAACCGCGGGTCACGGCACCGCTCCCGCTGCCGGATGCCTTGTCGCGGTGGCGCCGATGTGGAACGTCAGGTCCGGCACGCCCGGCAGCCAGCCGGGAAAGACCACGTCGGCCGTGGCGGTCACCGCCCCGGCCGTCTCGCCACACCGGGCGGTGACCCCGGCGCCGTAGGAGCCGCCGAGCAGCTGGCCGAGCACCTCGTCGACGCGCTGCTGGCACTCGACGACGCCGGCGGTGGTCCTGGCGCCGGCGCGCACGGCCTCGTCCAGCGCGCCGCGCACAACCCCGCGGGCGTACAGCGCCACGATGACGTTGGCGCAGAGCACGAACAGGACCATGGACATCGCGATCACCACGGTGTGGGAGATCGCGGCCGCGCCACGCTCGCCCACCCCGACGGTGGGGGGT
>Ga0247713_1000281_pt1 | contig 34442 bp, 28 predicted proteins | sample 21E_NmetaG_FD_189936 | JGI IMG/M metagenome (GOLD analysis project Ga0247713, IMG submission 189936) | Soil microbial communities from hillslope of Landscape Evolution Observatory, University of Arizona, Oracle, AZ, United States - 2-1-E_N | ecosystem: Engineered > Artificial ecosystem >...
CCCGGGGGACAGCAGCCGCGCCGGCACGTCGCCCAGCCGGTAGGTCCGTCCCCCGGGCGCCACGGCCAGGGCCCACTCGTACACACCGAACCACACCGCGGGCAGGTGGGCCACCGGCGGGCGGGGGTCGGCTGGTAGCCCGAGAAGTGCGGGGGTGACGTCGTCGCTGACGAACCCGACCGCCAGCGGCGGCCGCGGCGGGCCGTGGTGCGGGGGGTCACGCCAACCGATGTGCTCGGCGAACCGACTGAGCTGCTCGACGGTCCGCAGCTGGGCGACCGGCTCCGCGACGAACAGCTGCCAGCCGTCGACCGCCACCACCGCGGCGTGCGCCAGTCCCGGGTCGCCGGCCAGCGCCAACAGGTCGACGTGCGCGTCGACTGGCACCAGGACGTGCCGATCGGTGGTGAACAGCCCGGACGTGGCAGCCGCTTTTCGCGTCTAGGACTGCTGGGACGTGACGTTGTACTTGCGGCGGAACGCGCCCTCATCGAGCTCGTCGAGGTCGGAATCCAGCCGCCGCTCGTACTCCTCGGCCTGCTCGCGATCCGTGAACGTCTGGGCCCACACGAGGTTGCCCGTCGCCGCCACCTGCAGCTGGACGTCATACATCGTCGAGCCGTTGTAGCCGCCCCGCGTGCGGGTCAGCACGCGGTAGGTGCGGCGTGGCGAGTCGTCGCTCACTGGGTTGCAGAACCTCGTCGAAAAAGTGAATGTGTGGCGCGGCTTCGCGCGGCCGCTGCAGACGCAACGACGGCGCCCGGGGCCGGAGGCGGTGCCGACAAACGGTACCCGACCGGCCGCCTGAGCCGCAATGCGAGGCGGAGTCTGGGCCTGCCTACACTCGCACCAAAGCGAGTCGAAATCAGGGGCGGAACAGTGAAGGTCTACACAAAGCGCGGTGACGACGGAACCACCGGCCTGCTGTACGGCGGACGGGTGGACAAAGACGACCTGCGCACCGAGGCCTACGGCACCGTCGACGAGGCCTGCTCGGCGCTGGGGCTGGCCCGCGCGGAGCTGGCCGACCAGCCCCAGTGGCACGACCTGGTCCTGGCGATCCAGCGCCAGATGTTCGTCCTGGGCGCCCAGCTGGCGACCCACACCGACCACTGGCCGCAGCTGACGGACGGGATCTCGAGGGTCACCGCCGACATGATCGACGCGATGGAGTCCGACATCGACCGGCTGACCGAGCGCCAGCCGCTGCCTGGTGAGTTCGTGGTGCCCGGTCAGCGGCGCGCCGGCGCCGCGGTCGACCTCGCCCGCACCATCGTGCGGCGCGCCGAGCGCACCGTGGTCGCCATGCAGCGCCGCGACTTGTTGCCCGACGACCTGCTCGTCCGCTACCTCAACCGGCTGTCGGACTACCTGTTCGTGGTCGCCCGCTCCGTGGAGGAGGGCGAGTACACCCGGACCCGCGCCGAGTGAGGGTCATCAGCCTCGTCCCCTCCACGACCGAGATCGTCGCCGCGGTCGGGCGCGCGCCGTGGCTGGTGGGTGTGACGAGCTACTGCACCGTGGGGGCGCCACCGACCGCCGCGGTCGTCGGCGGGACAAAGAACCCGGACCTGGCACGCATCGTCGCCCTGCGCCCCGACGTGGTGCTGGCCAACACCGAGGAGAACCGGCCCGCTGACCTCGACACCCTGCGCGAGCAGGGACTGAACGTGCACGAGACGTTCCCCCGCACCGTCGAGCAGGCCCGCGACGTGCTGTGCGAGATCGCCGACGTCCTTGAGGCGGCCGAGCAGGCCGCGCCGATCGCCGACGACATCACCGGGGCGCTCGCGGAGGCCGAGGCGGCCGCCCCCGACCGCAGGGTCGTCGCACTGACGTTGATCTGGCGCAAGCCGTGGATGGGGCTGGGTCCCGACACGTATGCCGACGACCTGCTGTGGCGCTGCGGCTTCGCCAACGCGCTGTCCGGCTACCCCGACCGCTACCCGCGGCTGGACGAGGGCCTGCACTTCGGCGCGGACGTCGTCCTGCTCCCCAGCGAGCCGTACGAGTTCGGGGCAAAGGACCTGCCGGCGCTGGGGGCCCTCGCGGGCGACACGCCCGCCCGGTTCGTCGACGGGGAGCTGCTGACCTGGCACGGGCCGCGGACCGCCGACGGACTGCGCACCTTCAGCCGCCTGGCCGAGGAGCTCGCCGCCGGCTGACCACGCCCCACGGTATCGAGGTGGTTGAAATTTGGCGCCTTCGGTGAGGCGGTTGAAATTTCGGGCCGCTCCGGCCTGCGATTTCAACCACCTCGGCCGGGCGCGGGGAGACTGGCCGGGAGACCTGGCCTGTGAGCGCCGCGGGCTGAGCGCCGCCGGGTTCGGCGGCCGGCGGGTAGGGTCACGCCGTCATGCAAGTCGTGTTGCAGCGGGTTCGGCGTGCCTCGGTGTCGGTCGAGGGCCGGGTCACGGGTGCCATCGACCTCGGACTGGTGGCGCTGGTCGGTGTCGGACACGCCTCGACCGACGACGACGCCCGCTGGCTGGCCGCAAAGACCGCGGGCCTGCGGGTCTTCGCCGACGACGAGGGACGGATGAACCGCTCGGTCGCGGATGTCGGCGGTGGCGTACTGGCGATCAGCCAGTTCACGCTGTATGGCGACGCGTCGAAGGGCCGGCGACCGTCGTTCATCGACGCGGCGGCCCCGGAGCAGGGTGAGCGGCTGTACGCCTCCTACTGCGACGCGCTGACGGTGCCGTGCGAGCGGGGCGTCTTCGGCGCGCACATGGTCATCGACATGGTCGCCGACGGCCCCGTCACGATGATCCTTCGCCGGGAGGGCGGTAGGACTCCTCCGACCACACGTGCGTGATGGGGAGCCGGCGGTCCTTGCCGAATGACCGCTTGGTGATCTTGACGCCCGGGGCCGCTTGTCGCCGCTTGTACTCGGCGCGGTCGATCAGCGTGATCACCCGGCGGACCACGTCGGCGTCGAACCCGGCGGCGGTGATCTGCGACACCGACTCGTCACGCTCGACGTACGCCTCGATGATCGGGTCGAGCACCTCGTACGGCGGGAGGTTGTCGGTGTCCAGCTGCCCGGGGCGCAGCTCCGCCGAGGGCGGCTTGTCCAGGATGGCCTGCGGTATGACTTCGCCGCCGGCCACGTCGTTGCGGTGGTGGCACAGCTCGTACACCAGCGTCTTGGGCACGTCGCGGATCGGTGCGAACCCGCCCGCCATGTCCCCGTACAGCGTCGCGTAGCCGACGGCGTACTCGGACTTGTTCCCGGTCGCGAGCACGATGTGGCCGAGCTTGTTCGACAGGGCCATGAGCAGCGTGCCGCGGATCCGCGCCTGGATGTTCTCCTCTGCCAGCCCGGGCTCGGTGCCGGCGAAGGGCTCCGCGAGGCCGTGGTCGAACGCGGTCATGACGTCGGCGATGGGGAGCTCCAGCCACCCGATGCCCAGGTTTGTCGCGAGCGCTTTGGCGTCGACGACTGACCCGGTCGAGGAGTACGGCGACGGCATGCCCACGCCTACGACGTTCTCCGGGCCCAGCGCGTCGGCGGCGATGGCCGCGACCAGCGCCGAGTCGATCCCACCGGACAGACCGATGACTGCCTGCCGGAACCCGTTGTCGCGGACGTAGTCGCGCGTCGCGAGCACCAGCGCGGCGTAGATCTCGGTGCACCGGTCCATCCGGGGGCCACCGTCACCGGCGATCTGCCGCGCCTGTGCGTTGCCCTCGATCGGGACGTCGACGATCACCAGGTCGGTGGCGAACTGGGCGCCGCGAGCGACGACCTCGCCCGTCGGTCCCATCACGAACGAGTCGCCGTCGAACACAACCTCGTCCTGACCGCCGACCTCGTTGAGATAGGCCAGCCATGCGCGGTCGCGACAGTGGTGGCGGGCCCATTGCTCCCGCTCGTCGCGCTTGCCCCGGTGGTAGGGGCTCGCGTTGATGTTCAGCACCAGACGGGCACCGGCGTCGATGGCGGCGGTCACGGGCCCACCGTCACCCCACAGGTCCTCGCAGATCGTGAGGCCGACGTCGACGCCGCCCACGTCGATCACGACCGGCGCGTCCTTCGGACGGAAGTAGCGGGCCTCGTCGAAGACGCCGTAGTTGGGCAGCCGCTGCTTGCGATAGGTCACCTCGACGCGACCGTCACGCAGCACCGCGGCGGCGTTGGCCAGCGCCGGATACCCCCACGCCCCGGGCGGTTCGTCCAACGCCTCCACGAACCCGACGACCAACGGCACGGCACCGGTCGCCCCGGCGAGGTGCTCCAGGTGCTCGCGGGTGGCCGCGACGAACGAGTCCTTGAGCACCAGGTCCTCGGGCGGGTAGCCGGTCAGCGACAGCTCGGGCGTGACGACCAGCTCAGCGCCGGCAGCCACCGCCTCGGCATAGGCCGTGACGATGTTCCGCGCGTTGGCCTGCAGCGCGCCGACCACCGGGTCGAGCTGCGCCAGCGCCAGTCGCATCAGACCTCCGACCCTGTTTACACCGCGGAAACACCGGAGCAATCGGGCGGAAAGCCCGGCTGCCTACCGTCTCGATCGTAGCGAGTGCCGGGTGCGGCACTGACCGATCTGGAGGCGCAATGGAACAGAGTCTCGCGGCGTTGGAGAACAACCTGCTGATCATCTACATCTTTCTGGCGTCGGTGCTGGTGTTCCTGATGCACGCCGGGTTCGCGATGCTCGAGGCGGGGTTCACGCGGGCCAAGAACGCCGCCAACATCATCATGAAGAACCTGATGACGCTGACGCTGGGCTTCGTCGTCTACTTCTGCGTCGGGTTCGGGGTGATGTACGGGGCGCAGGCGGCGGGGCTGTTCGGCACCGACGGCTTCTTCCTCCTCAACTTCAGCGAGTACGAGCCGCTGGCGGGGTCGATCGCCATCGACTTCCTGTTCCAGGGTGTCTTCGCCGCGACCGCGGCCACGATCGTGTCTGGGGGCGTCGCGGAGCGGATGAAGTTCGGCGCCTACGTGGTGGTTGCCGTGGTGATGACCGGCGTGATCTACCCGGTGGTCGGCGCGTGGAAGTGGGGTGGCGGGTGGCTGGACGCCCTGGGGTTCTACGACTTCGCCGGGTCGACGGTCGTGCACCTGACAGGCGGTGTCGCGGCCTTCATGGGAGCACTCGTCCTCGGGGCGCGGATCGGCAAGTACGACCGCAACGGCAAACCGCGCGCGATCCCCGGGCACTCGATGCCCCTCGGAGCGCTGGGGACGCTCATCCTGTTCTTCGGGTGGTTCGGGTTCAACGGCGGTTCGGTGCTCGCCGTCGATGGGCCGCTCATCGCCTCGGTGCTGCTGACCACAGCCCTGGCCGGGTGCGCGGGCGGGGTCTCGACGGCGCTGTTCACGCGACTGCGCCAGGGCAAGTTCGACGTGGGAATGACGGCCAACGGGATCCTCGCGGGGCTGGTGGGCGTGACCGCCGGCGCGGACGCGATGAACAACCTCGGCGCCCTGCTGGTGGGTCTCACGGCCGGCGTGGTCGTGGTGGTTGCGGTCGCCGGGATCGACCGGCTGGGGGTCGACGACCCCGTCGGCGCCGCGAGCGTGCACGGCGTCTGCGGGATCCTTGGCACGGTGTGGGTCGGCCTGTTCGCCGTCGACGGCGGCCTGCTGTACGGGGGCGGTGCTGCCTTGCTCGTGTCGCAGCTGATCGGGGTCGCGGCTGTCGTGCTGTTCGTGGCCGTCGCGTCCGGCGCCATGTTCGCGCTGCTCAAGGCGACCATGGGCATCCGGGTCAGCGAGGAGGAGGAGATCGAGGGGCTGGACATCCACGAGCACGGCATGTACGGCTACCCCGAGCTCGCGCTGGGCACCACGGCGTACCCCCGTGGACCGGCGACCGAGCCTGCGGGGCCGGCGGTGCTGCGTCGGAAGGCCCTGGCGGAGTAGGCCGTCGCCGGGACTGCAGCCGATAGCATCCGCCTGAGGTCCCAGGCTTGGAGGCGGATGTGGACAGGCAGCAGGAGTACGTCCTCCGGACGGTCGAGGAGCGCGACATCCGCTTCGTGCGGCTGTGGTTCACCGACGTCCTCGGGATGCTCAAGAGTGTGGCGATCACCACCTCGGAGCTGGAGGGGGCGTTCACCGAAGGCATCGGGTTCGACGGGTCGGCGGTCGACGGGTTCGCGCGCATCCAGGAGTCCGACATGCTCGCGGTGCCCGACGCGACGACCTTCCAGGTGCTGCCGTGGCGCGGTGAGAACGAGCCAGTCGGTCGGATGTTCTGCGACATCCTCACACCCCAGGGCGAGCCGTTCGCGGCCGACCCCCGCCAGGTGCTGCGACGCAACCTGGCCCGTGCCGCCGACATGGGCTTCAGCTTCTACGTCCACCCTGAGATGGAGTTCTTCCTGTTCAAGGGCCCTGACGACCCCACGCCCCTGGACAGCGGCGGCTACTTCGACCTCACGCCACTGGACGTCCAGCAGGACTTCCGCCGCGACGCGATCCAGACGCTGGAGGCGATGGGGATCTCGGTGGAGTACTCCCATCACGAGGTCGCGCCGAGCCAGCACGAGATCGACCTGCGCTTCGCCGATGCACTGACGATGGCCGACAACCTCATGACCTACCGGCTGGTCATCAAGGAGGTCGCGATGGCGCGCGGCGTCTACGCGACCTTCATGCCCAAGCCCCTCGCCGAGCACTGGGGCAGCGCGATGCACACGCACGTGTCGCTGTTCGACGGCGACAGCAACGCCTTCTTCGACGCCGACGACCCGATCCATCTGTCCGACACCGCCAAGCAGTTCATGGCCGGCATCCTCACCCACGCCCGGGAGATCACCGCGGTGTGCTGCCAGTGGGTGAACTCCTACAAGCGGCTGGTGCCCGGCTTCGAGGCGCCGGTCTTCGTCTCCTGGGGCCGGCACAACCGGTCGTCGCTGCTGCGCGTGCCGATGTACAAGCCGAACAAGCCGGCGTCGACACGCATCGAGTTCCGCGCACCGGATCCGGCGTGCAACCCGTATCTCGCGTTCTCGGTCATCCTGGCGGCGGGGCTGCGCGGGATCGAGAAGGACTACGAGCTGCCGCCCGAGGCGGAAGACAACATCTACGAGATGACCGAGCAGGAGCGGCGCGCGGCCGGCATCGGTTCGCTGCCGCGCAACCTGGACGAGGCGCTGGCGTTGATGGAGGAGTCCGAGCTCGTCGCCGAGGCGCTGGGGGAGCACGTCTTCGAGTTCTTCCTGCGCAACAAGCGCGTGGAGTGGGACGAGTACCGCTCGCAGGTCACCCCCTACGAGGTCGCGAAGTACCTGCCGACGCTGTAGCGCGGACTCGCTGTGCCTGTAGACCTCAGCGAACTCGCCGCAGCGACGTCCAATCCGGAGCGCGCCCACACGGCACTGCAGCGACTGGCCGACACCAGCCCCGCTGCACTGGACCGCCTGGGGGACGTCGAGCTGGGCAGGCTGGCGGTCGTGGCGGCGGTCTGCGCGCCGCTGGTCGACGCCGCGGCCCGCCACGAGCGCGTCGCGGACGCACTGTCGGGCGACCTCGGGCCCCTCGACGCCCCCACCATCCACCAGCGGTGTGCCGCAGCGATGGCCGAGGCACCGTCGCCGGCGCGTGCGTTGGCCGTGGAGCAGCGCGCCGGGCTGTTGCGCATCACGGTCCGGGACCTGTTGGGGCTTGCCGACACCCCGACGGTCGCCGCCGAGCTGGCGGACCTCGCCCAGGGGGTGCTGTCCGCTGCGCTGGCGCACGCGTGCCGTGACCGGGACGTTGCGATTTCGCTGATCGGGATGGGCAAGCTCGGCGGGCGCGAGCTGAACTACGTCTCGGACGTCGACGTCATCTTCGTCGCCGAGGGGGACTACGCCGACGCGGCGGCGGCGGCCGGCGACTTCATGCGGCTGATGGCTGAGGTCACCCCCGACGGGCGCGCGTACGAAGTCGATGCGAACCTGCGCCCCGAAGGCAAGGACGGGCCGCTGGTCAGGAGTCTCGACGCCTACCGCTCCTACTACGACCGGTGGGCGAAGACGTGGGAGTTCCAGGCGCTGCTCAAAGCGCGTGTGGTGGCAGGCGACGCCGACCTCGGCGCGGCGTTCACGAAGCTGATCGAACCGTACGTCTGGCCCGACCGCCTCGACCCGGAGGCTGTCGGCGAGATCCAGCGGATGAAGACGGTCGTCGAGAAGTCCACGCCGGTGCAGCGCGCCGGCGCCCGGCAGGTCAAGCTGGCGCCTGGCGGTCTGCGGGACATCGAGTTCGCCGTGCAGCTGCTGCAGCTCGTCCACGGCCGTCACGACCGGGCGCTGCGCAGCCCGAACACGCTCGAGGCGCTGGCGGCGCTTGCCCGGGGCGCCTACGTCGGCGAGGAGGACGGCGCCGAGTTCCGCGACGCGTATGTCTTCCTGCGGACGGTCGAGCACCGGTTGCAGATGGCGAACCTGCGGCGGACGCACACCGTCCCCAGCAACGACGACGACCGCCGGCGGCTGGCCCGGACGGTGGCAGCACACCTGTCGCCGGAGGGCGGCAAGCAGCCGGGGGACCTGCTGCACCGCTTCGACAGCGAGCTCGCGCGGACCCAGGGCGAGGTCAGACGCCTGCACGAAAAGCTGTTCTACCGCCCGCTGCTCGCCCGCTTCGCGGCGCTGTCGAGCGCCGAGCAGATCGCGGTCGCCGGCCAGACCGAGGAGACCGGACTGGCGGCCGATGCGGCGAAGGAGCGTCTGGTCGCGCTCGGGTTCGCCCGGCCGCAGGAGGCGCTGCGGCACCTCGAGGCACTCGCCGGCGGGGTCTCGCGTCGCGCCCATCTGCTGCGGACGGTGCTACCGGCCATCCTGCCGACGCTGGCCGCCGCGCCGGACCCCGACGCGGGGTTGGCGGCGCTGCGCTCACTGGCAGAGTCCACGCAGGAGTCGCCGTACCTGATGCGGACGCTGCGCGACCACCCGCCGGTCGCGGACATGCTGGCCCGTGTGCTGGGCGCCTCGGCGGTCGTGGGGCGCTGGCTGGAGCGACAGCCGGAGGTGCTCGGGCTGCTCGCCGACGCGACGGGGCTCGAGCGCGAGCTCCTCGCCGAGGACTACGCCCGGCTGGCCGAGGGACTGCGCCGGCGCTCGCAGGGCAGCGACATTCCCGCAGCGCTGCGCCGCATGCGCCGGCGCGAGGCTGCACGCACCGCGGTGCGGGACCTGGCCGGGCTCGCCGACGTCGTGGCGGTCGGTCACGAGCTGACCGGGCTCGCCGAGGCGTGCCTGCAGGCGGCCGTGAACCACGTGGTGCCCGACGGCGTCCGCATGTCCGTGATCGCCATGGGCAAGCTCGGCGGACGCGAGCTGGGCTACGCCAGCGACCTCGACGTGCTCATCGTCACCGAGACCACGCACGACGACGCGGACGGCGAGCAGGCAGCCGAGCGGCTGCTGGAGGTGCTGTCGGGCGTGACGCCCGAAGGCCAGGCCTTCCGTGTCGATCTCAACCTCAGACCAGAAGGCAAGGACGGGCCGTTGTCGCGCAGCCTGTCGTCGTATCGCTCCTACTACGAGCGCTGGGCGGAGACCTGGGAGCTGCAGGCGCTGACCCAGGCCAGGCCGGTCGCCGGCGATCCGGAGCTGGGCGCGGCGTTCCTCGAGATGGTGAACCACTTCGTGTACCCGATGCGTGCACCGGCGCAGCGCCTTGCCGATGTGCGCAAGATGAAGGCGCGGGTCGAACGCGAGCGCGCGGGGGTGTCGACCGGGATACGGGCGCGGACGCGTGGGGCGCGCCCCGCGGCACCCACCGGCAAGCTGGGCGGACGCGCCCGGACGCCGCCGCTGCGTGTCGGCACCAAGACTGATCTCAAGCTCGGCGCAGGGGGGCTGTCCGACGTCGAGTGGACGGTGCAGCTGCTGCAGCTGCAGCACGGCGGCGCCCAGCAGCGCCTACGTGTCCCCGGGGCACTGGCCGGCGTCGAGGCGTGTGTGGAGGCCGGCCTGCTCGACGGCCAAGAGGGACGGTGGCTGGCCGACGGGTGGCGGTTGCTCACCCGGCTGCGCAACGCCCGGTACCTCGCCGGCGCGCGCGACACACACCTGATGCCCGCGGACCCCGTCAAGCTGGAGCGGTTGGCCCGCATGCTCGGGTACGAGCGCCCCGGCGCTCAGCGGATGAGCGAGGACCTGGCGCGGGCAATGCGGCGCGTTCGCCGGGTACACGAGCGGGCCTTCTACGATGCCCCAACCCGCTGACCCGCAAGGACGTCTCCTCCCGCCATGTTCTGCGAGATCATCATCACCGTGGCCGACATCGACGCGGCCGTGGACTTCTACACCGACGCCTGCCGGTTCACGTACGTGCGCACGGTCGAGCACCAGGGCGCCAAGGCCGTCGAGCTGGACGCCGACGGGCAGCGGGTGACGTTGGTCGCCGGGGACACGCCAGGGATCCGCCTGGTGCTCGAGGCGAACAACGTCCGCGCGGATCATCGCCGGCTGGCCAGACGCAACGCTGCGGCGGGCGAGCCCATCGAGTCGGTCGGTGGCACGTGGCTGCCGTTCGATGACCCGTGGGGTAACCACCTTGGGTATTGGAAGCCGTCGACCCCGGACGAATAGGACATCTCCGGTCATTGGACGACCGGCCAGGACTATTCAGCGGGGGACCGGGGCATACCGGCTACAGCGCCGCACACGCTCGACGACAAGGAGCACAGATGTACATCGGAATCGGAACCCTGATCCTCGTCATCATCCTGATTCTGATTCTCACCTGATCATCCCGAAGAGGCAGAGCCCCGGCAGCGCCGGGGCTCTCTTGCGTCTGCGCCCCTAGGCGCGTCCAGGTGTACCCACCTCCGGCCTGAATTCGTGACAACCTCCCCAACACGCCGTCAGGCCACGGTCAGTCCCGGTTGCGTGGCCTTCGTCAGGTCTTCGAAGTGGTCGAAGCCGTGAGAGGTCACGCCTGCGAAGGACTGGTCCTCCTGGATGGCGCGGAAGACGTCACTGTTGATGTAGTCCTCATAGCAGCCCCGGTCTCGCCACAGATACAGCCCGCCGTAGGTACCGGTGTCGGGGTCGCGCAACCAGATCTTGGCCAGGAGGCCGGGGAGCTGGGTGAAGACATCGGTCTCTTGCCGGCATGCCTCGTGGTACTGCGCCTCGGTCGGGCCGTCGAGTGTGAACGTGACGAGCTGGACGTACATCGGGTGCTCCTCGGGTCGGATCTGGCTGTGGACCGACCGTATGGAGGGCCGAGCCGACGCACATCGGGGAACTCCCTCAACCTTCCCAGTGCGCGGGCTACCCTCCGTTCATGGAGGGGTTCTTCGGTCGCGCCTGAGCGGCTCGACCGAGCCGCTCAAATCCACCGTGATTGGCGATGCGTTGCCACACAGGTGCAGGCGGTCCGCCGCCAGATCGCCTTGGAGCAGACCCGTCGTCAGCGCACTCGCGTCAGTCCGCCGATGACAATGAGCCTCGGCGCTGCGGGGTGCGTAGTCATCCCGGCCCCGGGCTGTATGCCTCTACATCGAGGGCCGACCGCAGCCGACATCCGGCGGGCACCCTGCCGACCGGCATGCGCGCCAGGCGGTCCGCCCGTGTGTTGCCATCGCGATCACGTCGCGCATGTACGCGGCGCGCTTGAGGATGACGTTGGACGGCACGGTCCGCTCGCGATCTCCAAGCGGTCACGAGCCAGGTATCTGCAGGGCGCGGCGTGTGTTCCGCGGCTGCCCTCGGATGTTGGACGAGACGGGTGCTGCCGGCAATTTCGTCCGGTCGCCGGCGGCTTGTGTGGCGGGCGTCGCATAGTCGACGAGCAGGTGCGGGGCGGCGGACGAGGCGGTCGTGGGCCAGATCGACGGCCCACAGCAGGACGACGCCGATGAACACGACGGACGCAGGGCGACCCCCCGCACCGCGAACCGAGGCTGAGGGCGATCGGATGGCTCCGACCTGCAGACTTCAGTTACCCCCGTTGCCCTCGACCGGTGTGGTTGGGGCACCGCGGGCCCAGGCGGCGATGTGACGGGTGGCCTCCGGGTGCCGCGGTGCGGCGAAGATGACGAGGTCGCCGTTGCGCAGCCGGGTGCGGGCGGTGGGCAGCAGCACCCGCCCACCGCGGATGATCGACGTGATCAGACCTCTAGGCGGGTTGATGTCCTTGAGCTGCTGACCAGCGAGGTGCAGGTCGTCGGTGATCCGCACCTCGATGAGCTCGGCGTTGATGTCGCTGATCGGCACGGCTTGGGCGGCGGGTGCCCAAGCGCGGCCTTCGGCGCGCAGGTCCAGCCACTTGGCGACCAGGCCGATGCTGCCGCCCTGGACGAGTGCGGACAGCAGGACGACGAAGAACACCATGTCGAAGATGAGGTCGCCTTGCGGGTAACCGGCCGCGAAAGGGAACGTCGCCAGCACGATCGGCACGGCCCCGCGCAGGCCGGCCCAGGACACCAGGGTGAGGTCCTGCCAAGGCTGGCGGAACCAGGCGAGGCAGGCCAGGACGGCGAGCGGCCGGGCGATGAGGGTGAGGACTAGGGCGACGGCCAGGCCGGGCACGATGACCCGGGGCAGGTCGGAGGGGAACACGAGCAGCCCGAGCATGAGGAACAGGCCGACCTCGGCGGTGTTGGCCAGGCCCTCGTGGAAGGTGCGGATGCCGCGGCGGTGCAGGGGCACGCGGGCGCCGACGAACAGGCCGGTCACGTACACGGCGAGGAAACCCGACGCGCCGACGGTGGCGGCGCTGCCGTAGGACAGCCCGGCCAGGCCGAGCGCGAGCACGACATAGGCGCCGGCGGGTCCGAGGTTGATGCGCGACAGCGCACGGCTGCCGACGAAACCGAACAGCGCGCCGACCAGCAGCCCGCCACCGAGCTGGAGGACGGCGAACACCGCCCAGTCGGCCGGGCCCACGGTCGCCTGGGCGCGCCAGGTCTCGAGCAGCCCGATGGTCAGCATGATCGCCATCGGGTCGTTGGACCCGGATTCCACCTCAAGGACGGCGCGCAGCCGCCTGGGCAACGGCGACCGGCGTAGCACGGTGAACACCGCTGACGCGTCGGTGGATGCCACGACGGCGGCGATGAGCAGCGCGGTGAGGATGTCGACGTCCAGGAGCAGGTAGGTTCCCAGGCCCAGGATCAGGGCGGTCAGCACGACCCCGAACGTGGCGAGCACGACTCCCGGAGCGGCCGCCCGACGCAGGTCGCCAGGCCGGGTGGTGAGGCCGCCCTCGTAGAGGATCAGGATGAGCGCGACGGTGCCGCCGACGACCGCGAGGTTGGGGTCGTCGAAGCTGATGAGCCCGAGGCCGTCGGAACCGATGACCATGCCCAGTACGAGGAACAGCACGAGGCCGGGCACCTGCATGCGGTGGGCCAACCCTCCCGCCAGGACGCCGATGACGAGCAGCGCGGCGACGACCAGGATCGGCCAGTCCGCTGGGAGGTCGATGGTCACGGGTGTCGTCGGGGTCCACGTCGTCGCGTTGGGGTTTGGCAGCCTACCGAGGGATGACCGACGCACAGGTGGACAGTGTCCTGGTGCCGCTGGACGGCTCCGCTGCCGCGCGCAGCGCGATCGGCCCAGCGCTGGTGCTCGCGCGGCAGCTCGCTTGTCGCCTGGAGCTGATGACGGTCTATGACCCGGTGCGCGACACGTGGGAGCGCGAACTCGACCGGCTGGCCGAGCAGACCGGGTACGTGGCGGTCGAGGTGGCGTTGGTCAGCTCCTCGTCACCAGCTGACGTGATCACCTCCATGGCGCGGGAGCAGCCGCGAACCCTGGTGTGCATGGCGACGCAGGGTCGCGGCGCGGTCGACCGGATGCTGCTGGGAAGTGTGACGAGCGGCGTGCTCGGTGCGGGGGTCTCGCCTGTGCTGCTCGTCGGGGCTGCCTTCGCGCCAGCCGGCGAGATTGACGGCTACCGCCGGCTGGTCCTCGCGTCGGACGGCAGCGGCCGCACCGCGGCTACAGCGTTGCCGCTGGTCCGCGCGTGGGTCCGTGAGCTGGACATGGCGGTGGAACTGCTCGCCGTCTGCTCGCCGTCGGACGCGGCACCAGTCCGGGGGGCACTCGCGCCGGCGCTGGACGGGATCGCCGAGGCCCTGGCGGGGGACGGGATAGACGCCGGCTGCACCTTGATCGCCGCCGACCGGCCTGCCCTGGGCATCGCGGCCTTCGTCGCCGACCGGCCCAACTCCCTGGTCTGCGTCGCACCCCGGGGGCACACCGGCCTGCGCCGGTTGCTGGTCGGCAGCGTCACGGCCGAGGTGCTGTCCTCCAGCCCGGTGCCCGTGCTAGTCGTGCAGGAACGCTGACGGTAAGGCGCGACCGGGGGTGGCTGCCACGATGACGTCTATGCGTGCTGTGACGAGGCACTGGTGGCGGCCGTGAGCGGGCGCGTGGCTGCGCAGCCGCGAGGCTCGGCGGCGGCGTGGTGGCCGGTGGTGGCACTGGCGGGTGGCTGGGCGGTGTTCGCGGGCCCGGTCGGGCCGGGGGCGCCGGATCCGGTCGGCGACGTCGGCCTGCTGCGCGTGGTCACCGCGGCCGGGGCTGCGGTGTTCCTGGCCGGAGCCGGCCTGCGTCTGTCCCGGGTCGTGTCGGTCCAGCGACGGGTCCTGGCGGAGGGAGCCGGCCGGTGGCTGGCCGTGTTCACCGGGCTGACCCTGTCGGCTTGGCTTCTTGGGGTGGGCGACCTCGTCGTGGCCGCGGTCGTCGGCGCGGCGCTTGCCGCCCCCGACCCGACATATCCGGCGCTGTCCCGGCGCAGCGCCGCCATCCAGGGCATGGTCGCCGGGGAGGGTCCGGGGCAGCCGCTGGTCGGCGTGGTGTCGAGTGTGCTGACCGTCGCAGTGCTCGTCGCGGTCGCAGCTCCCGTACCTGCGGTCGCGGGGCCGGTGACCGCCGCGGCCGCGGCTGCGCTGCTCGGCGCGGGGCTCGGTGGTGGCCTGGGCTGGGCACTGCGCTACGGGCGAGCCCATCCCGACCAGGCGGACGTCCTGGTCGTGGGCCTCGCGCTGGCGGCCTACGGTCTCGGCGCGAAGGTGGCGGGGATCGGCCTGCTCGCGGCGGTGGGCGCGGGCGTGGTGTTCGGGCTGGCGGCGCCGCGGCGGGAGGCGGGAGCAGCGGAGGAGCGTCCCTACCTGCAGTGGTTCTTCGTCGTCGCTGTCCTGGTCACCCTGGGAGGCGTCGCGGCGGGGGCGCACCCGATCCGCCATGAGCTGGCGCTGCCGTTGGTCGTCCTCGCGTTCCTGCTGCCGGTGGTGGTCACCGCGGCGTGGCGGTTGGCCTGGGCGGGGGCGGGCCTGGGGCGCGTCACCGCCACCGCCGGCCCTGGGGTGGTCTCGCTGTACCTGCTGGTACTGGCCGTCGCAGGTGGCTTCTCGCTGCCGCCGGCGGCGTGGGCCACCGTGGTGGCCGCGGCTGCGCTGGCCGTCTTCGCCAGATCGGCGGCGGCGGCCTGGGCGACGTCCGCTGGGCTGCGAGCGGATGGCGCGCAGTGAGCGTGCTGGACGCGCTCGGACTCGTCGCCAGGATCGGCATCCTCGTCGCTGGCGCGAGTGCCCTGGTGCGCGGCTCGTCACGGCTGGTCGCCCCAGCGGCGTGTCGCCGCCTGTCGTCGGGCTGACGGGCGGTGGGTGGCCGTCATTCCTGATGCGCGTGCTGGCCTCGATCCGTCCGCGCACTTGTGGGGAAGGCCGGAGGTGAAGAGAGGGCCGAAGCCTAGGCGACCGCGCACGCCGTCCGGATTCTGCTCGCGGGGGCCGCGGCGGGGGCCTGTGCGGCTGCGCAGAGGGCTGCAGCCCGGTGAGCTGAATCCCCCCGCGCCGACATCCGGTCGGATACGCTGGCCGTGAAGGGGAGTACCTCGTGCGGGTGGCGTCGTCATCTCGGGCCGTTCGGCTCCGGCGCCACCGCCCACTCCGGGTGGGGGAGACCTTCGGTTCCGTCTTGCGACCGAAGGAGTTCCCGTGACCGGCCCTGTTCTGCCTCCTGCCTTCACATCGAGGGGGCGACCGCCCACCGCGCACAGCCGCGACCTCGAGCGGGGGTTGTCCTCGGCTGAGGCGACGGCGCGGCTGGAGCGGCACGGTCCGAACGTCTTGACGGAGCCGGCGCGGCCGTCCGCGCTGGCACAGCTCGCCGGCCAGTTCCGCAACGTGCTCGTGCTCATCCTCGCCGTGGCGGCGGGCCTCGCCTTGTTGGTGGGTGACGTAAAGGACGCCGTGGTGATCGGCGTCGTGCTGGTGTTGAACGCCATCCTTGGGTTTGTCCAGGAGCGCCGGGCCGAGCACAGCGTCGACGCCCTGCGAGCGATGCTGGCGCCGACGGCACGGGTGCGTCGCGACGGGCGTCCGGTTGACATCGACGCGGCCGAGGTGGTGCCGGGCGACGTGCTGCTGGTCGAGTCCGGTGACCGCGTCGCCGCCGATGGCCGACTGCTGCGCGCCGTCGGCCTCACGGTGGACGAGTCGGCCCTGACGGGTGAGTCGGTGCCGGTCGAGAAGGCCGCGGACCTACCGACGGTGCGGGTCGACGACGAGCGCGCCCTGGTTTGGATGAACACGGTGGTGAGCCGGGGTCGCGGCGAGGTGCTGGTCACCGAGACCGGCATGCGGACCGCGATGGGTCAGCTGGCCGGCTTGATCCAGACGGCGCCGCAGCGGCCGACGCCGTTGCAGCGGCAGCTCGCGAGCCTCGGGCGACGCCTGGCGGCGATCGCCGGCGCGGCGGTTGCCGCGGTGTTTGCCCTGGCCCTGGTCCGCGGCGACAGCCTCCCGAATGCGACCGTCGACGCCATCGCGCTGGCGGTCGCCGCCATCCCCGAGGGTCTCCCGGCGGTCGTGACGGTGACCCTGGCCCTTGGCACCGCGCAGATGGCCAAGCGAAAAGCGATCGTCAAGCGGCTGTCGTCGGTGGAGACGCTGGGCAGCGCGACCGTCGTGTGCACCGACAAGACGGGGACGCTGACGCGCAACGAGATGACCGCTCGGCGCGTCTGGCGGGCCGGCGAGGATCTCGACGTCTCCGGCGACGGCTACTCGCTCGAGGGCGCGGTCTTCGGCGCAGCCGCACCCGACCTCCGCTCCGCGGCCGAGGCCATGGCCCTGTGCAACGACGCCGTCCTCACCGGCGGCCAGCTCGTGGGCGACCCGACCGAGGGTGCCCTGGTGGTGCTGGCGGCCAAGGCCGGCGTGCACGTCGACGACGTGCGCGCAGCGCGGTCTCGCCTGGCGGAGCTCCCGTTCGACTCGACGGCCAAGTTAATGGCCACCGTCCACGCCGCCGGCGGGGTGCGCGAGCTGCTGGTCAAGGGTGCACCGGACGTCGTTCTCGACCGGTGCGTCGCTGTCGTCGGCGGCGCAGGGGTGACGCCGCTCACCGCCACGCACCAGGCGGAGCTCACGGCCGCCATGGCCGCCATGGGCGACCAGGGGCTGCGCGTCATTGCGATCGCTTCCCGCCTCGTTCCCGCCGCGGCACCCCTGGAGGAGGTCGGCGAACTCGTCGACGGCCTCGTACTGGAGGCGCTGGTCGGCATCCTTGATCCGCCCCGGGCCGAGGCCGAAGCCGCCATCGCCACCTGTGGGAGGGCGGGTGTCCGGGTGATGATGATCACGGGTGACCACGCGAGCACCGCCGCGTCGATCGCCCGTCAGCTCGGCCTCGACGGCGAAGTCGTGACCGGTGCTGACCTCGACGCCCTGGACGATCCCGCCCTGGAGGACCGCCTGGACGACGTCGCCGTCGTCGCGCGGGTGTCTCCGGCCCACAAGCTGCGGATCGTGGAGGCCCTGCAGCGCCGCGGCCATGTCGTGGCGATGACGGGTGATGGCGTCAACGACGCTCCGGCGCTGAAGGGCGCCGACATCGGGGTGGCCATGGGCATCACCGGCACGGACGTCGCCAAGGACGCGGCGGACCTGGTGCTCGCCGATGACGACTTCGCGACCATCGTCGCCGCGGTCGAGCAGGGCCGGAGCATCTACGACAACATCGTGTCGTTCGTCCGCTTCCAGCTGGCCACCAACATCGGCGCTATCACGGCGATCTTTGTCGCCCGGCTGATCGGGCTGCCCGCGCCCTTCACGCCGCTTCAGATCCTGTGGGTGAACCTGATCATGGACGGCCCACCGGCCATGGCCCTCGGCGTCGACCCCGCCCGTGCCGACACAATGCAGCGCCCGCCGCGGGACCCTTCGGCGAAGATCCTGGACCGCGCCCGGCTGCTGCCGCTGCTGCTGACCGGCGGGGTGATGGCGGCCGGCACCCTGGCCGCCTTCACGTGGGGCCGATCCACCGGTGGTGCCGCGCTCGCCGCCACCATGGCGTTCACTACCTTCGTGCTGTTCCAGTTTTTCAACGCCCTCAACGCCCGGGTGGAGCACGGCACCGTCTTCTCCGCCCACACCCTGCGCAACGGTCGCCTGTGGGTCGTCCTCGCCGGCGTCCTCGGACTGCAGGTCGCCGCGATCCACCTCGGTGTGTTCCAGCGGATCTTCGACACGGTCGCGCTCGACGCTCGGCAGTGGTCTGTGGCTGCGGTGCTTGCCTCGTCGGTGCTCGTCGTCGAGGAGCTGCGCAAGCGGATCTTTGCCCTCCTCCGGAGTTGGGGATGAACGCCGCGCGTGAGCCGCTGGCGGCGCTGCTCGCCGCTGTGGAGGCGGGTGGTGGGGCAGCCATCGCCCTGGTCATGTTCGTCGAGAACGTGTTCCCGCCGATCCCTTCCGAGGCGGTGCTGCCCCTCGCTGGCTTCGCCGTCCACAGCGGCCGGATGCCCTTCGCCCTCGCTGTGACGGCGGCGACGGTGGGGTCGGTTGCCGGAGCGCTCACGCTGCACACGGTTGGCCGCTTCGGGGGGCGGCCGCTGCTCGAGCGCTACCGGTGGCTGTTGCGCCTTGACGAGGCCCAGCTGGACCGTGCCGACGCCTGGTTCGACCGGTACGGCCCGGCCCTGGTCTTCTGGGCGCGGATGGTGCCCCTTGCGCGCAGCGTCGTCTCCGTGCCCGCCGGCATGGCCGAGATGCCCATCGGCCGGTTTCTCGCCCTCACGACGGCCGGATCCCTCGTGTGGAACGGGATGCTCATTTCGGCCGGCATGCTCTTCGGGACACGATGGGCGCAGGTCGGAGAGATCGTAGGTGCGTCCAGCAAGCTGGTCCTGATGGTGGCCGCGGCAGCTGCCGCGGCAGGGGTGTTCGGCATCGGCTACCGACGACGCCGAGCGGCCAGGCGCCGCCAGCGTCAAGAGACGGCTGGGTAGGCCTGGTGGCGCACGAGCAGAAGAGCAAGCGCACGCCCGGCCCGGAAAACGCTGCTGGGGGGCATGCAATCTGGGCCGGGCTGCTGGCGGTGGCTGCGGCGGCCAGTGCGGTGCTGCTAGCGGTCGCATCGAGGACGGATGACGGTGCACCACTCAGTATGGGCGCGGCGGTGCTGCTGGGCGTGATCGAAGGCGCAACCGAGTTCCTGCCTGTGTCGTCCACCGGCCACCTCGCCGTGACGCAGCGGCTGCTCGGCATCGGCGCCCAGACCCCCGCCGCACAGGCGGCAGCAGACGCGTACGTGATCGTCATCCAGCTCGGAGCCATCCTCGCCGTCGCGTTGCTTTACCACCGCAGGTTGGCCGCCATGGCGCTCGGCGTCGTGGGGCGCAGCTGCCATGGCCGCCGACTGCTCGGCCGGCTGCTGGTCGCCTTCGCGCCCGCCGCCGTGGCGGGCGCGGTGGTCGGAGACCTCGTCAAGCAGCATCTGTTCGGCATCTGGCCGATCGTCGCCGCCTGGTTCGTCGGTGGTGTCGTCATCCTGCTGGCGACACCCCGGGTGTCCGAGGGCAAGGCGGGGTTGGAGCAGATGACCCTCAAGGCGGCTGCGGCTGTCGGCGCCGCGCAGGTGGCGGCGCTGTGGCCGGGCACGAGCCGCAGCCTGGTCACCATCCTGGCAGCACTTGCGGTCGGCCAGTCGCTGCGATCGGCCGTGGAGTTCAGCTTCCTGCTCGGCTTGGTCACCCTCGGCGCAGCCACCGCCTACGAGCTGGCGCGCGAGGGAGGTGCGATCCTGTCACAGTTGGGTGCTGTCACCCCTATCGTGGGTGTGCTCGTCGCGTTTGCGTCGGCGGTGGTCGCCGTGCGGTGGCTGGTCGGCTTCCTCAGCCGTCGACCGCTGACGATTTTCGGCTGGTACCGCATCGCCGTCGCATTCGGCGTCGCCGGCTTCACGTTGTTGTCACCCGTGGATGCCAGGACGACCTTGCAGGACGAGCCGCCGCATACTGCGCCGCTCCTAGTGGAATAGGTGATCCGTCGTGGATGTCGTCTGGGGCCAGTTTGCGCTGGTTGCCGCGTTGGTTTTGCTCAATGCTGCGTTCGCGGGCAGCGAGATCGCGCTGATCACATTGCGTGAGGGCCAGCTCAGCCGACTAGCTGATCGTGGACGGGCGGGCGCCGCGCTGATCAGGTTGGCCAGAGACCCTAATCGGTTCCTCGCCACGATTCAGATCGGGATCACCCTGGCGGGTTTCCTCGCCTCGGCGACAGCGGCGGTGACCTTGGCTGAGCCGCTGGTAGACATGCTGGCACCCCTCGGTGGAGCGGCGCGCCCTGCGTCGATCATGCTCGTCACATTGGTGCTGACCTTCGTGACATTGGTGATCGGGGAACTCGCCCCGAAGCGGGTGGCGATGCAACGGCCCGAGCGCTGGGGACTGATCGCCGCGCGACCGCTCGCCGTGCTCGCGACCATCGCCCGCCCGGCGGTGTGGTTGCTCGGCCGCTCGACCAACCTTGTCGTTCGCCTGCTGGGCGGCGACCCGTCTGTCCACCGGGAGGACGTGTCCGAGGAGGAGCTGCGTGGCATGGTTGCGGTGCAGTCGGAGCTAACCGAGCAGGAGCGCGCGATCATCGACGGTGCCTTCGAGCTTACCGACCGCACCCTGCGCCAGATCCTGTTGCCGCGTCCGCAAATCGTTGCGCTGGCAGACGACCAGCCGGTCGAAGACGCGATCGCGAGGCTGGTGGCCACCGGCCACTCGCGCGCCCCGGTGCACCGGGGCGACCTCGATGACGTGATCGGGATGGTGCATCTCCGGTCACTGCTCGCTGGCGACGGCAGCGTCGGCGACCGCGCGCAGCCGGTCCTGGTCATGCCAGAAACCGTCGGGGCGCTCGACGCCCTTCGAACGATGCAGACCGCCCGGCAGCAGATGGCCGTGGTCATCAACGAACACGGAGGCACCGAGGGCATCATCACCGTCGAAGACCTCATCGAGGAGATTGTGGGCGAAATCTGGGACGAGGCGGACCCCGACATCCAAACGTTCGAGCACCACCCTGACGGCTCGATCACGGTCACCGGTTCGTATCCTGTCCACGACCTGGACGACATCGGCGTCGACCTGCGCGCCGGCGAGTACACGACTGTGGCCGGCCTCGTCCTCCATCACACCGGACGCATCCCGGCGCCCGGCGAGGAGATCATGATCGACGGTTGGCGCCTGCAGGTGCTGGAGGTGACGGAGCGCCGCATCGACCGAGTCCGGCTCAGCCGTCCCCCCGCCGACACCCGGGCGGCTGGCCCGCGCACATAGGCATTTGGAATGTCTTCGGTGTCGCCGGGGCCCCAGACCCAGCTATGGACCGGTCCAGCGCGGCTTTGCTACGGCCATGTCGGTTCCTCGACTCCGAGCTCGCGCAGCCGTTGCTCGAAGGATTCGGGGACGTGCACGTGCCAGTCGGCGCTCTCCAGCTCCCCCCGTTGGAGCGTCAGCTGCTCCGAGTGCTCAGGATGGGTGAACCGGAACGTCCACCGCTCCCCGACGTCGAGCACCTGCCCGACTCGGCGCTGGGATGCCGGCTCCACGGCACCCAGGCCAAACCATCCGGGCGAGTCTTCTCCCCGCAGCTCCACCCTCGCGCGGTAGGCGGTTGGGTTCGCCACCGTTACCGCTTCCACGTGTGTCGGCCCGCCGACGCACCCGCTGAGCACCAGGGCGGCGGCGAGCACCGGCACCAGCGGTCTTGGGCCCCGCGAGGTCCGGACACGGTGATGGCCGATGATCGGACGCCTCATGGGAACCTGCCTTCCTGGTCCACCTGGTCGGAGCGCGTCGCGGCGAGCTCGTCGACCTGGGTTCGGGGGCTGAGTTCGGTGCCCGCCCGGTAGGCGGCCCGGCCAACCATGTGCGCCGCGATGGGAGCGGTGACCAGCTGCAGTCCCGCGACGAGGAGAAGTTTGACGACGTCCCCGATGTCGTCCATCCGCAGGGCCGCCCCGACCGCCAGGAAGACGACGCCGAGGGTGGTCGCCTTCGTGGCGGGGTGGATACGGGCGAAGACCGACTCGAACCGCTGCAGACCGACGCTGGCCAGCAGCACTAACGACACGCCGATCACGAGCACGGACGCGGACAGGATCTCGACCAGGCTCATCGTGAACCCCGCCGCTCGATGAACCGTGCGACCGTGCTCGTGCCGATGAACGCGATGAGCGCGACCACCAGCATGGCTTCCAGGTAGGTGCCCCTGGTGGTGCGCGCCGCGTCGGTGGCGATGGCGGCGACCACGACGATGAGCAGGGAGTCAAGAGCGATCACGCGGTCGGCGAGCGACGCGCCACGCACGAGCCGCAGCGTGCACAGCAGCGCGCTGACCGCAAGCGCGGCGAAGCAGTACACGATCACGGCGGTCACGGGCCACCACCCTCTCCGGCCGGCTGTAGCTCGGCGATGCGCCTTTCGACGTCAGCCAGGCAGTCGGTGGTGCCGATGGCACGCACCAGCATCTGCTCGAGATGGAACAGGTCGAGGCGGACCTGGCGGATGTCGCGCAGGTGCAGCACGTGGACGTACAGCACGGTGGGGTCGCGCTGGACCTCCAGGACCAGCGTGCCGGGGGTCAGCGAGATGGCGTTCGCCAGGATCGTGATGACCGTGTCGGAGGCGCCGGTGAGGGGCACTGCCACGATGCCCTCGTTGACCCGTTCGTGTCCCGGGGTGATGACCTCCCACGCGACCACGGCGTTGGCGTGGAGCACCTTCCACACGAAATACGCGAGGAAGCGCAGCACGGCCAGTGGCCGCAAGGCGTCCAGTCCCCGCCCACGTTGCGACGTCGGGAACGCCGCAACGAGGATCGCTCCGACGGCCAGGCCCCCGAGCACGGTGAAGCCGGACAGCGACTCCCACAACCCGACCCAGACGGCGGCGATCCACAGAACCGCGACGACTCTCGCCTTCATCGGGTGAGCACCGCCTCGATGTAGGTCGCCGGCTGGAGCAGCCCGGTAGCGGCCCGCTCGCTCAAAGTCCAAAGCGGGCCTGCCGCCAGCGCGATGCCGAGGGTCACCGCGACGAGTCCTATGGTCGCGCCGGTCATGAGAGCAGGTGGGCGCAGTGGGCCGTCGCCGTGCGCGGCGACCAGCGGCGGGTCGTAGTCGGGCTGGCCCCAGAACACCCCGGTCCAGATCTTGACCATGGAGAACAGGGTCAGGGCGCTGACCGCGAGGCTGATCGACGTCACGGTCCAGGCCTGCCCGGAGAGCCCGGCCTGGACCAGCGCCAGTTTCCCGATGAATCCGGAGAACGGCGGCAGGCCAGCCAGGCTCAGCGCGGCCAGCAGGAACAGGATCGCGGTCAGCGGGTTTCGGCGCTGGAACCCGCCGAGACGGTCTAGGGCGGCGGTGCCGGTGGTCGTCTCCACGATTCCGCCGACTAGGAACAGGGCGGTCTTGACCGGGATCTGGTGGATCGTGAACACGATCGCGCCTGCAAGGCCGGCGATGGAGAACAGCGCCAGGCCGAACAGCATGTAGCCGATCTGGCTGACGATGTGGAAGCTCAGAATCCGCTTGATGTCGTTCTGCGCGATGGCGCCGAGCACGCCGACGATCATGGTGGCCGCCGCCAGGGCAAGCAGCAGCGTGGAGGCGCCGTTGCCGGGGAACAGCAGCGTCTGGGTTCGGATGATCGCATACACCCCGACCTTGGTCAGCAGCCCGGCGAAGACCGCTGTCACCGTCACGGGCGCGGTCGGGTATGAGTCCGGCAGCCAGAAGAACAGCGGGAAGATCGCTGCCTTGATGCCCAAGGTCAGCAGCAGCAGCAGACCGAGGCCGCTGCGCACCCCTGCCGGGACGTCGGCGAGCCGCTGGGCGACGTCGGCCATGTTGACCGACCCGGTTGCGGCGTAGATCAGGCCGACGGCGGTGACCAGCAGCGTGGAGGCGAGCAGGTTGATCACCACGTAGGTCATGCCGGAGCGCACCTGTTCCTTGCCGCCGCCGAGGGTCAGCAGCACGTAGCTGGCGCTCAGCATGACCTCGAAGGCGACGAACAGGTTGAACAGGTCCCCGGTCAAGAAGGACGCTGACACCCCGGCGGTGAGGACCAGGTACAGGGGGTGGAAGTAGAAGGCGCGCTTGTTGGCACGTGGCTGGCCGATGGCGTAGGCCAGCACTGCGAGGACGGTGACCAGCGAAACGCACAGCAGCAGCGCGGACAGCAGGTCGGCGACCAGGGTGATACCCACGGGAGCTTCCCAGCCGCCCAGGTGGATGGCGACGACACCGCCGTGGGCGACCTCAGTGACGACGAGCGCTGAGAGCAGTACGCACGTCGCGACGGCCGCCACGGCGAGGGCCTGCTGCAGGCGCACCGAGCGCCACAGCAGCAGCGATGCGGCGGCGGCCATGACGGGCAGCACGACCAGCAGCGGGAGTATGACCCTCACCGCTGCTCCGTGGTGTCGTACTCGGCACGCTCCGCCTCGTAGCGGGCTTGCAGTTGGGCGATGCGCCGGTCCTCGACGTCGTCCTCCACCTCGTCGTCGTGGGTCAGCGTCCAGCTGCGGTAGGCCAGTGCCAGGAGGAATGCCATGATCCCGAAGGTGATCACGATCGCGGTCAACGCCATCGCCTGGGGCAGCGGGTCGGCGTAGCTGCCGACTGCCCGACTTTCCTCGATCAGCGGCGCCGCGCCCGCGCGCCCGCCCGCGGCCAACAGGAGCACGTTGACGCCGTGGCCCATGAGGGCCAAGCCCATCACGATGCGGGTCAGGGTGCGTTGCAACAGCAGGTAGGTGCCAGCGGCGTACAGCACCCCGATGATCACCGCGAGCACCAAGATCACGTGGCCTGCACCTCCTCGCCGCCCAATGACCGCAGCAGGGCCAGCACCAGGCCGACCACCACGAGGTAAACGCCGACGTCGAACGCAAGCGTCGTACTCACCTTGAGCGTGCCGAGCACCGGCAGGTCGATGGATGCCACGACGTGCTGCAGGAACTGCCCGCCAGTCAGCCACGCCGCCGCGCCGGTGAGCCCGGCCACGGCAACACCCGACCCCAGCAGCAGCTCAGGGGTCAGCGGCGCCAGCCGACGCAGCCGGTCGGGCCCGTGGCTGACGTACACCAACACCAGGGCCGCACCGGCCACCAGCCCCCCGACGAACCCGCCGCCGGGCGCGTTGTGCCCGGCCAGCAGCAGATACAGCGAGAAGGTCAGGATGATCCGGAACACCGCCCGGACGCCGGTGTCCAGAATCAGCGACCGGCGGAAGGGGACCGAGTGCCCGTCGGGGAGGCCCAGGCCCAGGCGCCGCTCCCGACGGGCGGCTCGCACCAGACCGATGACCCCCAAGGCGGCGACCGTCAGCACGACGATCTCACCGAGCGTGTCGAATCCGCGGAAGTCGACCAGGATGACGTTGACCACGTTGCGACCGTCCGCATCGGGCAGCGCCTGCTTGAGGTGCGCCACCGACACCGGCGTGGCCGTCCGTGTCGACGCCGCGACGATCGTGAACGCCGCGACGAACAGCCCGACACTTGTGGCGATCACAACACGGGGCGCCTGCCCGAGCGCCCAGCGGCGGGAGCGGAACTGCTCGGGCAGATGGCGCAGCACCAGCACGAACAGCACCAATACCAGCGTCTCGATCAGCAGCTGGGTCAAGGCGAGGTCGGGGGCGCCCTGGATCACAAACAGCGCCGCGACGCCGTAGCCAACCGCACCGAGGGAGAGCACCGCTGCGAACCGCCGGTGCGAAACGGTCGCGGCGGCCGCGCCGAGGATGATGACCGCCCCGATGCCGAGCTGCGCCGCCCGGTCCACCGGCAGGAACTGCACGACCGGGACTTCCCCCATCGCGACCGCTGCGGCGGGCACGGCCACGACGGTCAGGAGAATGACGCCGAGGTAGATGGGCAGCGATCCGTGCTGCACCGTGCCGGTCACCCGGTCGGCTACCCGCAGCGTCGCGGCCACCACCGCCTTGTAGGCGTTGCCCGAGTCAGGTATCCCCGGCACGCGCGCCTGCAGCCGGTCGATGCGGCGCCTGGCGACCCACATGGCGCCGCCCCCCGCGACCGCGACCACCGACAACCCGAGCGCGGCGTTGAGCCCATGCCACAGCGTCAACCGGGTCTCGGGGACCAGCGCATCCAGGGACTGGGCTGCCCCCACCACCAGACCGCTGTGGATCGCGGGTGCGAGGCCGAGCGCGACGGTGACGACGGCGAGCGCCGCCGCCGGCGCCACGAACTCGGCCGACGGGCGCGTCGCGCGGCCACCCATGGTGTCACCCGCTAGGTCGGCGGGCTGCTTGTCGGCGAAGGCGCCCCACACGAACCGGGCGCTGTAGGCGACGGTCAACGCCGACCCGGCGACGACCGCCGCGAGCACCACCAACGCCGACGGGCCGGGCTCGGCGTGCAGCAGCGCCTCGAACGCGTTCTCCTTGGCCACGAATCCCAGCAGCGGGGGCAGCCCTGCCATCGAGGCGGCGGCGACGACCGCGGTGATGGCGGTGAGCCGCAGCCGCCGGTGCAGGCCGTCCAGACGCCGCAGGTCCCGCGTCCCCGCTTGACGGTCGACGATGCCGACCACCATGAACAGCGCCGCCTTGAAGACCCCGTGCGCCAGCAGCAGACCGGCGCCGGCGAGGGTCGCCTCGGCGTAGCCGGCGCCGAACAGCACGACGAGGAAGCCGAGCTGGCTGACGGTGCCGTAGGCGAGCACGAGCTTCAAGTCGTGCTGGCGCAGCGCCCTCCACCCCCCGACGAGCATCGTCACTGCGCCGACGGTCAGCACGAGCGGCCGCCACGGCGGCGCCAGCGCGAACACGGGTGCGAGCCGGGCGATGAGGTAAACGCCGGCCTTCACCATCGTCGCGGAGTGCAGATAGGCGCTCACGGGCGTGGGCGCCGCCATCGCGCCCGGCAGCCAGGAATGAAACGGCGCCTGCGCCGACTTGGTGAAGGCCCCCGCCAGCACGAGCACGAGGCCGGCGTTGACCAGCGGCCCTTCCGGCGCTGCCGCGAGCAGACCCGACAGCGAGTACGTGCCCGCCGCCTGCCCGAGCAACACGAAGCCGCCGAGCATCGCCAACCCGCCGACCCCGGTGATCAGCAGCGCCTGCAGAGCCGAGGCGCGAGCGGCGGCCTTGCGGTCCTCGAAGCCGATGAGCAGGTATGAGGTGACCGACGTCAGCTCCCAGAACACGAACAGGACCAGCACGTTGTCGGCCAGGACCAAGCCGAGCATCGAGCCGGCGAACGCCGTCAGCAGCCCGGCGAACCGCCCCAGGTCGTCCCGCGGCGTCGAGAAGTAGCCGCGGGCGTAGGCGAACACGAGCACCCCGACACCCGCGACGAGGGTCACCATGAGCAGGCCGAAGCCGTCCAGGCGCAGGTCGACCGACAGACCCAGGTGCGGCACCCACGCGAGCCGCTCTTCCACCGCCACCCCGCCCAAGACCCGCCCAGCCAGCAAGCCCCCCGCAGCCAGCGCGGACAGCGGGGCGAGCGCGCACACCACGAACACCCTGGCGCCGACCCGACGCGCAACCGGGGGCGCGGCGGCGGCGATTACGCCGTGGAGGGCGATCAGACCGAGCAGCATGGCATGCCCGCCTGGAGCGCCGACGTCGCATCCGTCAGCGCTCTCATCCTGGCTGGCTTCCCGAACGCGCTCGACGTCGTCGGTCGACGGATGGCGCCGAGTTGCCCCTGCGGCCGCCTCCGGCGCCCTCAAGGAGCAAGAAGAGTGGCGAGCCCACCAGGATCGAGGAGTACATGCCGACGGTGGTGCCGATCAGCAGCGCCAGGGCGAAGTCGGCCAGGGTGTCGCCCCCCAGCACGAACAGCGCCATCAGGATGAACAACGCCCCCATGCCGGTGTTCACGGTCCGCGGCAGGGTCTGGACGCACGCGTCGTTGGTGATGCGGTCCAGCGAGTGCTTGGGATTAAGACCCCGCTGCTCGCGGACCCGGTCGAAGATGACCACCGAGTCGTTCACGGAATAGCCGACCACGGTGAGTACAGCGGCCAGGAATACTCCGTCGAGGTCCTTGCCGAGCCAGGCGAACACCCCGACGAGGACCGTGACGTCGTGGAACATCGCGGCGACCGTCGCGGTGCCGTAGGTCCAGCGGAACCGTATCGCCAGGTACAGCAGTTGGGCGGTCAGCGCGACACCAAGGGCGATGAGGGCGTTGCGTCGCAGCTCCGCGCCGATCGTCGGTCCGACGAACTCGTCGCGGACCATCTCGGCTCCCCCGCCCACCCGCGCGACCGCCGCGGTGACCTTTGCTTGCTGGTCGTCGGTCAGGGTCCCGGCGCGGACCGCGACCTGACCCCCGGTCGTCTGTTGCACGACGGCTCTGGGCAGTCCGGCGTCGGCCAGCGCCCCGCGCAGCGCGTCGAGGTCCGCGGCCTGCTCGGTCCGGTACTCCAGTAGGCGACCGCCCGTGAACTCCAGTCCCCACGAGATGCCCTGCACGGCGATGCCGGCGACGGCAAGCACGACCGCGGCGCCAGAGATGGCCAACCACAACCGCCCCCGCCCCATCAGGTCGGGATTGCGCTCGGTCAGCCATTCGCGCAGCCCCGCCCACGCCGTAAGACCCAGCAACTCGGGACGACGCACCAGTCCCGGCCGGCGCAGCAGCCACTCGACGATGACGCGGGCCACCACCAGCGCGCTGAACATCGACACGATCACGCCGATGGAGACCGTCACGCCAAATCCCCTTACCGCGCCGGACGCGAGGAAGATCAGCAGGGCCGCGGCGATGAGCGTGGTGACGTTAGAGTCGATCACGGCGCTTAGCGCCTTCTTGAAGCCGGTGGTCGCCGCCCCGCGGGGATTGCGGCCGGCGGCGAACTCCTCCTTCGCGCGCTCGAACACCAAGACGTTGGCGTCCACCGCCATCCCGACCGCCAGCACGAACCCGGCAATGCCCGGCAAGGTGAGCGTGGCGCCGATCGTGACCAACGCTGCGAATGCGAGCAGGCCGTAAACGCCCAAAGCGATCCCAGCCACCGCTCCGAACAGCCGGTAGGCCGCAAGCATGAACAGAATCGTGAGAATCACGCCGATGACCGCCGCCAGAGCGCTCGCCTCGATCGCAGCCGCTCCCAGCGTCGGCCCGATCGTTCGCTGCTCCATCACATCGACGGGAACCGGCAGGGCACCGGCGCGGATCAACAGCGCGAGGTCGCGCGCCTCGTCCTGCGTGAAGCGTCCCGTGATAGAGGTCGTGCCACCGGCGATGCCCTGCCCGCATCCCACCTCCGGCGCGACCTGAGGGCTTGAGATCACCTCATCATCGAGCACGATGGCCACGCGCCTGGATGGATCACCGGGCGCGCCGCACGCCGCCTCGGCGGTCAATTCCTGCCATCGGCCCTGACCTTCGCCGCGGAAATCCACCTCCACCTGCCATGAAGCGCCAAGTTGGTCACCCAGCCCCGCCCGCGCACCATCCACGTCGTTGCCGTCCAGCGCTGCCGGGCCCAGTTCGAGGAGGGCACCATCCTCGTCGGGCAGCACCAGCCCCTGGTCGACCGGCGTGGTCTCCTCACTCGCAGCGGCCTCGGGTGGCGCGAGCCCAGTCACGGGGTGGAAGGTCAACTGGGCGGTGCGGCCAATGACCTCCAGCGCCTCGTCGGGATCGGTGACTCCGGGCAGTTCGACGATGATGCGGCGGTCGCCAGACCGCTGCAGTGACGGCTCCGCCACGCCGAGGGCGTCCACTCGGCGGCGCAGCACTTCAACAGTGCGATCGACTGTGTCGCTGTCGATCGGCCGCTCCGCGGTGGCGCGAGCCTCGAGCACGACCTGCGTGCCGCCGCGTAGATCTAAGCCGAGACGCACGGGGGTGAACGCGACCGCTGCCGCCGCAGCCGCGATGACTGCGACCGTGAGCAGGGTTCTCCACCCCAACGTAGAGGACGGGCCGGACGAGGGTGTGGGACGGCGTGGCGGGGCTGCGGGCACGGATGCACGCTCCAGTTCTCCGCCGTGACGGCGGGACAGGCGACAAGAGCCTTAGATGAACTGGAGGGTGGGAGGACCTCGGGAGCCCCAGCGGACGGTACGCCAGCGGGAACAGCCGCTCTGGGGCGGCACCACACACCGGCGGCCCAGGAGCACCACTGATGTTGCAACCGCCACCAATGCGGCGACGAACGGCAACACGGAGCGGGGAGTTGGACGGTCGACCGGGGCACGGGCCACCGATGACCGCTGCGTGGCAGGAAGGACCGCCACCTGGCTCCGCGAATCGTCACCAGCAGCGGTGAGCGTCTCAGGTGACGCGCTGGCTGCCCGACCAGATGCGGCACCGCCACTCAACGGGTGCAGGAGCAGGCCGACCAGCACCGCAAGGGCGACCGCGAGGGTCGCCCGTCCGGCGGATCGGCGTGCGCGTGTTATCACAGTTAAGGAGCACCTGCGGGCGGCCACCTGGCCCCGACTAGGCCAGATGAGGCAGCCTACCGTAGCCACACGAGAGGCGTGCCGCGAAGTCCCGACGCCGCGTTGACGATCGACGCGCGCCGCGAAGAGCTCGTACGCAACCGTCTGTCGGTAGCGATGGCCCCGATTGGATGCCGGCCTCGCACTGGCGTGCGCCAGACGACGCTCCTAATGCAGGTTCTCGAACTCCACTGATCGTCGAGGTCACCGTCGTCGCCTGCAACCAACGTAGCGTCCGGCGTTGGCGCTGGGGGACGAGCTCGACGGCGACCTCGTCACGGTGCCGCTCGTGTTCTCGACCCGCGAGGGCCCACTCGTGCGTGGCCACTACAACCTCAACGTGTGGAAGCCGGCGCTGACGGCCGCTGGCGTCGAGCCGACTCGGGCGAACGGGATGCATGCCCTTCGTCACTACTACGCCAGCGTTCTGCTCGACGACGGCGTGAGTATCCGGGCCCTGGCCGACATCTGGGTCACGCGGACCCGGGGTTCACCCTTCGGACCTACACGCACCTGATGCCGACAAGCGAAGACCGCGCCCGCCAAGCGGTGGACGCGGCCTTCTCCCGTGAGCCAGATGTGAGCCAAGGCGCCCCCCGAACCGCCTTTTCGCAGGTCAGCGGGCTACGACCTCAGATGTCGTAGTACAGGTGGAACTCGTACGGGTGCGGGCGTAGACGGATCTGGCTCACCTCGTGGTCCATCTTGTAGTCGATCCACGTCTCGATGAGGTCCTCGGTGAACACCCCGCCTTCGAGCAGGAACTCGTAGTCCGTCTCGAGCGCGGCCAGCGCCTCCTCCAGGCTCGCCGGCACGCTCGGCAGGTTGAGCAGCTCCTCACGGGGCAGCTCGTAGATGTCCTTGTCGACGGGGTCGGGCGGCTCGATCTTGTTGCGCACACCGTCCAGCCCAGCCATCAGCATCGCGCTGAACGCGAGGTACGGGTTGCACGACGGGTCGGGCACCCGGAACTCCACGCGCTTGGCCTTGGGTGACTTCGACACGAGCGGGATGCGGCACGCCGCGGAGCGGTTGCGCTGGCTGTACACGAGGTTGACGGGCGCCTCGTAGCCGGGCACCAGCCGCCGGTACGAGTTGGTCGTCGGGTTGGTGAACGCCAGCAGCGCCGGCGCGTGGGTCAGCAGGCCGCCGATGTACCAGCGGGCGAGGTCGGACAGCTGCGCGTAGCCCTGCTCGTCGAAGAACAGCGGCTCGTCGCCCTGCCACAGCGACATGTGCGTGTGCATGCCCGACCCGTTGTCACCGAAGATGGGCTTGGGCATGAACGTGACCGTCTTGCCGTACTTCTGCGCGACGTTGCGGATGATGTACTTGAACAGCATCAGCTTGTCGGCGGTGCGCAGCAGGCTGTCGAAGCGGATGTCGATCTCGCCCTGGCCCGCCGTGCCGACCTCGTGGTGCTGCAGCTCCACCTCGATGCCGGCCCGCTCCAGCTCCACCGTCATCTCCGAGCGCAGATCGGTGTAGTGGTCCATCGGGGACAGGGGGAAGTAGCCCTCCTTGTGGCGGATCTTGTAGCCGAGGTTCGGCCCCTCGTCCTTGCCGCTGTTCCACTGCCCCTCGACCGAGTCCACGTAGTAGTACGACGACCGTGCGTTCGTGTCGTAGCGGATGTCGTCGAGGATGAAGAACTCCGCCTCGGGCCCGAAGTACGCGGTGTCGGCGACACCGGTGCCCTTCAGGTACTGCTCGGCCTTGGTGGCGATGTACCGCGGGTCGCGGCTGTAGTTCTCCCCGGTGATCGGGTCCTGCACGAAGCAGTTCAGGATGATCGTGGGGTGCTGGCGGAACGTGTCGATCACCGCCGTCGACGCGTCGGGCACCAGCAGCATGTCGGATTCCTGGATCTCCTGGAACCCGCGGATCGACGATCCGTCGAAGCCCAGCCCCTCAGAGAACACCTCCTCGGTCAGCTGGTGCACCGGCACGGTGAAGTGCTGCATCAACCCGGGCAGGTCACAGAACCGGAAGTCGACGAACATGATCCCCTCGTCGGAGATGCGCGACAGGACGTCCTGGGGTGAGCTGGCCAACGTTGCTCCTTCGTGTCCGGCGATCCGTCTCAGTCGATCACGAACCTCGTCAAAGACGGTAGGCATCGGCCGTGACACGGCCGTTGCCCGACTGTTTCACCTGTGTTAACTCCGTCGCGCGGTCAAGTCGTCGCGAGAGTCTGCCGGGGCGTCCTGGTGGCGCACCCACACCGTGCGCTGCGGGAACGGGATCTCGATCCCTTCGGCGTCGAATGCCCGCTTAATGCGAGCGCGCAGCTCCCGGTTGACCTCCCACTGTTTGGCCGGTTGCACCTTGACGACCAGACGGATGGCGAGCGCATCGGCGTCGAAGCGCTCAAGACCCCAGACCTGCGGCTCGGCGAGGATGAACGAACCGAAGTACTCGTCCCGCCACACCGAGTCCGCGGCCATCTTGATCACGTTGGTGGCGTGGTCGACGTTCGTGTCGTACGCGACGCTGACGTCGATCAGCGACCGCGCCCACTGCTGGGACTTGTTGCCGGCCGTGCGGATCTCACCGTTGGGGACGTGCCACACGACCCCCTCGACGTCGCGAACGCGCGTCGTGCGCAGCGAGATGCCTTCCACCGTCCCGCCGGCACCGGGCGAGCCCATCGAGTCCCGCATCTCGATGATGTCGCCGATGCCGTACTGGTCCTCCAGGATGATGAACAGACCGGCCAACCAGTCCTTGACCATGTTCTGCGCACCGAAGCCCAGCGCCACACCGACGATGCCGGCGCCGGCCACCAGCGGGCCGAGGTTGAAGTTGAACACCCCCAGGATCATCATCGCCGCCATCGCCCACACGGCGAACGTGGCGATGCTGTTGAGCACCGCGCCCATCGTCTCCGTGCGCATGGTCGCCCGTGACAGGTCCATCGGCGTGGTGTCGGCCAGCGGGACCTTGCCGCTGATCTTCGAGAACCGCTGCACCGTCTGCGCGGCCAGTCCCCGGGTGAACCGCTTGATGGCCCGCTTGAGCAGCCGGTGGACGAAGAACGCGATGATCAGGATCAGCAGGATCCGGAACGCTCCGTGGAGCAGCGCACCACCGACAGACGCCAGGAAGTTGTTGTCGGTCAGGCGCAGGATCCAGCCGCAGACCGGGTTGAACTCGTCGGTGCCGCAGACGTTACCCAGACGCTCGTCGCTGATCTGGGCGAGGACGGTGGCGGTCGGGACGACGGGCATGACGGTCCAACTCCAGTGGTGTTGCTGTGCGGTTCGAGGGTGCGCGTCAGGCCGGTGCCGCGACGGGGCGTGACCAGGCGCCGGCGCTCTCGGCCTGGCGGCCGGCGCGGTACGACGAGCGCACCAACGGCCCCGACTCGACGTGATCGAAGCCCAGCTGTCGACCATAGCGGGCATAGGCCAGGAACTCAGAAGGCTCCACGAAGCGCTGCAACGCCAGGTGCTTGTGCGTCGGCTGCAGGTACTGGCCGATCGTCAGGATCTGGCACCCGACCGCGCGGAGGTCGCGCATCGCCTCGCGGACCTCGTCCTCCGTCTCGCCCAGGCCGAGCATCAGGTTGGACTTCGTCGCGCTGGTGCCCCAGCGCCGAGCGCGGTCCAGCAGCTCCAGGCTGCCGTCGTAATCAAACGCCGGCCGCACGTGACGGAACAGGCGGCGCACCGTTTCCAGGTTGTGCGCCAGCACCTGTGGCTTGGCCGCGAGGACCTGACGCAGCAAGTCGGGATCCCCCTGGAAGTCGTCGACCAGC
>Ga0247713_1000282_pt1 | contig 34405 bp, 31 predicted proteins | sample 21E_NmetaG_FD_189936 | JGI IMG/M metagenome (GOLD analysis project Ga0247713, IMG submission 189936) | Soil microbial communities from hillslope of Landscape Evolution Observatory, University of Arizona, Oracle, AZ, United States - 2-1-E_N | ecosystem: Engineered > Artificial ecosystem >...
GGGCGGGACGGGCACCGTTCAGCGGGACGGGCGATCGGTTCGCCGACCCCCTCCCGCAGGCGTTGGCGCTCACCGCCATCGTCATCACCTTCGGCGTCGCCGCGTTCCTCCTCGCGCTTTCCTACCGGAGTTGGCTCCTGCGCCACGACGACGAGGTGGAGGACGACGTGGAGGATCGCAGGATCGCCCGGCGCGCCGATGCCAGCGCGGACACCGGATGAGGGTTCTCATACCGCTTCCCATCGCATTGCCCCTCCTGGCCGCGGGTCTGTCCATGGCCTTGCACCGACGGACGCAGGCGCAGCGCGCCCTGGGCCTCATCGTGCTTACGGCCAGCCTGGCCTCGACGGTGGCCCTGCTGGTGCGGGTCCACGCCGAAGGTCCGATCGCAGTGCACGTCGGGGGGTGGCGGGCACCGATCGGCATCACCCTGGTGGCCGACCTCTTCGCCGCCGTCATGCTCGTCGTCTCCGCGGCCATGGTGCTGGTGGTGCTGGTCTATTCGATCGGAAGCCCGCGGACGGCGGACCACGCCCTGTTCTTCCACCCCCTGTACCTGATCCTCGCCGCCGGCGTCTCGTCCTCGTTCCTCGCCGGCGATCTCTTCAACCTGTTCGTGGCCTTCGAGGTCATGCTGAGCGCCAGCTACGTCCTGATCACCCTTGGCGGGACCAGGGACCAGATCCGCTCCGGCATGACGTACGTCGTCATCAGCTTGCTGGCCTCCACGTTCTTCGTGACCGCTGTCGGCCTCATCTACGCGGCGACCGGGACCGTCAACATGGCCGACCTGGCCGGGAAGGTGGGCGGCCTCCCCGAACCCGTGCGCAACGCACTGGGCCTTCTCTTGCTGGTGGTGTTCGGGATCAAAGCGGCGATCTTCCCGCTCTTCTTCTGGTTGCCCGACTCCTACCCGACCGCACCCACGCCGGTCACGGCCATCTTCGCCGGGCTCCTGACCAAGGTGGGGGTGTACGCCATCATCCGCACCCAGACGCTCCTCTTCCCGAGCGACGAGACCGGGTCGGGACTCCTACTTGGCATCGCCGTGGCCACCATGGTGGTCGGCGTGCTCGGTGCGATCGCCCAGGACGACGTCAAGCGCATCCTCAGCTTCCACATCGTGAGCCAGATCGGCTACATGATCATGGGGCTGGGGCTCTTCACGGTCGCCGGAATCGCCGGCGCCATCTTCTACATCATCCACCACATCGTGGTGAAGACGACGCTTTTCCTGGTTGGTGGGCTGGTCGAGAACGCCACGGGAACCGGGGCACTCCGCCGGCTCGGAGGACTGCTCCATCGGGCGCCCCTGATCGCCGTCCTGTTCTTGGTCCCTGCGCTCAGCCTCGCGGGCCTGCCGCCCTTCTCGGGGTTCGTGGCCAAGCTGGCGCTGGTACAGGCAGGGATGGATGCGGAGCGCTACTTCGTGGTCGGGGCCAGCCTGGTCGTGAGCCTGCTCACCTTGTTCTCCATGACCAAGATCTGGGCCGGGGTGTTCTGGGGCAGACCGGAGGAGGACCCGCCGCTCGTGTCGGCTCGAGGTGACGGTCGCCTCTCCGCGCCCCGGCTCATGGTGGCGCCGACCGCCGCGCTCGTCGCCATCAGCCTGGCGGTGGCGTTCGCGGCCGCACCCCTGTACGACCTCAGCCGCCAGGCGGCCGAAGATCTCGTGGAGCGGACTCCGTATATCCAGGAGGTGCTGGGCCCATGAGCCCCGGCCGTCGTCGCCCTCCGCGCCAGCTACCGATGGTCGTGTGGCTGCTCTTCGTGTGGCTGTTCCTCTGGGAGGACCTCAGTGTCGCCAATGTGCTCGCCGGTCTCGCGGTCGGTTCCCTTCTCGTCGCTCTGTTCCCGATGCGGCCCCGAGGTGTCCCAGGAACGCTCAGGCCGCTGGCCGCGGCCCACTTCGTCGGCTACTTCGCGTGGAAACTGGTGGAAGCGAGCGTGATCGTCGGCTGGGAGGTCCTGACCCCCCAGAACCGGATCAACGAGGGCATCGTCGCCGTTCCCATCCGCGGCGTTTCCGAGACGCTCACGACGCTCGTCGCCAATGCCATCTCTTTGACGCCCGGCACCCTGACGCTCGAGGTCCGGCACCAGCCCCCTGTCCTCTACGTCCACGTGCTGCATCTCGACGACATCGACGCGGTGCGGCGCGACGTGCAGTACCTCGAAGTCCTCGCCATCAGGGCGTTCGGGAGCTCGGCGGCGGTCGCCTCGGCCGAGGCCGCCCTGCAGGACCAAGTGGCCGGCGGACGGGAGGGCGACGGATGACGGTCGTCACGTCAATCGCCTTCCTGGGCATCGCCGTCGCCGGGCTGCTCTGCCTGGTGCGCCTGGTCCGCGGGCCGTCCCTGGCCGACCGCATCGTGGCCCTCGACGCCCTGCTGGTGGTCATCGTCAGCGGTATCGCCATCGACGCCGCCCGTACCGGGGAGGGGACGTACCTGGACGTGCTCGTGGTGGCGGCGCTGCTGGGATTCGTCGGGACCGTCAACGTGGCCCGATTCATCGAACGGAGGGGCGCCTGATGCTGGATGTCATTGCCGCCGTGCTGATCCTGGTGGGTGTCGCCCTGGCGATCGCCGCCGGTCTGGGGCTACAGCGCTTCCCCGACGTTTTCGCCCGCATGCACGCGGCGACCAAGCCGGCCACCCTCGGGCTCGTGCTTGTCCTCGCCGGAGCAGCTCTTCGGGTGGAGGCGGCTGGTGACGTGGCCAAGCTCCTGCTTGTCTTGATCCTTCAATTCATCACCGCACCGGTCGGCGCCCACATGGTGGGCCGGGCCGCCTACCGGGCCGGTACCGAGCTCAGCCCTACGACGACCATCGACGAGCTGGCGCGCGACCGCCAGAGCGGGTGGGCGGGGGAAGGGGCGAACGAGGAGGACTGAGCAGTGGACCGGCGGTACCTGGCTGTGCTCAGGCACGGCTTCGCTGCCGCCCCCGTGGGTTCGGTGCCGGGAGGGTGACCGTCGTGTGGAGGTTCAGGCACCCGTCGAGCATCTCGATCAGCCCCACCACCTCCGTCGCCCACTCGTCGAGCGCCGCCCTTCCGGTGCCGGTGAGCTCGTAGACGCGTCGGACGGGGCCCCGCGTCTGCGAGACCTCCCAGACGGACCGGAGGAGGCCCTCGGTCTCCATGCGTCGCAACTCGCGATAGACGTTGCCAGCCGTGACCGACCACAACGGCATCAGCTTCCGCATCCGCTCGTGCAACTCATAGCCGTGGCTGCGGGATTCGGCCAGGAGCAGGAGGACGCAGCCGGCCACGAGGTCACGTTGGCTCTGTGGCGCCCCCGCCGGTTCCGTCGGCTCGACCATGGATGTCCTGTCTCCGTTCCCACAAGACGGTAGAAGCCGGCCCCTAGGGCCAGGTCAAGGCGGCAGCGACCCGGTGCGCAGATCGGTTCCGGGCCGTTCGAGGCGAAGCCGAGTGGCTGAGCGGCTCCCACAGGCTCGCATCCGTGCCCTGGCGTCTCAGCGCGGGGCAGGAACCGTCTTCGACGAACGGGAGTCGAGTGGACAGGGCTACCAGCGAAGTAGCGCAGCGGCGGCGCCGGCACCCGCCACCTCGGCGCCGCAGTCCACCTGGACCGCGCCACCCGCCCCCAGAGTCGCCATCGCGGCCCCCTCGAGCAGGTCGATGTCACCTTCCTGTCGCTGTGCATGCACCTGAGCGTCCCCGTTGACCACTCGTCCCCACGCGGGCCCGTCATCGGGCAGGAACAGGACGTCGACCCGGCCGGACAGCGCCGCTTCTGCGACCTTTCCGGGGCCAGTGGCGACGCGCCCGGTCCCCAGCGCATCCTTCAGGCGCTTCTCGGCGTTTCGACGAGCCGATGCGAAGGTTGGGGCGACGATCTCCCAGGCCGCGGCGTGGAGCTCCCGCGGCGAGCGCCCTTCGGGACTGCCTTCGACGGCTCGGCTGGCAAGGGCGGGGTGGCTGGTCACCGAGCGGTAGATGGGCAGGTAGTACCCCACAGCGGCAAGTACGAGCGGGGCAGCGGTTGACGGCAGCCGCGTCCGCAGCCCGCGGTCGACGGCGCGGAAGAAACGCTCCAGCGCCTGCTTGTCGATCTCACCACCCACTCCATGCCCGTGGAACATGCCCGCCTGACCGCCGGCGCGTACCTGCAGCTGGGTTTCTGGATCCTCATGGGCCAGCGCCTCGGCCATGCTCCCCGGCACGGAGTCGAGAGGAATCTCGGCGATCGTGAACCGGGTGGCCTCGAACAAGCTCACCGAGTTGACGCTGAGGGCCAGCACGTAGAACCGGTCGTCGCCGGCGAGGAGACCGAGCAGCGGACGAACCCGGAATGAGGGGCCGATCGTCACCGCTTCATCAAGTTGCACGGGCAGCCGCAAGGTCAGGCTGAAGCCCGGGGCGGCATAGAGAGCAAGCGCCTCGGACTGGTGGCGCCAGAACTCACGGTCCTCGATGATGTTCCGCATCGGCAGCAGGAGGTCGGCCGCCTGGCGCGTGGTGAGGCCATGGTCGATCACCAGGGCCTCCTCGGCGGCTCTGACCAGGTTCGACAGCCGGATGGGGTCCTGGCGAGTAGCGGGACCCGCCGTGTGCGTGGGCAGGACCAGGGACACACAGGGGGGCTCGTGGCCGCCGGTGAGTCGATCCAGCGTGTCGGCGGTGACGAGGTCTATCTCCCCGATCAGCAGGGTGTCACCCTGCGCCCTCAAGGAGCAGCCTCGGTGAGGTGGCGGGTCGCGCTGAGGATCGTGCAGCGATAGGAGCCGACCGGTACCGTCACCTCCACGGTGTCGCCGACGCCTCGGCCCAGCAGCGCCTGCCCGAGCGGCGATTCGACGGAAATGCGAGCGTCGTCGACCACGGCTTCGACACCGTGCACGATGACATAGGTCTCCTCGGTACCGTCGTCGAGCCGAATCGACACGTGGTCGCCGAGTTCGACACGGCGCGGGTCATCGGGCAGGTTGTCGAGTGCCGCCGCACCCTCGACCAGCGCCTGCAACCGGTCGAGCTCGCGGACCGCCCGCTCGTAGGCCTCCACCACGTCGGCGCGTCGCTCGGGGTCGTGCAGCCCATCGCCGAGGTCGGCGACGGTCGCCTGGAGCAAGCCGATCCGCTCCTCGAGCAGGCGACGACCTTCGGCCGTCAGGGCTACTTGGGGCTGAGGCGGCGTTGCACGGCCGGTCAGTTCAGGTGGGCGGCGGCTGGCCATCGGCGGATCTCCAGGGTCGACTGTGGGATCGCCGACCAGCCTTCCCGGCACTCCAGAACCCAGCATAGGACGTTTGGCCATCCGGGGCGGCGCGACCCGCGGCGGCGTAGGCACAGACGTGCCGCCCCGGTCGTCCTTCACGTCTCACTGCGCCGGGGTGTCAGGGCTTCGTTGTCTGGTTCGACGCCGGATCCGAGCGCCACCACGACGGCCGCCAGCGCGGCGGCCATCACGAGGGCGATCGGACCGTAGGCCTCGATCCCGACGCGTTCGAGGACGATGCCGGCCATGGCCGGGCCGCCCGCGGCGCCGACGGAGGAGGCCGCGGTCTGCCACCCGATTGCGGCCGCCGCTCGCTCGGCGCCGACTCGTGCGGGGGTGAGCAACATGAGCAACGGGAAGACCACGGACAAGGCGAGGCCCCCCACCACCAGCCCGGCGGGGGCCACCGGTCCGCCCAGCCAGAGAATCGCCGCCGCCCCTGCGGCGCCGGGCACGGCGAGGCCCAGCAGCCGGTGGACGGGCACCCGGTGGCCGGCCAGCCCCAGCCACAACCGTCCGGCGGTGAGGGCGACCCAGTACAGGCCCACCCATGCGGACGCCCAGAACTCCGCCAGTCCCCGGTGGCGAGTGAGCGAGATGAAGGCCCACTGCCCGATGGTCACCTCGAGGCTCACGTAGACGAAGAAGGCGAGGCAGGGCAGCAGCATGCCGCGGGGAGACCCCATCGTCTGTTGGGGAGGCGAGTCTCCCAGGCTCTTGCCGGCGATGGGGACGACGAGGAGGAGGCTGGCGACGGCGAAGGCGGCGTAGGCCGGACGCCACCCGCGGCCGCTGGCGAGCGAGGCTCCCATCACGACCGGACCGATCGCCGCTCCAACGCCGTATCCGGCGTGCAACAAGCCCATGAGACGTCGGTCCTGACGGAGAGCAACGGCGGCGTTGAACCCCGTGTCCATCCCGCCCGCTCCCACGCCGCAGAGGGCGCTGGCGCCCAGGACGGCGGGCCAGCTCGGCGCCACGGCGATCAGCAACAGGCCGGACGCCGACGAAAGGGTGGCCCGCAGCACGAGGCCCTCGACGCCCCAACGTCTCGCGAGACGGCCGGCAGTTGTGGCGACCAGGAGGTACCCGGCGGCGGCGACGGTCAGGAACGTGCCCAGATCGACGAGGGGACGGTCGAACTCGGACCGCATGGTGGGCCAGGCGACACCGTGGCCGAAGTCGGGCAGGCCCAGCACGACGAATGCCACCGCAAAGACAGCGGTGCCCGCCTGGCGCCTCACACGCTTCACCCGCCGACGGTACCCAGAGCCCACGGACGAGCGGATTCTGCGGCGGTGAGTGCCGCGCCGCGTCAGCGGGGCCGGTTGCGGAACAGGTCGGACTCGAAGGCGGCGACCAGGCGCCAACGCCGGCCGGGATGCACTTCCGTTTCCAGTCGAAACCGGCTCAGGCGCAGGCACCGGGCCGTTCGACGCTGCCGGGCCTGGTTCGCGCTACGCCGCATGGGGCGGGCGAAGCGCGTCCCCAGCCGGACGGGCGGCGGCGACGCGGCCGGCGTCCCACCCCGGCGCCCGCCCGCCGGCCGGCGGGCCCAGCCCCGAAAGGTCGACGCCGGCGGATGCCAGCAGCCAGGAGGTGACGGAGTTGGAGTTCCACATGTCGCCGGTGTGGAGTTGGTCACGGCCCCACACGAGCGCCGGAACCGACGGGACCAGCTCCAGGACGCGCTGCCCGGTCGCGTCACCGGCCACCTTCGCCACGTCGACCGCGTACGAGACGTCGGGGATCACGCCTCCCTGCCACCTGCGGACCTGGTAGCGGAACAGTCGGGCCTGCCCCAGCAGGTCCGAACCCACCGCCCCCTCGGCCACGACGCCCCGCTCACCGGGGGCGCCGGCCGGGATGGGGGTCACTTCGATGACGTAGCGGCCCTCCGGCACGATCACCTCGAGGGCGGAGTGGTAGAGGTGACAGGGCCGGCGACGTTGTACGAGTGCGGCCAGGAGCTCGTACACCCCGCTGCACACCCGCACCACGTGGTCACCGGCTCCCACCGGGAGCCAGTAGAGGTACACGCCGGTGTCGCTCACCCTCCCATGAGAACGCCGTCTCGGCCGCCGCGCCTAGGGCCGAATGTCCCTCATCCGGGCTCACAGCCAGCCCCGCCGGCGGAACAGCACGTAGAGCCCTACACAGATGACCGCCATGAGGCTGATGGCGAAGGGGTAGCCGAGCAGCCAACCCAGCTCGGGCATGTGCTGGAAGTTCATGCCGTAGACGGCGGCGATCATGGTCGGCACGGCCACGATGGCGACCCACGCCGAGATCCGGCGCATGTCCTCGTTCTGGCGGACACCGAGCTGGGCCAGGTTGGCGGTCAGGGCGCTGCTCAGCAGGTTGTCGATGGCCTCCACCCGCTGGGCCACCCGCAACAGGTGGTCGTGGACATCTCGGAAGTACTCGAGCAGCACGTCGTCCGCATCCGTGACCTTCCCGTTGGCCAGGTCTTCCAACGGGTCCTCCAGCCCCACCACCGCCTGGCGGAACTCCACCGCCTCGACCTTGAGCCGGTAGATACGCTGGGCGTGGTTCTTCCGCTCGTCGGAGAACACCTGACGCTCGATCTCGTCGATGTCGGTGTTGAGGCTGCGGACGACGAGGGCATAGTCGTCGACCACCCGGTCGACGATGGCGTGGAGCACTCGGAGTGGGCCCCACTTCAGGCGGGACGGGTTGGACTCCATCATCTGGCGCACCTCGCCCAGGATCGGGCTCTCGCCGTGGCGGACGGTGATGAGGAAGTTGTCGCCCAGGAAAAGCATGATCTCGGAGAGGGTGACGATCTCCTCCGAGTCGACGTAGCGCGCTGGCTTCAGCACGATGAACACAGTCCGCCCGTAGGTGTCGAGCTTGGGCCGCTGGTGGGCGTGCACGGCGTCCTCGACCGCCAGGGGGTGGAGGTCGAACTCCTTGATCACCACGTCGAACTCGTCCTCGGTCGGCTCCAGCAGCCCGATCCACACGAATGCATCGGGCGTCCGGGCCGCCTCCAGGGCCTCCTCCAGCGGCAACGTGCCTTCCCGCCGGACACCGCTGTCGTAGACCGAACAGTCGACGATCACGCTCCGGAGTCTCCCGCATCGGTCCGGGGGTGGTCGCGGAGGTCCTCCTTCCACGCCCGGAACCGGTCGTGCACCGTTCCGCTCGGCCCCGCGCCTTGGCCGGACCCCTCCGGGCGGAGCCGGAACGCGTGCTGGACATCGAGGGCGTCGCCGGCGATAGCCAGGTAGCGGGCGTCGCCGCCCGCCGGTGGGCCCGACCGCCACAGCAGCCAGCCGTGGATCCGCCGGATGAAGCCGGCCTCCCCGCCACCGAAGTCTTCACCCAGGCCCAGCAGCTGGGAGGGTGCCTCGATCCAGGCGCGGGCCGGGATGCGCCGGTCGCGCTGGGGCGTGTCGGGCAGATCAGCGGTGTGCAGCGGAGTGGCGTCGACGGGCCGCTCGTCGAAGGGCAGGGCCATGGCGCCTCAGTTCAGCACGGGGATGGCGACGAACTCGATGGTGAGGTCCTGGTTCAGCCCGATCCCGCCTTGGCGTTCGACCCGGAACACGTTGGTCGAGTCCGGGGAGAAGGGCTGGGAGAAGCCCATCCGTTCCCGGGGTGCTCGCAGGATGAGGCCGTTGCCCGCGGTTCCGGGGACCAGGCGGTTGCGGCGGCCGGCGTCCAGGCGGATGTGGACCTCGGGCGCCCGCCACAGCATCGTCCGCAGCCCGTAGAGCGGCGAATGGTCCAACCCCTTGATGCGCCCGACCACCAACTCGTCCCGGTTGGCGGTGGGCACGTTCACCGTCTCGCCCACGCGGGCGTTGACAACCCCGAGGCTGCGCTCGCTCCCACAACGGTTGGCAACCCGGCCGAGCACCTGCCAGGGGTGGTCGGCGAGAAGTTCCCGGTAGTGGCAGACGATGGCGACCATGGCCGCCGGCGACTCCCAGTCCGGGTTGCGGAGGTCGATCGCCAGCGCCGTGGTGAGGATCCGCTCGGGGGCGTCGGGGCTGCGGTAGAACGCGGCGTCGATCTCGTCCAGGTCGGCGGTGTAGGCCGTGTACTCCTGGAACACAGGGGCGGGGTGCCAGCGGAACTCCGGGTACGCCCACGCGATCCCGGCCTCCCAGGGGCGGATGTGCACGGTATGGCCCCGCACCGCGCTCACGATGGACGGCGTGAGGCGGTAGTAGCGCGACCGGAGGTTCGTCCTTGCCTGCTGGATGGATCGCTCAAGCCTGGCCGGAGAGGACAGCACCGAGAGGTCCTCGCCGGCCCGAGCCACCTTCGCCACCGGGTTCACGTCGGAGAAGACTTCGACCCCGCTCGCCATCAGATGGGCGGTCACGAACGCCGCCGTCGCCACCGCCGGTACGGCGTTCCTCCATCCCACCCTCGACGTCACGAGCGAGCCGGCGAGCACGGTGCCGACCATGAGGACCTCGGCGAAGAAATCGACGTCGTGCCTGTCGTGGCGGACGAATCCGAGCTTGAAGCCGGCGAAGAGCCACATGGCCCCGGCCAGGGCCAGGCCCGCTCGCGGGAGGAGGGGCCAATCCCGGCTGGTTCTCCATGCCAGCGCGATGGCGATCGCCGACACCACGGCGGCAGCCGGGTACATGACGGCGCGCGAGGCGGTCTCGGTGGTCATGGCCTCGGAGTAGCCGGAGGCCACGTCCCACGAGCGGTCCAAGAACGGAACCAGGTCGCTCAAGGCGTTGCCTGTGGCCAGCCAACCGGCGAGCAGCGACCCGGCCGTCGTGGCGAGGAACACCAGCCCCAGCCGCCATGCCCGTCGATCGAGCAAGAAGGCGGTGACCACGCCCACGACGAGGACGGTCACGCCGGTGTTCAACTTGATGAGCAGGTGGGTGCCGGCGATCACCCCACCGGCGGCGACGAGGACCGCCCGGGCTCCCGGGCGGTAGTCACCGCGCAGGAGCGCGAACGCGACCACGACGACCGTCACGACCGGGGCGTTGATGACCCCGAGCGTCGGTGTCACGGCGACCAGGGCGAACGTGGCCACCGCCGCGGCGAGGACCCCGATCGTCCGACGCATGACGCTCACCAGCGCCGCGCAGAGCGACGCCTGCACGGCGAACACGTACAGGGTGGCCAGCAGCACCGTCGTGGCGAAGTAGCCCGCCGGCTGGGCCAGGAACCCCAACGGCCCGTAGGTGAAGATCAGGCGGTTGGACGGCAGCCGGTCGTGAGCTGCCATATGCAGCGCGGCCTGCCAGGAGGGGTCGAGGCTGTCGACGGGGACGAAGATGACCTCGCGCCAGGTGAGAACGGCAAGGAGGAGGCCGAGCAAGGGCGTCGACGCCCGCCCCACTGCAGCGACGCCGCCTTGCACCCGAGGAACATAGCGTCGCCGCCGCAGGGCGTCACGGCGGCGCAGGCGCTACCCGACGGCGGCGGGCGACTGGTCCCGGGGAGCCCCGTGGATCAGGGCACCGGCGCGAGGCGCCGGTGGAGCGGAGGCGAGGGGGATGGTGAACTCGATCGTCGTGCCCGCGCCCGGCACCGACTCGACGTTGATCGATCCGCGGTGGTCGTCGACGATCTTCTTCACTATGGCCAGTCCGAGACCCGTCCCGGGAATGGCCATGGACATGGCCGCCGGCGACCGGAAGAAGCGGGTGAACAGGCGCTCCTTGTCGTCGGTGGATATCCCCATACCTGTGTCGGAGACGGCGAAGGCGGCGTTGGCCCCGTCGTGGGACGCCCGTAGCCGCACCTTGCCGCCCTCGGGCGTGAACTTCACCGCGTTCGACAGGAGGTTCATGATCGCCCGCTCGAGCGCCGACCGGTCGGCGAGCACGGCCGGCACGCCGGCGCCGAGGTCGAGGTCGAGGTCGATCGACTTGGCCCTTGCCAGCGGTCCGGCCGCGGCCTCCACCTCGGCGAAGAGGTCGGCCACGTCCGTGGGGGCGACGTGCAGTCCCAGCCCCCCGTTTTCGATCTTGGCCAGGGTCAGCATGTCCTCGATGAGGCTGAGCAGGCGCTGTGAGTTGCGGTCGATCGCCTGGACGGCCCAGCGCTGGTCCTCCGAGAGGACGCCGAAGTCTCCGTCGCTCAGCATCTCGACCTGGCCCACAAGGGTCGTCAGGGGGGTGCGCAGCTCATGGGAGACGGTGGAGACCAGATCGGACTTGATCCGGTCGAGTTCCGTCAGCTCGTTGACCTGGAGCAGAAGGCCCTCCTCCAGGGCCTTGCGCTTGGTGACGTCACGGATGGTGACGACGATGCCGTTCACCCGGGGATCCTTGAGCAGGTTGTTGCCGAGGGCCTCGATGTTCACCCAGTCGCCGTCGCCGCTGAGAAAGCGGAACTCGGTCTCCGGGCGTACGCCGGGGTGGGCGGCGAGGTCGGCGAAGAAGCCGCGGGCCGAGGGCAGGTCGTCGGGATGGACGAGCTCCAGGACGTCGCGGCCGGCCAGTTTCCCCGCCTCGTAGTGGAGGAACCGACCGGCGGACGCGGTCTGGTGGCGGATCACCAGATCGGCGTCGAGCACGGCGATCACGTCGGATGCCTGCTGGACGATGGCGGCCATTCGCTCGTCGCTGCGCCGGCGGTGGAGGTCGTCGGCGAGCACGGCGCGTTCGAGGGCCACGGCGGCCTGGGCACCCAGTGACTCGAGGGACGCCCGCAAGGGTGGGCTCAGGGCGGACCCACCCCAGACCAGGATCGACCCGTGGTTCGACGCCTGGGTGGCGATCGGCACCTCGATCGTCGGGGCAGGGGGGATCGACCCTTCGTATCCGCCCTCGGCGGCGGACAGCGCCGGCCTCAAGCGGACCCGCACCTCGACGCCGGCGGCGTCGGCGGTGAGCGCCTCGGCGGTCTTCAGGGTCACCTGCTGTATGGCGTCCCGGTCGGGCGCCCCGCCCAGGGCGACGGCGGCGCGCCGCAGCTCGCCCTCCCGGGCGAGGGCCCGGTGCTCGTCGTCCGCGCTGAGGCGCAGGCTCTTGACCAGGCCTGTCATACGGGCCATGACCAGCAGGAACATGACTGCCGACGCCACCGACGACACCGAGAAGGGGGGGTCTGGATCGTTGATGGACTGGAGCATGGCGACGGCCGGGGCGATCAGGGTGGCGCCGGCCAGGGGGACGAGCCGCCGGCCGGTGAGGGTCGGGCCGGCGTCTCCCGAGCGCTCCTCGAGGCGGCGCATGCCCGGCAACAGGGCTGCAGTGCCCCACAGGAGGTAGTAGGCCAGCCAGCCGGCGTCGAGCAGCCCGCCTACGCCGTACCCGCCGTGGAGCTCGATGTAGCCGTAGACGGAGTCGGTGACGAGCAGGCTGAGGATGCCGACGCTGATGAGGTAAAAGCTGGGAGACCGGGTGCCCGTGCCCATGGTCAGGCGGGCGGCCACCGCCAGCAGCATGACGTCCATCAGCGGGTAGGCGATCGACATCAGCCGCTCGACGGCTCCGAGGCCCTCGATCTCGGTGTAAGGCTCGATGAGGAAGACCCATGCCAGCAGGCCGAGCCCCACCGTAATGACCGATGCGTCGATGAGGCTGCCCCGGTCGCGCCCTGCGCTGCGCGCCCGGATGAGGATCAGCAGCCCGGCGACCAGGAGCGGGTAGACGGCCAGGTAGAAAACGTCTCCCACCGACGGGAAGTCGAAGTGGAACGTGTAGTACAGGAGGTCGCCGACGACGAAGGAGACCTGGGCGGCGGCAAAGAGCAACCAGGGCAGGAGCTGGCGGGGCCGGTTGCGGATGGTGCCGACGACGATGGCGGCGGCCGCGGAAAGGCCGATCAGGCTGAAGACCAGCCCGTTGCCCCGCATTCCGGGCACGGTGAAGTACCCCACCGACGCCAATGCCCCCGCTGCCAGGTACACCATGCCAGCGACCATGGGAATATCATCGGCCTCGCCGGGGCCGTTCTTATGATGCATTCGCACCGAAGGGCCAGCGCGTCGCCATATCGGAGTACATCGGCAGGTTCGGCTGCCGGATACAGGGGCAATCGCCGTCTTACGACAGGAAGCGTCGCCCTTCGATTCCCCGGTCGTCACCCTCCGCGTCGGGCAGGACGGCGATGCACTCGAAGCCGGCGGTCTCCATGCCAGCGGCTACCGTCGCCGCCTGCCCGCCACCCAGCTCCAGGAGCAGCCAGCCGCCCTGGCGCAGCCAGCGGGTGGCGCGCCGCACCACCTCTGACAGCACGCGCATGCCCGTGGGTCCGCCGTCCAGTGCCCGGCGAGGCTCGAATGCCCTCACGTCCCGCGACAGGAACTGCAGCTCTTCGGTGGGTACGTAGGGCGCCACTGCGGTGATGAGGTCGACCACCCCGACCAGAGACGGCGGCAGGGGGCCGTCGAGGTCGCCGTGCCGCGCGTCCACACCGTTGGCCCGGGCGCAGGCGACGGCGCCGGCGTCGATGTCGGTGGCGACCACGGTGGCCCCCGGACGCCTGGCTGCCAGCACGGCGGCGACGGCGCCGGCGCCGGTGCACAGGTCGACGGCCACGCCCGCCGGCGGCAGCAGCGACGCCGCCCGCTCGGCCAGGGCCTCGGTCTGCGGCCGGGGGACGTAGACGCCGGGATGGACCGAGATCCGGAGCCCGCAGAACTCCACCGCGCCGACCAGCCAGGCCAGCGGCTCGCCGGCCTCCCGCCGGCGCACGAGCGTCTCCAGTTCGCCGGCGCAGGACGCCGCGGCCACCAGCTGGGCGGCCTCCTCCTCCGGCGCCACGCAGCCGGCGGCGGCGAGCCGGCGGGCGGTGTCCCTCAGGTCGTCCAGGTGGTGCCCGAGGAGAGCAGGTCGCCGAGATCACCGGGGCCCAGGCGCTCGCCGGCGGCCACGACCTGGCGGTTGACCAGCGTCGCGTAGTCGGGACGGTCGACGGCACGGAACACCCCGACCGGCGTCGGCTGGGCGGGGCCTCGGGCCAGGTGGGAGAGGAGGAAGGCCAGGCCCGGGTCCTCCCGGCGCTCGTCGTGGACGAGGATGGCGTCCTCGCCCACGTCGGCCACCTCGACGATGCGGGCCGCGCCCTGCTGGTCCACCACCACGCCCAGCTCGTCGTCGGCGCCGAAGCGCACCGGGCGGCCGTGCGCGAGGGGGATGAGCATCTGCGACCGCAGCTCGCGGGAGGTGATCTTCTCGAAAGCACCGTCGTTGAAGACGTTGCAGTTCTGGTAGATCTCCACGAATCCGGAGCCCTGATGATCATGGGCCTGGCGGAAGATCTCCATCATGTGGTTGCGGTCGAGGTCGTGGGTACGGGCCACGAAGGTGGCCTCGGCGCCGAGGGCGAGGGCGACGGGGTTGAAGGGGTGGTCGACGGAGCCGAACGGCGTCGACTTGGTGACCTTCCCCTCCTCGCTGGTCGGGGAGTACTGGCCCTTGGTCAGGCCGTAGATCTGGTTGTTGAAGAGCAGGATGGTGAGGTTGACGTTGCGCCGCAGGGCGTGGATGAGGTGGTTGCCGCCGATGCTGAGAGCGTCTCCGTCGCCGGTGACCACCCACACGTCGAGATCGGGCCGGCTCACCGCCAGTCCGGTGGCCAGGGGCAGGGCCCGTCCGTGGATCGAGTGCATCCCGTAGGTGTTCATGTAGTACGGGAAGCGGCTCGAACACCCGATGCCGGAGATGAAGACGGTGTTCTCCCGCCGCATGCCCAGGTCGGGCATGAGCATCTGCACGGCGGAGAGGATCGAGTAGTCGCCGCAGCCCGGGCACCAGCGCACTTCCTGGTCGCTGGCCCAGTCCTTCTTGGTGGTGACGGGGATGGTGACGTCGGGCATTGGACTCAGACCTCCATGAGCGCCAGGACCGCGGCTTCGATCTCGGAGAAGAGGAAGCGCTGGCCCTGGACCTTGGTGATGGCCCGGGCGTCGACGAGGTACTGCGCCCGGATCAGAGCGGTGAGCTGGCCGAGGTTGTTCTCCGGCACCAGGATCAGCCGGTAGCGGGACAGGACCTCGCCCAGGTCGGCGGGGAACGGGTTGAGGTGGACGAGGTGGGCTCGGGCCAGGCGCTTGCCCCGCCGGCGCAGGCGCTCGACGGCGGCCACGATCGACCCGTACGTCGACCCCCACCCGAGCACGAGCACCTCGGCGTCGCCGCTGGGATCGTCGACCTCGGTAGGCGGGATGTCCCTGGCGATGCCCGCCACCTTGGCCGCCCGGTTGCGCACCATGAGCTCGTGATTGGCGGCGTCGTAGGAGATGTCGCCGGTGCCATCGGCCTTCTCGAGGCCGCCGATTCGGTGCTCGAGCCCCGCCGTGCCCGGGATGGCCCACGGCGGCGCCAGGGTCTCGGGGTCGCGCAGGTAGGGGAGGAACTTCGGCGTGCCGTCCTCGGCGGTGGCGTTGGGGCCGCGGGCGTAGTCGACGGAGATGTCCGGGAGCTCGTGCATCTCCGGGATGCGCCAAGGCTCGGCGCTGTTGGCCAGGTAGCCGTCGGAGAGCACGATGACCGGCGTGCGGTACTTCAGGGCGATGCGGGCCGCCTCCACCGCGGCGAAGAAGCAGTCGCCCGGCGCTCGGGCGGCCACGACGGGCAGCGGCGCCTCGCCGTGGCGGCCGTACATGGCCATGAGCAGGTCGGCCTGCTCGGTCTTGGTCGGCAGGCCGGTGGACGGCCCACCCCGCTGGACGTCGATGATCACCATCGGCAGCTCCAGGCTGATGGCCAGGCCGAGGGTCTCGGCCTTGAGGTCCATCCCCGGGCCGCTGGTGGTCGTCACGCCGAGATGACCGCCGAACGACGCCCCCAGCGCGGCGCCTGCCGCGGCGATCTCGTCCTCCGCCTGCATGGTGCGCACGCCGAAGTTCTGGCGCTTCGACAGCTCGTGGAGGATGTCGGAGGCGGGCGTGATCGGGTAGGAGGCCAGGAACACCGGCAGCTTGGCCAGCTGGCCGGCGGCCACCAGCCCCCACGCCAGGGCGGTGTTGCCGTTGATGCTCGTGTAGGTGCCCGGCTCGAAATGGGTGGCCCGCACGGTGAAGGGCCCGCCCACCAGCTCGGCGGTCTCCCCGAAGTTGTACCCCGCCTTGAAGGCCAAGGTGTTGGCCTCGGCGACGGTCGGCGTCTTGGCGAAGCGTTGCTGGATCCAGGTGAGAGTCAGCTCGGCGGGGCGGCTGTACATCCAGGAAAGCAGGCCCAGGGCGAAGAGGTTCTTGGACCGCTCGGCGTCGCGGGTCTTGGCCCCGCTGGGCTTGGTGGCCTCGATGGTCATCGAGGTCATGGGCACCTCGTAGACGTCGAAGCCGGCGAGCGATCCGTCGGTCAGAGGGTTGGACTGGTAGCCGGCCTTGGCCAGGTTGCGCTCGACGAAGGCGTCGGAGTTGACGATCAGCGTGCTCCCGGCGGCCATGTCCGTGAGGTTGGCCCGCAGGGCGGCCGGGTTCATGGCCACCAGCACGTTGGGCGAGTCGCCCGGGGTGAGGATGTCGTGGTCGGAGATGTGGATCTGGAAGGCGGACACGCCGGCGAGGGTGCCGGCTGGCGCCCGGATCTCCGCCGGGTAGTCGGGCACGGTCGACAGGTCGTTGCCGAACAGGGCGCTGGACACCGAGAACCGGTCGCCGGTCAGCTGCATGCCGTCGCCCGAGTCGCCGGCGAACCGGATGACGACCTTCTCGAGCTCCTGAAGGGGGTGGCCGGCTGTCTCGGTCATGGCTGCTCCCTGTGGCGTCCCTTACGCGAGAGTACGCCCGCTCTGGGTCATTGGACGGTGAATGTCGCCCCGCCCGTGCCCGTGAGGTTGCCGGTCGAGGAGTCCTCGAAGCAGAGCTTGTAGGTGCCCGGAAGGGTGTCGAGCGGCACGGTGCCGGTGACCCGGCCGATGAGCCCGTTCTCGCCGGCGAAGACGATGGTGGGGTTGATCCACTGGACCGGTGCCTCGCACGCCTTCCCCAGGGACCCGAGGCCGAGAACCAGGCGGTAGGGAACGCCCGGGAAGGCATTCGCCGCGTAGGCGGAGATCCTGGTGCCCGGCGGCCCGGCCTTGGCCTTGGTCCCGTCGGAGTACCAGGTGCTTCCCTGCACGGTGGCCGGCCCGGTGACGACCGGTGGGGAGTCGGGCGGCGAGTCTTCGCCGACGGCCACGAGAACGGTGGGGACGAGGCCGGCGAGAGCGCCGGCCAGGATGCCGACGGCCATGCGGGACAGGGGAAGTCGTTTCATCGGGCGGCTCCTGGAGGGGGTCGGGAGGCGACCGCCACGAGGGCGGCGCAGACGAGGGGGATGGCGGGGATGTGCCAGAGGAAGTCCATGCCGCTGTGCACGGCGACGGCCACAAGCCCGGCACCGGCCGCGGCCCGTACCGGATCGCCAGTGCCTCGGCGGGCCTCGCGGACGATCCCGCCGGCCAGTACCAGCACCAGTCCGAGGCCGACCAGCCCCAGCTCGGCCGCGGTCTGCAGGTACTCGTTGTGGGCGTAGTGGGCTACCAGGCGCCGGCCGTCCGCGTCGCGCCAGGCAAGCACCACCTGGCCGGGTCCGGCGCCGGTCACCGGGCGGTCGGCGGCCACCCGCACGGCGGCGGCGGCCTCGTCGGCCCGGTCGGGGGAGGCCAGCGTCAGCCGGCTGGAACGGGCCGGGTCGACCGCACCGGCCACGCCGGCGCCGGTGGCCAGCAGGATCACCGCGCCGGTCACGACGGCGGCGGCGGCCCGGGGCCTGCGGGTCAGGACGGCGGCGAGCGCCAGCCCGGCGGCCAGCCCGGCGAGGGCCAGCAGCGGCCGGGGCGGGCGGCCCACGACCATGGACGGCGCCAGCGCGGCGAGCACCACCAGCGCACCCGCAGCGGGACCGCCGGCTGTGGCCAGCAGCCGACGGAGGCCGACGGCACGGGCGAGGGCGGCGGCGCCCAGGGCCAGGGCCAGGAACCCGCCCCGGGACAGGGTGGCGCCGAGGCCGGCCAGGAGCAGGCAAGCGATCACCGCCATGGGCGGGGAGCGGCGGTCGGCGGCCAGCCGGCCGGCGGCCAGCAGGACGAGCGGGACGAGGAGCCCGGCGCCGGCGTTGGCGTAGGTCAGCGTCGTCGCCGCCCGCCACAGGCCCTGGTCCTCAAGGGTCCACGGCTCGTACCGGAGAGCCACGCCGGCCAGCCCCGACAGGGCGACGAGGCCACCCACGAGCAGCAGGCCCATGACGACCTGGTCACCGCCGTACCGGCACAGCACCGCCACCACGACGGCGGCGGCGAGCAGCAAGGCGGTGGGGCCGGCCGCCGAGAGCGGGACGCCGGCGGCCGCCGCGCTGACGACGGCCCACAGGCCCAAGGCGGCGCACGCCGGGACGGGGGCGAAACGGAGGTCCGCCGCTTTGAAGCAGCGGCCCGCCAACGCCACCACGACAGCGCCGGCAAGGAGCAGACCGGCAAGGAGCTGCCCGGGGAGGTGGTAGGCCCCCTGGGCGACGGCCGCCGCGCCCACCGCGGTCATGGCGAGGACCGTGGCCGGGGGCGCCTCGACCGCGGGAGTGCCGGTGCTCGGCGGCGTCGTGCGGTCCGCCCCGCGCCCCGTCTCTCGCAGTCCCAGCACCTCCGTCCTCCCCCCCCCTCGCCGGACCCCGACCTTAGGATGTCCGCTCGCCGGCGCCGGCCACCACTCGTGTCAGGCCGCACATAGGTGCAGGTGAACCTGTACGAAACACGGCCCTGAGCGTACTGTCGGCCTCAGAGAGAGAGGGGTCCGTCATGCGGCGCCATCGCATCGTGGCCAACCAGACGCTTCTGGGTGAGGTCGGCGACGCCCGGCCCATCCCCCGGTGGTTCGAGCTGCCCGTCAGCACCGTCGTGGCCAGCAGGTCTGCAGCATGAAGGTCCAGGACGTGCTCATGGTCAAGGGCCAGGTGGTCGAGACCATCCGCCCCGACGCCAAGGTCCTGATCGCCGTCCACCGCATGCGGATGCAGAACGTGGGCGCCCTGGTCGTCTCCCGCGACGGCGAGCGGGTGGAAGGCGTGCTGTCGGAGCGTGACGTGGTCCGGGGCCTCACCCGCCATGGCGCCGGCCTGCTCGACATGGGCGTGGTGGCCGTGATGTCGCGCGCCGTGCCGGTCTGCTCGCCGGCCGACTCCCTGGTCGCGGTCATGGCCCAGATGACCCGCAGCCGGCACCGGCACGTGCCGGTGGTCGACGGCGACGGCCGGCTCTGCGGCATCGTCAGCATCGGCGACGTGGTCAAGCACCGCCTGGCCGACATGGAGCTCGAGACCAGCGTCCTGCGCGATGCCTACCTGACTCACCACTAGACGCCGGCGGCGGCTGCCAGCCTCCTAGACGCCGGCGGCGGCGTCGACGGCGGCCTGCAGCGTCTCTCGCACCAGCCCCATCTCCCGGGCCACCCCGGCCACGAGCTCCCGGGCCGCGGGGACGTCCAGCGGCGAGGGGAGCGACTCCAGGGCCGCGCACTTGCTGGCCACGCCGACGGCGCCGAGGGTGGAGGCCTCGCCTCTGAACCGGTGGGCCTCCCGGGCCAGCGCTTCGATGTCGCCGGCCTCGACGGCGGCGGCGAGCGCCCGGATGGCCTGGACGGAAGAGGCCTCGAACGACTTCACGACACTGGAGAGGAACAGGCCGTCGCCGCCGTCGAGGGCCCGGAGGCTCTCCAGCTGCCGGCTGTCCACCGGCGCGGCCGTCGACCTCGATGCCGACCGGGCGGCGGCGCCAGGGACGAGAACCCGCTCCAGATCCCCCAGCTTGACCGGCTTGGCCACGTAGTCGTCCATGCCGGCGGCGAGGCACCGCTCGCGGTCGCCGGCCAGAGCGCTGGCCGTCATGGCGATGATCCGCACCCGGGAGCCGTCGCCCTCCATGTGCCGGATGGCGGCGGTCGCTTCGTAGCCGTCCATGACCGGCATGTTGCAGTCCATGAGGACGGCGTCGTAGGCCGATTTGGCCACCGCCTCGACCGCCTGCCGGCCGTTGGACACCACCTCGGCGTCGAACCCGAGACGGGTGATCAGCCCCATCGCCACCATCTGGTTGGTGGTGTTGTCCTCCACGATGAGGATCCTGCCCTGCGCGGGCCGGGTGGCGGCCGGCGCCGGCACCCGCTTGGTCGCCGGTGCCCCTCGCGGCCCACCCGCCGCCGGGCCGCCGGCCACGGCCCGCACCAGCGCCTCAGCCAGCTCGACGTGGCCCACCGGCTTGGCGACCGTGGCGGTGATGCCGAGCCGGCTGACCTCGGCCTGCTCGGCGGAGCGCCCCGTCGTCAACAGCAGCACCTTGGTGGCGGACCGCTCCGGCATCGCCGCCATCCGCTCGACCAGCTCAGCTCCGCCCATGTCGGGCATGGCGGCGTCGATGACGGCGACGTCGACCGGCCCGTCGGCAAGCCGGGCGAGGGCCGCCGCTGCGCCGTGGGCCGACTCGGCGCGCATACCCCAGGCCGCCAGCTGGCTCTGCAGCGCGGCCCGGCTGCTGGCATTGTCGTCGACGATCAACGCCGAGAGCCCGGCCAGCTCCGGCGGCGCCGCCGGAGGATCCGCCGCCTCCCACACCCGGCCCAGCGGGAGGGTCACCATGAAGCTGCTTCCGTGGCCGGGACGGCTCTCCAGCGTCATCGAGCCGCCCATGGCCTCGGCCAGCTGGCGGCAGATGGCCAGACCGAGGCCGGTGCCGCCGTAGCGGCGGGTTGTCGACGCATCGGCCTGGGAGAAGGCCTCGAGGATGTGCTGATGGTCGGCGGGGGCGATACCGATGCCGGTGTCGGCCACCTCGAACTCGACGGTGCACCAGTCCCCGGCGCCGGCGCCGGCGGTCCTGACCCGCACCGCCACCTCGCCCCGCTCGGTGAACTTCACCGCGTTGGAGACCAGGTTGACGAGGATCTGGCGCAGCCGGCCCGGGTCGCCGGTCAGGGCCGTCGGGAGGTCCGGCGAGTAGGCGACGATCAGCTCCAGGCCTTTGTTGTGCGCCGCCGGCGCCATCAGGCGCATGGCCTCGTCGACGAGGTGGCGGGGCTCGAAGCCGACCTCCTCGAGCTCCAGCTTGCCGGCCTCGATCTTGGAGAAATCGAGGATGTCGTTGATGACGGCCAGCAGGGCCTCGCCGGCGCTGCGCAAACCCTCGGCGTAGGGCCGCTGCTCGGGGCGGAGGTCGGTGCCCAGGAGGAGCTCGGCCAGCCCGATCACGCCGTTCATCGGCGTGCGGATCTCGTGGCTCATGGTGGCCAGGAACTGCGACTTCATCCGGGAGGCCTCCATGGCCTGGTCCCGGGCCACGGCCAGGGCGTGCTCGGTGCGCTTGCGCTCGCTGATGTCCTGTACGAAGGCGTTGAACAGGTGCTTCTTGCCGGTGGCGATGTGCCAGATGGACAGCTCGGCGGGGAACTCCCGGCCGTCCCGTCGCATGGCCGTCAACTCGATGCGCCGGCCGAGCACCGGGGCGTCGCCGCCGGCCAGGAACCGCTTCAGCCCCTCGGTATGGGCCGCCCGGAACGGCGGCGGCACGATCGTGTCGGCGAGCAGGCGGCCGACGGCCTCCTCGTGCGACCAGCCGAAGGTGACCTCGGCGTTGCGGTTCCAGTCGGTGATCAGCCCGGCCTCGTCCATGCCGATGAAGGCGTCGTTGGCGGCGGCGAGGATCGACCGGGTCCGCTCCTCGCTGTGGCGGAGGGCGTCCTCGGCCCGCTTGCGCTCGGCCACCCGGCCCAGCTCGGTACCCACCTGGGCGACGAGGTCGAGCAGCCGCTGGTCGACCGGAGCCGGGTTGGGCGTGAAGAACTCGAGGACGCCGACCACCTCCTGGCCGGCCAGCAGGGGAACGGCGAAGCCCGATCGCACGCCGATCGGCTCTCCGGCCTGGCCCCGGGGGAAGTCGAGGTCCGCCTGCAGGTCGGCGATCCACGCCGGTGCCCGGCTGGCGACGACCCGTCCGGGGAGGCCGGCGCCCATGGCGAAGGTCGTGTCCTCGCTGATGCGCCGGAAGGCGGCGTAGCGGTCGGGATCGTCGAGGTGCCAGATGTTCGAGGCGACGGTGCCTCCTGGAACGTCCTCGGCCATCCGGCACACGTGGCCGACCGGCCATCCGGTGTGCCGGCAGACCTCGTCGAGGGCGATCTGGAGCGCCTCCTCCACCGACGCCGCCTCATTGGTGGCCACGGCGATGGTCTTGAGCAGCTCGACCGCCTCCGACCGTTCCGTGAGCTGGCGGTTGGTGTCGGCCAGCTGGGCGGTGCGCTGGGCCACCCGGCGCTCCAGCGACCGGCTGAGCCCTTGCACCTCGGCGAAGCCCTCGGCGTTCTCGAGGGCGGTCCCGGCCAAGGTGGCGATGAACTCAGCCAGGCGGATCTCCTCCTCGCCGAAGAGGGCGCCGACCTGGGCGTGGGTCAGGTAGCAACAGGCCACCGGCCGGCCCCGGTTGTACACAGGGGCGCAGAGCGCAGAGCGGACGGCCCGGTCGGGCCCGAGCGGCCCGGGGAGCGGGGTGGAGGGTCCGTCGTCGGCCGACGTCTCCAGGACCACAGGCCGCTCGGTGATCAGGGCTTCGGCGACCAGGTCGCTGCTCACCGGCTGGCTGGTGCGCCCGGCGACGACGGTGGTGGCCGGAGGGTCACCGTCGCCGAGGGCGAGCACGGCGCAGTCCTCGGCCCGCAGCAGGGCCAAGGCCGCCTCGCGGACGGCGTTGTAGACCGCGGCCGGGGTGAGGGCCGAAGCGATCTGCTGGCCCACGCTCAGGAGGGAGTCGAAGCGGTCGAGGAGGGAGAGGGTGACCTTCGCCTCTTCGGGGGCCTTGGGGCCGGCGTGGACCGCAAGCTGGGCGAGCGCCTGCCGGGCCTGGGTGACCTCCGACGGCGCATCCGGCCACCCCAGATCCAGGCCGGTCAGCCCTCGGGCCAGCAGCGTCTGGGCGTGCTCGTACCGGGCCCCTTGGCGATCGGCGGCCTCCAGGCTGCGGGAGAAGCGGCGGCGGGCCAGGCGGTGGCGACCGGCCATGGCCGCCAGCAGGGCGCTCTCCCGCAGGGCGTGGGGCCGGTTGTTGGGGTAACTGCGGGCGACGCGCCGAGCCCGGGTCGCGGCCCGCCGGGCGCGACGGGCCAGCTGGCGGTGCCGGGGTGACCAGGGCGGGCACGACGCCAGCTCGGTGCGCAGCGCGGTGGCCAGCCAGGGCTGGACCGGGGCGACGTACTCCTGCTTGAGGCCCTTGGCCTTGATCATCGCCGCCGCCCGCTCCAGCGTGGTGGCGGCGTCGGCCGGGCGCCCCAGGTTCATCAGCCGCAGCGCTTCGGCCTGGAGGACCTCAGCGGCGGTGTGGACGTCCTCACCGAGGCGTTCGAGGTCGCCGTGGATCAGCTCGGCCGGGACGTCGCCGGCTGACGCCTTGGCCCAGGCGCCGAGGGCGATACCGGCCGCTTGGTGGTCGCCGATCTCCGTCGCCAACCGGTGCACCACCCGGCTGGCCTCCACGGCCTCGTCGAGGCGACCCAGGCGGTAGAGGGACAGGGCGATGTGCCACCTGGCCGTGTTCGACTCCCAGCAGTCGCCGGTGCGGTCGAGGAGGGCAGCGGACCGGGTGCAGTGGTCGATGCACTCCTCGTAGCGCGAGGCCGAGTAGAGCACGGTGCCGATGAAGTTGAGCGACTGGCCTTGGCCCCAGAGGTCGCCCAGCTCGGTGCGGATGCGCAACGACTTCTCGCCGTAAGCCCGGCCCCGGGAGAACCAGGGGACCATCGTCATCACCGGGGCGTGCTCCGAGTAGGCCTGGGCCAGCTCCGCCCCCGCCGGGTAGCGCTCGGCCAGGTTCATCTCCCGGAGGTGGGCCCACAGGCAGGGCACCCGCCCCTGCTTGAACCAGTAGACGTACGCCAGCCGGCTGTAGAGCCGCACCGCCAGCAGCTCGGCGCGGGCGCCGTCCCGGCCGCGGCGGCCCAGGAACAGCCGAGGCAGCAACGAGTGGAAGAGCTGGACGACGATCTCGGCGAGGGCGGAGAAGACGAAGCCGACACTGCTGCGGGGCATGCGCCGGCCCAGCAACCGCACGGCCCGCTCCACCGCTTCGCTGGCCGTGGCCACGTCGCCCCGCTTGAAGGCCAGTTCGCCGAGCTTGCCCTCGATCTCGGCCCGGTCCACCACGTCGTCGGCCAGCCGGGCCGCGATCTGGAGTTGGTCCGCCGCCTCCTGGTACATGCCCCGGAGCATGAGCACGTCGCCCAGTCCCTCGGCCACGTGGCGCCGGGCGGTGACATCGGCGCCGGCGACCCCCCGCTCGGCGATGCGGTACTGGCGCTCGGCGATCTCCAGGGCGTGCTGGGAGCGGGCCCGGTCGGCGGCGGCCAGGGCGTAGGGCAGGGCCCGGGCGGCTTCGCCGGCGGCGTCGAAGTGGTAGGCCAGCTCGAAGATGCGGTCGTCGGCCTGGGCTTCGAACGCCAGGGCGGCCCGGCGGTGCAGGGCCTTGCGGTCGTCGTCGTCGAGCTGGCCGAGGAGGGCCTCCCGCAGCTTGTCGTGGACGAAGGTGCAGCGGTCGCCGAGGAACCACAGGATGTGCCGGCGCCGGGCCTCGGCGATGGCCGCCGCCGCCTCGTCGGCGCCCTGGCCGACCAGCGACGCCGCCATCGACGAGTCGAACTCCTTGCCCAAGAGGGCGCCGACGGCCAGGAGCCGGCGGGCCGGCGCCGGCAGCAGGTCGAGCCGGCGGGAGAGGAAGGCGGCGGCGTGGCGGGAGGTCTGGACACCGGCCATGGCGTCGGCGTTGACCCGCCAGCCGCCGGGCTCCTCCACCAGGGCGCCGGTCTCCACCAGGCCCCGGAGCACCGCGGTGGCCATGAACGGGTTGCCCACCGACAGACGCTCGACGACCTCCACCGCCTCCTCGGGGAGGGGGCCGGCCATGGACACCAGCATCTTCTGCATCTCGTCGTCGCGGAGGGCGGGAAGGACGACGTGCGCCGCCGGCCGCAGGCGCCGCAGGGCGTGCCCGGCGGCCACCTCCTCGGAGCGGAACGCCACCAGCAGGACGACAGCCCGCTCGCCGGTCTGCGGCCGGTGCGCCGACCAGTGGCTGATGAGCTTCAGGGTCAGGTCGTCGGCCCATTGGCAGTCGTCGAGCAGCACGACCGCCGGCTGGCCCGCCGAGGCCAGGGCGTCGAGGAAGGCGGTGAGGGCGGGCAGGGACCGAGCCTCGCCGTAGGCCTCCGGGCCGAGGGAGCCGGAGCCTTCCGGGCTGAAGGCATCGGACAGCCGGGGCAGCGCGTCCACCAGGGCCTCGAGCTGGGAGCCGACGGCCCGGGGCACGGACTCGGCGAACCCGTCGTCGTCGGAGGCCCGGTGGAGCACGGCCTCGACCACCTCGTCGAGGATGCGCAGCGGCCGCTGGGCCATGCGGTCCACACCCTGGCCCCGCAGCACCCACACGCCCCGCTCGGCGCTGCGCTGGGCCAGCTCCTCCAGCAGCTTGGTCTTGCCGCCGCCGGACTCCCCCTCGACCAGGACGAGGCCGCCGCCGCCTTCCCGTGCCCGGCCGATCTCCACCTCGATCACCGCCAACTCCGCCTCCCGGCCGACGAAGGACGGCTGGGTCAGGGTGTGGCGGGTGTCCTGGGCGCCGACGACGACGTGGGGGTCGTCGTCGCCGGCCTCTATGGCGGCGGCGATCTGGTCAAGGTCGGCCAGGGCGGCCCGCGCCGAGGCGTAGCGGTCGGCGGGCTCCTTCATCAGGAGGCGCTGGACAATGTCGTCGAGGGCGCCCGGGACGGCGTGGCCGAGGCTGCGCAGGCGGGGGACCGGCTCGGTCACATGCTGGCGGAGGACCTCGCTCACGGTGTCGCCCAGGAACACCGGGCGCCCGGCCAGGCACTCGAAGAGGACGGCGCCGGCGGCGTAGAGGTCGGAGCGCTCGTCCGGCTCGTGGTTGACCACACCGGCGGCCTCCGGCGAGGCGTAGCGGGCGGCACGCAGCCCTGACTCCGGCGGAGATCCGAGCGCCCGGCGGAGCTGGGCGACCCCGAAGTCCACCAAGGTGACCCGCTCCACGGCACCGGTGTTCTGGGAGTCCACGAGGCCGACGACCACGTTGGACGGCCGCACGTCACGGTGGAGGACGCCGCGTTCGTGGGCCTCGGCCAAGGCGGCGAGCACACCGCGCCCGACGCCCACCGCCTCACCGAGGCTCAGGCGCCGGGGGGCGGCGCCGAGGTGGGACTCCAGCGTCCCTCCGGGGACGTAGGGCTGCACCCAGTAGAGGACGGCCCCCTGGCGGCCGGCCTCGACGGGCCGGACCAGGTCGGTGCCGTCGAGGATCCTCAGGGCGTCGAACTCGGACTGGAGGCGCTCGGACGCGGCGGGATCGGCGTTGGTCATCGTCCGGATCACCACCTCGCGCCCGTCGACCGCGTCGATGCCCCGCAGGGTCTCGCCGGCGGCTCCCGGCTTGAGGACGCGCGTCGCCCGGTAGCGCGCGCCGAAACGGCGAGGCCGGTCGTGCTCGGACGGTGTGGATGTGGGCGAGGCGTTCACCTCCCCGGGCGGTTCAGTCGATTCTCGCTCTACTCGAGACCCAGGTTCTCCTCGTCGTTATCGACCGCCCGGCCCGCGTTCTTGAGCGCCGGCCCGGTCTCGGTCACAGTGGGCCCATGAGCGGATCCTGGTACTGGTGTCTCACGCACGGGCGGGCCGAGGGGGCCGAGGGCGACTGCCCCCCGGAGGACCGGCTGGGACCGTATGAGTCCAAGGAGGCGGCCGAGCACTGGAAGGACCGCGTCGAGGCCCGGAACGAGAAGTGGGAGCGCGAAGACCGGGAGTGGTCCGGCGACGAGGAGTGAGAGCACCGGGCCGAGGCCCGGTGCGGGTCACGACCACGCGGCAACGGGCGCGCCGATCAGCGAAGCGGGGTCCCCACGCGCAGCAGGTTGCCGCTGGGGTCGACCACGGCGAACTCCCGCATGCCCCACGGCGTGTCCCGGATGGCCCGGACGCCGCCCAGCCCCAGCGGCGCCCACTCGTCGTAGACGGCCTGGGCGTCGGCCAGCCGCAGGTAGCAGGCCCCGTCGTTGTGCCCGGGGTCGGTACCCGGGGCGCCGACGAAGTGGAGCTCCACCTCGTCCCGACGTAGCAGGAGGTAGGGCGCGCCGAAGCCCTCATGCAGGCGGACGACCTCGAAGCCCAGGGCGCCGTAGAACTGGATGGTCTCGGCGATGTCGCGAGCAGCCAGGATCGGGATCGTCTCGCCGCGCAGCGCGCCCACCGGCCCAGTATCGCCTCCGGGGCATGGCCCCCGCCGTCCCGGGGCAGGAAGGCGGCATGGAACGATCCGGACTCACCCCGCAGGCTGCCGCCGACACGTCGGACCTGGTCGACCTGGTCAAAGCCGTCGGGCCCTTCCTCAGCCTGCAGTTGACCACGGAGGCGAGCATCGACAACGCCGGCCAACGCTCCGCGCAGCGGTGGCGGGCCCTCCGTGACGAGGCCGCCGCCCAGGACACACCCGTCGAGGTCCTCGACGCCGTCGACCCCATCGTTCCCGACGCTCACCTCCAAGGCGAGGGCCTTGCCGTCGTCGCCTCTGCCGGCGGTGTTCTGCACGTCGAGCACGGCCAGCGGGCACCCGAGCGTGACCTCGCCCGCTGGGCTGCCCTCCCGTCCCTGCTGCCGGTGGTGGAGTGGCGCCAGCAGCTCCCGGCCTACGTCACCGTCCTGGCCGACCGCGAGGGTGCCGACCTCGCCGCCTACCGGCGGGATGGCCCGGACATCCACCAGGAGGCGGGGGGCGACGACTACCCCCTCAGCAAGCCCAACGCCGGTGGCTGGTCCCAGCGGCGAATCCAGGAGCGGGCCGAGAACACCTGGGAGCGCAACGCGGCCGACGCCGCCGAGCAGGTGGTCCGCCTCGCCCGGCGGGTCGACGCCCGGGTGGTCGTCGTCGCCGGTGATGAGCGGGCGGTCACCCTGCTGCAGGAGAGCCTCCCGGCGGACCTGTCCGAGCGCGTGGTCATCGTGAGCGGCGGCCGGTCGGCGGACGGCTCCGAGGACCTGTTCCAGCAGAAGGCACGGCTCGCCGTCGAGCTGGCCGTGAACGCCGACGCCGACGCCCTGCTGGAGAAGTTCCGGGCGGAGCGGGGCCAGGACGATCGGGCCGCCGAAGGGACCCGGGCCGTCTTCGCCGCCCTGGCCCAGGCCGCGGTCGACGTGCTCCTGGTGGCCGCCGACGACCCCGACGACGTCCGCAGGGCCTGGTTCGGCCCCGAGCCCACCCAGCTGGGGACGACCGCCGCCGAGGTGCGGGCGCTGGGGGTCGATGCGCCGGCCGAGGGCCGCCTGGTCGACATCGCGGCGCGGGCCGCCCTGGGCACCGGCGCCGGCATCCACATTGTGCCGGCCTCCCGGGCCGCCCGCCGAGCCGCCGGGGCCGGCGCCGGCATGGAGGGCGGTATCGGCGCCATCCTGCGCTGGAGCACCTAGTGGGTGGCACGGCCGGCCCGGGAGGCGGCCACCGCCGTGCCCTGGCCGAGGCCGGTTCCGACGTCGGGATGCTGCTCGTGATGGCGGCGCAAGCGAACCGTTAGCGAACGGGCGGTGCAGGGAACACTTCCCTTACCAAGCAGCAAAGGAGAGTCGCATGGTTGACAACATCGATGACGCAAAGGGTCGGGCCAAGGAAGCGGCGGGCGACCTCACCGACAATGATGACCTGAAGCGCGAGGGCAAGGTGGACCAGGGCAAGGGCAAGGTCAAGGAGGCTGTCGACAACGTCGCCGACAAGTTCAAGTAAGCCGACTCCATCCCATCCCGGCCGGGCCTAGCCTGGCCGGGATGGATCTGGAGGAAGCAAAAGCGCGGGTGCAGGAGGAGGTCGACCGCCGGGCCGACCTCCTCCTCGAGGTTTCGCACCGAATTCACGGCCACCCGGAGGTGCTCTTCGCCGAGACCTACGCATCCGACGTGCTGGCCTCCGCCCTCGGCGCCGAGGCCGGCGCCTACGGGCTCGACACCGCCTTCGAGTCCCGGTACGGCTCGGGCGACGGCCCCACCGTGGCCGTCATCTGCGAGTACGACGCCCTCCCCGTCATCGGGCACGGCTGCGGCCACAACGTGATCGCCGCCGCCGGCCTGGGCGCGGGCCTCGCCGCCGGCGCCCTGGCCGAGGAGGCCGGCGGGCGGCTGGTGGTGCTGGGCACGCCGGCCGAGGAGGGCGGCGGGGGCAAGGTGCTGATGGGGGACCGGGGCGCCTTCGACGGCGTGGACGCGGCGATGATGGTCCATCCCTGCGGCGCCGACCTCACCGAGGCCGACATCATCGCCATCGCCACCTGGCGGGTCGAGTACTTCGGCCAGGGCGCCCACGCCGCCGCCGCGCCCCACATGGGCCGCAACGCCCTCGACGCCATGGTGGTCGGGTACAACGCGGTGGCCGCCCTGCGCCAGCACATCGCCTCCACCGATCGCATCCACGGCGTCTTCACCAAGGCCGGCGAGAAGCCCAACATCGTGCCCGACCTCACGGTCGCCGAGTGGTACGTGCGCTCGGCGTCGATAGAGAGCCTCCAGCCCCTCAAGGCCCGGGTGCTGGCCTGCCTGGAGGCGGGGGCGGCCGCCGCCGGCTGCCGGATCGAGGTCACGCCCACCTGCCCGGAGTACTCCGACCTGCGCACCAACCCGGTCATGATCGACCGTTACCGGGCCAACAGCGAGGCGCTGGGCCGCCCGGTGTACGAGCCGACCGCCGAGACCCGGGTGATCGCCAGCACCGACATGGGCAACGTGAGCCACCTGGTGCCGTCGATCCACCCCATGATGGCCATCAGCCCGCCGGACGTGCCCCTCCACTCGGCCGAGTTCGCCCGCTGGGCGGCGTCGGAGGAGGGTGACCGGGCCGTGCTCGACGGGGCCAAGGCCATGGCCATGACGGTCATGGATCTCTGGCTCACCGAGGGGCTGGTTCAGGAGGTCCGCGCTGCGTTCGGCTCGGAGCCGTAATCTCGCCGGTCCATGCATCCCTACGTCGTCGAGCAGTGGACCGACACCGAGGCCGACGTCCTCCGCCGCTACTTCACCGACCTCGACGGCCCCGTGTTCGCCCTCGTCAACCTCCCCGAGGTGGTCAAGGGTGCCCTGTTCGCCCGCTACTCCCGGTCCCACAAGAGCCTTCGCCGGCTGTTCCTCGACGAGTTCGTGGGCGACCTCGACCTCGAGGGCGACGCCACCATCGACGCCACCGTGGGGGTCAAGCGGGCCGAGGAGCTCTACGCCCGGGTGTTCACCGAGTACGGCGACGACTCGGTGGCCCAGCTGGGCGGCGTCCACCTGGCCTGCGAGCAGGCCTCGAACCTGCTGACCAAGGTCCTGGAGTGGGGCCGGCTGATGGCCTACCTCGAACAGTCGACCCGCTACGTCGCCTACGACGCCCGGCTCGGGGGCCGCTACCGTTACCACCGGGACCCCGAGGTGCTCGCCTCGCCCCTGGGCACCCGCTATGTCGCCGACCTCGACCACCTCTTCGACACCTACGCCGGCCTGGTCCCCGTGCTCAGCGACCACTACCGGGCCCGCCACCCCAAGGAGCCCGGCGACTCCGACTTCGTGTACCGGCAGTCGATCAAGGCCAAGGCCTTCGACGCCCTCCGCGGCCTCCTGCCGGCCGCCGCCCTGTCGAACGTCGGCATCTACGGCACCGGGCAGGCCTATGAGCTCCTGCTGCTGCGCATGCGGGGCCACGCCCTGCCCGAGGCCCGGGCCTACGCGGAGATGATGGTCGCCGAGCTGCGCAAGGTGATCCCCTCGTTCCTCACCCGCCTCGACCGGCCCGACCGGGGAGGGGAGTGGACCGCCTACCTGGCCGGCACCGGCCGGGCCACCGCCGAGATGGCCGAGCGGCTCTTCGCCGGCGCCGACCCCGAGCCTCGGCCGGCGGTGACCCTTGTCGACTTCGACCCCGAGGGCGAGGACAAGCTGCTCGCTGCCATGCTCTACCCGTACCTCGACCTGCCCGACGACCAGATCCTGGCCCGGGTGCGCACCCTGTCGGCGGACGAGCGCCAGGCCGTGGCCGACGCCTACATCGGCGAGCGGCGGAACCGCCGGCACAAGCCCGGGCGGGCGCTGGAGCACCTGTCGTACCGGTTCGACGTCCTCTCGGACTACGGCGCCTTCCGCGACCTGCAGCGCCACCGGATGCTGACCATCCAGTGGCAGACCCTCGGCCCCCACCACGGCTACGTCATGGCCGACGACGTGGTGGACACGGGGGCGGCGGGCGCCTTCGAGGAGGCCATGGCCGTCTCCGCCGCCCTCCACGACGCCCTCGAAGGCCAGTTCCCGGCCCAGGCTTCCTATGCCGTCTCCCTGGCCTACCGCCTGCGCTACTCGATGGAGCTCAACGCCCGGGCCGCCCTCCACATGCTGGAGCTGCGCACCTCGCCCGCCGGCCATCCGTCCTACCGGCGCATCTGCCAGGACATGCACCGCCTCATCGAGACCCAGGCCGGGCACGGCATCGTGGCCGGCCTCATGCGCTTCGTCGACCACAGCGACGCCGGCGCCGGCTTGGAGCGCCTGCCCGGCGAGCGTCGGGCCGAGGCCCGCCGGACGGCGCCCCCCCAAAGCCTCGACTTGAACTAGAGGGCAAAATTTCACTATGCCTGACCTGCGCTGACGCGCGAAGAGGCTGGTCAGAGCCATCGTTGGCGCCCTTGCACCGTGGGCCTGACCGCGCCATGCTCCCCCTAGTCCCTGACGCCCCACACCCCCGGGTCGTGGGCCACGGCGCTGCAGCGAAAGCGGTGCCGCGGTGGGGGCGCATTGAGGGCAAGGCGCGGGACTCGAGGGGCCAAGTAGAGAACGTTCTGATAACCCACCACGGGGGGCCGGGCCGGCCACCGTCCCCGAGGAAGGGCCACGGAGCGGTACCAACGGTCTCTCGGGTCCCGACGCCGATCGGGTTCGCAGGTCGCACACCCGGGTCGTCTATGCTGCCGCCCCCGAAGCCACCCCTGCTTGGAACGGACGCGCCGGAATGCCTGACGACCCTGACGAGGAACTCGATGAAGTCGAGGACCCTGACGATCCCGACATCGTCGACCTCGAGTCGCTCGACGACGAGGACGAGGAGGACCTCATCGAGGACGACGTCGACGTCCTCGAGGCGGACGACGACGTCGACGTCGACGTCGAGGGCGAGGAAGCTGAGGTGCCCGTCGGGGTGGTCGTGGTGCCCGACGACGACGATGACGACGACGACGAGGAGGACATCGACCCCGACGACGTGGAGGCCGGCCTCGACGTCATCCTGAAGGACCGCCTCGTCGTGGCCGACGAGGAGGAGGACGAGGAGGACGAGGTCCCCGACGCGGAGGACCGGGCCGAGGGGTCCACCAAGGTGCTGCCCAAACGGCCGGGCGAGTTCGTCTGCCAGTCCTGCTTCCTGGTCAAGCACCCGAGCCAGCTGGCCGACCCCGACCGCCAGTTCTGCCGGGACTGCGTTTGAAGTGCGTCTGAGGAACTCGCTCCCGTCGTAGGCTGGGGCCGATGAGCACCCGCGACGATCCCGGCGAGCAGCTTCTCGACCTGCTGGTGTACGCACCGCTCGGCCTGTTGCTGGAAGCGCGGGACCTGGTGCCCAAGCTGGCCGAGAAGGGGCGCCAGCGCCTGGGCGGCCAGGTGACGGTGGCCCGCATGATCGGCGAGATGGCCGTCCGCCAGGGCCAGCGCCGGGCCGAGACGGTGGTCAAGCGCCTCCGGGACCAACAGACCGGCGCCGGCGCCGACGCCGGGCGCCCTGAGCCCGACGTGGCCCAGCCCGCCAACGGCCACCGCCCGCCGTTCAGGGGGCCGGCGCCGGCGAGTGCCCCGACGACCCCCGACGCCGCCGGGCTCGCCATCCCCGGCTACGACACCCTGTCGGCCTCCCAGGTCGTACCCCGCCTGGAAGGGCTGTCTTCCGAGGAGCTCGAGGCGGTGCGGGCCTACGAGGTCGCCACCCGGGGTCGCAAGACCGTGCTGACCCGTATCGACCAGTTGCGCGGCGCCTGAGTGGACGAAGCGTGCCGGCCGGCCACTGTGGCCGACGTACTCCGGCTGGCCGAGCTGAACCGGGCGGTCATCGAGGAGCTCGCCCCCATGCGGGGCGGCGCGGTGTGGAAGGCCCGTGAGGCCCGCCAGGAGCCCATCGAGGACCGCCTGGAGGAGCTGCTCGACGACCCCCAGGCCCGCGTGCTCGTGGCCACCATCGACGGCACGGTCGTCGGCTACGCCGTGGCCCACCTCGAGCAGCTGACCGACGGCAGCGTGCTCGGCGTGATCGACGACATCTTCGTCGAGGAGGGCGCCCGCCAGGTCGGGCTGGGCGAGCTCATGATCAACGACCTCATGGCTTGGTGCGAGGAGCGCAAGTGCCTGGGCATGGACGCCATGGCCCTGCCCGGCCACCGCGCCACCAAGAACTTCTTCGAGGAGTCCGGGTTCACCGCCCGCAACCTCGTCATGCACCACCGCTTCGAGGAGCGGGAGGCATGAGGCCCGAAGTCTGTGTCGGCGCGGTCGCCGTCCTCGACGACCGCATCCTGCTCGTCCGTCGGGGCCACGGGCCGGCGGCGGGGGAGTGGAGCATCCCCGGCGGACGGGTGGAGGGCGGCGAGACCCTTGCCGAGGCGGTGGTGCGGGAGGTGGCCGAAGAGACGGGTCTGGAAGCCGTCTGCGACGACCTCATCGGCTGGGTCGAGCGCATCGGCCACGACCACCACTTCGTGATCTTCGACTTCTACGTGACCGTGCTCGACGACCCGGATACCCCGCCCCAGGCCGGCGCCGATGCCGCCGAGGCGGGCTGGGTGCCCCTCGACGAGGTGTCCCACCTCCGCCTGGCCGACGGCCTGGCCGAGTTCCTCCATGCCCACGGCATCGTCCCTGTGATCGCCTGACCGCCGGCCGGGCGTGAGCTGGGGACTGCGCTAGGCCGGGGGGGCGTCCTGGTTGCCGGGAGCGTCGTCGCCCTCCGGCTCGGGGGCCGGCGTGCCCATCCCCGGCGGCGGCTCGGCCGGCAGGAGAAGGGGCGGCGCGGCGCCGGGCGCCGGCGGCGGCTCGGCGGGGACGAGCAGCGGGGGCTCGGGAGCGGGCGGCGGCGACGCCTCTGCGCTGTCGGGAACGGGCACCGGCTCGGCGGTCACCGGGTCCGGGGCGGCATCAGCGCCCGGTTCCGATACCGCCTCAGCCGGTTCGGGGTCGGGGGAGGGTGGCGGCTCAGAGT
>Ga0247713_1000283_pt1 | contig 34361 bp, 31 predicted proteins | sample 21E_NmetaG_FD_189936 | JGI IMG/M metagenome (GOLD analysis project Ga0247713, IMG submission 189936) | Soil microbial communities from hillslope of Landscape Evolution Observatory, University of Arizona, Oracle, AZ, United States - 2-1-E_N | ecosystem: Engineered > Artificial ecosystem >...
GTACAGGCGAAGTCCGGTCAGATTCCGGCGCTGTCCCGCAACTGTAGGTCCGCTCACGCGGACGAGCCAGGTCGCCCTGTCCGGCGTGGGGCTCGAGGACCCTCGCGGAATGGGGGAATCGTGCAAAACCGGCCGAGACGCCGGCCCGCAGGACCCTTCGAGCCCGGAGGGTCTTTTTTACGTGCGTCCGGTCCAGTCGACCCGGCCGCAGGGAGGAGCAGGGATGGGTTCGGCAGGGATGATTCGAGGGACGGCGGGCGCGCTTGCACTGATTCTTGCGTTTGCGGCACCGCTCGAGGCGGGACCCACGAGGAAGCGGCGTGCCCGCACCGCGGTGCGCTACATCGTCACGCAGCAGAAGAACAACGGTTCGATTTCCGCCTTCTCGCCGGTGGGTTCGACCGCGGACGCGGTCGTGTCGATGGTTGCGGCGCGCCGGGCGCCGAGGCAGATCGATCGTGCGCTCGCCTACCTCGCCCGGCAGGTGAACAGGGGCAACGTCGAGGGTGTGGGGCTCATCTCGAAGGTGGTTATGGCGGCGGTGGCCGGCGGCCGGAACCCGAGACGGTTCGGGGGCAGCAATCTGGTGCGCGCCCTGAAGCGTTCCGAGACTGCGGAAGGAAGACTCGGTGGCGGGACGCCCGTCTTCGATCATGCGCTCGGGCTGCTCGCCCTCATCGCGGCGGGGTCCGAACCGAGTGCGAACGCGACGTCGTGGCTCGTGGCGGCGCAATGCCGCGATGGTGGCTGGCAGTTCGACCGGCCGGCGGCCGCGTCCGAAGACGACCATTGTGTGGATCCCGCCGACCCCAACGACTTCTTCGCCTCCGACACCAACACGACCGGCCTCGCGGTCCAGGCGCTCGAAGCGACGCAAGATGCGCCTACGCCCGCCGTCGATCCATTCGCGTTCTTCTCTGCAATCAGGGACGACCGCTTCGGGGGATGGGGCTATTCGTGGGGCTTCGAGACCACCGATTCGAACTCGACGTCGATGGTCTTGCAGGCATACGCGGCCGCGGGCCGTGACGTTCCCTCCGGAGCAGGCCGCGCCCTGGTGCGTCTTCAATACCGCCTCTGCGGCCCCAGCGGAGGGGCGTTCGCCTTTACGTGGATCGAGCAAGAAGACGGAACGATCGTGAAGGACGATCCGAACCTCGGAGCGACCATCGTGGCGGTGATGGGACTCCTGCGCGAGCCGCTACCGCTTCCCCCGGCGCGAGTCACCAAGCCGGCCCCCGCGCGCCGGTCGTGTTGAGGCCGTGAAGTTTCGCCGCGCCCTGGTCGGGATCGCCGTCGCGGCGGCCTGGCTGCCGGTCGGCGTTCCGCCCGATGTCGCCTGTGCCGCCGGCGCGCCGCGCGCGGTTCTCGTTGTCGACACCGGTGCCGACGAGTTGCGGTTCTGCGTGGCGCTCGGAAGCCACAGCGTCTCCGGAATCGAGCTGATAAAGCTCGCGGGAGAGCAGCACCGGCTCGACTACGCGCTCGGGCACGGCGGCGGCGCGGTCTGCCGGCTCGCCGGCGTCGGAGCGGACGGCGGGGATTGCTTCGAGAAGTATCCCGACTTCTGGGGATACTGGCGCGGCGACGGCGCCGGGGGATGGACGTGGTCGTCGGCCGGCGCGATGTCGACAACGGTCGAAGACGGCGACGTCGAGGGATGGTCGTGGGGACGGGGGGACTCGGGCTCGACGCATCCCCAGCCCCCGGCGACGAATTTCGACGACGTATGCGCACAGCCGGCGAAGCGGCCGCCGCAGAAAACGCCCAAGCGCGCGCAGAACACCGGCACGCGTGAATCCTCTGAATCCTCCGCCGAGGCCGAGGTGCAGCCGTCTCCCATTCCTAGTTCCGAAGACCTTCCCGAGGACGGCGACGGCAAGGGACGAGCTACGACAACGCGCCGACCGAAGAAGCAGGAGCGGATATCCGCGGCGCCGGTCGAGCCGACTGCGGCGGGTTCTCCGTCTCCTCGAGCAGCTCCTCTTTCGGCGCCCGCGGGAGCCGACGGGCCGCCTCGAAGCGGCCTCGCGGCGCTCGGAATGACGATCGTTCTGGCGGCGAGCGGAGTTTTGGTCGCTTACCGCAGAAGGCGGCAGGCATCGCGATGAGCGTGCACCCCGGTGCTTGGGTGGTGTGGGGCGTGGGTGCCGGGCTGGTCGCGATGCTGACGACCAACCCGTTCTACCTCCTTCCGCTCGTCGGGGTGTCGTGGCTCGTGTATTCGGCGTGCCGCGTCCCGGGACCGTCGGCCCGCTCCTTCCGGACTTTCTTGACGTTCGCCGTGGTTGCGCTCGTCCTTCGATCTGGACTCGTGCTATTCGGAACGCTCGATGCCGGCAACCTGGCATCTGCCGTGGTCGAGGGACTGCGCCTCGGGACCCTGCTCGTGGTATTTGGGACCTTCAATTCGGTTGCCGATCCGTACGGTGTACTGCGCCTCGCCCCGCGGCGGTTTTACGAGGTCGGTCTCGCCTCCGCCCTCGCCCTCGCCTTTGCTCCTCGGATGATTGCGGCGGTGACGAGTGTTCGCGATGCGCAACGCTTACGGGGGATTCACGTATCCCGCATGCGGATGCTTCCGGCGCTCGCGGTGCCAGTTCTCGAAAACGGCATGGAAGATGCGCTCGTCCTCGCGGAGAGCATGGACGCGCGCGGGCACGGCCGCGGCCGCCGTTCGCGCTACCGACCCCTCCCGTGGACGACGGCATCGTGGGTCGTCGCGACCGCGGCCGCGACGACCCTCTCCATCTTTGTGATCACTGCATTGGGTGACAATGGTGGACTTTCTCCGTCGCTGTTTCCGCTTACGTGGCCCGAGGCAGAAAGCATCCTCGTCGCGTCGGTGTGCCTGCTTGCAGTTCCGGCGCTGTTACCCAAGGAAGGCTCGCGGTGACGGACGCGGTGGTATTCGACCGCGTCACCTTCGGATATCCGGCATCGGTGCAGGCGGTCCTCGACGATGTGTCGCTCCGGCTACCGGAGGGTTCGTTCGTTCTTGTGACCGGGCCCACCGGCGGCGGCAAGTCCACGCTCTTGCGCGCGATCAACGGGCTCGTACCCCATTTCTCGGGCGGTCGGTTCTCGGGGCGCGTCCTCACCGCCTCCCGCGACACGCGCATGTTCAAACCGCGCGATATGGCCGACGCCGTGGCGTTCGTTCCGCAGGATCCGGGGGCATCGTTCGTCCTAGACCAGGTCGAGGACGAACTGGCTTACGGAATGGAGAACCTCGGCACGCCGGTCGCTCACATGCGCAGGCGAATCGAAGAAGTCGTGGATCTTCTCGGCATCGACTCGCTGCGCCGCCGGAGCGTGCGCGGGCTTTCGGGCGGAGAGCGCCAGCGGGTTGCGATCGCCGCCGCTCTCGCCGCCGGCCCGCGGGTCCTGGTGCTCGACGAACCGACGAGCCAACTGGATCCGCAGGGGGCGGAGGACGTCCTCGCCGCGCTCGCGCGCCTCGTTCACGATCTCGGAATGACGGTGGTTGCGGCCGAACATCGGTTGGAGAGAATCGCGTCGTTCGCCGACGTCGTCGTCGGATGCCTTCCGCGCGAGGTCGTTGCCGGGAGCGCCGCCGAAGTGTTCGACCGGATCGGATCCGGCCCGCCGGTCACCTTGGTGGGCCGCGCCCTCGGGTGGAGCCCGGCTCCGCTCAGCGTGCGTGACGCGCGCCGCCACGCCGCCACCACTACCCTTCGCCGCCCGCGCGGAGCTCGTCCCCCGGCCGGCCCGCCGGCCGTTCGAGCTCGGTCGGCGGTCGCCGGCTACGACGGCGTCGACGTGATCCCCGGCATCGACCTCGTCCTCGGCACGGGGGAACGGGTCGCGCTCATGGGGCGCAACGGTTCGGGAAAGACGACGCTGTTGCGATTGCTGGCCGGTCTGCTCCCTCCGAGGGCGGGAAGCGTAGGCACCGCGACGGGTCCGCCGCGCACGGGCGTCGACGTCGCTTTGTGCCCGCAGGAGCCGGAGTCGGTGCTGTTTTGTTCCACGGTGGCGGAAGAGATCTCGTCCACGGTCGCCCGCCGGTCGGACGTCGACCCGCGGCGCTTCATCCAGGAATTCGGACTCGCCGACGTCGCGGACGTGCATCCTCGAGATTTGTCCGCGGGCCGCAGGCTCCTGGTCGCGGCGGCGGCCATAGCTGCGACCGGAGCACCCGTTTTGTTGCTGGACGAACCCACCCGTGGGCTCGATCCCGAGGCAAAGGCGGCGCTGACGGATTTTCTCGTCGGCTTCACGGAACGGGGCGGGTCCTCGATGTTCGCCACCCACGACGTCGAGCTCGCCGCGGCCGCGGCCTCGCGCGTCGTGATGCTCGCCGGAGGTGAGGTGATCGCCGACGGCGCGCCGGAGGATGTCTTGGGTGATTCCGCCGTGTTTGCGCCGCAGATGACGCGCGTATTCGGCGCCGGCTGGTTGACCCCGTCGCAGGTGATCGCGGCGGCATCGTCGTGACGAATTGGGCGCGCCGTGGCCTCCTCCTCGTGTGCAACCTGCTCGGGCTCGCTGCATTCGCGTGGCCGTTCGTCCTGCCGGCGGCGGTCGGGGGAGGTGCCGCGGGTCGCGCCGACGCTCCTTATATCGGCGTCGGTCTCGTCGTTTGTTTGGGGGCGTTGCTTTTCGTCGAACTGGGTCGCGGCGCGTTGGGGGCAAAGGAAGTGGCGCTGGTCGGCGTTCTCGGCGCGGCGATGGTGGCGCTTCGTCTTCCCGGCTTCGTCGCCGGGTTCTCCGCCATGTTCATCGTCGTCCTGGTCGCGGGAAACGCGTTCGGGCCCGGGTTCGGGTTTCTCTTGGGGGCGACGGGAACGTTCGCGTCCGGCCTCTTCGTCGGGGGGCTCGGGCCGTGGCTTCCGTTTCAGATGGTTGCGGTTGGGTGGGTCGGGATGGGGGCGGGGTGGCTGCCGCGACCGGCTGCGTGGCGACGGCGGATCGCGGTGCTGGCGGCATACGGCGTCGTGAGCGGGTTCGCGTTCGGGGCGCTCATGAATTTGTGGTTCTGGCCGTTTGCCGCGGGCGGCTCCGAGCTGGGGTGGGCACCCGGGGAAGGTGCCGCTTTCAACCTGACCCGCTACGGCGCTTTCTATGCGGTGACCTCACTGGCGTGGGATTCGGCGCGCGCCGCCGGAAATGCGCTGCTGGTGGTCGTCCTGGGGCGCCCCCTCCTCGGGGCGCTCGATCGCGCGGCGCGCCGGATGCATCTGGAATTCCCGGCACGTTCTATCGTTGAAGATGAAGCGGAGGAGCCGGCCGGGTGGCCGCGGCCCCGAGTCATCGGGGTCGAGGAAAGTCCGGACTCCACAGGGCAGGACGCTGGGGAAAATCCCAGGCGGGGCGACCCGCGGAAAGTGCCACAGAAAGCAGACCGCCTCCGGGTCACCGGGGGTGAGGGTGAAAGGGTGGGGTAAGAGCCCACCAGCGCGCCGGGTGACCGGTGCGGCTCGGCAAACCCCGTCCGGAGCAAGACCAAGCAGGGGGAGTGGGTGGCCCGCCCGCCCGGAAACGGGCACCCCCGGGTAGGTCGCACGAGGTCGCCGGTAACGGCGGCCCCAGATGGATGGCCACCGTCGCCTTCGGGCGGCACAGAATCCGGCTTACAGGCCGACTCCTCCGCTTCCCCGGGCGTTCTATGGACCCGGGTGCCCGGTATCCGGTTATCCCGGTCCACGGAACCGCACCCGGACTAGGGGCGGCGCGGCAGGCGCACCGAGAACGTCGCGCCGTGGCCCACCTCGCTCGTCACCGTGATCTCCCCGTGGTGGAGGTCGACGATGTGCTTCGAGACGTAGAGCCCGATGCCGGACCCCGGCGTCCGGTGGACGGTGGTCGACAGGCGCGTGAACCGCTCGAACAGGCGATCGAGATCTTCCGCTGCAATTCCGGGTCCGCGGTCACTCACGTCGATCACGACGTGCTCGTCGTGACATTTGATCGTGAGATCGATCGGGGTGCCGTCATCGGAAAACTTCGCCGCGTTCCCGAGCAGGTTGAGCAGCACCTGCTTGATCCGGTCCCGGTCTGCAACCACCATGGTGTCCCCCCCCTCGACGTGAAGGGCCGTTCGCTCGGCTTGGCCGGCGTCCACCATCGCCTCGGCGGCAAGATCGGCAACGTCGACGTCCTGCCGTTGGAGATTGATATGCCCGCGCTCGATCGCATCCATGTCGAGGAATTCCGAGACGAGGCGCGTCAGACGTCGTGACTCGCGCTCCAGCGTGTCGAGGAGCTCGTCGCGCGAATCTGCCCCGAGCTTGTCGCCCCGCCATCTCAATATGTGGGCGATCCCGGAGACAACGGTCATCGGCGACCGAAGCTCGTGCGAGACCATCGACAGGAAATCACTTCGTAACCGATCCACCTGAGTGAGCTTCTCCGCCTGATCGAGCGCCTCGTAGTAGAGACGGGCGTGGTGCAGTGCCACCGATACTTCGCGCGCCGCGGCTTCTACTAGCGCACGCTCGGCGTCGGTCCAGCGCCGAGGCACAAGTGAATGGAACGACATCACGCCGATGAGCTCATCTCCCCATTCGAGCGGCGTCGACAGCGCTCCCCGGACGCCGGCGCGCAGCATCGCAGCGCGCGACGCGGCGACCTCGGGTCCCTGATAGCGAGGGTCGGTCGTGACGTCCTCGGTCCATTCGGTCTTGCGCGTCCGGGCGGTGACGGCGGCCACCGGTGAAACGCTGTGCCGGCTGGGGTCGAGGCGTTCGACCCCGTGTGCGTCCCACTCGACCTCGATCGGCCCCAGGCGCGCGGTCCCGGGGGCTTCGACGAGCCGGACGAAGCAGCGATCGACGCCCGCGGCCTTTCCCACTACTTCGACCGAGTCGGTGAGGACGTCGGTGATGTCGAGCGAATGCCGGACCTTCCACGCGATCTCCTGCAGGAGCGCGGTTCGTTCGGCCCTTTCCGTCTCGGATGTGAACAGCCGCACGTTTTCGACGGCGGCGGCTGCGGTTGCACCCAGAGCGGTGACGAGCGCCTCATCTGCTTGGGAGAACGGCGGCAATCCGGGTGCTTTCATCAGGCAAAGAGCCCCGACCACCGCCCCCCGGTGCCGCAGGGGCGCCGCAAGCGCGGCTTCAATTTCGCCACCGTCGGCCAAGAACGGCGGTTGATCTCGATCCGCGGCGCGATCCCAACGAACGGGATTCTGCTCCGCCGCGACCGCCCGCCATAGTCGATCGTCCGGGACGGGGGCAGACGGGGCGCGGGCGTCGTTTTCGTCACGCCCGGTGAGGACGCGCCCGATCAAACCGCCGCCGTCGAATATTGCTGCTGCTCCGTACGACGAACTCGTCAGCTCGACTGCATGATCGATGATGATCTCGAGCAAGCGATCGACATCGAATTCGTCGGTGAGGTGGAGGCCGATTTCGCGAAACGACCGCAACAACTCGGTGGGAGGTTTGTCGCTCGTCACTGCCCCTCTCGATCGGTTCGTAGCCGCCGAGCGAGTCCACGTAGGCTTGCCCGCCGGGAAAGCCTACCCTTGGCAATTCCGACATTTCGGCCGAAAGCGGAGGTGTTCATGGCGCACGAGGTGGTCGCAACCAACGACGCACCGGCTGCAGTGGGACCCTATTCACAAGGTGTGATCGCGGGGGACTTTGTTTTTTGCTCCGGACAGATTCCTCTCGATCCGGCAACGGGGGAGCTGGTCCGGGGTAGCGTCGCCGAAGAGACGCGTCGTTGCTTGGAGAACCTCGCTGCGGTCCTCGCGGCGGCGCGATCCTCCCTCGACCAAGTCGTGAAGGTGACGGCGTTCCTGACGAACATGGACGATTTCGCGGAGTTCAACGATGCCTATGCCGCATATTTCGGCGCCGAGGCGCCGGCCCGGGCAACCGTCGGGGTGGCGGCGCTACCGAAAGGGGCGCGCATCGAGGTCGAATGCGTCGCGCGCACGGCATGAGACGAGGTGCCTCAAGACTTCCCGACCACCTGGTCTCCGAAGACGATCGTTACCTCTTTGTCGGGCGCTCTTCCCGCCACCGGCTCCAGCCCCGCCTCCTCCGGCGTCTCGGCATCGATGCGCTTCACGAAGTTCTCCATCCGGTGCATCAAGAACAGCAAACCCATGATTGCGAACGGCCAGGTGACGAGCACGATCAGCAGAAAAATCTGATAGGCGGTCAGGGTCATGAGGGAGAGTGTGGCAGATGACGACGCCGTCCGCGGCGGATTTCGCGCCCTTCCTCGATCGCGCCCGCCTTGTCGACCGCCTGCGGGATCTCGTACGCACTCCGTCGGAGAACCCTCCGGGAAACGAGGCGGAAGTGGCGGCTCTTGCGGCCGAGTGGTGTCGCGGCCTCGATATGGATGTGGCCTGCTACGAGGCCGAAGCGGGGCGCCCGAGCGTCGTCGCGCGAGCGAGTTTCGGGGTGGGGCCGACGCTCGGCTTCTGTTCCCACCTCGACGTCGTTCCCGCGGGAGACCCGAAGCTGTGGTCGACGCCGCCGTTTGCCGCCGAGGTAGATCCCGTTGCGGACATCATGAGTGGACGAGGCTCCGCCGACGCGAAGGGTCCCGTCGCCGCGGCGATCGAGGCCGTCGAAATCCTGCGAACTGCACGAGTGCCCCTGGCCGGAACGCTCGAGCTAGAGCTGGTGGCCGACGAGGAGACGATGGGTTTCAAAGGCGCCGGCTATCTCGTAGACGAAGGAATCGTGCGTCCAGATATTGCGATTGTGGGCGAGCCCACCTCGCTCAGAGTGGTTCGGGCGCAACGGGGTGCGAACTGGTTTCGCATCGTGACCCGGGGCGTTGCCGGACACGGTTCCGCTCCGGAGCGGGGCGTCAGCGCCGTTAAGCACATGGCAGAGATCGTCCTCCGCCTCGAGGAGACCCTGCCTGAGATCCATCACGACGTGCTCGGCGGCCCGACCGTCAACGTCGGCACCATTCGCGGCGGAGAGAAGGTCAACATCATTCCGGCTTCGTGCGTGATCGAGGTGGATCGACGAACGGTTCCCGGAGAATCGGAAGAAAGTGTGCGCGCGTGGATGGACGCCGCAATCGACCGCGCGCGGGAACGCTTTCCCGATATCGACGCAACCGTGGAGATTCCGTTTGCGTGCTTGCCGTTCGAGGTTCCGGAGACGACGCGAGTCGTCCAAACGGCGATGGGTGCGGTGGCGGAGGTGACCGAGCGCCCCCCCGAGATCATCGGTTTTCGGGGCGCCAGTGACGCACGATTCCTTTTCGGAGCCGGCGCGGACGTGATCGTCCTGGGTCCCGGAGACATCGCCGTCGCGCACACCGCGCACGAACACATTTCTCTCGACGAGCTCGAGAAGTGTGCACTCGTCTATGCGCTCGCGTTCGCGCGGCTGCTCGCACCGTCTCGCTGAGGCTACGCTCGTGTCCGTGGAAGAGGACTTGTCGTGGCCGAACGTCCTAACGACCCTGCTCGCGAAGCGTCCGCTCGATGAAGGGGTGGCGGCCGCCGCCATGCGCGACATCATGGAGGGCGTCGCGACCCCGGCACAGGTGGGTGCGTTCGTCGTCGCGTTGCGGGCCAAGGGCGAAACCGTCGACGAGATCGCCGGACTCGTTCGCACGATGCGCGCCTACAGCGCACGCGTGCCCGTCGCCGGGCCGTTGCTCGATACGTGCGGTACCGGGGGCGATCGCAGCGGAACCTTCAACGTCTCGACGGCGGCCGCACTTGTATGTGCCGCGGCCGGCGCGCGCGTGGCGAAGCACGGCAATCGTGCGGCGTCGTCCCGTTGTGGATCCGCCGATGTGCTCGAGGCGCTCGGCGTCGTCATCGATCTCCCACCCGAGGGTGTCGCAAGCTGCATCGAGGAGGCAGGCATCGGCTTCTGCTTCGCTCCGATCTTCCACCCGGCGATGCGCCACGCGGCCGTGCCCCGCCGGGAGCTCGGGATCCCCACCGTCTTCAACTTTCTCGGGCCGCTGACCAACCCTGCGGGCGCAACCCGCCAGGCGGTGGGCGCCTCCGATTTGCCGATGCTCGAGAAGATGGTCGAGGTTCTGGCTCGACTCGGAAGCGAGCGCGTGATCGGCTTTCATGGTCACGGCGGCATCGACGAGCTCTCTACATCGGGGCCCAGCACGGTGGTCGAGCTGAAGGACGGGAACATCGACCGCTGGACGATCGGCCCGGAGGATCTCGGTTTCGACGTCGTCCCGCTCGAAGAGCTGCGCGGCGGCAGCGCCGGCGAAAACGCGCACCTCATCCGGTCGCTGTTCGACGGCGAGGCGGGGCCGCGCCGAGACGTCGTCCTCCTCAACGCCGCGGCCGGCCTTTTGGCGGCCGGAGTCGTTTCCGGAATGGAGCAGGGGGTCGGGCGCGCCGCCGATGCCCTCGACTCCGGCGCCGCCGCGGCCACGCTCGATCGCATGATCACGGCATCCGCCGCCGCGGCGCGATAGATTGTGGATCCCACAAACCAAGCATGGAGGCCTCATGAGCGACCTCACCCGCAGGCTCGACGCAGCGCGCGGCCGGCACCCGATACTCGAGCATCCCTTCTACGTGGCGTGGGCGGAGGGACGCCTGACGCTCGAAGATCTGCGGTTCTACGCCACGCAGTACTGGCGACAGGTCGAGGCATTCCCCGGCTACCTGTCGTCGCTCGCCGAGCGGCTTCCGCCGGGCCGAGCCCGCGCGACCGTCGAGGAGAACCTGGGAGACGAGGTCGGCGACGACCATCCCGGTCTGTGGCTGGACTTCGCGTCGGCGGTCGGTGCTCACGAGGAGCAGGTGCGGACGTCGCTCCCCGAGCCGGAAACCACCGGTTGCGTGGACGACTTCGGTTCGGCGGCCCGCAGTGGCTCGGTCGCATATGCGCTGGGCATGCTCTACGGCTACGAGGCGCAAACGCCCGCGGTCGCGAAGACAAAGGTGACGGGGCTGCGGGAGCACTACGGGGTGGACGGCCCGGCGCTCGACTATTTCAAGCTCCACGGCGAGCTCGACGTCGAACACGCCGCGGGACTCGCAGGCGCGATCGACACGGTTGCAGATGACGAGGTCGCCCGCGCCGACGCGGAGGCGGGAGCCGAAGCGGGGGCCGCTGCGGTGTGGAAGTTGCTAGACGGCGTCGCGCGGGTGCGCAACATAGGGTGCTGAGCACGATCACTTGAGCGGGCGCCGCGGCCGGTTCGCGGGGCGCGATCTGGGTAGCAATCGAGGCGTGCTCACGCTCCTGATCGTCCTGCTCGTCTTCTTCGTGTTGTTCAGCTCGCTCGCACGCGCCTCGGCGCGCCGCCGGGAGGCGGTTCGCCGCAGCATGGAGGAACGGGCTCGGCGGCAGAGCTCGGACCCGGCCGGGGAAAGCTCACCCTTCGCCGGGCTCCCCTTTGGGTCGTTGTTCGAACAGATGATGTTCGGCGGCAGTGCGCGTTCTCTTGCGTACGACCCCGAGACCGGTGAATGGGTCGACATCAGCGATAGAGAAGACATGCTTCGGACGAAACCGGGCCCCGCCCCCGCGCCGGGGAGCACAGAGCAGGCGCGTCCGAGAACCCGCCCCAAACCGAGAACGACCACGATGGCGAACCCGCTCGCAGGGTTGTTCGGTGACGGCAGCGGCGAGTTCTCGGTGGAGCCGCCCGAGGAGCTTGGTTCGTTCGCCGACGTCGGCGGCATGGACTCTCTGAAGCAAGAGGTACGAGACACGATCGGGTTGATGCTTCAACACCCGGACGACGCGGAACGGTACGGCATCGAGTGGAACGGGATTTTGTTGCATGGTCCGCCGGGAGTCGGCAAGACATTTTTCGCGCGGGCGATCGCGGGCGAATACGACATGAACCTCATGCACGTCTCGACCGGCGACCTCGTCGCCGGAATCGTCGGCGGCTCCGCTCGCAATATCGAGAAAGCGTTCAAGACCGCGCTGCAAAATGTGCCCTGTCTGCTGTTCTTCGACGAGTTCGACTCCGTCGCACAGCGGCGCGACGCGACCCCCGATCAGGAATCTCGCCGCACCGTCAACCAGCTTCTAACATCGCTGGAGGCATATCGCGACGAGCGCAGGTTGCTCGTGATGGCGGCGACCAACTCGGTGGAGCATCTAGATCCGGCGGTGATCCGCCCGGGCAGATTCGACCGTCACATCCGAATCGATCTTCCGGACGAAGGTGCTCGGCGCGAGATCTTGCAAGCGGAGCTGCGCGATCGTCCCGCGGTGCCCGACCTCAACGTCGAAGAGCTGGTGAGGCGCACGGAGGGCATGACGCCCGCTGCAATTTCCAAGATCGTCGAGACGGCAGCACTCGAGGTCTTTCGAGAGGCGACGCGGACCGGGGAGGATCTGAAGCTTGATGCGGCCCATTTGCTGAGTGCCGTCGAACGCTACGGCGGACAGGACCGTCCGATGGTCGAGCATTGGACGTGGGACTCACTCATCTTGGCTCCGGAAATCAAGGCTCAGCTTCAGCAACTGCAAGCCGTAATCGAGGATCCTGAAACCGCGCGCCGGTTCGGGGTAGATCCGCCGACCGGACTTCTCCTCGCCGGGCCTCCGGGGACCGGGAAAACCACCGTGGCAAAGGTCCTTGCCGCTCAGGCTCGGTGCTCGTTCTATCCGATCTCGGGCGCGGACGTAATGAGCAAATGGGTCGGCGAGTCGGAACGCAACATCCGACAACTCTTCGAGCGGGCGCGGGAGAATCGACCGTCGATCATCTTCATCGATGAAATCGACGCGATCGCCGGCCGACGGGGGCATGTCCAGTCGCACGACGGCCACGTGAACCAGCTGCTCGCGGAGATAGACGGCGTGTCCGGCCAGCGGGGCGTATTCATCATCGGCGCGACCAATCGGCCGGATCAACTCGATCCGGCGATGCTTCGGGGAGGGCGGTTGTCGCGCACGATCATCCTGGGACTTCCGGACGAAGCGGGACGCCTCGCGATGTTGCGCCTTCACTCGGCTCGTATGCCGACCGTCGGCGTCAGATTGGAAGAGCTGGCACGCGATTCGGAGGGTTTGTCCCCTGCGGATCTGAAGGCTCTGTGTCAGGAGGCGGCGCTGGCCGCAATGGCGCGCGACGCGTCTTCGCCCGGTGCGGCGACCGCGGTGGTCACGCACGAGGACTTCGCCGAGGCGCTCGCCCGAATTCACGCCGGCCGGCAGAGCGCTCGCGGCGCGATTTTGTAGAACCTTCTGCACTTCCTCAGATGGGGGCCGCCACGGAAGCCGGCGCGGTTCCGGCACGAGTGCGCGGCCGGGTGACGAACGCGAGCGCGTAGAGGAGGGCGACGATTATCAACAGCGCCTTGTATCCGACGATCAAGCTCGCGTACTCGAGCAAACCTCCGACCATGGCCCCCAAGAGGTTTGCGCCAAATGCAATGGTGGACGAGCCCACGTCCTTGAAGCGCTCGGCGAAGATCAAGTTCGCAAGGAAGATCGGCGCAAACGAGATCAGCGTTGCGACTACGAAGCGAATGCTTTCCGGGAGGACGAGCAGGCGGTCGAGCGGGAGCGCGTAGGCGATCGCCAGCGAAACCGCCAAACCTGCGTAGAGCAAGACCGGGTTGTCGATGGGGAAGCGCCGCGCCACCTCGATCGCCGCGAGAACCGAGAGCAGGATTCCCCCGAATACGAGCGCATTTACGAACCACGTCGTCCCGAAAAGCAGGGCGAATTGCACGACGCTTTTGGTTTCGAGGAGCAGGAATGCCGCACCCATGCAAAAGAGGTCGAAGTACGGACGCATGCCGGCGAAGGGGCCGGACACCCCGCGGACGAGCAGGAGGGAAACCAGAAGTATCAGGCCGACGGCGATCATGTAGATGCGCGGCAGAGCGCGGTCGCGAAGATAAAGAAACGGGTAGTCGTCGCTCACGGGGGCGGGAACCGGTGCCGTTTCCGCGCTCCAGACTGCCGGACAGTCCACGGCCGCTCGATCGGGGCTGATCGTCATCAGGGCGAAGTTTCCGTGACCGCTGACGTCGAGACATGGTGGATGTCCGTAGACCTTCTCGAGTGACGTCGCCAGACGATCGACCAGCCACCGCTCGCGATAGTAGTTGTACATCGCGAACACGCCGCCGGGCGCAAGATGCTCCTTCGCTTCCGTGAGGGCCTGTTCGGTAAAGAGGAAGCTTTCGAGGCGCAACTGAGACTGCCCCGACACAAGCGTGAGCGAATCGGGCAGCGCGAACAGAATCATGTCGTAGTGCTCGCCGGTTCGTTCCAGGTAGGCCCTGCCGTCGTCGATGTGTACCTCCACGCGCGGATCCTGATACGGGCGGTCCGGTTGGAGCTCGACGCCCAGCTCCTGGAGGCGCGGGTCGATCTCGACCGCGTCGACCTGCTCGGCGCCGTGCTCGAGCGCTATCGCGACATCGGTTCCGTTTCCCGCCCCGACGATCAAGACGTTTTCGAGGTCGCTCCCCGCGGCTCGCTCGTAGGGAAGGAAGTAGAGGGGCTCACCTCCGCGACGCACCTCGGTCGAACTGATCGCCTGGTGCGGAATTCCGTTCACGTCGACCCGGTAGGTGCCGTCGGGTTGAGGGGCGGTCGTCACCTTGTAGTAGGGGGACCAGGAATCGTTGGGCGAGATGCTTTCGATCGCAAGGATGAACACCAGAGAGGTCACCGCCGCCGCCTGGAGAACCGTCGTGACCGATCCCAGCAGGAAGAACAGCAAAGCCGCCACGAGCCCCCACGCAATCGGCGGGGCGTGCAGGAAAGACATGAGGGAGAACGCGGCAATCCCGAGGATGCTTCCGAGGATGTCGAGGCGGTAGGCCTCGAGAGGCTCGAACTTCGCAAACGTGCGGGCGACGCCTTCGGCGATCATCGTGAGGGCTGCTGCAACCGCGAGGAAGATCACCGGCAACGTGATCCACGGGGGAAGGCCGGTGCTCGTGAACTCACCGAAGAAGATGAGTTCGCTTCCCGAACGGTCGATCTTCACGGGGAAGAACGAGATGAATGCGACGAGTGCGGCGAGTGCGACCGGCGACCACGGGAAGAGGTTCACCTTCGCATGTGCTCGCAGGAAGCCGAGCCCTATCCCCAGGAAACTGCCCAGCAAGATGAAGTTCGAGAAGTACGAGAGGTAGACCACGTTCGATCCCGCCCACCGAATGAGGGCGAGCTCGACGAACAGCATCAGGAAGCTGAGCAGAATCAGCCGCACGCGATCACTCATAGGCATCGACGCATCATGCCTTACGGCGACGACCCCCCGCGTCCCTCCCGCCGGAGCCGAAGCGCCCCGGGGGCTGCGCCCAAGCAGGTTGACTCCATGTCCCCGATACGGATACCAGTCGGACCTCTTTTGCATGCCGCGTGATCCAACGTGCAATGGTCGCGGCCTCGGCGTGAACCTCGGGGGCGAGATGTTCCTCGGCGCGGCAAAGAACGGGCCCCGAGCCGGATTCTGGTGCGCCCACGAGCCGCCCGCCGCGAATGACGATTCTGCGGTCGTGGATTTGAAGCACGATTTCACCCGCATCGAGGAGACCCTGCACTTGGGCCGCCCGGGCAATTATGCGTTCGAGCGCCGCGGCGCGGTCGCGTGCTTCGGCCGCCTCCTCGAAACGACCTTGGGCGGAGAGGCGGCGCATGCGCGTCTCCAGTGCATCGAGCAGCGGCCGCGGGTCGTCCAGCAGCGCGTTGACGGCGCGCCGGACCACGGCCCGGTGCCGCTCCACGTCGTCGCCCGGACAGGTCTGAAACCGCACGTGCGGACAAACGCATCGAGCCGGGTCCACGCATCTGTGAAGATCGAGGCCGTCCCGCAACGCCAGCAGGACCATTTCGGCGGCGCGCCGCGACGAAAGCGGTCCGAGGTAGAGGGCGCCGTCGCCGCGTGGACGACGTGAAGTCGCGATCCGCGGCACGCGCGCCCGCAGCCACACCTTCAGATACCAGGCGCTCCTTCGTTTACCGGCGCGATTGTACGGAGGCATCTCGGTGGCTATCGCACGCGCCTCGGCGACCTCGGCCTCGAGCATCGTCACGTGACGCTCGATCCGAATCTCCTGGGCCTCGGCGAGGAGGCCTCGCATACGCCGGCGGGCGTCGTCGTAGAAGTACGAACGGACCCGCGACCGGAGATCGGAGGCCTTTCCGACGTACAGCGTCTGCCCGCCGGCGCCGACGAAACGGTAGATCCCGCACCCCTTCGGAACGTCTCGAGCAAGTTCGATCTTGTGGAAGGTCCCGTCGAGGCGGGTCCTCGACGCCGCCTCGAGTTCCTCGAGGGTCATGATGCCGAACCCCGCCACCCGCTCGATCAGCGCATGGAGAACGTCGGCCGTCGCGAGGACGTCGTCGAGCGCCCGATGCGCCGGGCGGTGGGCGCATTTCAGGTGCTCCGCGAGCGTCGCCAGGCGGTGGTTGCGAACCTCGTCGACGAGGATCTTCCGCGCCAGGCGCGCCGTGTCGATCACCTTGTTCGAAAGGGGCGGATAGGCGTTACGGGTGAGCGCGGCGTTGAGGAAGCCGAGATCGAACGATACGTTGTGGCCGACGACCACCGAGGTCCCGGCGAATTCGAGGAGCGACGGCAGCACCGCCTCGATCGGGGGCGCATCACCGACCATGTGTTCGGAAATGCCCGTGAGCAACCGGACGTAGGCGGGGATCCGGGCGCGGGGGTGAACGAGGGTCTGAAAGGTCCCCGAGACTTCGCCCCCCCTGATCTTGACGGCGGCGACCTCGGTGATCCCGTCGTCGGCGGGGGAGCCCCCGGTCGTCTCCAGGTCGATCACGCAGAAGGTGACCGCGGCGAGTGGAGTCCCGGACTCCGCGAACGAGAGCTGGCCCACCATGCGGCCCACGATAGCGAACACATGTTCGATAAACAAATCGAGCGACCCCGATTACGATGCGCGCATGGCTCAGGAGATTTGGGGCCCTTCGTGGGCGAACGACGTCGAGCAGACGCTCGAGTCGCTTCGGGAAGAAGCCGAGGTTGCGCACGCGCTGCTGGGGCTGTCGGCCACGCTGGCACAGGTTCGTTCGGTCGAGGAGACTCTTCAGCTCGCGGTGCGGGTCGCCCCGCAGCTGCTCGGCGCAGAGCGTGGGTTCGCCGCGACGTGGGACCGAGTGCGTCGGCGATTCATCGTCCTGGCGCTGGCGGGGTTCGACGAAGAACATCAGGCCCTACTTCAGGATCTCGCGGCGCAACCGGATGGTCTGCCCGTGCTGCGCGCTGCGCTCCTCGACGAGCGAACGGTGCAGTTCGTGCCGGACGCCGCGCGCGACCCAAGACTGGGACCGGAGATGGCAGAGCGGCGTAATCTCGGAGCGTACATCGCGATCCCGCTGGAGCGCCGGGGCGAGCAATTCGGGGTGCTCGCGGTCGAATCCGCACATCCGCGCCGTTTCGGTCCGAAGGACGAGGCCTTGGCGCGCGGTATTGCACGGCAGGTGGCCATCGCTTTTGCAACCGCCCGGCAGTTCGGCCTCATGCGGGAGCTCCGTGCGTTTGGGCTGAACGTCGGCCGGACCCCGCGGCTTTCCTCGGTGGTAAACGAGGTTGCGCGCGGCGCGCAGAGCCTGCTGTCGGGCGACGGGGGCGCGGTCTACCTGTACGACGACTCCCACCATTCTCTTCGGCTCGCCGAGGCCCACAAGGTGTCGGCCCCGGCGCTCCTCGATCCCCTGCACGAGCCGTGGTCGGATTTGCTCGAGGCAAAGACCGTTCTCGTCGCGCGGACGGGCGCCGCCGCGGTAGACGCCGATGTTCCCGTGGCAATCGTGGCCGCCCCGATCCTCATGCCGAACAGCCCCCTCGGAGGGGCGATCCTCGTCTTCTTCGACCGTTCGATCACACTCGGACCCGACGAGACCGAAGCGCTCAACGTGCTGAGCGCGCAGTCGGCTATGGCGATCGAGAATGCACAGCGGTTCGAGCGGCAGAGACGCATGGCGCGTAGTCTCCAGCAGGGCTTGCTCGCGACGGAGACGCCGCCGCTCGAGGGATTCCATGTAGATGCCGTATACGAGGCGGCAAGCCTCGATGCCGACATAGGCGGGGACTTCTTCGACATCTTCGACCTCGGTGAGGGACGAGTCGGTGTCGTCGTCGGCGACGTGTCCGGCAAGGGGGCGGAGGCGGCCGCGCAAACGGCGCAGGCGAAGTACATGTTGCGTGCATTCGCGATGCGGAATGCGACGCCGGCGTCGGTGCTCTTTCATCTCAACAACGCGCTCGTGCAGGGCTTCGATGAGGACCGTTTTGCGACCTGCATGTTCGCGGTGTTCGACTCGGAGAGCGCCGAAGGACAGGTCGCGCTGGCGGGGCATCCTCCTCCGCTCGTCGCGCGCGAGAACGGCTACATCGACGTGTTGGAGGCACCCGGCACCATTCTCGGAGCGTTCGAGGAACAGCAGTTCGAACAAGCAGTTTTCAAGCTCGAGCCGGGGGATGCATTCATCGCCTACACGGACGGTCTGACCGAGGCGCGGCGAGATAAGGAGCTGTTTGGCCAGGAAGGGCTGCGGGAGGCGGTCGCCGAATTGAGGGGAACGCGGAACGGCCTCGCGAGACGCCTTTACGACAAGGCGAAAGAGTTTGGAGACGTCACCGACGATACGGTCGTACTTGCGTTGTGGCGCGATCTCGACGACGCGTGAAGTTCCTCAGATGTAACGCCTGCGGCAACAAAACCCGGTTCGATGTCTTTGAATCCAAGCGGGTGCGCGCGTTCCATCACCTGACCCTCGGCGGCGAGGACACCATCGAGGAAGAAGAGGTTCTCGAACGTGAGATCGAGAAGGTCGTGTGCCGTTGGTGTGGCTCGACAGACATAGCCGAGACCGCCCCGCAGGCGGAGTGAGGTGGGCGGCCCACTCGACGGAGTGAGGGTCCTCGATCTGACCCGTCTGCTGCCCGGCGGCTACGCAACGCTGATGCTTGCCGATCTGGGCGCCGACGTCGTGAAGGTCGAGGAACCGGGGAAGGGCGATTACATACGCTGGACGCCCCCGCTCCTCGGCGATATGTCGGCTGCGCACGTCGCGCTCAACCGCAACAAGCGCTCGATAACCCTGAACCTCAAACACCAGGAGGGGCGGGACCTGCTGCTGCGGTTGGTTCGACGCTTCGACGTCCTGATCGAGTCCTACCGCCCGGGCGTCCTCGACCGTCTCGGCCTCGGCCGCGACGTGCTGCGAACCGAGAATCCCCGACTGGTTGTGTGCGCGATCACGGGCTACGGCCAGGACGGGCCGCGCGCCGACGCCGCCGGGCACGACGTGAACTACATCGGCTACGGGGGGATTCTGGATGTGACAGGTTCCGCCGGCGGCCCGCCGGTGATCCCCGGCGTGCAGATCGCAGATCTGGCCGGTGGTGCCATGAACGCGGTGATCGCGATCTTGGCGGCGCTCCACCGGCGCAACGTGACCGGCGAGGGTGACTTCTGCGACGTCTCGATGCTCGACGGCGTCGTCTCGTGGCTGTCGATTCACGCCGCCGAGTTCGTCGCCACCGGTGTCACTCCGGAGCGGGAACGCATGCCCCTGTCGGGCCGGTATCCCTGCTACCGGGTGTATCCCGCCGCCGACGGCCACCTTGCGGTCGGTGCGCTCGAACCCCAGTTCTGGCGCGCGCTCTGTTCGGCGATCGAGAGAGAGGATCTGGTCGACGACGGCTTTGCTACCGGTGCGCGCGGCCGCGAGGTGACCGCCGAGCTCGCCGCGATCTTCAGCTCGAAAACGAGAACCGAGTGGATGCACGAGCTGGGCGGACTCGACGTCTGCGTAGCTCCCGTTAACGATTTCAGGGAGACGTTCGCCGATGAGCAGGTACGGGCGCGCGGCATGGTGATCGAGGGGGAGCTGCCGGACGGCCGCCGGTGGACCCATTTGGGGAACCCCGTCCGGCTGACGGGCGCACCGGCGGACGTCCTCCGTTTACCACCTCCGGCGCTGGGAGAGCACAACCAGGCGGTCTTGGCGGAGGTGGATGTCGATTCGGATGAGCTGGAACGGCTCCGCGCGGGCAACATCGTGTGATGAATCTTCCCGACGATGTCGCCGACGCCCTCGGCCGGGCCGTCGGCGCGTACGTGCGGGCGGTGCCCCGCCACGAGCTGCCCAATTCCCTGCGGCCGCTCCAGGCATTTCGCCCCCAGGCGCTGGCGGCCCGGCGCGCCGTCCTGCTGGCGGCATTGGATGACGACAATTTTCGGAACGAGGTGCTGACGTGGCTCGACGAGGCCAAGCCCGACCTGCCGGCCGAGCATGCGGCTCTCCTGCGGGTCGCGTGCGAGCGGCAGGAGGGGTGGGAGGAGGAGCTTCGAGAGCGGTCGTCGCCGGCCCCGGAGGGCCGGTCCGAGCCGGGGCGCGCGGAGGCAACGGAGGCGGCGCTGGAGCAGGAGCGGGACAAGGTGCGGCGCGCCCGTGCGGATGCCAAGCGAGCCCGTGCCAAAGCGGCCGCCGAGGTCGAGTCGCAAACGCGCCGGGTTGCCGAGCTCCAGCGGGACCTCGATCGCACCCGGGCCGAGCTCGCTCGCCTGCGGGCCGATCTCGACGCGGCGGAGCGCCGCCGGGCCGAGGCGGATGCGGCGCGGGACAAAGCGGTGCGGCGCGCCGAACGCGCCGCCGACGCGGCGAAATCGGCGCAGGACGAGTCCGTGCGCAACCTCAAAACGGCGCGAAAAGAAGGTGCCGCGGCGCGCCGGGACGCCGATGCCGCCGCAGCGCGGATCGCTTTGCTCGAGGCAGAGCTGGCGCGGACACGAGATCGAGAGGTGGAGAAGAGCGAAGAAAAAGACTCCGTCATCCGGCGTCGCCGGCGCCGCCTCGGTGTGCCGAAGGGAAGATTCGACGACGACCCGCAGACGCTGGAAGGGTGGCTGAGCGCCGACGGGGTCACCCTTCTCGTCGACGGCTACAACGTGACGAAGGCCGAGGGAGGCTTCGCGTCGCTCGAGCTCGAGACCCAGCGGGAACGTTTGGTGGCCGACCTGATCCCGCTCGTCGGGCGCAAGAACGTACCGGCGATCGTCGTCTTCGACGGCTCCGACGTCGACGCCTCGGCGCGCCGGGCGTTCCGCGGTCCGGTAAAGGTCGAATACTCGACCCCGGACGAAACCGCCGACGACCACCTCGTCGAGCTTGTTCGGCGGCTGCCCCCGGATCCGGTCGTGGTGGTCACGAGCGATCGGGAGCTGCAGGAGCGACTCCGAGAGCACGACGCCACGATCGCGACGAGCCCCCAGCTCCTGGCGCTCATCCGCTGATCTCGCCGCCCCCGCCCCCGCGCCCGTTCTGTCGACCTGGGGGAGCGATAATCGCCCCTCTCGGTCGACAGATCGTGCGAGGCGCGAAACGTCACACCCTCTCTTTAGCCTGAGAACCATGCTCACCGTCGAAGGGAGAGGGACGTGAAGATCGATTGCACGCAGTGCGAGATGTACCGCAGCGATGCCTGCGACGATTGCCTGGTCACCGCGGTGCTGCACCCCCCGGCCGGGGCGCTCGAGCTCGACGACGACGTGGAGCCCACGGTCGGAGCGTTCGCCGATGCCGGCCTGATTCCGGTGCTGAGGTTTCGCCCCCGGGCGCCTGCGACCGGCGACGACCCCGACGCCGCCGCCGAAACTGCCTAGGAGCACTACGCTCGAACGGTGAGCATCCTCCGCGCCGCCACCATCCTCGGGGCGGTCGCGCTCGCGGCGGCGGCCGGGGTGGCGCTTGCGTCCCGCACGCCCGGCGATATCCGGCTGCAGAAACCGGCGCCGGGAGCGAGCGATCCATCCTTAGGTGCGCGCTTTTCAAACGAGCAAGTCGCCCGCCACGGCCGTTACCGGGCGCCCGGATATCTCGCGTTCGCCCTCACGATCGCGGTTGAGGCCGCGGCCTTGATCGTGCTGGCGCGCGGCCCGATGGGGCGCGCCGCCGGATGGATCGAATCGCTGCCGGGGGGGTTGGTCGTTCACGCCCTCGCCGCCGGCGCAGTGGTGGCAATCGTGCTGTTCGTGGCGCTGCTGCCGCTGTCCTTCGTCCGCGGCTTCGCGCTGCAACATGCGTGGGGCCTCTCGACGCAAGACGTGGGCGGGTGGGTGTCCGACCAGGCCCGGAGCGTCCTCGTCGCCTCCGTCGTCGCGGCAATCGGTGCGGCCGCGTTCTTCGCCGTCGTTCGGTGGCAGCCCCGGTGGTGGTGGCTCGTCGGGTGGGCAACGTTCACGGGGCTCACCGCACTGATGACTTTCGTTTACCCGATCCTGGTCGCGCCGCTCTTCAACCGATTCACGCCACTGGAGGAGTCGCCGCTAAAGGCGCGGCTCGTGGCGCTTGCCGACGAGGCGGGGGTGCGGGTCGACGACGTGCTGGTCGCCGACGCGTCGCGCAGAACGATCGCAGAGAACGCGTACGTCGCCGGCTTGGGCGCCACCAAGCGCCTGGTGCTCTACGACACGCTGCTCGACGCCGGAGGCGACGACGAAACCGCGTTCGTCGTGGCGCACGAGTTGGGACATCGGGTCGAGAATCACGTCTTCAAGGGCGTGGCCGTTGCCTCGGTCGGGCTGCTGCTGTCTTTTCTCGCGCTTCTGTGGTTGTCGGGACGGAGCGCGGTATGGGAGTGGGCGGGCGCATCCGGGATCGGCGATCTGCGCGCGCTGCCGGTCCTCGTGCTGTTTGCGACCCTCGCCGGGATCTTGTTGCTGCCCGCCGAGAACGCGGTGTCCCGTGCGTTCGAACGGCGCGCCGACGAGATCGCGCTGCAGCTCACGGACGATCCCGCGGCCGCGGTTCGAACTTTCCGGCGTCTTGCGTTTTCCAACCTCGCCGACCTTCGTCCGCCGGGGGTCGCAGTCGGAATGTTGTTCTCGCACCCGCCGGTCGCCGACCGTATCCGCGCGGCCGTGGCCGGATCGAACCGAACCCAATAGACTCGGATACAGCGCCTTAACCGGTAGGAAACGCAAAAGCAGGGGGGGACGATGGCAGCGAAAACCATCATCGAGCTGTTCTGGGAGCGGACCCGGACGACGCCGGACAAGGTGGCGCTCAGATACAAGTCGGGCGGCGAGTGGCGGGACATCACCTGGCGCGATTACGGGGAGCGCGTGCGCCGCGTCGGCAAGGCGTTGCTGGCGCACGGCTTTCGCCCCGGCGACAAGATGAGCCTGTTGTCGAAGAATCGCCCCGAATGGCACATCGCAGACATCGCGTGTCTCTCGGTCGCCGGCGCCACCGCACCCGTCTACACGACTAACTCGCCCGAGCAGGTGCAGTACATCGTCGACCACTCGGATTCGAAGGTTGCCGTCGTCGAGGATTCCGACCAGCTCGAGAAGATCCTCAAGATGCGAGCCGAGCTCCCCAAGCTCGAAAAGGTAGTGGTCATCGACGGCTACGACGGAACCGCCGACGCCGAATTCGTAACCTCCTGGGACGATTTCCTCGCGACCGGAGATTCGGTCGAGAACTTCGCGTTCGATGAGGCGCTCGCCCAGGTGACGCCGGACGCGCTCGCGACGTTCGTCTACACCTCGGGCACGACCGGTCCACCGAAGGCCGTCATGCTGACGCACGCGAACATCTGGTGGACCGCCGAGTCTGCCGTTAAGCGGATTGCCCCAGGGGACCGGGCAAACGCACGGACGATCTCGTACCTCCCGCTCAGCCACATTGCGGAGCGGATGATCTCCCACTTCATTCAGATCCACTACGGCTCGACGACGTGGTTCGCGCAGAGCCTCGAGACGCTCCTCGACGATCTGAAGGACGTGCGCCCGGTCTACTTCTTCGCAGTGCCTCGGGTGTGGGAGAAGTTCCATGCAGGGGCTATGGCGAAGATGGCTGCGGCCGATCCCAACGACCGCAAGGTGAAGCTTGCCAAAAAGGCGATCGAGGTCGGGCGAGAGGTCACGAAGCTGGAGCAGGAGGCGGTGGCGCGCGGCGGAAAGACGGCCGACGCGCGCATTCCCGTCGGCCTCAAGCTTCGCCACGCCCTCCTCGACAAGCTGGTCCTTCACAAGATCCGGGCGAACTTCGGCCTCGACGAGTGCGAGCTTCCCCTGTCGGCGGCGGCGGCGCTCAACCCCGAGCTCATCTGGTTCTTCCACTCGGTCGGCATCAAGATCGCCGAGGGTTACGGTCAAAGCGAGGACACCGGGCCGACCACGTGGAACCCGCCCGACGCGGTTCGGATCGGCTCGGTCGGCACCGCGATGCCGGGGCTCGAGCTCAAGATCGCGTCCGACGGCGAGATCCTCGCGCGCGGGGGCAATGTCTCGCCCGGCTACTACAAGGACGAAGAAGCGACGAGCGAGCTCATCGATTCAGACGGGTGGATGCACTCGGGCGACGTCGGCGAGGTCGATGAGCACGGCTACCTCAAGATCACCGACCGCAAAAAGGACCTCATCATCACCGCCGGCGGCAAGAACATCGCGCCGCAAGAGCTGGAGAACCGGATCAAGCTCCACAACCTCATCTCCCAGGTGGTCGTGATCGGCGACGGGCGGCCGTTCCTTACCGCGCTCGTGACGCTCGACGAGGAGAAGGCGCCGGCGTTCGCGAAGGAGCACGGGATCGACGGCGATTCGGCTGCGGTGGCCGGCCACGAGCGCGTCCTCAAGGAGCTCGAATCGTGGTTCGAGGAGATCAACTCGAAGCTGGCCAAGGTCGAGGGCATCAAGAAGTTCCGCGTCCTCGAACGAGATTTCCTGCAGGAGGAGAACGAGATCACACCAACCCTCAAGGTCAAGCGCAAGCAGATCGGCGAGAGCTACTCCGCGGTCATCGAGGACATGTACCGCAAAGACACCCCGACCTCTGGATCCGCCTCCGCCCCCGTTCGCAAGTAGCGCAAGCGTCCGCGGCGGCTCCGCCCGAAAGGGGTCGGCCGCGGCGCGTACGGGAGCAGGAAATTACCGGCGGGCGCCGAACTAGGCGGCAGCGGGGAGGGCCCGCAGCGGACGAAGCGAGCCGGAGGGACGGCCGCACAGCAAAAGGGGATTCGTATGCCGAAACGAACATGGTCGATCTTGCTCATGGGGGCGCTCGTCGCCTCCGTCTTCACGATTCTTCCGGTCAAGGCGCAATCGATCCCGGACGTCGTCCAGATCGACGATCCGGCGTGTGACGCCAACCCGACCGGCGCGCCGACGGCGGCGGGCTGCCAGGGGAACGTCAGCAGCGTCGGCGACCTGCTCAAGATCTGGTTCACTCACGACGCGCAGACGATCTCCGTCCACATGCAGACGACGCTCCCGCCGCCTCCGGGGAGCATCGGCATCATGTACGAGCTTTTTGCAACCCCGGGCCAGGGACCGGCAAGCACGCAGGCAAACGGGTGCCTGTGGTTCAGGGCGATCTTCCCGGCGGCAAACGCCGGCGGCACCTACCAGGGTGAGCGAATCGCGAAAGTGATCGACCGCTGCAACGACGGGACCAGCTTCTTCAACAACGGTGTCGAAGGCGAGATCGAGGTGGAGAAACTCGGCGACGGCACCGGCCTCACGCACCTGACGTTCCCCCGGGACTACAGCCCGCTCCTTGCCGACGGCCAGACGATCGTTGCGCCAACGGCGCAGGATTTCGGCGCCTACGGCACGGACAAGGCATCGCTGCCCGCGGTCCCGGTGAGGCCGGCGGGTCCGCCGGTCGCCGGCCTCATCCGCTACGACGTAACCGATGCCGGCACCGACTACACCATTACCGGCGGCGGTGAAGAGCCCCCGGGAGAAGAGCCTCCGGGCAAGAACGACCCGCCGGGCAAGAAGAAGGGTTGCAAGAAGGGCGGCGAAAAGGCTCAAAAGAAGGGCTGCAAGAAGAAGGGCAAGAAGGGCAAGGGCAAGGGTCCGAAGACGCCGCCCGGCAAGGGCTGCGCGACCTACGTTCCCGGCGAGAAGGGCAAAGACGCAGAGACCGTCGTGCTGACCGACGAGGCGACCGCGGAGAAGCCGGTCGTGCAGGAAATCGAACTCGGCCAGTATTTCTTCGAAGGCGCTGCCGGAACGGCCCCTGCGAAGACGCTCAACGTGCAGGTCGACTCCGAGGCGGCGACGACGGGGCTGTATGCGACCTTCAAGTTCCCGGCGCGCCGCGACTACGACCTGTGGGCGTATTGGCCGTCGGACAAGGAGGCCGCGTCGTCGCACGGCTTCAATCCGCTGGTCGAGGCCAAGACGCCTCCACCGCTTCCGGATCTCAGCAACACCAGGAACAATCACGCGGGTGAGACGAAGGCCGACTCCGAGAACATCGTCGGTCTGATAACTCCCGACTGCGGCGGGTACACGCTCGAGATGCTCAACTACTTCGGCGAGGGCGGCAAATTGCAGCTGTCGCTGTGGCTCGGCGAGGGGACGACGGAGCCGAAGCCGGAGAGCTGAGCCGTCACCATTTCATGAAGTTGGGGCCGCCCTCCGGGGCGGCCCTACTCGCGCGTTCTACCCGGGGCGTATCCTGTGGAGACGAAGCAGCGGCTACCTCGAAGGAGTCGACTCATGGCGATTACCGTGCGCGATATCCGCGCCTTCAAAGAGCGGGGCGAGAAGTTCGTCATGCTCACCTGCTACGACGCGCCGAGCGCCCGCATCCTCCACGATGCCGGTATCCCGATCCTGTTTGTGGGCGACACGCTGGGCATGGTCGTGCTCGGCCACTCGTCGACGATCCCGGTCACGATCGACGTGATGGTGCACCACGTTCAGGCGGTCCGGCGCGGCGCGCCGGATGCGTTCGTGCTGGGCGACATGCCGTTCATGAGCTATCAGACGTCGGTAGAGGAGGGAATTCGGAACGCAGGACGGCTGCTCCAGGAAGGCGGGGCGAACGCGGTGAAGCTCGAGGGCGGCGGTCCGTTCGTGACCGAGTTGGTCCACCGCCTCGCAGGGGCCGGGATTCCGGTGATGGGCCACCTCGGGCTCACGCCTCAGTCGGTCAACCAGTTCGGCGGCTATCCGGTGCAGGGGAGAGACGCCGAGGGGGCGCAGCGCATCCTCCAGGACGCCAAGGATCTCGAGGCGGCGGGAACGTTCGCGATCGTGCTCGAGACGGTGCCGCAATCGCTGGCGGGCGAGATCACGCGGGCGGTGTCGGTTCCCACGATCGGGATCGGCGCCGGCCCCGACACCGACGGGCAGGTGCTCGTGTTCCACGACTTCCTCGGGATCACGCCCGGCCGGGTGCCCCGGTTCGTGAAACGATATGCGGAGATCGGCGACGGGATCGGCCGCGCCGCCCGGGAGTTCGCAGAGGAAGTGGCGAACGGCGCCTATCCCGGCCCCGAGCACTCTTACGACTGAGGTCGAACCGCTTCAGCCGGGCTTCCGGCGCGCCGATTCTTCCTGTGCGGGCAACGTGCACGCGCGCGGGTACAAGGCGAGTCGTGGTGGAGGAGCAGTGGGAGATACGAGCGTCGTGACGGAAACGAGGCGTTGTCCCTCGTGCGGGGGACTCAATCCTGCGTCCGCCGATTGGTGCGGCCAGTGCCTGAGGCGTTTCACGCCTCCGCCGCCTCCTCCTCCCGCCTTTGGGGGGGCGGAGCCGAAGATCCGCGCCACCGATCCCTCCGCTTCGGTGGCCGTCACCAAGGAAGGGATCACCTGGCGTTGCCGCATGTGCGAGCACGACAACGAACTTGCCGCCTCCGTCTGCGACGTGTGCGGCTCGCCGTTTGCGGCAACCATGCGCGGAGCGGAACCCGAGCCGGAGCCGCGCGACGCCAACTTGGCCGCGCTTCTCAGCTTGTTCTTTCCGGGCGCGGGCCACGGCTATCTGGGGCGGTGGCCGGACGCGATCGCCCGCGCCGTTTTGAGTGTCTTTGTCGTGGCGGTCGCGCTGGTCGGCGCGCTCGCCGACGGCGTCCCGGGGTCGCTGCTGCTCGCCGCCGTGTTTGGGCTGGCGGCGTTCGCCCTGTGGGCGGGAGGCGCGCACGACGCCTACCGCAGCGCGCGCAACGAGGACGATCTCGTGCTCCTCAGAGGCCGCCGCTATATGTACGTGACGTTCGGGCTGATGGGCGTGCTGATGACCGGCCTCGTGATCGCGCTGGTGTCGGCCGCTTAATCCAGCCGGACGGGGTCGAGCCGTCCCGAGGGGCCCCACACCGACCACGACGCACCTCGAAACGCCGCGCCGTAGCGTCCGTGGCGATCGACGACGAGCAGGCCGGCGGCCGTGCGTTCACGTTCCCCCAGCCGGGCGACCACCTCCTCGCAAGCCTCCTGCGGATCCGCCCCGCCCTCCACCGCGTGTGCCACTTGCGCGGCCGCAAGCATCTCGAGGAAGAGCTCGCCGACGCCGGTCCCGACCACCGCTACCTCGGCGGTCGTGTAGACACCCGCGCCGTGCACGGGTGCGTCGCCCACCCGTCCGGGCAGCTTTCCGAAGACGCCACCGGTAGACGACGCCGCCGCGAGCACCCGGTCCTCACCCAGAGCCACCGCCCCTACCGTGTCGACGTGCTCCGGCGCGCCGTAGCGGTCGGCGTCGAGCTCGCCGGCGGCCACGGCGCGCCTCCAACGCTCCCGCTGTGCCGGGCTGGTGTCGTCGAGCAGCTCCATGTCCGCCCCCAGCGCGTTTGCCCCGGCACCGGTCATGAGCACGTGAGGAGTGTCTTCGAGGACCCGCCGCGCCAGCGAGATTGGGTGCCGTACCCGGACGTTCGCGACGCCGCCGCAGTGACCCGCGCACGCGATCCCGGCATCGAGCTCGAGAGTTCCGTCGCGGGTGAGCGTGGAGCCGAAGCCGGCGTTGAGAACGGGGTCGTCCTCGAGGGCGGCAACGGCGGCTTCCACGGCATCGAGCGCGCTCGGCATCGCCGCCCCCGCACCGACGGCATACGCGAGGTCACGGAGTTCTTTTGGGCGACCTGCGACGCCACCATGGACGAACACGACAGTCATCGACGCGCACCTTAGCGGAGCCGCAGCGTCCTCTACGATCCGCGTGTGTCCATCTACGTGGTGTCCGATCTTCACGGCGCGCCGGAGGCGCTCGAATCCGCCGTGCCCGACGGGGCCACGTTGTTGCTGCTCGGAGACCTCGTCAACTTCATCGACTACCGATCCATGACCGGCATCCTCGTCGATGTCTTTTCGGTCGACGCGGTGGCCGAGGTCGTGCGACTGCGGACGGCGGGGCTGATCGACGAGGCGCGGGTGGCGATGCGCGAACGATCGCGCGGACGAGAGGAAGAAATACGGACCGAGATCACGCGCCGGGTCGTTGCGCAGTATTCGCAGGTGTTTGCGTCCCTCCCCGACCCGACCTACGTCATCCTGGGAAACGTCGACAACCCGGCCGTCGCCCGAGAGTTCATCGAGCAAAGCCCCGCCGTGCACGATGCCGATGGCCGCGTAATCGAGCTCGAAGGAGAGCTTTTCGGATTCGTGGGTGGGGCACTGCCCACCCCGCTGCATGCTGCGGGAGAGGTTGCGGACGAGGATCTGCGCGGAAAGCTTGGGGGGCTCGGCGAGGTGAACGTGTTGTGCACGCACATCCCCCCCGACGTTCCCGAGCTGTGCTTCGATACCGTCGCCGCCAAGCCGGAGCGGGGGAGTCCGGACATCCTCGAATACATCCAGGACGTTCAGCCGCGCCGGCATTACTTCGGCCACCTTCATCAGCCACTGGTCTCGACCATGCGCGTCGGCCGGACGCTCTGCGTCAACGTCGGGTACTTTCGGAAAACGAGACAGGCATTCCCCCACCTTGGGAAGGGGTAGCGGTGGCCGAAAGCGTAAAGGACTCCATAGATATCGAGGCGCCCGCCGCCGAGGTCTTCGAGGTGGCGACGGACTTCGCGGCTTATCCCGAGTGGAATCCCAACATCAAGAACGTGCAGATAAAGGAGACGGACGACCACGGTCGTGCCACCAGGGTGTGGTACGAGGTCGATGCCAAGCTCAAGGTGGTGAAGTACACGCTTGTCTACGACTATTCGGGCGCGCCGGAATCATTCTCGTGGGACCTCGTCGACGGTGACGTGAAAGAACTTAGCGGGTCCTACACCTTCGACGAGTTCGGCGACGTCACCGACGTCTCCTACGAGACGAAAATCGATCCCGGCTTCAAGATTCCGTCGATGCTCAAGCGCCAGGCGGAGAAACTGATCGTGCGCGGCGCGTTGCAGGAGCTCAAGAAGCGCGTCGAATCCGGCGGATAACAACCGGCATGCGAATCATCTTGTTCACCGGCAAGGGCGGAGTCGGTAAGACGACGGTTGCGTCGGCGACGGCCTTGCGGATCGCGGCCGCGGGTCATAAGACGCTCATCATGTCTACCGACCCGGCACACTCTCTCGCCGATGCCTTCGACGCGGACCTAAGCGGTGAGCCGCGCGAGATAGTGCGCAACCTGTGGGCGGAGCAGCTCGACGCGCAGCAGCGGCTCGAGGAGAACTGGCGAGAGATCCGTGAGCACGCGGTCAGGGTGCTCGACTGGGCCGGCCTTAGTGCAGTCGAGGCCGAAGAGCTGTCGGTCATTCCGGGCCTCGATGAGCTCTTTGCACTGGCCGACGTGAAGCGACATCACGACGAAGATCCGTACGACGTGCTCGTCGTCGACTGTGCCCCGACCGGCGAGACGCTCCGGCTCTTGAGTCTCCCCGACATCATCCAGTGGTACATGGAGCGAGTTTTCCCGATCGAGCGCCGGGTGATGGGCGCGCTTCGTCCGGTAGCACGGCGCGTGACCGACCTTCCGCTTCCCGGGGACGACGTCTACGCGGCGGTCCGCAGGTTCTACGACAGACTCGACGGCGTCCGCCGCGTGTTGAGCGACGCCGCGACGACGTCGGTGCGTCTCGTCGTCAATCCCGAACGGATGGTGATCGCCGAGGCGAAGAGGACGTTCACCTACCTAAATCTGTTCGGCTATCGGGTCGACGCGATCGTCGCCAACCGCCTCTTGCCCGATGAGGTTTCGGATCCGTACTTCGCCCGGTGGAAAGAGATTCAAGCGGAGCATTTCCGCGCGATCGTCGAAGCTTTCCAGCCGGTTCCGATCCTCACGTCGCGACTCAGGGATCAGGAACTGTCGGGACCGGCATCGCTCGAGGAACTGGGCCAGGAGCTTTACGACGACCTCGACGCGTCCGCGGTGCTGTTCACCGATGATCCAATGGCGGTCGAGAAGGTGGGGGACGATTACTTGTTGTCGCTGCGGCTTCCTTTTACCGACCGCAGCGACCTGGATCTTGCGCGTAAAGACGACGAGTTGTTCGTCCGGGTGGGGCCCTATCGTCGGACGATTATGCTCCCCGCGGTCCTCAAGTCGAGGGAGGTCGCCGACGCCGCGTTGGAGGCCGGGCGGATGCAGATCACATTCTCGCGAGGGGAGCTCGGATGAGTGAGGCCGAACGAGCGGGCCGCTACACGGACCTGTTCGCGAGCGGGACGCACGATCATCAGTCCGACTGCGCATTCTGTCCCATCTGTACGGGGATCGCGGTGCTGCGTGAGAGCAATCCAGAAGTCGTCGAGCATCTTGCTGCGGCCGCGCGCGAGTTGATTGCTGCGGCGGGAATCCTTGTTGCCGAGACCGAGAAGAGGGTCGGCCGCCCCGCTCCGCCCGATCAAGGTGCCACCGACGGCCGTGTGCGTCGCATAGACGTCGGGTAGTCGTCCCGCCGAATTATCCTGGTGGTCATGAACAAAGCGGTGATCGGTGTCGACGTCGGGGGTACGGGGACCAAGGCCGGGATCGTCGCCGCGGACGGAAACGTGATTGCCCGGCTCGAGCGGCCCACGGACCCGACCGCGGGGACCAAGGGAATCATCTTTGTGGTGGAGGACCTTCTTCGGCGCGCGGTCGACCTCGGCTACGACATCCGTGCGATCGGGGTGGGTGCGGCCGGCTTCATCGATTGGTCCACCGGGGCGGTCACCTTTGCTCCCAACCTCGAGTACGACGATCCGCACGTAGCCGACGCGCTGCGGGCGCGGACGAGCGTTCCGATCGTGGTCGACAACGACGCCAATGCGGCCGCGTGGGGCGAGCGCCGATTCGGAGCTGCGCGCGGCCTCGACGACATCGTGCTGCTGACGCTCGGAACCGGGATCGGGTCGGGCCTGATCTCCGGCGGCCGCTTGGTGCGAGGGGCCACGGGAGCCGGCGCCGAACTAGGGCACATGGTGATCGACCCGGACGGACCCCCGTGCGGGTGCGGGTTGCGCGGATGCTTCGAGCAGTTCGCCTCCGGGCAGGCGATCGAACGCATGGCGCGCGCGGCTCTGCTCGACGATCCCGCGAGCACGATCCTTTCGTTCGCGACTTCGCCGGCGACGGTGACGGCAAGAGATGTGGCGCGCGCCGCGCGCGAATACGACGAGACCGCGCGAACGGTGCTGCGGACGGCGGGACGCTACCTTGGCATCGGCATGTCGAATGTGGCCAACCTGTTCGATCCGGACGCCATAGTGCTGAGTGGAAGTGTCGTCAAGGCGGGAGAGGCGTATCTCGGGCCCGCGCGCGACATGCTGGTGGAGATGACTGCCCTTCAACGACGTCGTCCGATGCGGATCGATGTAGCGATGCTGGAGGAAGACGCGGGCATCGTCGGAGCTGCCGCGCTCGCGTTCGACGAGGCCACATGACCGAGGAGCGACGACTCGAACCGAGTGCCGATGTACGCACTCGTCTCTCGGAGTACGCGCTGCTTGCGCCGCGGCTCGTCAAGCTGGTGATGCGGCTGATGCGGGACAAGCGAGTTCCCGCGCGGTCGAAGGCGATGATGGTGGTGCTGGCCGGCTATCTTGCGTCGCCCATCGACCTCGTTCCCGACTTCATTCCGGGCGCCGGGTATCTCGACGACCTCGTGATCGCCGCGTTCGTCCTCGATCAGATCCTCAACCGCGTTCCCGAGCATCTCGTTGCCGAGCACTGGGACGGCGACGAAGACATCCTGCAGGTGGTTCGCGACGTGCTGGACATCACGGTGCGGTCGCTTCCGGCCCGCATTCGCAGGCGCCTCCCCGGCATCTGATAGTGGTGGCGTACACATGACCGGCGCCGGCGCCGTTCTTACGGTGGTTCTACTCGAATGGACCGCCGGCTTCATCGGTGCGGCCGCATGGACGCAGTCGTGGTCGGTGGTCACGCGTGGGCATTTCCGCATCATTGCGTGGTGTGCACTGGCCTTCGCGGCGCTCGCGGCGGCGGCAAACCGCGGGGCGGTGCCGGAGGGCATCAGGGGATCGGAGCTTCAGCAGGCGTTTGTCCTTGGGGTCGTGGCGGTCAGCATCATCTATGCACTGGTGCAGTACTCCCGGACCGATTTGCCGGGAACGGCTGTGGGCGCTGCCGCGGGTGTCTTGGGTGCGATCGCGCTCGTGCTCACGGCGGGATTCCTCTCCGGATGGCCGCAGACGTTCGCTGCGATCCAGATCGTTGCCGGCGCGGTGTTCCTCGGTGGGGTGACGAACGGGATGCTTCTCGGGCACTGGTACCTCAATCAGCCGGGTCTCCAGCCGTGGGCGCTCGATCGCCTGACGAGCTTGTCGCTCGGCGCGACGGTCGCGACCGGCCTCCTCGGCCTCCTTGCTGCGCCCCGTCTCGCAGCCGCCGAGACCTCGGGCGCAGTCCTGGGGATTCCCGGCTTCGGCGAATCGTTTGGCCCCGCATTCTTCTTGATCTGGCTGGCGCTCGTCGGCTTTACCGGCGTCATCGTGTTGATGGCGCGGCGCTGCATCCGCATCAGATCAATTCAGTCCGCGACCGGTCTCCTCTACGTTGCACTTCTCACCGCCGGGGTTGCCGAGTTCCTCGTGCGCTACCTCATGGTGAACGCGGCGTGAGGCTCGGCGCCACCCTTCCTCAGTTCACCGACGATCCGGAAAAGGTGCTCGATGCGGCGCGGCGCGCCGAACGCGCGGGACTGGACTCGCTGTGGCTATTCGACCACCTGTGGCCGTTGTCGGGCGGCAAGAGCCGTCCGATCCTCGAGTGCTGGTCGACACTTGCCTGGGTGGCGGCGCAGACACAGGACATAACCATCGGTACGCTCGTGACGCGGTCGTCACTCCGCAACCCTCACCTTCTCGCGCACATGGCCGCGACCGTTGCCCAGGTTGCGCCCGGACGTCTCGTCGTCGGTATCGGCAGCGGCGATGCCCGGAGCCGCCCCGAGAACCTGGCGTTCGGGATTCCTTATTGGGCGGGGGAGGAGCGGCATGCACAACTGGTCGCCACGGTCGAGACGGTGCGGTCGCGGGTTGCAGGCCGAGCACGCGTGTGGGTCGCCGGCCACGCCGAGGCGCTGCGTCTCGTTGCCGGGCGCATTGCCGACGGCTGGAACGGATGGGACCGCAGCCCAGAGGCGTTTGCACGCGAGGCCGCGCTCGTAGATGGGTGCGAGGTGACGTGGGGAGGGCTTGCGATCTTGGGCCGCGACGACGACGATGCCGAACGCCGGGTGGGAACGCGTAATCCCTCTCACTTCGTGATCGG
>Ga0247713_1000285_pt1 | contig 34321 bp, 36 predicted proteins | sample 21E_NmetaG_FD_189936 | JGI IMG/M metagenome (GOLD analysis project Ga0247713, IMG submission 189936) | Soil microbial communities from hillslope of Landscape Evolution Observatory, University of Arizona, Oracle, AZ, United States - 2-1-E_N | ecosystem: Engineered > Artificial ecosystem >...
GGGTCGTCGTGGTCGCCGGCCGGCGGCGCTGCTGTCGCAATCAGCCGAGCGGTTCGAGGGCGCGCTGTCGTACGGGGCGCTGGCCGAGGCGGCCGCGTGGTTCCCGCCGGCCGGCGACCACGACGACCCCCACTGCCGCTACCTGCTGGCCGCGGGCCGCCGGCGCCGCGTCGCGCCACCGGAGGGGTTGGTCAGCGGCGCGGCGCCGCCTCGCCCGACCCGGTAGGCGGCGCGACGATCCCCCGCACCGCGGACTCGGCGAGGATCTCGTCGAACGGCGCGTGGCCGGCGAGGTTGACCACCAGCCCCTCGACCGCCCCGATCGCCGCGAGCGCCACGACGCGTGCGGGCGGCCCGGGCGCGATCGTGCCGAGCTCGCGGCCGGCGGTGATCAGCGCGGCGGCAGCGTCGACCACCCGGGCGACCGCCGCGTCGACGGCGGCGCCCACCGGATGGTCGACGCCGCTGAACTCCACGCTGAGGACCAGCCGCACCCGGGCGATGTCGCGGCGGCAGAACACCGCGTGCGCGCGGGCGATGCCCAGCAGCGCCGCCAGCGGCTCGGCGTCGGCGTCGAGGTGGCGGCCCATCTCGGCCCACCAGGTCTGCTCGACCCAGTCGACGACGGCCAGCGCGAGCTCCTCCTTGCCGGCGAACTGGTGGTACAGCGCCCCACGGGTGTAGCCGGCCTCGCGGGCGACCTGCTCGAGGGAGAGGTTGTGGTAGCCGTGGCGCGACAGCCCGCGGGCGGTGGCCTCCAGCAGCGCGGCCCGGGAGCGCGCGCGGCGGTCGGCCTGGGTCCGACGCGCGGTGGCGGTCACCGCGGCGCCGGCGCCGGCGCGGCTCCGGTGGCAGCGGCGCGCTCGAGCAGCAGCGGCGCGACGCGGCGGTGCAGCGGCCCCACGACCACCCACAGCGCCCGCGTCACCCTGGGCCGGTGAAACGTCAGGAAGGTCGCCACGGACACGCGGGTGGGCAGACGCCTGCGGATGACCAGATGCGCGTCGAGCAGCGGTGAGGCTTCGTGCAGGACCACGGCGTCGGGCTCGCGATGCACGATCGTGAAGCCGAAGACGTGCTCGGGTGAGCCCAGCGGCCCCTGCTGCCCGCGCAGCACGTGGCGGTGGACGCGCCACACCAGGACGCGCACCGCCGCCGGCGCCTGCTCCAGGGCCACGCGAGCGAGCTGCTCGGCGGTGCGGTCGTCGGGCCGGGCAGCGTCCACCTCGAACGCGTCGGCGTAGTCGAAGACGCGGTCACCGAGCAGCGGCTCGGGCTCGACGTCGATCCGTCGTGCCTGCGGTGCGGTCATGACATGCCCCTTGATCCAGTCCTCAAGATACATACACCACTGTATGTATCTCAAGCCGCTGACACCACGAAACCCCGACCCACCGGCCCGCGCCCCCCGCCCGGTATGCCCCCCTCGACAGGCTGGGCCACGGATGAAAGGGTCAACCGATGGACGGCACCGGCCGCTCCCCCAGTCCCCTGACCCTCACCGCGTTCGCGGCGGCGGTGACGTTGGGAGGGGCGAACTTCCTGGCCGTGCGGTTCAGCAACCGCGAGCTCGCACCGTTTTGGGGCGCCGGCCTGCGGTTTGGCATCGCCGCGCTGCTGTTCACCGCGCTGGTGGTCGCCCTGCGGCTGCCCTGGCCCCGCGGACAGCAGCTGCGGCGCACCGCCGAGTTCGGCGTGCTCAGCTTCACCGCGTTCTATGCGCTGATGTACTGGGCGCTGGTCGACGTCGCCGCCGGCGTCGCCACGGTGGTGTTGGCCGTCGTCCCGCTCGTGACGGTGCTGCTCGCGGCCGCCCATGGCATGGAGCGCCTGACGATCCGCAGCGGCATCGGCGCGGCCCTGGCGCTGGCGGGCATCGTGTGGATGGCGGTCGGCCCGCAGCCCGTGCACCTGCCCCTGCCGTCCCTGCTCGCAATGCTCGCCGCGGCCCTCTGCGTCGGCGAGAGCATCATCTTGGGCAAGAAGCTGTCGGCGCAGCACCCAGCGATGACCAACGCGGCCGGCATGCTCATCGGCGCCCCGCTGCTGTTCGTGCTGTCCGCGGCGCTGGGCGAACCGTGGCTCCTGCCGCGGCGGCCCGACACCATCGCCGCCGTCGTCTACCTGGTCACTCTCGGCTCGGTCGGGCTGTTCATCCTGGTGCTGATGGTCATCAAGCGGTGGACCGCCTCGGCGACCAGCTACATGTTCGTGCTGTTCCCGATCGCCACGCTGGCGCTGGGCGCGCTGCTCGCCGACGAGCCGGTGACGTTGCAGGCGGTGACGGGCGCGGTCGTCGTCATGGCCGGCGTGTGGTTCGGGGCGCTGTCGCCCGGCGCCCGGCGGGTGCCGGTATGACCGCCGGTGGCTGCAGGATCGGTCAGCTCGACGCGATCAGGGTCAGCTCGCGGGTCTGCAGCCAGCTGAGCACGTCGGCGGCGGGCATCGGTCGGCTCAGCCAGTAGCCCTGCGCGACATCGCAGCCCATCGCCGCCAGCCGCCGGTAGGTCTGCTCATCCTCGACACCCTCGGCGACGACGCGCTTGCCCAGGCGCTGGCCGAGCGCGACGACCGCCTCGACGATCGCCGCGTCGTCGTCGTCGGTCCCCATGCCCATGACGAACGACCGGTCGATCTTGACCTCGTGGACGGGCAGTCGCTTGAGGTAGGCCAGCGAGGAGTAGCCGGTGCCCAGGTCGTCGACCGACAGCGTGATGCCCATGCTCGACAGCCGCAGCAGGATGTCAGTCGCCCGGGCAGGGTCGGCCATCAGGTCGCTTTCGGTGATCTCCAGCGTCAAGGCCGCCGGCTCCAGGCCCGCGTCGTCGAGCATCGCGGCCAACCGCTCCGGAAGACGGCTGTCATGCAGGATCCGCGGCGAGATGTTCACGGCGACGGAGATCCGGTGCCCGGCGTCGCGCCAGCCGCGGCACTGGGCCAGCGCCGAGCGCAGGACCTGATGGGTCAGGTCGACGATGAGACCGGTCTGCTCGGCGAGCGGGATGAACTCCGCCGGTGACACCATGCCGCGGCGGGGGTGGTGCCACCGTGCCAGCGCCTCGACGCTTTCGATCCGGTCGGTCGTCAGGTCGGCCTTGGGCTGGTAGTGCACCGTCAGCTCACCGTTGCTGATGGCCTCCCGCAGCTCGCTGGGCAGCAGCAGGCGGTCCGGGTTCGCGCGGTCGATCTCCGCGTCGTACAGCCGGATGCCGGCGCGTGCGCCCTTCGCGTCGTACATCGCCACGTCTGCGCGCTTGAGCAGTTCGCCGGCGTCGGTGGTCGCGTCGCCCAGCGCGACGCCGATGCTCGCAGCGACCGACAGCGACATCTCGGCGATCGTGAAGGGCTCGGCGAGCAGACTGCGGACGCGGTCGGCGTAGGCCAGCGCGGCTGCATCTCCCGTGGTGGTCACGGCCACGACGAACTCGTCGCCGCCGATGCGCGCGACGCACAGCGCGTCGGCCAGGCCGCGGCGCAGGCGGTCGGCGACCATCGTCAGCAGCAGGTCACCCGTGGCGTGGCCGAGCGCGTCGTTGACGTCTTTGAACCCGTCGAGGTCCATGAGCATGACGGCCACGCTGCCCGGGACGTCGTCCAGGCACTGCCCGAACATGCGCCGGTTGGGCAGGTCGGTCAGCGCGTCGTGCAGCGCACTGTGCTCGTTCTCCGCGACCTGCTCGCGCAGCTGGTCGGCCAGCTGTGCGTTGCGCAGCGCGGCGGCGGTGTGGTTCGCCAGCGCGTGCATGATCTCCAGGTCGTCGTCACTGAAGGTCTCGAAGTCACCGATCCGGTCGGCGACGACCAGCGCGCCCATGGGGCCGTCCTCGCCGGGCAGCGGTACCACCATGGCGTCCTTGACGCCCGCGGCCTCGAGCAACGAGCGCTCCAGCGCGTGGCGAGTCCCGCGGCGCAGGAGCAGCGTCGTGTGCGTCTGGGTCATGTCGTCCAGCGCCGCCCCGCCGGTCCCCCAGCTGGTGACCCCACCGCCGGGCAGGAACAAGACGAGCTGCGCGTGGTCGGCCTGGACTTGCGCGCGCAGCTGGCCGAGCACCTCCTCGACGACGTCGTCGACGTGGAGGTGGCTGCCGACGTCGTCGGTGAACGTGTTCAGCCGTTGCAGCATGTCGTGGCGCCGGCGCAGGACGATGTTGGCCTGGTGGGCCAGGAACAACATCGCCCCGACCACGCCCGGCAGCCACAGCGCCCGCCAGTCGGCGGCGGCAACGAAGACCACGGTGAGCGCCAGCGCGCTGTTCGCGACCGCCGGCACGACACCCGAGGCGAGGGTGTCGCGGTAGTCCTTCGCCCGCATCGATCCGTCGTGCAGGTGCATCGCGCCGGTGACCAGCACGCCGCTGAGCGCGTCGCCGATGACCACGGCCAAGATGGTGGCGAGCCAGGCGGGCGGGCTGAGTGCCTGCGAGGAGCCCATGAGCGCCGACCACACCAGCGCGACGACGCTGACCTCGAACAAGAACTGTCCCAGCGTGAACGCGACCTTCATCGGCGCGACGCGCATGCGGGTCAGCGCGACCCCGACGCCGACCAGCCTGGCGACGGCGACCACCCACGGCGCGGCGAAGAACAGCCCGACGATCAGCGGGACCTCACCGACCGAGAATGCCTGGGCGTGCCGCCCGATGGGCATGTGCACCAGGAAGGACTCCGCCAGCGCAAACGCCACGGCCAGCCCGACCAGGGTCACCGCCGGCGTCCACAGCGGCAGCGGCGGCGCCGAGTCGCCGACGTGCAGCAGCGCGGCACCTGCCGTAGCAAGTGCCGCGCCGAGCAGCCACACCCGGTGGGTGCGGGCCGTGCGCTTCAGCCGCGTCGCGGTCACGGCGGACCCGCGCCGTTCCACGTGCCGGCCAGCCAGGAGCCGCCCTTCCAGCTGCGGCTCTCCCACGAGCCGTCCTTCCAGCTGCGGCTGTCCCAGGCGCTTTCCTTCCAGCTGCGCGAGTCCCAGGTGCCGACCTTCCAGCTTCGGCTGGCCCAGTCGTTGCCGGCCCAGGTCTGCCCGACCCAGGGCGCGTGGCCCCACGTCCGCGGCGCCCATGACGTGCCGCACCAGCAGTCCGCCGTCCACGTCTGGCCCTGCCAGACGCCGCCGGTCCACGCGGTGCCGGCGGTGCTCGCCGTCGACCACGGCGTGGCCGACCACGGGCCGAGGATCGTGTGCTCACCGGTCAGCTCGGTGCCGTCATCGGCGACGTGAGCCATGCCGCGGGCCGCCTCCAGGGAGCCGGTGCCCGTCGACGCGGTCCACGTCTGCCTCGTCGAGGGGGTGCTGGCGCTCAGCGCCCGGTCGACGCGCACCATGCCGGCGCCGGCCTTGGGGTCGCCACCGGCGATCGAGGCGGCGTTGCGGGTCAGCAGCGCCTTGACCTGGTCGGGCGTGAGGCCCGGACGCTGCTGCAGCAGCAGCGCGGCGGCACCGGAGACCACGGCCGCGGCCTGCGACGTGCCGCTGCCCTTGAACAGCTTGTCGCCGACGCGGGCAGTGCTGTAGTTGACGTCGATGTACGAGCCCGGGTCGCGCAGCGAGACGATGGAGCGCCCCGGGGCGACCAGGTCCGGACGCCGAGCGCTCGAGCCGCCGCTGGAGAACTTCGCGACGGTGTCGTCGCTGTGACCAACCGTGCCGGCGGTGTCCGCGGCGCCGACCGCGACGACGTACGGGTTGGTGGCCGGCGTGCTCAAGGCGGCGGTGTTGCCGTTGTTCCCGCTCGAGACCACGACCACGATGCCGTTGCGCCAGGCGTTCTCGACCGCATGCGACAGCGGGTCCAGCTGCGGGCTTTGGGTGCTCGACGTGCCGTACGACAGGTTCAGCACGCGGATGTTCAGACCGTCGGAGCGGCGGTGCTGGACGACCCAGTCGATGGCGGCGATGACCTGGGACACGTCGACGGCGCCGTCGTAGGTGCCCAGCTTCAGGCTCACCAGGCCGGCGTCGGGCGCGACCCCCCGGAAGCCTCCGGTGGCCGACTCGCGCCCCACGGCGATGCCCGCCATGTGCGTCCCGTGGCCGTAGGTGTCCAGGTAGCGCGCGTCGGCGGACTGGTTCTCGAGGGAGAGATCCGGACCGTTGCTGACCGGCGACCGCGTCAACCCGGGCACGGGCACGACCCCCGTGTCGATCAGAGCGACGTCGACGCCCTTGCCGGTCCAGCCGTTGCGCCACGCGGACTTCGCGCCCACGACGTCGTTGACGTGGTCCATCGAGGTCTCGACGCCGTCTTCGACCAGCCAGCCGTCGCCGAGCAGCAGGCCACCGGTGTCGTCCACGAGGCCCAGGGTGGTGTCGACCGTGCTGTCCAAGAGGCTGGTGGTCGTCTTGAGCAGGGCGTGGCTGGGCGTGGCGCCCATGGCGAGCATCGCCGTCATGACCAGTGAAGTGAGATGAGGGCCTTGCGGCCAAGCGTCGTGCGCATCCGTGCGATCCGATCCTTTAGTTCCGTCCGGACAAAGAACGTCAGATCACACGCCGTACTTGATGACTACTTTCTGTAATGATCCGTTTCGGTGGGTGACGATGGCCCGGGCAGGTCAGCGCCGGACGGCCGGCCGATGGTGCAGGATCTGGTCGCGACCCTGTCGCAGGGCCTTGCGGTAGCCGTACCGCGCCCCACCGCCGTTGCCGAGCAGCAACAGTGTCTTGTTCGGCGGGGCGTAGAACGCATGGCGGGTGTGCGGCGTCCAGACCGTCCGCTCCCCTGCCTGCAGCCAACCGGTGTGAGTGGCCGTCTTCAGACCGACCAGCTTCGGCCGGAAGTCGTGCGCGATGAACGCAGCCCGCCGACCCCCTTCCGGCAGCAGCGCCGGCGGATCGACCAGCGCCAACCCCTCAGGGTCGCTGCGCGTGCGTACCGGCAGGATCAGCGGCATCCCGTCGGACGCCAGCACGCCGAGCAGCGCGTGGCGCCACCGCGCCGATCGCCGCACCCGCCGCAGCGGCACCCTCGGCGTCTGCGGGTCGCGCGGCAGCCGCTGAGCGGGCGGCGGCTCGGCCGGCAGCGGCTCGCCGATCACGCGGGGTCGGCCGGCGGCGTCGCCGTCGGGCCACCACAGGATCCGCCGCGCGTGGACGCCCACCCCGACGCGGTCCAGGTAGTACACCGACAGCCACCAGTCCCAGAACCGGCCCTCGGCGAACTGGCCGATGTGCTGCTTGGCGGTCTCGGCGATCTCGTCGCGCTCCTCCTGGCTGTAGTTGTCGTAGACCTCGGCCACGCCCTGCACGACGACCAGGCCGGGGCGGTCGCTGAAGCCATGCCGGCGCGTGTGGTACGCCACGGCGATGCGCGGATCGGCCGCGATGCGCTCGAGCTTGCGGCCGAACCCCAGCGAGGTGGTGAACATCACCGTGCCCTCGGCGCGGTCGCGGATCCCCAGCGGCGTGACGCTGTTGAGCACCACCCCGCCGGCGGGTGTGGGTGAGCCAGTGACGACCACGAGGTCGCCGGCGAGGATCTCGTCGACCTCGTCGGGCCAGGTCAGCGGCGGTGTCATCGGGCGAGTCGCCATAGCTGCCTCCCGGGTTGAGTGGCGCGACCGTACGGCGGGACCGTTACGGCACCGTTCCGGCCGCGGTCACCCGGGGGTGGTCGTCACCCGGTCCGTGACCCCGTCGCCGGGCAGATGCAGACCGCACTCGGTCTTGGCGAACGCCGACCACCGGCCGGCGCGGGGGTCGTCGGCGGCGGCGACGGGCAGCGTGCACGGCGCGCAACCGATCGACCGGTACCCCGCCGCGACCAGCGGATGGCGGGGCAGGTCGTGGCACCGCAGGTAGTCCGCGACATCGGCGTCGGTCCAGTCCGCCAGCGGCGCGACCTTGACCAGCCAGCGGTCGTCGTGGCTGCGCGCCTCGACCACCGGCGTGGCGGACCGCTCGGGGGTCTGCACCCGGCGGACACCGGTCGCCCAACCGTCGTAGCTGGTCAGCGCCCGGCGCAGCGGTTCGGTCTTGCGCAGCCCGCAGCAGCGGTCGGGGTCGCGGTCGAACAGCCGCGCGCCCAGGCGGGCCTCCTGCTGCGCCGGGGACAGCGCCGGCCGCACGTCGACGACGGTCACGCCGAGCTCGACGGCCAGCCGCCGGCGGTAGTCGATCGTCTCGGAGAAGTGGAAGTCGGTGTCGAGAAACAGCACCGGGACGTCCGGCGCCACCTGGCTGACCATGTGCAGCAGCACGGCGGACTCGGCGCCGAATGACGACGTGACGGCGAACCGAGGGACCACCGCGGCGGCCCACGCCAAGATCCGCTGGGCGGGCTTGCCCTCCAGCTGCGCGGCGGCCTCGGCGGCGAGCGCGCGGACGAAGCGGCCCTCCGCGTCGTCGGTAGCGCGGAACCGGTCGTCTTCGGCGGGGCGCGCGCCGTCGAGCACCGCCGCGACCGACGCGGTCACCGCGGCGCGGTCCTCGGCCGAGACGACCCCCACGGCAGGGGTCATGCGGTCTGTGCCCGTTCGCCCCGTGTGCGGCGCTGCGGCAGCGCGTCATCCGGGCGGAAGCGGCGGCGGAGCGTTTCGACCCCTACGCGGTCGCACCAGTCGCCGAACCGCTCGCCGTCGTTGCGCTCGGCCTCGAAGGCGGCAAGCACCGGGGCGAGGACGGCGGTCACGGCAGCGACGGGCACGCGGTCGACGTAGACGCTGTTCAGGCGCGTCCCCTCGGCGTTGCCACCCAGGTGCAGGGTGTAGTGGTCCTTGCCGCGACCGACGATGCCCACCTCGGTGGAGTACGGGCGGGCGCAGCCGTTGGGGCATCCGGTCATGCGCACGTGGACGGCCTCACCACCCAGCCCGAGGGCCGCCAGCTCGAAGCGCAGCGAGCCGATGACGTCCGGCAGGGCGCGCTCGGCCTCGGCTAGGGCCAGGCCGCACGTCGGCAGCGCCGGGCACGCGAGCGCGTGGCGTTCGACCGGGGCGATGTCATCGAGCAGTGCGACGCCGTGACCGCGCAGCAGGTCCTCCAGCGGCCGGCGGTCGGCGTGCGCGACGTCGGTCAGCAGCACGTCCTGGCGGGGCGTGAACCGCACGCCCGTGCCGAACGTCTCGACCGCCGCACGCAGTGCGGTGCGCAGCGGCACACCGTTGTCGACGATGCGGCCGCTGGGGATGCGCACGCCCAGGCACCAGCGGCCGTCGGCCTGTCGGCGCCAGCCCAGGTGGTCGTCGGTCAGCGGCCACGTCAGCGACGCCGGCGGGTCCAGCGTCCAGCCCAGGCGGCGCTCGACCTCATCGCGGAACGCCGGCAGGCCCCACTCCTGGACCACGTACTTCAGCCGGGCGTGCTTGCGGTCGGTGCGGTCGCCGTGGTCGCGGTGGATGCCGATGATCGCCTTGACCGCCTCGAGCAGGTCGCCGGGGGCCACGGCGCCGAGGGGGTCGGCCAGGCGGGGGTAGGTCTCGGGCTTGTTGTGCGTCATCCCCAGCCCACCGCCGACCAGCAGCGTGTACGCGACGACCGCTCCCGCGCGCACCATCGGCACGATGCCGATGTCCTGGGTGTACGCGTCGACGCAGTTGTCACCGGGGAACGCGAAGCCGATCTTGAACTTGCGCGGCAGGTAGGTCGGCCCGTACAGCGGGTCGACGTCAGCGACGGGCTCATTGGCCGACACCGCCTGCTCCCCGTCCACCCACAGCTGCCAGTAGGCGGTGTTGCGCGGCTTCAGCGCTGTGCTCAGCGCCACGGCGTGCGCCTGGACCTGCTCCTCGGCAGCGTTGGCCGGCGGGGCGGGGCAGCACATGACGTTGCGGACCACGTCGCCGCACGCCGCCAGGGTGCTGACCAGGTGCCGGTTCAGCGTGCCGATCAGCGGCTTGAGGTCACCCTTGGCAACGAAGTGGTACTGCAGGCCCTGGCGCGTGGTCACTCGTAGGGTGGCGTTGCCCACCGAGTCGGCGAGCTCATCCATCACCAAGTACTGGGCACTCGTCAGGACGCCGCCCGGGATGCCGGCGCGGACCATGCACGAGTACTCGCGATCCAGGCCCTGGCTGCCGCGCTGCTTGCGGGAGTCGCGGTTGTCCTGCTGGTAGCTGCCGTGGAACTTCAGCAGCTGGGCGGCGTCACCGGAGAATTTCTCGGTGGCGTCGGCGAGCTCGGCAGCAAGCGGGCCCTGCAGCCCGTTGCTGGTCGCTTTCAGCTCCTCGACTGCACTGGCATTGGCCACGGGGTGTCCTCACGGTGGTCGTCGGCGTCGACGCGCGACCGTAGGTGAGGGGTGCGGCCGGCAACCCGCGTGGAAAACGTGACAACGGCGAACTGCCCGGTGCCAACGGTGAGAACCCGAGTACCGGCCCGCCCCCGGGGCCTGCCCAGGTCAGGGGCGCGGCAGGTGCAGGACCGTGCCCGGGGCGACGGCCGAGGCGTCGATGCCGTTGTGGCGCAGCACCCGGGCGACGTAGGCGTGCTGGCTGTGGCCGGCCGGCAGGTAGTCGCCGGCGATGTCCCAGATCGTCTCGCCGGCGCCGACGACCACGGTGGCCTCGAGCACGCCGGCGTCCGACGACGCCTGGGATTCCATGGCCAGGCTCAGGGCGATCGCCATCACGGCGGCTACCAGCACCACGAAGGCCAGCATCCGGCGGCGCAGCAGCGCCGTGCGGCGGGACGCGCGAGCCGGGCGCGGCCGCGCGGCAGGACGGTGACGGGCCACCGGGGCGGTCCGCGCCGGCATCCGGCGGGGCCTGTCGATCGTTGCGGTGCTCATGCCGTGTCGCCTCCCACACTTCGAACCCTTGTTCGACTACTGTACCGAACACCGGTTCGATGTCAACCATTTTCCGAACAGGTGTTTGTATTGCGGCGACGGTGGTTGTACCGTCGCCTTCAGTCCAGCAGAGGGGTGCGACACATGGCGCAGTCGGCGTTGACGAAGCGGCAGCAGTGGATCCTGGAGTACATCCGCGACGCCGTGGAGAGCCGCGGGTATCCGCCCAGCGTGCGGGAGATCGGCGAGGCGGTCGGGTTGCGCTCGCCGTCCAGCGTGCACATGCACCTGGCCAACCTCGAGCGCATGGGCTACCTGCGCCGGGACCCCTCCAAGCCGCGCGCCATCGAGATCCGGTTGGACCCCGACACCGAGCTCGCGATGCCCGCCGGTGCGTCGAAGAACGTGCCGCTGGTCGGGGAGATCGCAGCGGGCGCGCCGATCATCGCCGAGGAGCGGGTGGACGACATCTACGCGCTACCCAAGACCCTGGTCGGTGAGGGCACGTTGTTCATGCTGCGCGTCCGCGGTGAGTCGATGGTGCAGGCCGGCGTCATGCCCGGCGACCTGGTCGTCATCCGCCAGCAGCCCACCGTCGAGCAAGGCGAGATGTGCGCCGCGATGATCGACGGCGAGGCAACGGTGAAGTTCTTCCGGCGCACCAAGGCCGGCGAGATCTTCCTGGACCCCGCCAACGACGGCTACGAGCCGATCCCCGTCCCGCCCGACACCGAGAACCTGGTGCTGGGCAAGGTTGTGGCGGTGCTGCGCAGCCTGTAGCGGCTAGGCCATGGCCGGCACCGAGCTGAGTATCTCGGTGCGGCTGGTGCCCTGCACCACCATGTCCGACGTGGACCGCAAGATCTTCATCGCCTCAGGGTCGGCGTAGAACGCCTCTTCCTCGCGCTGCATCTCCTCGAGGCTGTCGTAGTCGATCTCCAGCACGATGCGGTTGTTGACCCCCGTCATCGGCGCCAGCACGCGCGCCTCGCGCCAACCCCGAGCGCGTGCGACGGCGTTCAGCTCCTCCATCGCCGCGGCGTACTGGGCGAAGAACCCGTACTTGACCTCGCAGACGTTGTGCATCCGGTACATACGCACCTCCCCGAGCTCGGCCGTCCCGCCGACGGCCGCGTCCTAGCGTCCGCCCAAACAGACAACGACGGCAAGAGGACGATTCAGACAAGGACCCCCTCGACGCTTGCAGTCCTCCGGGCCGAGACCCGTGTTTCGACAGCCGGGGATACCTGAAGGTTTGCGTCGCGTGCGAGTCCGACGCGTGATGCGCGCCCGCGGCTCCGGGGCCGTGGGCGCGAGTCTGCCCACTCCGGTAGACGTTCCCGCTCAGCGCTCGCGGCCGCACAGACCCGGACGGCCGTTAGGACCCCGCCATGTGCGGTCGGCCGTTCTGAGGGACTGGCCGGAGTCGAGCGTCGTCGCGCCACAATGTTCTGCCCGCGGCACGTCCAGCGCCAGTACACTCCGCCTGTATGGAGCTGTGACTCCGGCGCCGCCCAGGACACAACGAGCACCCGCCCCGCAATCGCGGTTTCTCGGTTCAGGAATCGATGCCGTGGCCGTGACCCTGTGCGCGCTCCGTCGCCGGGTCCCCGCCTCGGAGCAACTCTTGTCCCGGTCATCAGCGACGACGTTGTGCTTGCGCCGGTGCCCATTTCGCACCGATAAAGGCCTGTTGCCGTGGTAGATGACACCGGACTGCTCGACGCGTTGGCGACGTTCGCCACCAGGTCGGTCACCGACTATGACCTGAGTGTCGTGCTGGAAGAAGTGGGCCAACAGGCAAAGTCTGTTCTTGGTCTGCAGGGGGCGGGCATCACGCTCAAGGTTCGCGCCAATGACAAGGAGATGCAGTACATCTCCGCCACCGACGGCATGACACTTCACGTCGAACGTGAGCAGGATCGGCTCAACGAAGGTGTGTGCGTTGACTCCATCCAAAAGGGTCAGCCCGTCACCGCCCACGATGTGACCGCCTACGCTGATCATTGGCCTCGCTACGTCCCCGTCGTTGTCGAGTGCGGGTTCCGTGCCGTCGCGGGTATCCCGATGCTGGCGGGTGGGCGCGTCATTGGGGCGCTTAACGCGTACCGCGACCAACCAGGAGAGTGGTTGCCGGCGGACGTGGGTGCAGCGACGTTGTTCGCCAACGTTGCCACGACCTACATCGCCAATGCATCCGCTTACTCGGAGCAGGCGACACTCGCGGCCCAACTGCAGCAGGCGCTCGACAGCCGTGTCCTCATCGAGCAGGCGAAGGGGGTGCTGGCGGAGCGTCACGGCGTCGAGGTGGACCGGGCGTTCGAGGCGATGCGCCGCTACGCCCGCAACCAGCGGGTGAAGCTGCACGACGTCGCCGCTGATGTCCTCAGCGGCCGGCAGACCTTCGAGGTCTGACACTTCGATCTTCTTAGCGGTCGCCGTCGCCGGCCCCGCGCTACCGCACGCTCACGAGTACACAGAGCACCGCGTGCAGACGTTCGAAATGTGCTTTAGACCGGGCCGTCAGAACGTGGCCCCGAGCGCGCAAGTTCGCCGTCGAACACACCGGCTCTAACGGAACCGGCCGTCATTACAGCGCAGGCGCCACGACCGACCGCGGAACTGGACTCATCCAGGCGTTTCGCAACTCATTGGGGCGTCGACAGGGACGCCCACGGCAAGACGCTGTGGTTCACCTTGCGGGTAGAGGAACCGCGCCGCGTGTCGACGCCCTCGCAATGGTGCCGGTGCCCTGGCGGCAGTAGAGACGCGCCAGGACACCGAGAAGCCAAGTTCACTTCGACCGCCTTGGGATGAACAGCCAGGCGAGAAGCGCAAAGAACATCACCAGCAGGAACGCATCGGATGTCATGCCGTCTCGCCCTCGAAGAGCCGATGGACCGCCAATAGCCCTCCCGGACAAGAGCACGGATCTATGGTTCAGCCGCGCGTGGTCCGGGCCGCCGGCCGATCGCCGTTTCGCAGGGACCGGGTCCGGGGATCAGGCGGAAGACCGCCGTTGCTCTGCGATACGCCAGCACATTATGGCGCCGCTGTGCAGCCCTCGCCACGACTCCCACTTGCCGGCGTTGTTTGCATCTGGGTGCTCAGGCCCAGACACCACGGCCGTTGCGCCACCTGTCCCACCAGCGCGTGCTCCTGCGCCGCTCGATGGGTGCGTCGGCGTCATCACGGATCACGGCGAGGACCACCGCGGCGACGAGGCAGTACGTCAGGACGCCCACCATCGCCGTGGCGAGGTAGTGCTGGTCGGAGAACATCCCCTCGAACGGCGCCAGCAGAACGCCGCTGACGCGCCGCACGAATGACACCAGCGTGTTGTCGCGGTTGGCGTCGAGAGCGCGCAGAAGGGTGTCGTAGCCGATGACACCGAGCACGGCGATCAGGAATCCTTCGATGACGTTGTTGATGCGCGACATGGCACCCCTCCTTTCACAGACGGCGGATTAAAGACGCGACGACGCTGAGCAGGACTGACACCAGCAGCATCGATGTCAGCGGGACGTAGACGCGGGTGTTCGCGGTGCCGAAGCGGAGGTCGCCGGGGAGCCTGCCAAACCATGACAGGCTCCCTGACGCGATGAGTAGACCGATCACGACGGTCGTCACCCCGAGTCCGACGATGAGCATGCCGAGGGTGCGTTCGTCCATCACTGGATCACCAGCCCTTCAGCTCCGACGTCGACCTTCACGATGTCGCCCTCGTTGATGCGGCCATCAAGCAGGGCCAAGGCGACCTTGTCCTCCAGCTCACGGCGCAGCACGCGCTTGAGCGGCCGTGCGCCGTAGATGGGGTCGTATCCGCGGTTGGCCAGCCAGTCCTTCGCCGCTTCACTCAGCTCGAGATCGAGGTCGCGCTGTGCGAAGCGCTCGCGGACGCGCTCGAGCTGGACCTCGACGATGGCGCGCAGCTGCTGCCGGTCGAGGCGGTGGAAGATCAGCACCTCGTCGAGCCGGTTGAGGAACTCCGGGCGGAAGTGGGAGTTGACCGCGCTCATGACGAGCTCTCGGACCTTGTCCATACTCATCGTCTCGTCGAGCAGGTACTGCGACCCCAGGTTCGACGTCATGATCAGCACCGTGTTGCGGAAGTCCACGGTGTGGCCCTGGCCGTCCGTGAGCCGCCCGTCGTCGAGCACCTGCAGCAGCGCGTTGAACACGTCCGGGTGCGCCTTCTCGACCTCGTCGAGCAGCACAACCGAGTACGGGCGGCGCCGGACGGGTTCGGTGAGCTGGCCGCCCTCTTCATAGCCGACGTAGCCCGGCGGCGCACCGATGAGCCGGGCAACCGTGTGCTTCTCGCCGTACTCGCCCATGTCCAGGCGCACCATCGCGCGCTCGTCATCGAACAGAAACGCCGCCAGCGCACGCGCCAGCTCCGTCTTACCGACACCGGTCGGTCCGAGGAACAGGAACGAACCGAGGGGCCGGTCCGGGTCGGCAAGCCCGGCGCGCGAGCGGCGGACGGCGTCGGCGACGGCTTTCACCGCTTCCTCCTGGCCGATGACGCGTTCGCGCAGGGTGTCCTCCAGGTGGACGAGCTTGTCGCGCTCGGACTCCAGCAGCCGCGACGTCGGGATGCCGGTCCACCGCGCGACGACCTCGGCCACGTCCTCGGCGTCGACCTCCTCCTTGAGCATCCGCTGCTCTGACTGCAACTCGGCGAGTCGCGCGGTCGCCGCCTCGAGATCCTTCTCAAGGGTGGGGACGCGTCCGTAGCGAAGCTCCGCGGCGCGCTGCAGGTCGCCATCACGTTCGGCGCGTTCGGCGCCTTCGCGCGCCTGTTCGATCTGCAGCTTCAGATCACGGACTCGACCGATTGCGTCCTTCTCGGCCTGCCAGTGCGCCGAGAGGCCGGCCATCTCCGCGCGCAGCTCTTCGAGCTGGTTCTCGATGTCGGCGAGGCGCTGCTGCGCGGCCTCCTCCTCGTCGCCCGTCAGCGCTGCCTTCTCGATCTCCAGCTGCTTGATGCGCCGGTCGAGCACGTCGATCTCGGCGGGCATCGAGTCGATCTCGATGCGCAGCCGGGACGTCGCCTCGTCGATCAGGTCGATCGCCTTGTCCGGCAGGAAACGTTCGGTGAGGTATCGATCGGACAGCTTCGCAGCCGCGACTATCGCCGAGTCGGTGATCCGAACGCCGTGGTGCACCTCGTAGCGCTCTTTCAGGCCGCGCAGGATCGCCACGGTGTCCTCGACCGACGGCTCGCCGACGTGGATCGGCTGGAAGCGCCGCTCCAAGGCCTTGTCCTTCTCGACGTCGCGGTACTCCTCCAGCGTCGTCGCGCCAATCATCCGCAACTTGCCACGCGCGAGCAGCGGCTTGAGCATGTTGCCGGCATCCATCGACCCCTCGGCCTTGCCGGCACCCACGATGGTGTGCAGCTCGTCGACGAAGGTGATCAGCTGCCCCTCCGCCGCCTCGATCTCGGACAGGACTGCCTTCAGCCGCTCCTCGAACTCACCGCGGTACTTCGCGCCGGCGACCATCGCGCCGAGGTCCAGTGCGACGAGGCGCTTGTCCTTCAGGCCCTCGGGCACGTCCCCCCCGACGATGCGCTGCGCGAGGCCCTCGACGATGGCGGTCTTGCCGACGCCGGGGTCGCCGATGAGCACCGGGTTGTTCTTCGTGCGCCGGGACAGGACCTGGATGACGCGGCGGACCTCCTCATCCCGCCCGATCACCGGGTCGAGCTTGCCGTCGCGCGCGAGGGCGGTCAGGTCCTGCGCGTACTTCTCCAGCGCCTGAAAGGTGTCCTCCGGTGATTCGCTGGTGACCCGCTGGTTCCCGCGCAGCTCCTTGAGTGCGCCGAGCAGCGCGTCGTGGCTGGCGCCCGCGTCACGCAGCACCTTCCCGCCGGGCCCATCGTCGGCGGCCAGCGCGAGCAGGAGATGCTCCGTCGACGTGTAGTCGTCTCCAAGCGTCTTGGCCGTCGCCTGTGCGTCATCCAGCAGCCGCGACAACGGGCGCGACAAACTGGGCTGCGCGGTCGCGCCGTGCGCGGCCGGAAGGTTTCGCAGTGCCTCGTCGGCTGCGCTGCGGACGCTGGCGGGCGTCACACCGACGCGGTCGAGCGCGGGATACACAAGTCCTTCGGCGTTGCCGAGCAGCGCGTGCAACAGGTGCAGCGGCTGGATCTCGGCGTGGCCGCGTTGCGTGGCCAGCGCCAGGGCCGACGAGACGGCCGCTTGAGACTTCCTTGTGAAACGGTCGAAATCCACCATCTCGCCCTCCTTTCAATTCTTTAAGGCCTTGAAGCTTTGACGTAGTTCTCGAGGTGCTCGCGCGGCGACGTCAGCGTCCCGTGCAGCGACTCGACCAGGCGCCGCTGCTCAGGTGACAGCTGCCTAGGGACCACGACGTCCAGGGCGACCAACAGATCGCCGCTCCGACCCCCCGAGGTCGGTGCTCCCTTGCCACGGACGCGAAGGACGCGTCCAGGCTGCGAGCCGGCGGGAACGCGTACGGTCACCGGCTCGTCAAGTGTCGGCACTGTGATCGTGGTGCCCAGGATCGCTTCGGTCACCGTGACGGGTGCCGTGACAGTTAGGTCATCGCCGCGGCGGGTGAACACCTCGTGGGGTGAGACGCGGATCGTGACGTACAGGTCGCCGGCCGGTCCGCCGTCGAGACCTGCCTCACCCTTGCCCTTGACACGGATCCTGGCGCTGTCCTGAACTCCGGCGGGGACGCGCATCCGCACATCCTTCGTCCGGACGTGTCTGCCGGTGCCACCGCAGCGCCGACACGGTGAACCGGGGCTGACGCCGCTGCCGCCGCATGCCGGGCACGTCGCGGACATCGTGACTCCGCCGTCGCGACGTCGCAGCACCCCCACGCCGCCACAGGTCGCGCAGCCGGTGGTTCCCGCGTCGGGCGACGAACCAGCACCGCCGCATTCACCGCAAATGTCCGGCGCGGTGATCCGGATCTTCTTCGTCGCTCCCGACAGCGCCTCGGTGAACTCCAGGGTCACGGTGGCTTCGATGTCACCACCGCGCCGCGGCCGGCGCACGGTGCGGTGCCGTTGCCCGCGAGGTTGTCGAGCCTGGCCCAGCAAGTCGCCGAATAGATCCTCAACGCCGAAGCCCCACATGTCGCCGGCTGGTCCGGTGGCGGCGCCCCCGAACGGCGTCGACCGCGCTCCGGCCGCGACCATCTCCCGGACTCGGTCGTACTCGGCGCGCTTCTCGGCGTTCGACAGCACCGCGTACGCCTCGCTGACCTGCTTGAACCGCTCTTCCGCGGCCGCGTCACCCGGCCGAGCATCAGGGTGCAGCTCGCGCGCGAGCTTGCGGTAGGCCTTCGCGATCTCCGCCTGGGGCGCATCCTTCGACACACCCAAAGCGGCGTAGTAGTCCTTGTCGACGTAGTCGTACTCGCTCATCGCCGCTCCCCGTCAGTCCCGCTCAGGCTCCTCCCACTTCGCGACCGTCACCGCCGCCGGGCGCAGCACCCGGCCCTTGAACTGGTAGCCCGGCCGCAGCACTTCCACGACCCGCGGCGTATCGAGCGCGGTGTCCGCCGGCACCGTCTCCAGTGCCTCGTGATACGCAGGGTCGAAGTCACTGCCCACGCCCGGTACCTCCTCGAGTCCCGCATCGCGGAGCACACGCAGCAGCTCGTCGTGCACCATCTGCACGCCCTTCGCCAGCGGGTCATCGGGACGCTGATCTGCGGCCGACAGAGCGGTGTTGAACATGTCCACGACATGCAGGAGGTCTGCCGCCAGCTGCTGCGCCCCGCGGTCCAGCGCGTTCATCCGCTCCTTGGTGGTGCGCCGACGGTAGTTCTCGAAGTCGGCACGTTCGCGGCGCAGATGATCCAGGTACGCGTCGCGCTCCTGCTCGAGCTCAGCGATGCGTTGCAGCGCGGCGTCGCCGCGGGGGGCCTGGGAGGCGGTGGGATCCGCCTCCCTACCCGATGCCTGAACGTTGGTTGTCGTGTTGACGCTCATGCCGCATCAGCCGTGTCGCTGCCTTCGTCGACGACCTCGGCGTCGACGATGTCGTCATCGACTGCGTCGTCGCCACCAGAGCCGCCCGACTGGCCGGCGTTGGCGGTGGCGCCGGCGGCATACAACGCCTGACCGATCTCGGTCATGATCCGCATCAGCTTGTCGTCGCCAGTGCGGATCGCGTCGACGTCGGTGCCGTCGAACGCCTTGCGCAGGTCGCCCTGGGCCTCCTCCAACTGCGCCTTGTGCTCGGCGGAGATCTTGTCGCCGCTGTCGGTGACCAGCTTCTCGGACTGGTACAGATGCGCGTCGGCGTTGTTGCGCGCGTCTGCCTCGGCCTTGCGGCGGCGGTCCTCCTCCGCGTGCGCCTCGGCATCGCGGATCATCCGGTCGATGTCCTCGCGCGGCAACGCCGTGCCGCCGGTGACCGTCATCGACTGCTCCTTGCCAGTGGCGCGGTCCTTGGCGGAGACGTGGAGGATGCCGTTGGCGTCGATGTCGAAGGTGACCTCGATCTGCGGCACGCCGCGCGGAGCGGGCGGGATGTCGACCAGCTGGAACTTTCCGAGCGTGTTGTTGTAGGCCGCCATCTCGCGCTCACCCTGCAGCACGTGGATCTCGACCTGTGGCTGGTTGTCGTCGGCCGTGGTGAACACCTCGGACTTGCGGGTCGGGATCGTGGTGTTGCGCTCGATCAGCTTAGTCATGACGCCGCCCTTGGTCTCGATGCCAAGTGACAGCGGCGTGACGTCGAGCAGCAGCACGTCCTTGACGTCGCCCTTGAGCACACCGGCCTGCAGCGCCGCGCCGACGGCCACGACCTCGTCGGGGTTGACGCCCTTGTGCGGCTCCTTGCCGCCGGTCAGCTCCTTGACCAGGTCGGCCACCGCCGGCATGCGCGTCGACCCGCCGACCAGGATCACCTGGTCGATGTCGGACGGGCTGATCCCCGCGTCGGAGATGGCGTTGTGGAACGGCGCCTTGGTCCGCTCCAGCAGGTCCGCGGTCATCTGGTTGAACTGCGCCCGCGTCAGCGTCTCCTCCAGGTGCAGCGGGCCGTCCGCCGTCGCGGTGATGAACGGCAGGTTGATCGACGTCTCGGTCGCGGAGGACAGCTCCTTCTTCGCCTTCTCCGCTGCCTCCTTCAACCGCTGCGTGGCCATCTTGTCCTTGGACAGGTCCACGCCGTGCTTGTCCTTGAACGACTTAACCAGCCAGTCGATGACGGCCTGGTCCCAGTCGTCACCGCCCAGGTGGGTGTCACCCGACGTGGCCTTGACGTCGAACACGCCCTCGGCGATCTCCAGCACCGAGACGTCGAACGTGCCCCCACCCAGGTCATAGACCAGGACCGTCTGCTCCTCTTCCTTGTCCAGGCCGTACGCCAGCGCAGCAGCCGTCGGCTCGTTGACGATGCGCAAGACCTCCAGGCCCGCGATCTGCCCGGCCTCCTTGGTCGCCTGCCGCTCGGCGTCGCCGAAGTACGCCGGCACCGTGATGACCGCCTGGGTCACCTCGTCACCCAGGTACGCCTCCGCGTCGCGCTTGAGCTTCATCAGAATGCGCGCAGAGATTTCCTGCGCGGTGTAGTTCTTGCCGTCGACCGAGGTCTTCCAGTCCGTGCCCATGTGCCGCTTGACCGACGAGATCGTTCGGTCTGGGTTGGTCACCGCCTGACGCTTCGCGACCTCACCGACCAGCACCTCACCCGACTTGGAAAACCCGACCGCCGACGGGGTCGTACGCGCCCCCTCGGCGTTGGCGATGACCGTCGGCTCGCCGCCCTCGAGCACGGCGACCACCGAGTTGGTGGTCCCCAGGTCGATGCCCACTGCCCTCGCCATAAGCCGTCACCTCCTCGCTAACGTCGTCGATGCCGGGACGCTCCCGCGGCGCCCCATTCATGAGTTGCTATTCCCATGGATCAACTTTCTTATGCCGGTTTGATACATGTTCCTTCAGCCGGGTACATACGCGGGAGAGGAAACGCAAGCCGAAGGGGGTTGATCGCGTGTCATCCGACAGCAAGGTCGTCACGACGTGCGCCTCGTGTGGCAAGCGCAACAGAGTCCCGGTCGCAGCCGGAGGGACACCTCGTTGCGGGGCGTGCCGTCAGCCGGTGCCGTGGATCGTCGACGGTGGTGACGCTGACTTCCGCGATGTCGCCGACCGGGCGCGGGTGCCGGTACTCGTCGACCTGTGGGCGCCGTGGTGTCCGCCGTGTCGCGTGCTGGCTCCGGCAGTGGAGGCCGTCGCACGGGATCTCGCCGGCCGGTTGAAGGTGGTGAAGGTCAACGTCGACGAGGCGCCGCAGGTCGCCCGGCGTTTCGGCGCGATGAGCATCCCGACACTGGTCTTGTTGCGCGGCGGCCAGGAGGCGGACCGGCGTGTCGGGGCGCTGTCCGAAGCCGACCTCAGGGATTGGCTGGAGCCGCGGCTGGCATCGGTTGCCTGATGCCAGCCGCACCGATCAGCGGATCCCGTTGCGGGCCAGCGCCCACCGCAGCTCGCCGATGCTGGGTTGCACCAGCCACTCGCCGCCGAGATACACGACGGGATTGCGGACGGCCCCGCCAGCTGCCCAACGCAGTCGCTGCTCGACGTGCGGGTGCAGGTCCAGGTCGACGAATTCGTACGGGACCCCCGCCCGATCCAGGTAACGGCGGACAAGTTGCGTGATGCCGCACCATCGGGTGCCGTAGACGACCACTGGGACGGTCGTCATGACACGTCGACCACGAGGCGCGTACACCGACTGCACTGCCATGGCTTTCTCCTCCTTCGCTCACACCGCTGCCGTTGCTGCAACGCCGTCGACTGCGTCGAGCAGCTCGTATACGTCCGGGATGTGATGCAGCTGTGGCGACACGTGGCTGTAGCGGATGACCCCCTCGGCGTCGACCACGTACAGCGCGCGCTCGCTGAAACCGTCACCCTCCCGCCACACGCCGTAGCGGCGCGCGACGTCGCCCTTCGGGTGGAAGTCAGACAGCAGCGGGAACGTGATGCCGCGCACCGCCGCCCACGCTCCGTGGCTGTAGATGCTGTCGACGCTGATGCCGATGATCGTCGCACCGCGCCGCTCGAACTCGTCAAGCTCCTGCTGGTAGACGTCGAGCTGCTGGCTGCATCCAGGGCTCCAGTCCAACGGGTAGAACACAACCACCACCGGCCGTCCCTGGAAGTCGCTCAGGCTGACGCGCCGGCCTTCGGCGTCTGGAAGCGTGAAGTCGGGTGCCACGGTGCCCACAGGCAGCGGTGCGTTTACCGCCCCGCCCTCCATGGGTGGGGCCTGGCGGTACAGCTCGGCAACGTCAGCACCGGGCAGCGGCGGCGCGTCAGGCGTCCACTCCGCGCTGTGCACCCCCCGCCACGACTCCTGGACGATGCCGTGCAGGACACTCAGGGCCTGCTTCGTCGGCGACTCCGGAATCTGCGATTCCAGCGACGCGAACTCCTCTTCCAATTCGTGAAGCCGCCGGGGAATCCCCGCCGGAGATTGACTTGCAGCCATGACGAGACCTCCTTCCTCTCAAGACAGTGGCCGACGAGCGGGCGCCAAACAGCGCGTCGTGCGGCACCGCGCGTCGAGGCGGCGGGTTTGGTGCCGCCTCGACGCCCGCGACATTCGTGCTTCAGTGGACTTCGATCCGCCGGCGTTTCGCTGACTCGACCTTGGGCAGACGCAGCGTCAGAACGCCGTGGTCGAGTGACGCCTGCACGCGGTCGTCGTCCACGTCCACCGGCAGGACCACCTCGTGACGTAGCTGGCCGACGCTGCGAGTGCGACGGCGCAGGATCCCGACGCGTTCGCGCTCCTTGCGCTCGGCGGTGACGACGACACGGCGGCCATCCAGCTCGATGTCCACGTCACCCTTCTTGACGCCGGGGAGCTCGACTTCGAGCACGAACTCGTCGTCGGTCTCCTCAAGATCGGCCAGCGCCAGCTGCGTGCCGGAACCCGCCCAGGCTCCGTCCAGCGCGGACCACATCTCACGCCTCAGACGCTCGATCTCCTCGAATGGATCCAACGCTGTATCGCGTTGCGTTCGACGAACCGGAAGCATCATGTTTCACCTCCTTCGCCTCGATAGGCTCAAGCGCTGACCCTGCGGTCGCTGAGGCGCAGGTGGCGCGACGCCATCGCGACCAAGCCCAGGATGATGCCGAGGCCCAGCGCACCCAGTGCCCACGTCGGCTGCGGTTGCACGCCCACGACAGGGTCGAGTGCGTAGGCGTCCGGGCCGCCCAGCGTGAACGCGGCCGCGACGACCCCGAGAACAATCGGATACTCCATGCCGCCGTTCTGTGCCCACAGGCCGTTGGGGGCATGGACGGCGACAGCGGCGTTGATCATCACCGCGACGATGAGCGCGCCCGCCAGCGGTGTCGCCAGCCCGAGGGCGAGCAGCAGCCCGGCACCGAGCTCGACAGCGCCATGAAGGACGGCCATCGCCCGCGCAGGACGATAGCCAAGGCTGTCGAGAAACGCAGCGTGCTGGTCCGTCCCGATTCCACCCAGCCGCGTAGAGAGCTTCTGCAAACCGTGGCCCGCGATCAGCAGGCCGACCACGACGCGCAACACGGCAAATCCGAACTCCATGGTCCACCTCCCTCAACAAGAACCCGTGACCGTGTGTTTCCCGAACCCTGATGGTGGGGTACAAGAAAGTTGTACCCAGGAGTACGAAGATCTAACGAGGTGCGGCATGGGCGAGAACGGACGGAAGCCGCAGGATTGGGAGGCGACGCTGGATGACCCCACCGCACCGCTGTACACCGTCGGTGTGGTCGCCGATCTGGTCGGCGTCGACCCGCAGGTCGTGCGCGGCTACGACCGCCGCGGATTGATTGAACCGACGCGGTCCGAATCCGGCCAACGTCGCTACTCGCGCAACGACGTCGCGCGCCTGTCGCGGGCGATGCAGCTGGCGGAAGACGGCGTCTCCTCGGCGGGAATCGAACGCGTCCTGGAGCTCGAGGACCGCTTGGCGAATTCGGACTCCGACGAAGCAGCGCAGCGTTAGGCCGCGGCACCTGAGGGCGTCAGCTCCAGGTCGCGCGTGCTCGCGGCTTCCGGCGCCGGCTTTCCCGCGATCGCGTACACGTCGGCGCCGTCGACCGTCTCGTCCTCGAGCAGCCGAGTCGTCAGCCGGTCGAGCTTGTCGCGGTGGGCGATCAGCAGGTCCAGCGCGCGCTGTTCGGCTTCGCGCACCAGCCGCGCGACCTCGGTGTCGATCGCGTGCTGCGTCGCCTCCGCCCAAGAGCGTTGTGCGGCAGCCGGCGCGTCCAGGTGGAGCTGCCCTTCGTAGCCGTAGGACACGGGACCTACCCGCGGTGACAGCCCGAACTCGGTCACCATGCGCGTCGCCAGCTGTGTCGCCGACGCCAGATCGTTCGCCGCTCCCGTGGAGGCCTCGTGGAACACCAGCAGCTCTGCGGCGCGCCCACCCAGACGCACGGCAAGCGAATCTCGTAGGTACGACTCCCGGTACAGGTGACGTTCGTCCACCGGCAGCTGGTGCGTCACACCAAGCGCCTGGCCGGCGGGCAGGATCGTCACCTTCGAGACGGGGTCGGCGTGGTCGGAGAGGGCGGCCACGAGCGCGTGACCGGCCTCGTGGACAGCGACGGCGTGACGCTCGTCTGGCAGCAGGACGTTCGAGTCTTCACGTCGCCCCAGCGTCAGGCGGTCGCGTGCGGTGTCGAAGTCGGTCGCGGTGACGATTTCGCGTCCGTTGCGGACGGCGGCGATCGCCGCTTCGTTCACCAGGTTCGCGAGGTCCGCGCCGGAGAACCCTGGTGTCGCGCGAGCGACGACGTCCAAGTCGACATCGTCGGCGAGCGGTTTGCCGCGGCAGTGGCGCCTGAGGATCTCGCGGCGATCCGCCAGCGTCGGCAGCGGCACCGTGACCTGCCGGTCGAACCGCCCGGGACGCAGCAATGCAGGGTCGAGCGTCTCGGGCCGGTTCGTCGCCGCCAGCACGACGATGCCCTCGGCTGGGTCGAACCCGTCCATCTCGGCCAGCAGCTGGTTCAGCGCCTGCTCGCGCTCGTCGTTCGTCACCACGACACGCCCTGCGGCGCGGCGCTGACCGATCGCGTCGATCTCGTCGATGAACACGTTCGCCGGCGCACGCTTGCGGGCCTCGGCGAACAGGTCCCGCACACGGGCCGCGCCCACGCCCACGAACATCTCAACGAAGCTGGATCCGGTCACCGACACGAACGGCACGCCCGCCTCGCCGGCCACCGCGCGTGCCAGCAGGGTCTTCCCGGTCCCCGGAGGACCCGCCATGAGGATGCCGCGCGGTGCGCGCGCACCTGCCCGCCGGAACCGTTCGGGGTCTTTGAGAAAGTCGACGACCTCGGTGATCTCCTGCTTGACGCCCTGGTAGCCGGCGACGTCGTCGAACGTCGTCTCAGGGTGCTCGCTGTCGAACACCTTCGCCCGGGCACGGCCGATCCCCAGCAACCCCCCCGCCTGCCCCTCGGCGCGGCGGCCCAGGTAGACGAACCAGCCGAGCAGCAGCAAGAACGGCGCCAGGGACAGGAGGATGTCACCCAGCGACGGGCTCGGTGGCAACGCCTCCACCTCCACGCCGGCACGCTCCAACCGGCGCAGCAGGTCCTCCCCACCCAGCGCAACGGGCGCGGCCGTTGTGAACGCCCGCCCGTCCGTCAACTCACCATGGACCGCACCCTCGGCGTTGATGACGACCCGCTCGACCTCGCCGTCCTCGACCGCGCTGACGAACTCGGTGTAGCTCAGCGACGTCACGCCGCGGAGTGGCATGGGAACGAGCAGCAGCAGGCTGAGCAGCACGCCGACGGGCAGCAGCCACGACCGCCACTTCGGTGGGGGTGGCGGCGCCGGCCCCTTCGGGTGCTCGTTGCCACGCCCAGACGACGCCGGGGAGGTCAGATGCTGCCGGCGGACGACGTCACGCGGCGATCGCCACATCGTCGCTCTCCCAACTGCCGTCCAGGCTGGAGGGATCCGCCAACTCCTGCAGCAGCAGCTTCGCCCGCGCGACATGCTCACGTGCGGGACGCTGGTAGACCGGCCCGCTCAGCGACTCGATCGCGTTCGCGAGCTCCGCCACCGCGGCCGCGAGCACAGCTTCGCGACCTTGGACATGTCCAGTCATCGATCGCCTCCCTTGCCTGCCAGCACGTCGTCGAGGGCGGCCGCAGCCTTCATCTCCGCGTGGAGACGCTCCCTGCGGATGGCATCTGCGGCTTCGTTGACCGCCTGCTCTGCTTCGCGCAACACGGCGTGCTCTGCATCGTGGTCACTGGCGTTGAGCAGTCGGACGCGTTGCGCCAAGGCCCGGAACCGCGCCACCAGACCTGGGGTCACATGCGCACGCTCGCGGTGGCGCAGCCGCTGCCACTGGCGAACGGCACGCCGCAGGGTACGGCTCTCTGCGTCGATCAGCGCGCGGTCGGCAGCGAGTTGCTCTTCCACCGGGAGCTCCGCAGCCAGCGCCGCGTACACCGCGTCCCGATCCAGCACGAGGTTCCCGGGCAGCTCGCTCAGGCGGCGCAGGCACGCTGCCAGGTCGCGCTGCAACACCTCTGCACGTCGCGCCTCCTGCAGCAGCAGGTGGGTGTAGCCAGGTGCCAGCATCGCACCGCAGGTCGGGCACGCACCGGTGCCCAGCTTCGGGATCTCTGTGAGCAGCAGGACGCGCTCACAGGCCCTGCACGAGACTTTGATCGCTTCCATCAGGCGTCCCCCTTCACACAGCCGCGTATGTCCGTGCGGTCGTCGGCGGCTGCGACCGCCGCAGCCAGGCATATGCCTCGCAGTCCGGGCATGTCGCCAGTAGGCCGGCGTCACCCGCGTCAACCGCAAACCACCAGTCGCAGTTGGGACAGCGCGCCCACACAACCTTCACCTCCTGCTAGCCGGCAGGCCCCGGCGGGGAGATGCCCGCCGGGGCGAAACGAACTCAGGCCGACTGCGCCGTGAGCGTCTTCTGGCCGTTGCCGGATCCGATCTGGATCTTGTGCGGCTTGGCCTGCTCCGCGACAGGGACGTGGATCGTGAGCACGCCGTCGACGTAGCTCGCCTCGATGCCGCTGCCGTCGACGTCGTTGCCCAGGTACATCTGCCGGCGGACCGAACCGGTGGGCCGCTCCGAGACGATGACCTGGTCGCCGTCGCCATAGGTCGGCTTGCGCTCGGCACTGACCTGCAGCACGTTGCGCTCAACCGTCACGTCGATCGAGTCCGGCTGCAGACCGGGCACGTCGAACTCGATGACGTACTCGTCGCCACGACGGTAGACGTCCGTCGGCATCGCGCGGTACGACGTGGTCGAGCTGAACATCCGGTCCAGCTCCTGGAACGGGTCAAAACGCGTCAGCATTTCGTCATCACCTCCCCTAGTGACGTGCCTCGACTCGTTGATGAAGTTGTACCCCAATACGCACAACTTATACCCAGACGGTACAAGAAAGTTGTTCAAGGGTGGGATAGTTGAACGCATAGCTTTGCCGCGCGCTGGCGTTCTGGTATCGGCTGTTCTCCCGTGGCGGTAGCGCTCGGACGCGTCCACCTGGGTGGGGACGCAGCCGCCTCGATGCGGACCTCGGAGTCGGACCTGCCTGTAGGGTCCGCCGCTCGACTCAGGGAGGCCACGAGTGGCGGGATATGGATTGTGCGGGAAGATCGTCGCGACGACGGGGAACGGGGACGCACTCGCGGGTTACCTGCTTGATGCGGCGTTGGCTCTCGAGGACGTAGGTGATTGCCAGCTGTATGCCGTGAGCCGCGACCCGGCCGAGCCAGAGGCCGTATGGGTGGTGGAGTTCTGGGACAGCGCCGAGGCGCATCGGGCATCGCTTGAGTTGAGCGCCGTTCAGGAGTTGATCTCGCGGGCGCGTCCCCTTATCGCCTCGATGGGCGAACGTTTCGAGCTTCAGCCGGTCGGTGGCAAGGGTCTGCGCCCGAGCTCGTGAGGCGCGGTTCGACGACCTTCAGGCATCCTCGTCGGTGTCGGCCCACGGGTTGGTGTCGGCGAAGCCGCCCAGCGCCGACCCGGCCTCCCGGCCGACGTTGGCCAGCAGGTACGTGCCCTCGGGGCGGTGCTCCTCTTTGAGCACCTCGCCTTCGCGGTGAGCGGCGGCGACCAGGTCAGACCGGTCGTAGGGCACGAGCGCCTCGACGACCCGGCGGTCCGGGGGCAGCAGGTCGGTGATCCGCTGCAGCAGCTCGCCGGTCCCCTCCCCCGTGACCGCCGACACGACCACGGACTCCGCCCACTGCCGCTGCAGGCCGGCGAGGACGTCGCGGTCGGCGGCGTCGGCCTTGTTCAGCACCAGCAGGCGGCGCATGTCATCCGCGCCGATGTCCGCCAGAACACGGTCGACGGCCAGGATCTGCGCCTCAGCCTCCGGATGCGACGCGTCGACGACGTGCAGCAGCAGGTCGGCGCGCAGGGTGTCCTCCAGTGTGGACTTGAACGCCTCGACCAGCTGGGTGGGCAGCTTCTTGACGAACCCGACGGTGTCGGTCGCCACGACCTGCCGACCGTCGGGGAGCTCCAGCCGCCGCGCCGTGGTGTCGAGGGTGGCGAACAGCTTGTCGGCGACGAGCACGTCCGCCCCTGTGAGGCGGTTGAGCAGCGTGGACTTGCCCGCGTTGGTGTAGCCGACCAGCGCCACGGTCGGGACGCCGTGGCGTTCCCGCTCCTTGGTCTTCAGCGTCCGGGTACGAGCGAAGTCGCGCAGGTCCGCGCGCAGCTTGGTCATGCGCCGGTTGATCTTGCGGCGGTCGACCTCGAGCTGGGTCTCGCCCGGCCCGCGCGTGCCGATCCCTGCGCCGCCGGCGACGCGACCGCCGGCCTGCCGGGACAGCGCCACACCCCAGCCGCGCAGCCGCGGCAGCAGGTAGGACAGCTGGGCGAGCTCCACCTGCGCCTTGCCCTCTCGGCTGGCGGCGTGCTGCGCAAAGATGTCGAGGATCACGATGGTGCGGTCGAGCACCTTGATCTGCAGCTTCTCCTCGAGGTTGCGCTGCTGCGCCGGCGTCAGCTCGTCGTCGAAGATCGCCGCGTCTGCGTCAAGCGCCCGCGCGTAGTCGCGTAGCTGTGCGACCTTGCCGCGGCCGATGAACGTGGCCACGTCCGGCGTGTCGCGCTTCTGCACGATGCGCCCGACCGCCTCCGAGCCCGCGGTGTCGACCAGCAGCTCCAGCTCGTCCAGTGACGCGTCCACGTCGTGCGCGCTCTGACCGGCCTGGTGCAGCGCGACGAGGACAGCCCGCTCGACGGGACGGAAGATGGCGACACCCTCCCGGGGTGCGCCCTCCTCGATCCGCTCGGCCTCGCGTCGCCGGCGCTCGGCGCGCGACAGCGACAGGTCCTCCTCGACCTCTTCCAGCCCGGTGAGCCCGTCGGCGTCGAACTCGTCGTCCGAGGGCCCGTCGATGGTCAGATCGTCTGCAGCCATGCCTCGTCCAACTCCCCCGTCGCCACTTCGACCGCGGGTCCGGTCACCCACAGCGTCGTCTCCGTCCACTCGACGTGCAGGTCCCCCCCGGGCAGGCTCACCGTCGTCTGACGGGCCGCCAGCCCCAGCAGGTGTGCCGCCGCTGCCATCGCCGAGGCCCCGGTCCCCGACGCCATGGTCTCGCCGACGCCGCGCTCCCAGATCCGCCCTCGCACATGGTCGCGGTCCGCGACGGTGATCATCTCGACGTTGGTCCCCTCGGGGAAGGCGTCGTGATCCTGCAGTGCGCGCCCAATCGTCTGGAGGTCCGCCTCGTCGAGGTCCTCAACGACGGTCACGGCGTGCGGGTTGCCCATCGACAGCGTCGTGACGTCGACGGTCTGCCCGTCGACGTCCAGCGGCCAGTCCACCTTGCCGACGACGGGGGCGCCCATGTCGACGCGGACCTGGCTGACCTTGCCGCCGTCGCGCGCGACGATCTCGACCGGCTTGACCCCGCCGCGCGTGTCGACGCGGACGACGTCGCCGGCGACCAGCCCGCGGTCGGCGACGTACTTCGCCACGCACCGCACGCCGTTGCCGCACATCTCTGCCAGCGACCCGTCGGCGTTGCGGTAGTCCATGAAGACATCGGCGGCGGTGTCATCCCGTGGCGGGGCGATGCGGATCACGCCGTCGGCGCCGACGCCCAGGTGCGGCCGGCAGACCCTGCGGACGAAGGCAGGGGTCAGCTGGAGCGTGTCGTCGAGGTCCGGCAGGAGGACGAAGTCGTTGCCGGCCCCATGGGCTTTCACGAAGTGCATCGCAACCGCAGTCGGTCGGGGGCGTGGTCGGCGTCGACCCACTCTACTCGTGGGTCCTGGCGGAACCAGCGCTGCTGGCGCGCCGCGAACTGGCGGGTGCGGGCCGTGATCCGCGCGACGGCGTCGTCCAGCGGCAGGCGACCGGCGAGGTGGTCGAGCAGCTCGGCGTATCCGATGGCTTGGGCGGCGGTCGTCGACAGCGCCAGCCGCGACAGGGTGCGGACCTCCTCCAGCCACCCGGCGTCGAGCATGGCGTCCACACGGGCGTGGATCCGGTCCCCCAGCGCGGTGCGATCACAGTCGATGCCGACCACGCGCAGACCGGGGTAGATCGGCGACCACCGGTCCCATGCGCGCCGCCAGTCGCTGAACGGCCGGCCCGTCAGCTCGATGACCTCCAGCGCCCGGACGGTGCGTCGCACGTTGGCGGGGTCGATGCGCGCCGCCGCATCCGGATCGGCGGCGGCGAGCGTCGCGTGGGCCCCGGCCGCGTCGTCGCGATAGCGGTGCTCGAGCCGCCGGCGGACGTCGGCGTCGGTCGGCGGGAACTCCAGCGGGTCGACGACGGCGCGGTAGTACAGCCCTGAACCGCCCACCAGCAGCGGGGTGGCCCCACGGGCCAGCACGTCGTCGATGGCCGACCGGGCGGCGTGCTGGAACCACTCGACGCTGCAGACCTCCGTCGGCGACAGCACGTCGACCATGTGATGACGGACCCGCCGGCGGTCCTCCGGCATGGGCTTTGCGGTGCCGATGTCCATCCCCCGGTACACGGTGAACGCGTCGACCGCGACGATCTCCAGCCCCAGCGCCTCGGCGACCGCCATGGCGACAGCCGACTTCCCGCTGCCGGTCGGACCGACCAGCGCCGGGACCAGCGGGTGGTCAGCCACCGTGGGCGACCAGGTAGCCGGCGCCACGGGGGGCCGAGTAGTGCCGCACCACCATGCCGAGCTTGGCCCGCGCGGTGGCCCCGTGCAGCACCGCCAGCGGCGCCCACCCGCTGGCACCCACCCGCGCTGCCTCCTCCGGCCCCAGCCGACCCAGGCCGTCCAAGCGCCCGCCGTCGACGGCGGCGACCGCCTGCTCGTCCCAGAAGATCGCACCGGGGACGAGGTGGCGGGGGGACTTCTCGGTCAGGCCGGTCGACAGGTCACCGGCGACCACGATGCCGGCGCGGACGGAGAGGTCGGCGAGGCTGCGTGCGATCGCGGCGCCGATGCCGGTGAGCGCCTCGAACCCTGCCGACGCCGGCACCGTCATCGGCACCACGGGGGCTGCGCTGTCGAGCAGCAACAGCAGAACGGCGAGGTCCAGCGGCAGGGGCGTGCCGCGCAGCATCGGGTACAGCGTGCCGGCGCTGAGCCTGGCCACCGCCTCGGACGCCACCGCCGCGTCGGCGACGATGTCGGGGCGGCCGATCCCCGACAGGTCCGCCGTGCCGGAGTCGTACAGGGCGGCGGAGCCGCTGGCGACGACCACGACGAGGTCGCAGGGCGGCAGTGCGGCCCTGGCAGCGTGCACGGCTGCGACAATTTTGCCCACGCCTGCCGGGAGAACGCCACTGACACCGGGCACGAGCAGCGGCGCAGTGGGCAGGACCGCGGCCCCGACGATCAACGGCGCAACGTCAACGCGCGGCCACCACGCCGGCCAGCGGCTGGGCGGCTCCGACGACGCGACCGAGCAGGTAGAACGACGCGGCCTCGGTGATCTCCGCGTCCACCAGGGCGCCGGGAACCGCCTGTGGCGTCGCGTCGACGTGGACCAGGCGGTTGGTGCGGGTGCGCCCGCTCATCCGCGTGGGGTCGGTCTTCGAAGGGCCTTCGATGAGCAGCTGCTGGGTGGTGCCCACCTGGCGAGCGTTGGACTCGGCGGTCAGCCGGTTGGTCAGGGCGGTCAGTTCGCGGTATCGGCGGTTGACGGTCGCGGCGTCGAGGTGGCCGGGCAGGTCCACCGCGGCGGTGCCGGGGCGCTTGGAGTACTCGAAGGTGTAGGCCGAGTCGAACGCCGCCGCCTCCGTGACCCGCAGGGTCTCGGCGAAGTCCTCCTCGGTCTCGCCTGGGAAGCCCACGATGATGTCGGTGGAGATCGCCACGCCCGGGATGGTCTCGCGCGCTTCGGCGACCAGGTCCAGAAAGCGACGGTTGCGGTACGACCGCTGCATCAGCTTCAGGATCCGGTCAGACCCGGACTGCAGCGGCAGGTGCAGCTGCTCGCAGACGTTTTCGACGTCGCGCATGGCGGCGAACACGTCGGAGGTGAAGTCCTTGGGGTGCGGGCTGGTGAACCGCACCCGCTCCAACCCGTCGACGTCGCCGAGGGCGTGCAGCAGCTCGGCGAACAGGGTGCGGTTGCGGGGGCCGGTGCCGGGGTCGAGCGCGACGAGGTCGCGGCCGTAGGAGTTGACGTTCTGGCCGAGCAGGGTGACCTCGGTGACGCCGTCGGCGACCAGCTCCCGGACCTCGGCGACGATCTCGCCGAGCTTCCGGGACTTCTCAGGACCCCGCAGCGACGGGACGATGCAGAACGTGCAGGTGTTGTTGCAGCCGATGGAGATCGACACCCAGGCGTGGTGGCGGACCTCACGGTGAGCCGGCAGCGCCGAGGGGAACATCTCGGTGTGCTCGAGGATCTCCACGACCGGTAGCTGCGCGGAGTCGGCCTGTGCCAGCAGCTGGGGCAGCCGGCCCATGTTGTGGGTTCCGTAGACCACGTCGACCCACGGTGCCTTCTCCGCCAGTCCCTGCTGGTCCTTTTGCGCCAGGCAGCCACCGACCACGACGGTCTTGTCCGGGTTAGCCAGCTTCAGCGGCTTGAGGTGCGACAGCTGCCCGTACAGCTTGTTGTCGGCGTTCTCGCGGATCGCGCAGGTGTTGAACAGCACGAGGTCGGCGGACTCGGCGTCGGCGGCGGCGCGGTAGCCCATCGTCTCGAGCACGCCGGCGGCGCGCTCGGAGTCGTGCTCGTTCATCTGGCACCCGAAGGTGCGGATGAAATACGTCCGGGAGGTCACCGGACGAGGATAGCCCCGGGCTACAGCAGGGGCTTGGTCACCAGCGGGTCGACGGCCTTCTCGACGGCGAGGTCGCCGGCGGTGGTCTCGACCCTCAGGTCAGCCACGGCGGACGCGTCGGTCAGCTGCGGGTCGAGGGTGACCGTCTCTGCGCCCCGGTCGCGGCGCTCGACCACCAGCTGCATGGCGGTGCGAGGTTCCCCGTCGATCTCGATCTCCGTGAAGGAGGGGATGCACACCAGGTCGATGCCCTGGGCGGCCAGCATGGAGCGGGCGATGGCGGCGGCCTTGACCGCCTGGTTCAAGGCGCCGGCGCCCACCACCTGGACCTCGGCGCGCCCCTGCTCCCGCACGATGCCGGCGAAGGCGCCGGCCACAGCGTTGGGATTCGATCGCGACGAAACTTTGAGAAGCCCCATGGCGGAGAGATTTCGTCGCGGCCCGTCTGGGCTCCTGCCGACGGGGTGAAAAAGCGCAGAAGCCCCGTACCGGCGGCTTCGGCGGTGGCGGGGCGGGTTACTCGGCCCGGTAGCGGGCGGTGCGGCGGACGGTGTCAGGGACCGCCACCGTGCTGGTGTCCTCGGGCGTGGCATCAGCCGACCCGCCCCGGCCGGCGGCGTACAGCAGCGCCGCGATGAGGCCGATCGCGGCCGCGGATCCCCGGTCGACGAAGGCCAGCACCCCGAAGGTCGCCAGGAGCACGAGGTAGCCCAGCGCCGTGCGGATGCGCGACCGGCCGTAGAACAGCGCCAGTGCCAGCGCCAGCCCAGGCAGCCCCACCACCAGCCAGGCCTGCAGGATGCTCACGCCGCTGTCTCCTCGTCGGGTTTCTCGACGCCCGGTGGGACGTCGATCTGAGGCGCGTGCCCGCCGCGCCGGGGCCGTAGCCTAACCGGGGAATTCCGGCATCTGCGGAAGGTGTCCGGCCGTCCGGTGTCGAAACCTGCGACAGAGGGAAGAAATCTCGCGACTGCCCGTTACGTTGCCAGGGCACCGTCGTTTTCTGATGTAACCGACGCTCGCCGGCGTCGGAGCACAGATGTCTGGAGGGACAGTGGCGCATCCGAAGATGAAGTCGCTCGCGGGCCGCTCCGCGATGGCGGTTGCCACCGCCGCGCTGATGGGCGGGCCTCTTGCCGCCGCCGGGGCAGCCGCGACGCTGGACACCGTCACCGACACGACCGGCAAGGTCGTCGAGCTGACCTGCAAAGAGGCGCTGGCGACCAAGGACGCCAAGCTCATCGAGGAGTTCTGCGAGCCGCACGAGATCCCGACCTCGGCGCCCAAGCCCGTCGAGGACACCACCAAGACCGTCGACAAGACGGTCAAGACGACCACCGAC